>Ga0310811_10001154_pt1 | contig 33785 bp, 30 predicted proteins | sample YCmetagenome_FD_207642 | JGI IMG/M metagenome (GOLD analysis project Ga0310811, IMG submission 207642) | Soil microbial communities from experimental microcosm in Duke University, North Carolina, United States - YC | ecosystem: Engineered > Artificial ecosystem > Soil microcosm > Unclassified ...
GGCATTTTCTCGTCGATCAAAGCAATCGGCCCATGCTTGAGTTCACCCGCGGCGTAACCTTCCGCGTGGATGTAGGAAATTTCCTTGAGCTTGAGCGCACCTTCAAGCGCAATCGGGAAACTGGTGCCGCGACCGAGGTAAAGCACGTCGCGCGCCTTCGCGAGGTTCTGCGCCAGCCTCTCGATCTGCGGCTCGAGCGCGAGCGCAGCCGCCATCAGGCGCGGCGTTTGGACCAGCGCATGCACGAGATTCTGCTCGTCAGATGCAGACAGCACGCCGCGCGCGCGTCCGGCCGCGATCGCAAGGCAGGCGAGCGCGCTCAGCTGGCAGGTGAAGGCCTTGGTCGATGCGACGCCGATCTCCGGGCCGGCCAATGTCGGCAGGACGACGTCGCTCTCACGCGCGATTGTCGAGGTCGGAACATTCACCACGGACAGAATGTGCTGCTTGTTCTCTTTCGCATAACGCAGGGTTGCCAATGTGTCGGCGGTCTCGCCGGATTGCGAGATGAAGACGGCAAGATCGCCCGGCTCGAGCGGCGCACCGCGATAGCGGAATTCGGAGGCGATATCGATCTCGATCGGAAGTTTGGCAAAGCGCTCGAACCAGTATTTTGCGACCAGGCCTGCGTAGAACGCCGTGCCGCAGGCCGAGATCGAGACCCGCTTCAGCTTCTTCCAGTCGAAAGGCAGCGCGACCGGCAGCGCGACCCGCTCGTCGATCATGTCGATGTAATGCGCGAGCGTGTGGCCGACCACTTCCGGCTGCTCGTGGATTTCCTTCGCCATGAAGTGCTTGTGGTTGCCTTTGTCGACCAGCTGCGCCGAAGCCGTGGACTTGAGGATCGGACGCTCGACCTTGCGATCCTGTTCGTCGCGAATCTGCACGCCCTTGCGTGTGAGAACCGCCCAGTCCCCGTCCTCGAGGTAGCTGATCGTGTCCGTGAACGGCGCGAGCGCAATCGCGTCGGAGCCGAGATACATCTCGCCATTGCCATAACCTACGGCGAGAGGAGAGCCCTTTCGCGCTCCGATCAGGAGATCGTCCTTACCGGTAAAGATGAACGCGAGCGCAAAGGCACCGCGCAGCTGCTTGAGCGAGGCCGCAACGGCGTCTTCCGGCGACTTGCCACTTTTCAATTCCTGCGTGACGAGATGCGCCACCGCTTCGGTATCAGTGTCGCTGGCAAATTTGCTACCGCCTTTCGTCAGCTTCTCACGTAGCTCGCGAAAATTCTCGATGATGCCGTTGTGGACCACGGCCACCAGATCCGTCGCATGCGGATGGGCATTGTCCTCGGTTGGCCTGCCGTGCGTTGCCCAGCGCGTGTGACCGATACCGATCATGCCACCGAGCGGCTCGCGCTCGAGACGGTCTTCGAGCGCGCGGAGCTTCCCTTCCGCCCGCCTCCGGCCGAGAACGCCTTTCTCCAGCGTGGCCACGCCGGACGAGTCGTAGCCACGGTATTCGAGGCGTTTGAGCGCGTCGACCAGCTGGCCGGCGACCGGCCCGTTCCCGAGAATTCCAACGATCCCGCACATCAGCCCGGACGGCCCCTTTTTCCACTCGCTTATGATTTAGCCGCTGCCGCCAAGTCCGAGGAAATCACAACGCATTTCGCCGTGTATCATCGCCCAGCAGACGTATGCGCGTCAGGATTTTTTCGGCTTCTTTCGCGTCAGGTTCTTGCCCAAGGCTTTCACCTGCCGCAAGCGCTTTGCCCAGCCTTCCTTAACCGTTTGCTTGGTACGCGCGATCGCGAGCGCGCCGGCCGGAACATCTTTGGTCACGACCGTTCCGGTGCCGATATAGGCGCCGTCTCCGACTCTGACCGGTGCAACGAGCGCGGTGTTCGATCCAATGAACGCGCCTTTGCCGATGTCGGTTCGATGCTTTGCCACGCCGTCGTAGTTGCAGGTGATGGTGCCGGCTCCGACATTCGCGCCCGCGCCTACCCGCGCATCGCCGATATAGGCCAGGTGATTGGCTTTCGCACCCGCCTCGATTTTGGCTTCCTTGACCTCGACAAAATTTCCGATGTGCACGTCCTTGCCAAGATCGGCGCCCGGCCGCAGCCGCGCAAATGGCCCGACGCGCGCGCCCTTACCGACGCGCGCTCCTTCCAGGTGAGAAAATGACCGGATGGTGGCGCCGTCCTCGACCGTGACACCCGGACCGAACACGACGTTTGGCTCGACGGTGACGTCCTTGCCAAATTTCGTGTCGGCCGACAGAAATACCGTTTCCGGTGCGACCATGGTTACGCCTGCTTCCATCGCGGCCGCGCGCAGCCTCTGCTGCAAAACCGCTTCAGTCTCGGCGAGCTGCGTCTTCGTGTTGATTCCGCGCACGTCGTCCTCCGAGGTTTCAATCGCCTTTGCCTTCAGACCCATATCGCGGGCAATGGCAACGGCGTCGGTGAGATAGTATTCGCCTTTCGCGTTCTTGTTGCCGATCCGGTTCAGGATGCCGAGCGCGTGAGGGCCGGCAAGCGCCATCAGCCCCCCATTGCAGAAGCCGATCTTGCACTCCTCCGGCGAGGCATCGCGCTCCTCGCGGATCGCGGCAAGCTCGTTTCCTTGCAGCAAAAGCCGGCCGTAGCCCTTGGCATCCGCCGGCCTGAATCCGAGCACTGCGACGGCAGCACCGTCCGCTAGCGCCGCACGTAGTTTTGCAAGCGTCTGCGCACGCACCAAAGGCGTATCGCCGAATATGATGAGGATATCGTCGGTGCCGCGCGTAATCGCCTTGCGGGCCGAAAGAACGGCGTGGGCAGTGCCGCGCCGCTCGCGCTGCTCAAAAATCTGCGCCTCGGGCGCGATCCGCCGCGCCTCCCCGCGAACGGTATCGTGGTCGGGTCCGACGACGACAGCGATGTCGCGGGCACCTGCGGACTTCGCTGCCGCAATGACATGCGCCAGTAAGGTCCGCCCGCCCAATTCATGCATGACCTTGGGCCTGCGCGAATTCATTCGCGTGCCCTCGCCCGCGGCGAGCACGATGGCAAGGCAAGATCGACGAGACATGCGGATTCTGGTTCTCGCTACCGTAATTGGCGCATCCCATAGCCGAGGCGGCCGACAGGCAAAAGCCCGATACCAGGACATCGTGAAGGACCGCAAAGGCGAGACTGGGCGGATTCTGTTAATGTTTTCAATGATTCGCCCATCGAGGACCCTATGGCGATCGAGCCGGCGCCGGCCGAATTGAATGCTGGGGAGCCGCGCAAACGCGGGCGCGATTTCTCCACTCTGCTCTGGCTATGCGGTTGGGGCGTGGCGACCGCCGTTGCGCTGAGCGCGCTTGCCATAACAAGTCAGACCCAGACCGCAACCGACCGCCTGCGCTCGATTTTCGCCACCAGCGAACCGTCCGCGGTGGCGCAAATGCCTCCACGCGTCGCTCAACTCGAATTGGAAGCCCAGATGCTGACCGCGCAGGTCCGCGCGTTGAACGCGGATCGCGACCGGCTCGCTGGGCGCATCGCTCTGCTCGAAAGCAGCGTCGACGACATGACCGGCGCCATCAAACGGCAGGCCGCCGCCACCGCAGCTGCCCTTGCTGCACGAACAGCACTCCTTGCACCCCAGCCACAGCCGATTGCACCCCAGCCGCAGCAGATTTCACCCCAGCGGCAGGCGATTGCACCCCAGCCGCAGCCGAACCTGGCACCGCCGGCTGCCAACGCGCCGCCCGCAGTTGCCGCGCCCGTGACCACCTCGTCTGTTCCCTTGCCGCCCGAACGCGCGACGGCTGCACAGGCGTCCGCCGGGCCGGAGCCGGCGGCAAGTCCGAGCGAGTTCGGTCTTGATCTTGGCAATGCATCGACACTGGACGGCGTTCAGCAACGCTGGACGACCTTGAAGGCCAATTTCGGTCCGCTCCTGAGCAACCTGCACCCGCTGGCAGCAACCGAGCGCCGCCAGGGCAAGACAGGCTACCGGCTCGTGGTCGGCCCGCTGCCCAACAGCCCGGCCGCCACCGGGCTCTGCGCTCACTTCAATGCCGCCCACACGCCCTGCCGCGCCGTCAAGTTCGAGGGCGAACAGCTTGCGCAGCGTTGATCGCCGCGGCATTGCAGCGTCATACTGACCGCATGAAACTGTTTCTTCCGAGTGCGCGGGCGACGAACTGGCTGCTGATCATCGGTTTTTGCTCGATCGGCTATGCGCTCTACATGCGCTATCTCACGGTGGAGCAGTCGACTGTCGGTCTCGCATGCCAGGCCGGTTTGAATACCTGGCTGTGCTTCACGCGCCAGATTACGGTCGCACTGTTCGAGCATTCCGCGTTTGGCTGGGCAGCGCTGATCGTTGCTGCGCTGAATTTGGTGCGGCCCTCGATGCTCCTGTTCGCCATTGCACTTGCGGCGGCCTGTCTCGGGGTCGTCCTTTATAATGTCGGGCTATCCTCGCTCGCCGTCGGACTGCTGCTCCTCAGCTTTGCGCGTCGCGCGCCTGACCCAGATTGAAAGCCAGCGCCGCCAGGACTGCGCAGACCCACAACGACTGCCAGTTGGCGAAGGTTTCGTTGAAGACAATGTAGACGACGGACAGCGCGAGCACGCATGCCGCCGACATTTCCGCGACGCCACGCGCTCCTTTCCCGCGGCCGACGAGAAATCCATGGACAACGAAAGGCAGGATCGCCGCCGTGAGCGGTGCAAAGGGGAAGTCGCGATAGCGCGGATCGAACACCAGGCTGAGCGCGACAAGAAAAGCCAGCATCATCACTGCGATTAATATCGCTCCGGCAGCGCGATCGAGTGGCCTACCGGCGCGCCGCTCCTTCGGTCCCAGCAATTGCGCGAAACTGGGAACAGGACTGTTCCGCATGATCGCCACGCTCAACACAACCGGCGCCACGAACGCGACTGCGGCAAGCGTCAACGAGCGTGTCCAGCCGGCAACGCCGAGGCTCTCGATCGGAACGTTTTCAATTGTCCACCCGATAAGCGCTCCGCCGACCAGCGCATTCGCGCCCACGCCCAGCCATTGCAAAGTGCGGACGTTTTCGCCGCGCGCATAGATCGCCGCACCGAATACAAGGAGGGCGAACAGGATCCCGCCGATGCCCTGCCAGATCCAGAGGGGATGATTGGAGACCGGTTGCGACCAGCGGAATTTCGGCGCGCGTGAATGTCCGTCGAGCAGCCCCCAATGGCCACCGACCGTCCCTTCTTGCACGCGCTTCCATGGCTGATCGAAAGCTTCGATGACATTGACGTGGAAATTCTCCAGCTTGCTGAGGGCGAGCACGTCCTGAATGACCCTTGCCTGGTTGGCCGGCGATGGCAGCGCCCCTTCGCGCATGCGGCCGGCACTCGGCCAACCGACTTCGCCGATCAGGACCTCCTTGCCTGGAAATGCGTCGACGACTTGCCGGCGAATTGCCGCAACATGGGCTCCGGCGCGCCCGGCGGAGATCGGAAAATCCTCCCAGTAGGGCAGGATATGGATGGTGACAAAATCAACGGCATTGGCGACGTCGGTGTTGCGGAGCCAGAATTCCCAGACGTCCGCATAGGTCACCGGTACGCGCACGCGCGCCTTGACCGCGCGGATCGTCCGCGCGAGGTCGGTCGCCGTCATGTCGCCGCGCAGCAGCACCTCGTTGCCGACCACGATGGCGCGGATGGTTTCCGGGTATTTGTTCGCGAGCGCGATGGCCGTCTCGATCTGATAGTTGTTTTTCGCTGGATGGCTGGACAGCCACAGGCCCTGCATGACCTTCAGGCCATATTTGGCGGCGATCCCGGCAATCTGGTCGAGGCCAGGATCGACCGAGTACGTACGGACGCAGTCCGTGATTTCCGAGAGCCGCGCCAGGTCGTCGTCGATCTGGGCTGCCGGGATCACCGTCGCGGGATCACGCGGCGTCTGTAAGCCGCGGAAGGGCGCGTAGGACACGCAATAGAGCTTCTCAGCCCGTCCCACCTGGGGGTACGGCATGAGAACCGGGCTTCCGAGCCAAACCCAGACACCGGCAATCGCCACCGCCACAAAGGCGAGGCTGGTCAGAGCATGGCGCATTGGAGGCCCGAGCAATGAAGGTCAATGGCTGCCGTCCGGCTTATCGCGCACCGCCGTCCCTGCCAAGGTGACCGGTCTTAAGCAAGGATTGTGGTTACGCTGGACAAAGGGGCCGGGTTGAGGCCAAGTCTTGCGGATTGAAATTCAGGTTAATACGCACGGCTGGCGTGCCGGGCAGAATTACCAGAGAAATCACCGCCGTATTAGCGTCCCAATCCGGTTGCAGACAGGCGCAGGGTACGGCGTCAGGCCAAGTAAAAAAACACATCCGACGGGGACAATGCTGTTTTCTTTCGAGTTGCGTCAGCGTTTTGCCGTGCTTTGCTGCGCGGCGGCTTTAAGTATCCTTGCCCCGGCGGCTTTTGCGCAAAGCGGCAATGGAAAGCCGCCCGAGCCGCAAAAACCGGCTGCCGACGCCGCCAAGGCCGATACCGCCAAGGAAGGCCAAAAGAAAATCGATGAGATCGCCGAGGCTTCCCGTGCCCTGAGCGGGCCGGCTGGCAACCCGGAATGCGTCTGGCTTGGCCGCCGTGTCGTGAGCCTGCTGTGGCGGGACGACCTGGATACGGCCTTCCGGCACCTCGATCTCTACGACCGCTTCGGCTGCCCCGGCCCGCACATCCAGGCCACTTTCCGCTGCCTGGTCCGGCAGGGAAACATCGATCCGAAGCAGCAGGAAACGCTGAACGGCCGGGTTCACGGGTGCTGGCTTAACCCTAACCTGGAGCCTGCCCCGGCAACGGCAGCCGCGCCGCCAGCCCAGGCGCCCGCGGCGACGTCGGGCGGAACCACCCAGCGCTAGGCGGCGTTTGCTCTACGCAATTTTTTCGCGGGGCGCCATGCAAGTGCCTAGGAATTGCCATGTCAGCTAATTACTTGAATCGTCACCTTATGCCGCGCTACGTTTTGCTTGCGCAGACGGAGTATCGGCTGGGCCCAGGGGACGGGCTCAGGGGTCTGTCAACCTGCCCCGCTTGGTTTTGAGTTCTATGCGCACCGTCGCTGCCGTGATCGCCCTTGTGGCGTGCGTGCATGTCGGGTTGTGGGCGTTAATGCGTGACGACGTTCGCGCCCCCAACTTCGAAGGCCAGCTTGCGAGCGTTTCCTACGCGCCGTTCAACGGCTCTGCGCACCCTGACAAAACCTCTGCGCAGGCCGCCCAGATTCGCTCCGACCTCAAGCTTCTCGCTCCCTACACCCGGGCTATTCGTACCTACTCGGCAACGGGCGGCGTCGAACTCGTGCCGGGCATCGCTTCGGAATTCGGGCTGCGCGTCACGGCCGGCGCATGGATCGACAAGAATCAGGATCGCAACGAGCGTGAAATCCGCTCGGTGATCGATCTGTCAAAGCGTCACAGCAACGTCAACGGCATCATCGTCGGCAACGAAACGATCTACCGCGACGAGCAAAAAGTCAGCGACCTGATTCAGATGATCCAGCGCGTGAAGCGCTCGACCAACGTTCCGGTCACCACCGGCGAAATCTGGCACGTCTGGATCGAGCACCCCGAGCTTGTTTCCGCCGTCGACTATATTGCCGCGCACATTCTTCCTTATTGGGAAGGCTTCTCCGAGACGCAGACGGTCGATCAGACCGTCATCATCTACGACAAGCTGCGCAAGGCCTATCCCGGCAAGCGGATCGTCATCGCCGAGTTCGGCTGGCCGAGCGCCGGCTACAACATGCATCGCGCCAATCCAGGCCGCATCGAGCAGGCCGTCGTGCTGCGCGACTTCGTGGCGCGCGCCGAGGCCTACGGCATGGACTACAACATCGTCGAAGCGATCGACCAGCCGTGGAAGACGAACGAAGGCGGCGTCGGGCCCTATTGGGGAATTTTCGACGCATCGCGCCATCCCAAATTCAGCTGGACCGGCCCGATCACCGAACCCGATCACTGGAAGCTTGCGACGATCGCCCTTCTCGTGAGCGTGCTGCTCTCACTGCCGCTGCTTGCGATGAGCGCTGTCACATTGTGGCAGGCCGCGATGCTCACGGCCGCCGCGAACGTGGTGGGTGCGTGGTTCGCAGCAGTCTTTGCGTATTGGAACGGACACTACTTCGTCTGGGGTGCCGCCTTCGCGCTTGGTCTCGGCATCATTCTGCTGATCCCGCTGATCATCATCGCCCTCGCACGCGTCGAGGAAATCGCCGCCATTGCGTTTGGCCGCAAGCCGCTGCGTCTCATCGGCAGCCCGCCGCTCGCCCCCGAGACCTATGCGCCGAAAGTTTCGATCCATATCCCGGCGTATAATGAGCCGCCGGAGATGCTCAAGCAGACGCTCGATGCGGTTTCACAGCTCGCCTACCCGAATTTCGAGTGCATCATCGTCATCAATAACACGCCCGATCCGGCCATGTGGCTGCCGGTCGAGGATCATTGCCGTACGCTCGGTGACCGCTTCAAGTTCGTGCGCGACGACAACCTCGCCGGCTTCAAGGCAGGCGCATTGCGTCTCGCCCTTGCGCACACCGCCGCCGATGCCGAGGTGATCGGCGTTATCGACGCCGACTACGTCGTGCAGCCGGACTGGCTCAAGGATCTTGTTCCGCTGTTCAGCGACCCCTCGGTCGGCCTAGTTCAGGCGCCGCAGGATCACCGCGACGGCGAGCGCAGTGTCATGCACCACGCGATGAACGGTGAATACGCCGGATTCTTCGATATCGGCATGGTTCAGCGCAACGAGTTCAACGCGATTATCGTGCACGGAACGATGTGCCTGATCCGGCGCCAGGCGATCGCGGCGGCCGGCGGGTGGTCAAGTGACACAATCTGCGAAGACACGGATCTTGGGCTCACTCTGCTCGAGCTCGGCTGGAAGACCCATTACACCAATCATCGTTACGGCCATGGACTGCTGCCGGACAGCTTCGAGGCCTACAAGAAGCAGCGCAACCGCTGGGCTTATGGCGGCTTCCAGATCATGAAAAAGCACTGGCGCCGTTTCCTGCCTGGCGCCAGCCAACTCAACCGCGATCAGAAGCGCGAATTCACGCTCGGCTGGCTCAATTGGCTCGGCGCCGAAAGCATCGGCGTCGTGGTGGCGATTCTGAACATTATCTGGGTGCCGGTCGTGGCGTTCCTCGACATTGCCGTGCCTGACCGCATTTTGACGACGCCGATCATCGTCAGCTTCATCGTATCGGTCGTGCATTTCGCCACGCTTTACCAACTGCGCGTGCGGCCGCGCATCGGCCAGCTGCTCGGATCGGTCTTCGCCGCGATGTCGGTGCAATGGACGGTTGCGCGTGCCGTCGGCTTCGGCGTGATTAAAGACCGGCTGCCCTTCGTGCGCACATCGAAAGGCGGCTTGCGCCGCACCACGGACTTCCATGCGTTCTGGGAGGCCGTGCTGGCAGGGCTGCTGATCCTCGGCGCGGTCGTGTTGGTCATGACCAACTACAAGGAAGTGCGCGAGATCAACATCTTCGCAATGGTGCTCCTCGTGCAGAGCCTGCCGTTTATCGCGGCGGTCGGGCTTGCGGTGATCGAGCGCACGCAGCTCAATGACTTCGCCTATTGGCGCAACGTCGAGGCGCGTATCACGCGGCTGATTCCGGTCCTGCGTCGCAACGCCGCGCTGACGAAAGCCACGCAGCCCGTCCCGACGCAGAATCCTGGCGAGCTCGTCCAGTAAGAGCCGCGGCTAGGCCGGTAGCGCCGTTTCGACCAGTTTCACCCAGTACGACGTGCCGAACGGGATTGCCTCGTCATTGAAGTTATATGACGGGTGATGCAGCCCGGCGCTCGCCCCGTTGCCGATCCAGATAAAGGCTCCGGGACGGGCGTTGAGCATGAAAGAAAAGTCCTCCGCGCCCATCATCGGCGGAAGCCCGGTGTCGACTTTCTCCTGACCGGCAATCTGACCGGCTACGGAAGCGGCAAACTCCGTCTGCTTTTCGTGGTTCACAAGCACCGGGTAGCCGCGCTTGTAGGTGAGCTTGGCCTTGGCGCCATAGGCCGCGGCCGTGCTTTCCACGACCACGGGAAGCCGCTTCTCGAGGAGGTCGCGGACCTCGGGCACGAGACTGCGCGCAGTTCCGCGCAGCTGCACCGTCTGGGGAATGACATTGTCGGTGTTGCCGGCACGGAACATGCAGATCGATACGACTGCCGACTTGAGCGGGTCGACGTTTCGCGAGACGACTGATTGAAGCGCGTTGATAATCTGCGCGCCGACCAGAACCGTATCGACGCCGAGATGCGGGCGCGCCGCATGGGCGCCGACGCCCTCGATATCGATGGTCAACCCGTCGGCAGCCGCCATCATCGGTCCGGGACGGATGCCGAATGCGCCCACGGGCATTCCGGGATAGTTGTGCATCCCGAAAACCTCCTCGATCCCGAAGCGGTCCATCAGCCCGTCTTCGACCATGGCCCTGCCGCCTCCGCCGCCTTCTTCCGCCGGCTGGAAGATGACAACGGCCGTGCCGGAGAAATTCCGGGTCTCCGTGAGATAGCGGGCGGCACCGAGCAGCATGGCGGTATGCCCGTCATGGCCGCATGCGTGCATTTTCCCCGGAACGGTCGACTTGTACGGCAGGTCGTTCGCTTCCTCGATCGGAAGCGCATCCATGTCGGCGCGCAGGCCGATGGTCTTGCCGGACCCGCCCTTCTTGCCCCGGATCACGCCAACCACGCCGGTCCGCCCGAGACCGGTCACGACCTCGTCGCAGCCGAACGCCTTGAGTTTCTCTGCAACGGATCCCGCCGTGCGGTGCACGTCATACTGCAGCTCGGGGTGCATGTGCAGGTCGCGCCGCCACTCGGTAATGTCGGCATGAAGGTCGGCGACGCGGTTCACGATCGGCATGAGCTCGCTCCTTGGGTGGTCCAGTGTAGCAAATCCCGAGGTGCGAGCGCGAGTTCGGGAAATAAGCGGGGTTGGCCTATTGACCGGGCAGGTCGTCGCCCCTACACCGACCCCTCAATCCTGGCAACGGGCGCGTAGCTCAGTGGTAGAGCAACTGACTTTTAATCAGTAGGTCGATGGTTCGATCCCATCCGCGCTCACCAATAAAATCAGGGCTAATCGATTTTCCCCACGATGGGGATTTTCGAAAAAAGAACTTGATAGCGACTCGGTAGCAGCAACTTTGATCGCATGATCGAAAGAATGCGCAGTGCGCTCAAAGATCGGCTGAGCGCGATGCCGCTTAATGTAGCAGTCATGGGACATGAAACACTCTTCTTTGCGCTCTACCTTATGGTGATTGCGGCGCTGCTCATCAAAGACGCGCCCCGGCCCGTAGCGACCGAAGATAAGGCAGCTGTTGCTGCCGTTGAGAAGGCCCCAATAGCCAAGGACGAGAAGGCAAGCCCCGCTGTTCCGCAGGCTGACGACAGCAGCAAGCGAAGCGAAACGCCCAGCTGCGAAAAGGAATTGCGACGTACAGCCGATCTATTACGATTTTTCGCAAATAGAATTCAGGGTGGAGAAGACCCACAATCGGTCGTTGCTGACATGAGGCAGCAAGAGAAAAAAATATCGGCGGTTTGCGACTGATGTTTCGGTAAAAAGGCAAACTAACCGCATCGAGATTGAACTGGAATTGGGTGCGCCGCTCGACGCGATATACAGTTCCACATCTGGGGATGCCCTTAGCATGCCTGGACCTCGCGGCGTCCTGCGGAACAGGCCTGACCACCAATCCGAAATTGCGAGCCATATTCTTGCCTGGCAGGCCAGGGAGAACGCGACCCCGACCATCTGCGGACGAAGGCGCGAGTGGGCGTAATACCTTCAGGGCTTTGAAGCACCCGCACTTCAGCGATAAATTCCCAAGCCTACGCCAAACCTTTTAGTCCCATAAACGTTGTAACCGGCGCAAGGGATCGCCCCGGCCATGCTGCAACGAAACTACCGTCCATTGTTGGACATCGGGTCTATGATTTGTCCCGCCTGCGGATCGGCAGCTAATCTTACCGACCGGTCGCAGGTCGAAATGGGCTTAGCCGAGATACGTACTTTCGAGTGCAAAGACTGCGGAAAGACCACGCGGTTTGCTGCGTGCGGCAGCACTCAGGTGATGATTTCAGACTAGTTCCGGTGAGGCTGCCGGGGATGTCCCTAGCAGCCTCTCTTTGGGTCGAAATCAATATTTTTAGTAGCAGACCCGCACGCGCCGCCAGACACGGTGACCGTAGCCATCTGAAACCCACCGACGCCTAATGGTGCAGCCGCTGTAGCCATAATCGGCGTAGCCGTAATCGTAAGCGTATGGATCGTCGTAATACCCATAGCCAGGGCCGTAGCCATAACCGCCATAATACGGGTAAGTGGCAGCGCCAAGCAGCAATCCCGTTCCTACGCCGACACCAAATCCACCCCAGCCCCAACCGCCACCACCATGATGTCCACCGTGCCAATGGCCGCCGCCACCGTGGCCCCCTCTAGCATGCGCTGTCGGCGAAACTGTTAGGCCAGCGCCAATAATTGCGACTGACGCCGCAATTGCGATAGTTGTCTTTTTCAATGTTCCTTGCATGATACGCCTCCAACAAAAGTAGCTTCCATCAATCAATTGTTTGGTTGCTTCAGACGTTCCAAAGATTGTCAGTCGGAACTCTTCGGGCCGGTGGAAACTAAAATCAGCTTTTTGCCAAATATATCGGCGCTATGTTGTGCCGAGCTCGACTTTCCGCATGCATCATCGTGTGGCGCATTCTGGAGTACAAAACCGCTGAGGAGTTTGCTTCCGAGCTTTCCGGCGACCTGATTACAGCTTGACTTCGTGAAGTCAGCCCCCATGCAGCCCACGCAGCTTCCATGTTTCTAGAAATTCTTCGGCCTGAGCGAGTGTGAGGCCGCTTTCGCATATCGGTCGTTCAACGTCAGCGGTCCGCCTCAGCGTAAAACGATCTCCAACTTTTTCGACAGAAAACTGCAGCCGTTTTGCTAGCGCAAGCAGATTGGCTTCGGTGTCTTCGCGTTGTTGCATTGTCGGAGCCAGCGCAAACTGATGGTAGTCGGAACTAAATAGCTGCTTGTCCCAACGACAATCTTCAACGTATTGGCGTCCTCTGTGTTTCATCGCCCTCTTACTGGAACTGCATTCGCAGTCGACGGTTGAAGAGCCAGGACCGTTGCTTTGACCCCTCCAGGGGAGCAGCGGCCCAAAAGGGGTCAGATCCGTTTGCGTATCGGGCCCCTTTCCTTTTTTCCAGAGAGGTTCCCATGGCGGACAACAAAACGAAAAAAGCTGACGATCGTCGGCGTATAGACGTGCACGAAACTTATGAACTTGGCTATTGGTCAAGAAAGTTTGGCGTGTCGAGAGAACAATTGGCAGCGGCCGTTCAAAAAGCCGGGCCGAGGGCCGCTGATGTCGAGCGCGAGCTGGGCAAGTCGTAAGTGCCAGGCAAGCGCGTTCGGATTGGGAAGGAAACGTGGGGCTCGCTCGGCGCGCTATTAAGCCACAGTGCGGCCAAGACAACTGCTATCGAATGGCTCAATCATTTGGTGTTTGGCCGATGCGAGTTTAGCTGCAAGATTTGCAAGTAAGTTTTAGGCCGCACCGCATGGTCGACAGCCGTGGCGCCGTTCAGGGCTGGTACCCGTTAGGTTCCCGCCGAAAAAATAATCAGAGTTGACGTAGCTCAATGCTTGGACATTGGCGATGTCCTTATAAGTACGTGATCGATCCGCAAAAGGGTTCCCTTCAGACAGAGACAGGTGCGAATGATTACCGGTGGTGAGTTGCTGTTTGCCGTTGGCAGCGTGATCACGGCGGCTGTTTTGATCGGCCTGACCCTGTATTTAATGTGAGACGACTGTCGTCGCGGTTCGCTTTGCGCCCAAAAGCGGATAGCGAGTCACGCGTGACCGCATGCGGCTGGCGAAGGGCTGGTCTGCGTCCGGCTGCAACAAGCCCCAAATGCTCAGAAATGCGGCCGTTGGCGGTTGCGCATTTAAGATTAATGGTCGGACCGCCTTGCGCCTTCGGGCAAATAAATCTAGCGAGTTCGCATCTCGTTTGGAGCAATCAATGCGAATGCCTCTTCTTGCCTATTTCCTGGTCGTGGGAATTCTTCTTTTTACGGGTTTGGTCTTGGTGAGCAGCCAGCTTGAATCGAAGTCGCTGCCAGTGTCGCAAAGAATCGGCGTCCCGCCGCCTTTCAAAGCTCAGCCGGATGCGAATGGATCGCCGGCAGGCACGGTGAGTTCTCCCGTCGAATAGGTAGTGGTGATTGGCCTTTGCCAACCGCGTCGGTCCCTGGGGCGATAGGCTAATCGCGAACGGCCTTCAGGACAGAAGTGACATTCTTTCGAACGTGCCACTCCGGCACTTTCATTTAGTTTGCCGGCGGAGCCGAACGCTTGCCGTTGGACGGTGACTGCCCGGTCACCGCAGCGAGCGGAATGAGATGGCGCGGGACAATGACGCGCTGGTTCGAGACAAGCGCGGCGCCTTCCGGAATCTGATTGATCTGCGTGAGCGCCCAGAGAGGCACGCGGTAATTCATCGCAACCGTCTCAAGCGTGTCGCCAGCCCTGACAACAGCCGGCATGCCGCTGTCCCACAAATCGACCGCGGCATCGGGCGGGACAACATAGCGGATGGGCACGCCCTCGCCTTCGAGCTTGGCCGGCGTCTCGGGGATCTGCAGGATCTTGGTGAGCAATTGCGTATGGATGATGTCCATCTTTTCGATATTGATATGCAGAACTCCCTTGAGCTTCGAGAGATCGAAGCTTGCAAAGTGTCCCAGATAGCCTTTCTCGGGCACGACGTCGCCGCCGCCCAGGACGTCGCGCGCCAGGAAGATGTTCATGTAACGCTCGACGTTCATCGGCAATTTCGGCATCAGGTGAGCAGGGTCGATCGTGACGATCAGGCTGACCGGAATGTTTTCGGCTTGCAGCTTTTCCGCAAACTGGAGCGCGCAGAAGCCACCCATCGAGTGTCCGATAAGGGTGATGGGCGCGGGATCCTGGCGGTACTCACGAATGGCCCGCTCCGCAACGTAGGAGCAAACCGTAAATTCATTGACGTCCACTGTCACACCGGCCTCTTCAATACGTTTGGCCAGCTTGTCCATCCCCCGCGAGAAGATCAGACCCAGTGCCCCGCGGAACAGGTAAACGCGCCCGCGCGGAAGCGCGGTTGCGGCGGGGGGCGATGCGGTTGGTGCGGTGATCGCCGCGGGTTTCGTCTGCGCGTTGGCCGAACCGCCTGCGACGGTCGCCGCACAGAGGACGCAGCCGGAGATAATCACCGCGCCCACGAAGGAAACAATTTGCACCCGAGACACCCTGCGCTTTCGGCCTTGCTTGCGCCACTTAGGAACGCGAATCATCCTAAATCAAGGCACGGTCGTGGCCCCGGACTCAATCAGGATCAGGCTGGCCGGTAGTGAGCTTCGTATCAATCGCAGACCATCCAGCACTGGCCGTATAAATTGCACACACGGTGGGAATTGAGGCCGCCACACCCGGTGTAGAAAGGCCGTCGCCCCGGATGGCGGGTGATGACGTATTTCTTGCGGCATATTCCCCGCGCGTCCCGGTACCGGTTGAAGCCGCACCCGTCCGCAACCGGAATCGCCGGTCCCGCATGCTCGGTCCCGATCGGGGCGAGCGGCATCGCCTTTGCATTCGTAAACGAAAAGGTAAACGAAAAACCGAACGCCGCTGCGAGCACGATGCAGGCGATTATTTTATTCATTTCGCAACCGACCGAATTTCGGACCGCAAGATGATAGCGGCCTGCTGTCTCTTGTCCATCCAGGCGCGACCGCCGGTCGCGCCGTAGCGCGATACTGGCTATGGTCGCCCGAATACATCCTGGTCCGTACCGCCTATGGCAGACTCGCTGACACTTGTACGCGCCTCGCGAAATCGTGATGGCGAATGGTCGTCGGACGACTATGACGTCTTCGAGGGCAGGCAACTGATCGGGCGTATCACGCTGATGCCGCAAGCGCCGGAAGGCCGGCCCTGGTTCTGGACGATCACGGCGCGCCCCGAGACCAGTCAAAATCAGGGCTATGCGGTAAGTCGCGAGCAGGCCATGCTTGAATTTAATGCGCGCTGGCTCAATCCCGCGCGCGCCTAGCCCCTTCGAGTTAGGTGCGGCGCATCAATTCAGGCGCCATCCTCGTAAAATCGTCGAAAATTTTTCCGCGTGCGTGCACCCGCTGTTACGCGTCGCGCGGCAAATGCCTTTGTTCGTGTAAGCAACCGCGGCAAAATAGCCGCGTGACGCGTTTTTTCTGTCGTAAAACTTTATCGATCTGGCCACCACAGTTTCATCAAAGCGTCGCGCCCTTGCCACGATGCGTCTCTACGAAGGGGCATGGATCGGGGAGAAGACCCAGGAGACCGTGACATGCAGCTTCATGAATATCGGGCGAAGCTCTCCGCCATCCGCGCCTTTGCGGCTCCAGTTCGTTGCCCCGACTGCGGTGAGGTAATGGTCGCGCCAGTCTCCTCGGAATTCGTCGAAGGGGGCGAGATTCGGCACCACTGGGAGTGCGACTCCTGTGGCGGACTCTCGAGCACGTCGATTGAGCTCTCGTCGCATTGAAGATTTCCTGCCGGAATAGACCCGGATATAGAGTGTTCCTTCTGTGTGATGCGTTTTCCGCATTCCTAGGGAGGAGCCTTTATGATGACGACATTTGTACGGCCAGGCCTGGCCGCCCTCGCCTGCGCCTCTGTGGTTCTGCTCTCCGCGCCCGCATTCGCCGCCTCGATCAATCTGAAGGCCGACCTGAAGTCCTCGAATGAAGTCCCGCCGGTCGACAGCAAAGGCAGCGGCTCCGTAACCGCCACTTTTGATACGGCGAGCAAGCAGCTGTCCTGGAGGGGCAGCGTGACCGGCCTGTCCGGGCCCGCAACGGCCGCGCATTTTCATTCCGCTGAATCTGGAAAGAACGGCGCCGTCGTGGTGCCGATTGCCGGCGCCGACAAGGGTTCGTTCGAAGGCTCGGCAACGCTGACCGACGCCCAGGCCGAGGATTTGATGGCCGGAAAGTGGTACGTGAACATTCACACGGCCGCCAACAAGGCCGGGGAAATTCGCGGTCAAGTCACCAAGTAGCCGACGCAAATTCGTCGCCAGAACCCGCCTGCCCCGCGCAGGCGGGTCTTGTTTTCATGCCCGGCATGCTTTGCGTCGGGCCAATTCCGGTTTTATGGTCGGCCTCTCTTGTGTTCGTGATTGAGGTGACGCTATGGCCCGTACGAATGGCTCCGCCCCCTTCCTCATTTCCGGCGGCGGCATCGGCGGCCTGATTACGGCCTACGCGCTTGCCCACAAGGGATTTCCGGTCCGCCTTTTCGAGCAATCACCCGAGTTCCGCGAGGTGGGCGCCGGCATCCAGCTGGGGCCAAATATTTTTCGCGTGCTTGAAAAGGTCGGTCTGAAGGATGCCATCCTGGCCGACGCGCACCGTCCCCCTGCGCAGGAAATGCGCGATGCCCTCACTGGCAAGCTCATCACAAATATCCCTCTGGGGGATGCTTTTTTCAAACGGTTCGGCCAGCCCTACGCGGTGACCCATCGGGCCGACATCCACAGCGCCTTTCTCAGGGCGTGCCAGGGCAGCAACCTGATTACGCTGGAGACGAGCCGGCGCGTTGACGCCTACAGGGATCACGGCGACGGCGTCAGCGTCACGCTCAACAATGGCGAAACAGTCGAAGGGCGGGCATTGATAGGCTGCGACGGCATGTGGTCGAAAATCCGCGAGGAGGTGGTCGGCGACGGCAAGCCGCGCGTCTCCGGGCATATCGCCTATCGCGGCGTGCTCAAGCGTGAAGACGTGCCGAAGGATCTCTGGCGGCCCGACGTCGTGCTCTGGGCCGGCCCGCGCACGCACTTCGTGCATTATCCGCTGCGGCGCGGCGAGCTCTACAACCTCGTCGCGGTCTTCCACTCCGATCACTACGAGGAAGGATGGAACGCCGAAGGCAGCAAGGACGTGTTGTGGCAGCACTTCAAGATGCAGGTGCCGCAGGTGCTGCGCATGCTCGAGCGGATCGAGACCTGGCGCATGTGGGTTCTCTGCGACCGCGAGCCGGTAAAGAACTGGTCGAAAGGTCGCGTCACTTTGGTCGGCGATGCCGCGCACCCGATGCTGCAATATCTCGCGCAGGGCGCCTGCATGGCGACCGAGGATGCAATCATTCTCGCCGACAAGGTCGCGGCCTCGCCTGACGATCCGGCGGCCGCCTTCCAGGCCTACCAGCAGGAACGTTATTTGCGCACCGGGCGCACGCAGATCATGGCGCGCGTCTATGGCGAGGTCTATCACGCGCGCGGCGTCGTCGCCGAGCTGCGCGAGATGGCGCTGTCACCGCGCACGCCGGAAGAAAGCTACGAGGGCATTGCCTGGCTCTATGGCGGGCCGTAGGGCACCGCGTCATTCCGGGGGCCGAGTGAAACGAGGCAACCCGGAATCCAGAACCAACGCGGGCCGTGAACTTGTCTCTGGATTCCGGGTCCGCGCCATAGCTTATGCGCGTCCCGAAATGACCATCACGCCGCCTTCATCTGCGGATTGGATGCTGGCTGGTCGAGATCGGCATTCCAGGCATCGTATCCATAAAGCCAGCTGGTATCGCCGTCGCCCTCGCGCATCCAGGTATTGGCGCTCGATATTGCCTGAACCACCGATGTGCGCGGCTTGCGATGCGCCTCGTAGCGCTTGAACGCGCCTTCAATGTCTTCGCCGTTCACCGCATCGAGGCAACGCGCAAGAACGGCGGCATCCTCAATCGAGGTCGCCGCGCCCTGCGCCATGTACGGCGTCATCGGATGCGCCGAGTCACCGAGCAGCACCACCCGTCCGTCACTCCAGCGCCGCAACGGCTCGCGCTCGAGGATCGCCCACTTGTGGCAGTCCGGGCAGGCATTGAGCACGTTGCGGACGTCCTGGTGAAAGCCCTCATAGGCGGCGCGCAATTCCTTGACGTCGCCTTTGGCCGACCAAGATTCACGCGTCAGCCATTCGGCAGGCTCCGGCACGCTGGTGACGAAGTAGACTTCGCTCCTCGCTTTGTTGGTGTAATAGATGACGATGTGACGGTCGGTGCCCCACCATTTGGTGCGTGACGGGCCAATATCGAAGCCGCCCATCAGCTTTGACGGAAAGACGGCGCGGTAGGCGATCCGGCCTTTGTGAATCGGTGCGTCGGGCCCCACGACGATGTCGCGCACGACCGAATGCACGCCATCGGCGCCGACAACCGCATCGGCGCTCGCCGTGCTGCCGTCCTCGAAGCGCAGCGTCACCCGCCCGCCGACCTGATCGAGTCCGACAAGTTTCTTGTCGAGATGGATGATCTCGGACGGCACGACCGACGCAAGCGCATCGTGCAGGTCGGCGCGGTGCATGCACAGATAAGGCGCATTGTAGAGACTTTCCGGCATCGGCAACTCGCGTGTCACCTCGCCGGTACCCGCAATGCGGTTGAGATGCGAATAGGGCGCGAACGAGGTCGCGCGCAGCCGGTCCTCGACGCCGATGCCGCGCAGGACCTTCATCGAATTTGGCATCATCTGGATGCCGGCGCCGATACGTGCAAAGCGTGCCGCCTGCTCGTAGACCTGCACGTCGATACCAACGCGCCGCAACGTTGCGGCGACCGCCAGTCCACCCATTCCGGCGCCGACAACCGCGACTGTGGGTTTTTTTGTTTTTGTCATGCCGCTTTCACTTTCGTCATTCCGGGGCGCGCTTAAGGCGCGAACCTGGAATTTAGACACACAGTCGACGATTGTTTCTGGATTCCGGGCTCGCCGATGCGCGGCGCCCCGGAATGACCAGGATAAATCTTACTTTCGCGGAATACCCGCCTTGTCGATCACGTCATTCCATTTCTTGATGTCGCTGGTGAGCCTGCTCATCATCTCGTCCGGCGAACTTGCATGCGCAACCACGCCAACCTGAGCGAACTGCTCCTTGACGTCCGCCATGGCGAGCACCTCATGCATCGCCTTGTTCATGGTCGTGATCACTTCTTTTGGCGTCCCCTTCGGCACGCCAATGGCGTTCCAGGAGACTACTTCGAAGCCCTTCACGCCGGCCTGGTTGACCGTCGGCACGCCTTTGAGTGTCGGCAGCGGCGAAGGTTGCGGGCTCGATGTCGCCAGCATGCGGATCTTGCCGTCATTAACCTGCCCCTGCACCGCGGGCGGAAAGTCAACCTGCATCTGAACGTCGTTACGCAGAAGCGCCACCACGATGTCGGGTGAATTCTTGTAGGGGACGATCTGCACATTGAGACCAGCCATCGACTTGAACAGCTCGGCGCCAAGATTCTGCGTGCCGCCGACCGCGATCGTGCCGATGTTGAGCTTTCCTGGCTGCGCCTTTGCCGCCTTGATGAAGTCGCCCAGCGTCTTGTACTCGGACTCGCTGTTGGCGACAAAGACGAGATCGAAGGTTCCGACCATCGATACCGGTTCGAAATCCTTGACCGGGTCGAATGGCAGGCTCTTGAAAGCCGCGACGCTGATCGCCGTGCCGTTCGTCACCAGCGCCATCGTGTAACCGTCCGGCGGCGCAGTGATCACGGCGCGCGCGGCGTTAATTCCACCCGGCCCGGGCATGTTCTCGATGACGACGCGCTGACCGAATTTCTGGCTGAGTTTTTCGGCCATGATGCGCGCGGTGACGTCAGCAACGCCGCCGGCGCCGAACGGCAGGACGATTTTGATCGGCTTTTCCGGCCAGGCCGCCCTGGCTCCGCTCAACGGCGCAAGCATCAGCGCCGCGACGGCCAGAACAGCACAGCGTCGGGTCGCCCCGAATATCCCCTTGGTCATGTGCGTCTCCTCCACAGTCTTTGTTCTTATGATGCAAAACCATAAAGCCGTGCCGGATTGTCTACCAGCAGGCGTTTCTGCGCCAGCGCATCGGGCGCGAATTGCGGCACCAGATCGACCAGATCGCCCTCGTCGGCCTCGTGTGTCGCGTTCGGGTGCGGAAAATCCGTGCCCCACAGCACCCGATCGGGCGCAGCCTCGACCAGCGCATGAGCGATCGGCACGGCCGCGGAATAAGGCGGCATGGAAATCCGCTCCGAGCCGCAGACCTTGATCCAGCATTTTTCCAGGCGCGAAAGCTCGATCAGCGCACGCAGCGGCGGCTGATCGACACCGGCGGCAGAAGGCACCCGGCCCATATGATCGACGATGAACGGCAGCGGCAGTTTCCGCATCATGTCCGACAACGGAATGATGTCGGGCGCATCGACGTGCAGAACCACGTGCCAGCCGCGACCCTTGATGCGGTCGATGACGCGGTTGAACACAGCGATGTCGGGGGCTCCGCCGAGATGCTTCACAAAATTGAAACGAACGCCGCGCACGCCGCCGGCATCGAGTTTGTCGAGGTCTGTGTCGGTGAAACTATCGTTGACGATCGCGACGCCGCGATATCGCCTGGGATCGGACGCGATGCAGTCGAGCATCGCCGCATTGTCCGTGCCATGGCAGCTCGCCTGCACGATGACCGCGCGTTCGATGCCGAGATGCGCATGCAACGCCGCAAGCATTTCCTTCGGCGCATCCTCCGGCGTGTAACGCCGGTTCGGCGCATAAGGAAATCTCGCGGCCGGCCCGAAGACGTGGCAATGCGCGTCGCAGTTGCCGGGCGGAAGCTTGAATCGTGGCTTGCGACGATGTGAGAGGAAGGCATGCACGTTCATGGGCTGGCTTTAGCGAAGCGGAACCCACGAGACAACCCTCAGAGCGGAGGCAAATCGCCCCGCGCCCAGCCGGACTCGGTTGCGGCCTGAAAATCGGCAAAGCGCCCGGCCGCAATCGCGTCGCGCATGCCCGCCATCAATGCCTGGTAGTACGCAAGATTGATGGTCGAGAGCAGCACCGCACCCAAAATCTCGTTGGCCCTGGTCAGATGATTCAGATAGGCGCGCGAGTAGGTGCGCGCCGCCGGGTGCGCGCTCTCTTCATCAAGCGGCCGTGGGTCGTTTGCGTGGCGCGCATTGGCCAGGTTGATTGGGCCGAAGCGGGTGAAGGCCATGCCGTGGCGGCCGTTGCGCGTCGGCAGCACGCAGTCGAACATGTCGATGCCGCGTTTCACGGCCTCCATGAGATCGTGCGGCGTGCCCACGCCCATGAGATAGCGCGGGCGGTCCGCCGGCAAAGCCGGCGCCGTCTCGGCAACGATCTTGAGCATCACCTCCTGCGGCTCGCCGACAGCGAGTCCGCCGATCGCGTAGCCCTCGAACGCCATGCCGGTCAGCGCGCGAGCGCTCTCGGCGCGCAGCGCGAGGTCGTCGCCGCCTTGCACGATTCCGAACAGCGCGTAGCCTTGCTTCGCGCGGCCCTCAAATACGCGTTTCGACCGCTCGGCCCAGCGCAACGACAGCTGCATCGCGCGCGCTATTTCGTCGGACGACGCCGGCAGCTTCAGGCACTCGTCAAGCTGCATCGAAATATCAGCGCCGAGCAGCATCTGGATCTCGACCGCGCGCTCGGGCGAAAGATCGACCATCGCGCCGTCGAGATGCGAGCGAAAGGTGACACCCTTCTCGCTCAGCTTGCGCAGATCGGACAGCGACATCACCTGGAAGCCGCCGGAGTCGGTCAGGATCGGCAGCGGCCAGTTCATGAATTTGTGCAGACCACCAAGCGCCGCAATCTGCTCGGCCCCAGGTCGCAACATCAGGTGATAGGTGTTGCCGAGGACGATCTCGGCGCCGGTCGCCCGCACGTCGTCCGGCATCAGCCCCTTCACCGTCGCCTGCGTGCCGACCGGCATGAAGACCGGCGTCTGTACTCTGCCGTGCGGCGTCACGAATTCGCCGCGGCGGGCGGCGCCGTCGGTCCTGATCAGGCGGAAGGAGAAGGGTTCGGGCATCAAGCAGTCATATCAGAACGGCGCGTGTTTCTCGTTGCTGCAATATTTTCCCCGCTCATTCCCGCGTAGGCGGGAATCCAGATTTAAACTTTAGAATTATCGCCATGGGTTCCCGCTTCCGCGGGGACGAGCGGAACTACTTTGCGGTCCAGCAGGATAAAGCAGACACGCGTCGCCGTACGAATAGAACCGGTAGCCGGCCTCGATCGCGTGGGCATAAGCGCGCTTCATGGTGTCGAGCCCGCTGAAGGCCGCGACCAGCATAAACAAGGTCGAGCGCGGCAGGTGGAAATTGGTCAGCATCAGGTCGACGGCGCGAAACGTGTAGCCCGGGGTGATGAAGATCGACGTCTCGCCGGAAAAGGCTTTCAGGCGTCCGTCCGCACCCACCGCGCTTTCCAGGAGTCGCAGCGCTGTCGAGCCGACGGCCACGATCCGCCCGCCTTTGGCGCGCACCGCATTAAGCGTGTCCGCCGTCGCAACCGAAACAGTGCCAGACTCGGCGTGCATGGTGTGGCCTGCGGTATCGTCGGCTTTCACTGGCAGAAAGGTGCCGGCGCCGACATGCAGGGTGACCTTCTCAAGGCCGATGCCGCGCTCCCTCAGGCCCGTCAGGAGCTTTTCGGTGAAATGCAGGCCCGCCGTCGGTGCCGCCACCGACCCTTCCTCCCGGGCGAAGAGGGTCTGGTAGTCGGCGCGGTCCCTCTCGTCAGGCTCGCGGCGGGACGCGATATAGGGCGGCAAGGGCATCTCGCCGCGCTCGGCGATCGCCTGGTCCAGGATCGGCCCGTGGAAGGAAAAGGAAAGGGTTATCTCGCCTCCCTCATCTTTCTGTGAAACTTGAGCATCAAGTTCGCCGAGGAAGCAGACTTTTCCCTCGGTTCCGAACCGAAGGGTATCTCCTACCTCCAGCTTCTTGGCGGGCTTCGCGAAGGCCCGCCAATGCGATCCGTCGATGCGCCTGTGCAGGGTTGCCTCGATCGCGGGCTCGGCGCTTCCGCGCCCGATGCGCCGCCCATGCAAGCGCGCGGCGATCACCTTGCTGTCATTGACCACCAGGCAGTCGCCCGCACGCAGCAGCGCCGGCAGATCGGACATCCTGCGGTCCTCAAGTCCGGCCGTTTCGCCGGGCTTAACGACGAGCAGCCGCGCGGAATCCCGCGGGCTCGCCGGCCGCAAGGCTATGCGGTCGGCCGGCAGCGCGAAATCGAAGAGGTCGGTGCGCATGCGAGATGATCGTCATTCCGGGGCGCGTGCGCTAGCACGCGAACCCGGAATCCAGAACGATTTGCAGTGCCTGTTTCTGGATTCCAGGTCCGGCCCCATAAGCGCGTTTACGCGCATTTTCGACGCGCTATGGGGCCGTCCCGGAATGACAATCGTTAGTTTTGCGGGCCACTTTCACAACGGGAGGCCTCACGCCCCCATCGTCGCCTTGACGATCTTGTCGGGGTTCTCGACCGGCTCGCCGCGCTTGATCTTGTCGACGTTTTCCATGCCTTCGATCACCTTGCCCCAGACCGTGTACTGGTTGTCGAGGAAGCGGGCGTCGTCGAAGCAGATGAAAAACTGGCTGTCGCCCGAGTCAGGATTGCTCGCGCGCGCCATCGACACGATACCGCGCACATGCGGCTCCTTGTTGAACTCGGCCTTGAGCTTCTTGCCCGAGCCGCCGGTCCCGGTGCCGTGCGGGCAACCGGTCTGCGCCATGAACCCGTCGATCACGCGGTGAAAAACAATTCCGTCGTAAAAGCCGTCCTTTACCAGCTCCTTGATGCGCGCGACATGTCCCGGCGCGAGGTCCGGGCGCATCTCGATCACGACTTTACCCTTGGTGGTCTCCAGCGTCAGCGTATCTTCTGGCTTCGCCATACTACTCTCCATAACTCCACTTTACTGCTGGTCATGGCCGGGCTCGTCCCGGCCATCTCGCTCAGGAAAGTTCACATTCTCCTGATCGAGATCACCGGGACGAGCCCGGTGATGACAAATGCTCAGCGCTCGATCGTGGCCTTCTTGATGTAGTCCATGCGGGGAAACTCTTTTGACAGGTAGGCATTGCCCTCGCTCTGGATGCGGCCCTGGTTGGGGCCGCGGCCATTCGGCGCGCCCTCGCCGTACTCCGCGTTAATCGCCTCGACAACATTCATTCCGGACACCACTCGACCAAACGGCGCGAAACCTGACTGGTCGAGCCGGGAATTGTCGGCGAAGTTGATGAAGACCTGGCTGGTGCGCGTGTTTGGCCCGGCCATCGCGAAGGTGACCATGCCTTTCGTATTGCTTTGCGCGACCGGATCGTCGGAAATCTGCGCCGTGCGCCAGCGCGCCATGATCCCGGGATCCCCATTGATGCCGAACTGAACCATAAAGCCGGAAATCACGCGGAAGAAACGCGCGTTGTCGTAGAAACCGTTCTTCACGAGATTGTAGAAGCGGTCGGCGCCCTTCGGCGCCCAGGCGCGCGTCACTTCGATCACGAACACGCCCTTGGTGGTGTCGAAGCGCGCCTTGTAGGTCGCCGGTGCCTGCTCGCGCAAGCCAGCCGGATTTTCCAGCGCCGATTGCGCGAAAGCAGACGCCGCAAACAGCGCCAGCATGAAAGCGAGAGATATCCATTTGAACCGGCGGGTGATCATTGCGCTCCTCGTTGCAGCGGCACGCTTAATCAGCGCGCGAACTTCTTTTTCAGGCGCGCGACAACCGGTGCCGGCACGAAGGCCGAAACGTCGCCGCCCATGCCGGCGATTTGCCGGACCAATGTGGCGGTGATCGGGCGCACCGCCGGCGAGGCCGGCAGGAATACCGTAACCACCTCGGGCGCCATCGCGCCGTTCATGCCCGCCATTTGCATTTCATAGTCGAGATCGGTGCCGTCGCGCACGCCGCGGATGAGCATGGTCGCGCCGGCCTTGCGCGCCGCGTCCACCACCAGATCCGAGAACGTGACGCAGGACAATTCGCACTTGGCCTCGCGCGCAAACGGCGCGCAGTTCTCGTGCAACATGGCCGTGCGCTCCTCGGCCGTAAACAGCGGGGTCTTGCCTGGATGCACGCCGATGGCGATCACCAGCCGGTCCGCAAGGCGGACGGCATGCCGCACCACGTCGAGATGGCCGTTGGTGACCGGGTCGAATGACCCCGCGTAAAGGGCGATTCTCGGCATAAAGCGGGGTCTAACCCGCCCTCCGCAGCCTCGCAAGGCCGCGGCCTTTGCGCCTTGAACCTTTTCCCCGGCCGCCACGACCAATCCTCAGGAGGCAGCCTGAAATCCACTGTTTTGTGACTCGCGTCACTGAACCAGAGGGCCGCCTTTCTTAATTCCATCCTTGCCGAGAGCGAATGCTCCGGCGAGGCCTGAAACAGGGGGCTGTCATGTTGAAGTCACTCGCTGCCGTTGTGGTTGCCGCGACCATCGCCGCCGCGATCACTCTTTTGTCCGCGCCGACCACCGACGTGGTCGCCGGCCCCCTTCCCAAGCCGACCGTCGATGCAATGAAGGCCTGCAATGAGCAACCGTGGCCCTATTCCAATTGCGTCGGCACCGAGTTCGGCAATCCGAAGGTGCGGCTGATCACCATCGAACGCGCCGGCTGAGAAGGCGGCCTTACCTAGCCGTCAGCGCGGCGCTAGGCTCTCTTCCGGGCAAAACGTCCCGAGGAGAGCACCAATGCGCCGCGCCGCTATTGCCGCCGCCCTGCTGCTATGGGCGAGCGCCGCTTCCGCGCAGGATTACCCCACCCGGCCAATCCGCATCATCGTGCCGACGCCCGCCGGCGGGCCGGTCGACGTGATGGCGCGCGTGCTCGCCAACGCGCTGCCACCGGTGCTCGGGCAGAACGTCTTCATCGAGAACAAGCCGGGCGCCGGCAACACCATCGGCTCGCGCGCAGCCGCATCCGCCGACCCCGATGGCTACACGCTGATGGTGTCGGCCGCGAGCGGCCTGATCATGAGTCCGATGATCCACAAGAACGCCGGCTACGATGCTGCGAGCTTTGCTGCGATCGCGCTTGTCGCCGAAACGCCGCAAGTGCTGGTGGTGAACGCGCAGACGCCGTTCAAGTCGATCGCCGATCTGGTTACCTATGCCAAGGCCAATCCCGGCAAGCTCAATTATTCGACCGGCGGCGTCGGCACGCTGCCGCATCTCAATGCCGAGCTGTTCAAGTCGGTGAGCGGCACCAATATCCTGCACGTGCCGTATAAAGGCGGTGGCCCTGCCCTGACGGCGGTCGTCGCCGGCGAAGTGCAGATGACGTTCGACACGGTGAGCACGTCGCTGCAGCTCATCCAGGACGGCAAGCTGCGCGCGCTGGCGATCGTCGGCCCCAGGCGGGCGCCCGAACTGCCGGATGTGCCGGCCATGCCGGAGATCGGTTTTCCTTCTGTCACCAGCGGTGCCTGGACCGCGCTGATGGCGCCGCGCGACACGCCGCCTGCCGTCATCGCGAAGCTCAATGCGGCGACCAATGCCGCGCTGCAGGGCGACGCGATGAAAGCCGCATTGTCGAAGCTCGGCGCGCAGCCGCGCGGCGGCGCGCCGCAGGACCTCACCGACCACATCCGGCGCGAGACGGAAAAATGGAAGCCGATCGTCGCGGCGCTTAATCTGAAAGTGGACTGACCGATGGCCGCAGCCCGCTTCACCTGCTGCCTTTCGCTGTTGTTTATGCTTGCCGCACCGGCATCGGCGCAAACGCCGCCAAGCCCGGCCGAGCTGCAGGCCTATCGCGGTCTGCATGCAGCGGCGGCAAAAGGCGACGTCGCCGAAATTGAGAAGCTCGTTAAATCCGGCGCGCCGGTCGATGCGCGTGACGGGCGCGCGCGGACCCCGCTGCATGTCGCCGCTTTCATGCGCAAGCCGGAGGCCGCCCGCGCTTTGATGCAGCTGGGCGCCGACGCCAACGCGCTCGAGGCGCAGAAATACGACATCGCCACAATCGCGGCAGTCGCCGACGACGTGCCGATGCTGAAAGTCGCGCTCGAAGGCGGCTGCAAGGCAGGCAATATCACCAGCCCGTATTATGGCACCGCGCTGATCGCCGCCGCGCATCTCGGCCACGACGAGGTTGTGCGCACCCTAATTGCGGCCAAAGCGCCGCTCGACCACGTCAATAATCTCGGCTGGACCGCGGTGATCGAGTCGATCGTGCTCGGCGACGGCGGCAAGCGTCATGTTGCAACACTGAAAGCGCTCGTCGATGCCGGCGCCAACATCAATCTGGCCGACCGCTCGGGCGAAACGCCGCTCACGCTCGCGAAGAGACGCGGCTTCCCGGAGATGGTTGCGATACTCGAAAAGGCGGGCGGGCGTTAGGCGCCAAAGTTCCACATCCGGGCCGCCGCTGGCCGGCGCTTAATGTTCCGTCAGCTGCACCGGCTCAATTAATTTTGGAACGAACTCAATGCCTTCGCGTTTTGCGTGCGGTGGGGTGCACATTGCGTAAAGGGGGCCTCGATGGCCGCGGGGGATAATTACCGGGCAAAAGCTCTCGAACTTCTCGCCCATGCCGAAACAGAACGAGATCAAGCAGCCCGCGCCGAACTCGAAAGCCTGGCTGCCGCATATCTGCGCCTGGCGGAGCAGGCCGAGCGAAATAGCGCGCTTACGATTGAGTTCGATCTGCCGCCCGAACAAGAGAACGCGAAACGGAAGCGCTGAGCGCGAGGCATGACGAGAGCGTGTTGACGCCTAACTTGCCCGCCTTGCCAGCGACAGCCACAGGCCCCCGCCGATCAGCACGACACCGGAGAGCCGCCCGAGCAGCGCGTTGTGCCGCGGCTTCATGAACCAGGCGCGACCGAGGCCCGCCGCAACGGCCCAGGCCGCATCGGTCAAACCGGCCAGCACCACCGTCACCGCGCACATCACGAAAAGCTGCCAGCCAACCGGCAACGCCGGGTCGATGAATTGCGGCAGGAAAGCCGTGAAGAAGGCGATTGTCTTCGGGTTGGTGATGGCCACGAGAAATCCGCGCGAAATGTGCACGCGGTGACGCGGCGCAACTGCCTCGGCGGCGCCGCCCGCCGTGCGCCAACTCTGAATGCCGAGCCAAATCAAATAGGCCGCGCCGGCCCAGCGCAGCACTTCAAACACTTCGGCCGATGTCTTCAGGATCCAGTTGAGGCCAAGCGCGATGCCGGCGAGCAGCGCGGCGTTGCCGAGCGTAGTGCCGATCACCGTGATCAACGCGGCGCGGATGCCGCGCGTCGCTCCGGTTGCGATCACCAAAGTGACGATCGGTCCCGGCACGACGACCAGGACGAAGGTGATGAGCAGGAAGGCAGAGAACAAGTGGTAGTTCATGGATGGCCAAATTTGTCATTCCGGGGCGCGAGTGAAGCGAGCGAACCCGGAATCCAGAACCGAATTCTGTACCTGTATCTGGATTCCGGGTCCGCGCCTATCGGCGCGTCCCGGAACGACGAGCTTTCTACTCGTCTTCGTCGCCGCCTTCTTCGCTCAGGCGCTCGAGCGAGACGACCTTCTCGTCCTCGGCGGTGTTGAGCACGATCACGCCCTGCGTCGAGCGCCCGGCAATGCGGATGCCTGACACCGGCGTGCGGATCAGCTTGCCGCCGTCCGTCACCAGCATCACCTGGTCGGCCTCCTCCACCGGGAAGGAGCCGACGATCTTGCCGGTCTTCTTGGTGAGCGTCATCGCCACGATGCCTTTGCCGCCGCGGCCGGTCGTGCGGTACTCGTAGGATGACGAGCGCTTGCCGTAGCCGCGCTCGGAAACGGTCAGAACAAATTGCTCGGCGGCCGATAGTTCGACGTAACGCTTCTCGCCGAGCTCGATGTTCTTGACACCCTCCTCCGCCTCGGCAGGCTCCAGCTCGTCGCCGGCCCCGCGCCGGATCGCGCTCGCCCGCTTGTGGTAGGCGGCGCGCTCTTCGGCCGACACGTCCACGTGGCGAAGGATCGACATCGAGATGACGTGATCCTTCTCGGCGAGCGTGATGCCGCGCACGCCGCGCGAGGTGCGGCCCTGGAACACGCGCACCTCCGGCACCGCGAAGCGGATGCACTGGCCGCCATTGGCGGTTAGCAGCACGTCGTCCTTCTCGGTGCAGATCTGCACGTCGACGATTGCCTCGCCGTCCTCGAGCTTCATCGCGATGATGCCGGACGGCCGCACGTCGGCGAAATCGCTGAGCTTGTTGCGGCGGACGGTGCCGCTGGTGGTCGCAAACACCACGTCGAGCGCGGCCCAGTCGGCTTCGTCCTCCGGCAGCGGCATGATGGTGGTGATGGTCTCGGTCTGCTGCAGCGGCAGGATGTTGATCAGCGCCTTGCCGCGCGCCTGCGGCGCCGCGATCGGCAGCCGCCAGACCTTCTCCTTGTAGACCTTGCCGCGCGAGGAGAAATAAAGGACTGGCGCGTGTGTCGAGGCCACGAACAGCCGCGAGACGAAATCCTCCTCGCGCACCTGCATGCCGCCGCGACCCTTGCCGCCGCGGCGCTGCGCGCGATAGGTCGAGAGCGGCACGCGCTTGATGTAGCCCTGGTGCGAGACGGTCACGACCATCTCCTCACGCGTGATCAGGTCTTCCTCTTCCACGTGGCCGGTCGCTTCCGCGATCACCGTGCGGCGCGGCGTGGCGAATTCCTTCTTCACCGCCGCGAGCTCGTCCTTGATGATCTTCTGGATGCGCACGCGCGAGCGCAGGATCTCGAGATAATCGGCGATTTCGGACTTGAGCTTATCGAGCTCTTGCTTGATTTCGTCGCGGCCGAGCGCGGTCAGCCGCTGCAGGCGCAGATCGAGAATCGCTCTCGCCTGCTCGGCCGAGAGCTTCGTCGTGCCCTTTGCCGACACTTTGTGGCGCGGATCGTCGATCAAAGTCACCATCGCCGCCACGTCCTTGGCCGGCCAGTCGCGCTTCATCAACGCCTCGCGCGCCTCCTCCGGATTTTTGGATGCCCGTATGAGCCTGATGAACTCGTCGATATTGGCGACCGCGATGGCAAGACCGACCAGCACGTGGGCGCGGTCGCGTGCCTTGCCAAGCAGGTACTTGGTCCGGCGGGAGACGACCTCCTCGCGGAAGGCGATGAAGGCCGTCAGCAGATCCTTCAACGTCATCACCAGCGGGCGGCCGCCGTCGAGCGCCACCATGTTGCAGCCGAACGATGACTGCAGCGGCGTGAAGCGGTAGAGCTGGTTGAGCACGACGTCAGGCACCGCCTCGCGCTTGAGCTCGACCACCACGCGATAACCCTGCCGGTCACTCTCGTCGCGCAAATCGGCAACGCCGTCGATCTTTTTCTCGCGCACCAGTTCGGCGATGCGCTCGACCATCGATGCCTTGTTCACCTGGTACGGAATTTCCGTGATGATGAAGGCTTCGCGATCCTTGCGGATGGTCTCGGTCTCGACCTTGCCGCGCATCACGATCGAGCCGCGGCCTTCCTTGTAGGCCGAGCGGATGCCGTCGCGGCCGAGGATGATGCCCCCGGTCGGAAAATCCGGCCCGGGGATGATTTTGATAAGGTCGTCGATGGTGAGTGCAGGGTTGTCGATGAGCGCGATTGCCCCGTCGATAACCTCGCCGAGATTGTGCGGCGGAATATTCGTCGCCATGCCGACCGCGATGCCGCCGGCGCCATTGACCAGCAAGTTCGGGAACCGTGCCGGCAGCACCACCGGCTCTTTCTCGCTGCCGTCGTAGTTGTCCTGGTAATCGACGGTGTCCTTGTCGATGTCGTCGAGCAGCGCCATCGCCGGTCGCGCCAGGCGGCACTCCGTGTAGCGCATCGCCGCCGGCGGATCGCCGTCGACCGAGCCGAAATTGCCCTGCCCGTCGATCAGCATCAGGCGCATGGAGAAGTCCTGCGCCATGCGCACCAGCGCGTCGTAGATCGCCTGGTCGCCGTGCGGGTGATATTTGCCCATTACGTCGCCGACCACGCGCGCCGACTTGACGTATTTCTTGTCGGGCGTGTGGCCCTGCTCATTCATCGAGTGGAGAATGCGCCGGTGCACCGGCTTGAGGCCGTCGCGCGCGTCGGGCAACGCCCGCGACACGATCACGCTCATTGCGTAATCGAGATAACTGCGCTTCATCTCCTCGGTGATGGAAACGGGGCGCACGTCGGAGGGGTTTGCGTCCCCCGATTTGGGAGGTTCGGTGTCGGCCAAGACGACGTCCTGCGTGGAATTTTTGTTGCGATTTTTCTATCTGATTCAGGGTGGCGACGCCACCCGAAAGGCGGGCCTATACCGGCGAATATCTCTATTTAATTCAATGTGTTATGGGCCGGTGGCGAGTTCCGAAAACAGACTGTTTTAGGGCGGCCAATCATGCGGAAAACGAAACGGAATTTCGTCTCGTGCGCCATTTGGACACTGGTTCCCCCACACGGTCATTGCCGGGCTTGTCCCGGCAATCCATGATGAATCTCAGCACAGCAAAATCCTGCGCAATGCTCTCACACGCGGCACGTCACCATGGATGCGCGGGTCAAGCCCGCGCATGACGCCGAGCTTGTGGAGTTGATGGTGCGTCCCTCATGGTAATCTGACGATCACCCATGCCGCTCGAATTTCTCATTTCCGCGCTGGTGACCTTGCTGGTTGTCGTCGATCCGATCGGCCTCGTGCCGTCTTATCTTGCTGTCACGCAAGGCCTGCCCAAACGCGCGCGGCGCAGCGTGGCGCTGCGCGCCGCCGTGATTGCCGCGGCCATCCTCGTCGGCAGCGCGCTGATCGGCGACTGGCTGCTGCGCACGCTCTCGATCGGTCTCCCGGCGTTCCGCATTGCCGGCGGGCTTTTGCTGTTCTCGATCGCTTCAGAAATGGTGTTCGGCGTGCGCATTGAGCGGCAGTCGCGCCAGGCCGAAGATGCCATCGAGGAGCACGTGCGCAACGTCGCGGCCTTTCCACTCGCCATTCCGCTGATGGCCGGGCCCGGCGCGATCACCGCCACCGTGCTGCTCGCCGGCCGTAGCGAGGGCGACCCGATGCGCCTCGCCATTCTGCTCGCCGTCATCGCCTTCGTGGCCACTTTGTGCGCGGCGGTCTTCGTGTTCTGTGCGCCGATCGGGCGACTGCTCGGCGTGACGGGTAACATCGTGCTCTCGCGCCTGCTCGGCGTGCTGCTGGCGGCGCTCGCCGTGCAGTATGTTGTCGATGGCGTGCGCGCCGCGCTGGCCTGAAGCGCGGCCAAGGTCTCCGGATATTGGTGCGGAACTTTTCAGACCATGATACATTTGCAGTCGAGGGGCGCGTCCAGTCTGGAACTGTGACCGGGTGAGAACCCTCAAATTTCTTGCAATCGTTCTGACCGCGCTGGCGATCGTGCCGGGCGGCGCGCACCTGTTCGCGCTGCCGAACAAGATCTACCTGACCGAGAGCAATTATTTCATCGTGCAGAATATTTATCGCGGCTGGGCGTTGTTCGGCATCGTGCTGTTCGGCGCGCTTTTCGCCAATCTTGCGCTCGCCTGGGCCATGCGCGGACAGCGTGCCTTCGTTTTTGTGCTGGTCTGCGTCGTCTGCCTCGTCGCCAACCTCGTCCTTTTCTTTGCGTTCACTTTTCCGGCCAACCAGGCGACCAACAACTGGACCGAGGTCCCGGCCGACTGGCAGCAATTGCGCTGGCAGTGGGAAGTCTCGCATGCGGTCAATGCGGTGATCGCCTTCGTCGGCTTCTGCTCGCTGGCGCTCTCGATGCTGGTGGAGGAGACAGACTAGCAACACACTCAGCGTCATGCGCGGGCTTGACCCGCGCATCCATGATGAATTGCAACAGTGCAAGCCTTGCGTTTTATAGTGCTGCGCCGCCTCATGGATTGCCGGGTCAAGCCCGGCAATGACCATTGAGAGGTGCGGCTATTTGGCGTCAGAACGGAATCTCGTCGTCCATGTCGTCGCGCTTGCCGCCGGCGCCGGCCATCGCCGGCT
>Ga0310811_10001155_pt1 | contig 33772 bp, 40 predicted proteins | sample YCmetagenome_FD_207642 | JGI IMG/M metagenome (GOLD analysis project Ga0310811, IMG submission 207642) | Soil microbial communities from experimental microcosm in Duke University, North Carolina, United States - YC | ecosystem: Engineered > Artificial ecosystem > Soil microcosm > Unclassified ...
AAATCCTTTCCAAGATTACGGAATGGGTCAACAGCACGGGGGACAATGTTCCACGTGTGCTGTGGTTATCTGGCCCTGCAGGCAAAGGCAAATCTTCCATCGCTCACACCATTTCTAAGTGGTTCAATGACGTCGGAGGGCTTGGTTCGTGTTACTGTTTTGATCGCCAGCGAGAAGCAGATCGTCGCCATGAAAAGATCTTTTCTACGATCGCGCGCGATCTGGCTGACCATGATCCGGAGATGAGGCGGGCATTAGTAGATGCAGTTCAGACCGCGAATTCGCTCAAGAATACGGCGGATATCACCCAGCAATGGCAGAAGCTCCTTATCGAACCGCTGGGGAAGTCATTTGGGTCGACTGTGGGACCCATCGTGATCATGATCGACGCACTGGATGAGAGTGGCGGAGTAGAGACACGAAGAGACCTCCTCCGTATTCTAGCTGGCAAGCATCAAGATCCTGCTATTCCCAAAATCACAGACCTCCCGGCCAACTTCCGCTTCATTGTCACCTCTCGCCCGCTTGGTGACATCAAAGACGAGTTTCACGGTGTTCAGCATATTCGACAGATGTCGATGGATGATATTCCAACAGCAACTGCAGAGCGCGACATCCGTGCTTACGTAGCCAAAGAGTTGGAAGGGCTGGGTTTCCAAGACAGAGAGTTCGCAGTCCTCGCTGAGAAAGCTGATGGACTTTTCGAGTGGGCACGTCTCGCCTGCGGATACATCAGAGAGCCCCATGTGGGGCTATCGCCGATTGATTGCTATAACGCTGTGGTATCACGCGATCCTGCTGAGAGAAACGTCCTGTTGCACAGCATGTACGACCTCGTTTTGACAGGTATCTTACCCAGGGATACATCCACCCATGTCCAGCATTCGCAAAAATCGCGTTCAACGGTACTGGCGAGATTCCGCTCTGTGATGGGACAAATACTAGGCACAGCTGAACCCCTTACTCTAGCTTCCCTAAACGCCATGAGGCGCCATTTTCCAATGCGAGAGGACAATTTCGACGTAGAGCTTGTTGTAAAAAGCATGGGCTCCCTGCTCAGCGGTACCACCAGCCAAGATTCCCCAATTCGACCCCTTCACGCATCCTTCCATGATTTCTTGACCGACAAATCATGCAGCGGAGAGTTTTTCATCGACCTATCAAAGGCGCAACTGGACCTTGCATTCGCGTCACTTCGAGTGATGGAACACAGCCTTCGCTTCAATATCTGTAATTTAAAGTCCTCGTACCTTCCTAATTGCGAAGATCCTGGGCTGCAAGAACGAGTTCAAAAATGCATCCTTCCACATCTGTCATATTCTTCTCGATTTTGGACGTCGCACGTACGAACGACAGCTTTCGACACGCAGCTTGCGAAAGAAGTGAAATCGTTGTTCAATCACGAGCGGCTGTTTTTCTGGCTCGAGTTACTCGCCCTGCTCAATGCGCTCAGTGGTGCAGTTGCCGCCCTTCCGCCCATTGCCCAGTGGCTGAAGGTGAGCACAGTACTACCACTTGTGAGATGAAGCGCTCATATTCAACGCAATCACAGGGCCATCCCGAATTCAAAGATGTCTCGTTGATTGCAATCGACACACAGAGGTTCATTCAAGTCTTCGGCAGCATCATTTTACACAGCACGCCACATCTATATGTATCAGCACTTCCATTCTCGCCTGCCAACTCTCCGCTATCGAGACAGTTTTCTGTACAGTTTCCGAATACCCTTCATGTGACATCTGGACGTGATATGAACTGGCCAGCTGTTCAGACCGTGCTTAGGGGGCACACTCTTCCAGTCACCTCGGTCTCGTTCTCGCCAGACGGCACTCGCATCGTCACTGGTTCTTGGGATAACACTGTTCGGCTGTGGGATGCAGGGACGGGACAGCCAGTCGGTGAGCCCTTGCGGGGGCACACTGATAATGTCACATCGGTTTCGTTCTCGCCGGACAGCACTCGCATCGTCTCTGGTTCAAACGATTACACTGTTCGGCTGTGGGATGCAGGGACGGGACAGCCAGTCGGTGAGCCCTTGCGGGGGCACACTTATTATGTCACATCGGTTTCGTTCTCGCCGGACAGCACTTGCATCGTCTCTGGTTCGTGGGATAACACTGTTCGGCTGTGGGATGCAGGGACGGGACAGCCAGTCGGTGAGCCCTTGCGGGGGCACACTCATTTTGTCACATCGGTTTCGTTCTCGCCGGACAGCACTCGCATCCTCTCTGGTTCGTGGGATAACACTGTTCGGCTGTGGGATGCAGGGACGGGACAGCCAGTCGGTGAGCCCTTGGGGGGGCACACTGATAAAGTCACATCGGTTTCGTTCTCGCCGGACAGCACTCGCATCCTCTCTGGTTCGTGGGATAACACTGTTCGGCTGTGGGATGCAGGGACGGGACAGCCAGTTGGTGAGCCCTTGCGGGGGCACACTAAAATTGTCACATCGGTTTCGTTCTCGTCGGACAGCACTCGCATCGTCTCTGGTTCGGAGGATAACACTGTTCGGCTGTGGGATGCAGGGACGGGACAGCCAGTTGGTGAGCCCTTGCGGGGGCACACTCATTATGTCAGATCGGTTTCGTTCTCACCAGACAGCACTCGCATCGTCTCTGGTTCTTACGATAAGACTGTTCGGCTGTGGGATGCAGGGATGGGACAGCCAGTCGGTGAGCCCTTGTGGGGGCACACTCATTATGTCACATCGGTTTCGTTCTCGCCGGACAGCACTCGCATCGTCACTGGTTCTTACGATAAGACTGTTCGGCTGTGGGATGCAGGGACGGGACAGCCAATCGGTGTGCCCTTGTGGGGGCACACTCATTATGTCACATCGGTTTCATTCTCGCCGGACAGCACTCGCGTCGTCTCTGGTTCTCGGGATAAGACTGTTCAGCTGTGGGATGCAGGGACGGGACAGCCAGTCGGTGAGCCCTTGCGGGGGCACACTGATTCTGTCACATCAGTTTCGTTCTCACCGGACAGCACTCGCATCGTCTCTGGTTCGGAGGATCTCACTGTTCGGCTGTGGGATGCAGGGACGGGACAGCCGGTCGGTGAGCCCTTGCGGGGGCACACTTATTATGTCACATCGGTTTCGTTCTCGCCGGACAGCACTCGCATCGTATCTGGTTCGGAGGATAAGACTGTTCGGCTGTGGGATGCAGGGACGGGACAGCCAGTCGGTGAGCCCTTGCGGGGGCACACTGATTATGTCAGATCGGTTTCGTTCTCACCAGACAGCACTCGCATCGTCTCTGGTTCTTACGATAAGACTGTTCGGCTGTGGCATGCAGTGATGAGGCAGCCATTGTCACAGTGCGCTGTGTCAGACTCTTCAACGTTCTCACATGAACATCCCACGACCGAGGTCACCACTACCACAAAATCAAACACTTGGAACAATCACTTCATTTCCTTTTCATCCAACTCAACCCATGCGCTCTGTGACACCCCTGAGTTAATGGAGGGAGCATCCCATGACGACCACAGTTCGACTCGCTTTTTCCTGAATAGTGATAGTGGATGGGTGGTAGGACCCAAAAATCGGCTCTTATTCTGGGTACCACCCGCCTCTCGAAACCCATTTTATAACCCTGCAACCGCATTAGTGATTCCCAGAGGATGTCCTGAGCTTGATTTGAGCCGCATGGCACATGGACAACACTGGCAAAAGTGCCGAGAGCGGTGAGTGTCTTCAAAGCCCTTGCCATTCCTCGCACTTACTCAAATCAACGCCTGCAGACCCTAGCACTGATGATCGTATCAGTGATTTCATGATTTTTTTGGACATTTCAGATGTGACCTGCATGTAATGCGCATGTAGTTCATACTTTGTATTCTATATAGTCTATACCCAATATTCAGTCCGAGTTCAGGGCTGTCGGAGCGAGCGAGTTACCCAAGAGCTGACTGTATGACTCATGATACATGATGTTCGTGCTGCCAGTGGTTTGTGAGAGAACATGACGACGGACAAAGCATACCGATCCCATCAGAGATGCGGTTGCGCATGGGCCATGAATTGTGTTGAAGTGAATAGCATCGGTACTTCCTCATAGCGGACTGAGAAGTTGGACAGGAGAAGATCGTTGTTGCTATTATTTCTGGTCATTCAAGTTCCCGTTGCGCTCGAGTACATTCAAAGTGGGATAGAAAATGGGGTGGGCCAAATATGTAGCTTATTGTGTACACCATACAGTACAACATATAATCGCGATATCCACGACAAAGGCGGTGAGAATGAGAGTACCATGAACGATGCGCGTAAGGATAATGTGAGCTATGTAGCATGAGAACAGCAGGAGAGGGAAATAGTACTGGGCAAGAGCAAGCGAATGGGGGATGTCGAGGCGATGGGAAGAGTAGGAGACGTTCCAGTACGATGGATGGCATTGAATTTAGGGTGATATTGGACGCAGGCGCACCAGAGTGTCACAACAGGCATCATCGCCAAAAAGCTCTTCAATAGTCAGTTTTTAGGGGATCAAGAGGAAGAGTCTAGAGATTACAACTAAGTCCCATAAGTCTGTATTGAACTCGCGATAGATGAGTGACAATATGAATGTTTGCATATGAGATTAGGAGAAGCAGACCTGTGACTCACGAAGCCATTGAGAGGGCATTTACAGAACAGTTACAACGCGTGTTTTCAACTTGAACACACAGGCCCAGAGTCCTGAGTTGCAAATCGTAGTTATGAAGTATTGCATATTGACCATTTCTGTGGCCCACTTCATTTTCTCCTGGCGTAGCGGTGTCTTCATTTCAGCTCCAGAAGCGTGGATGTGGGCGCGATTGTATACGTAAGTTGGAGGAGAGAATATGGGCCCCGAGTCTTGCAAGATGGCCATGGTACTATGTGCGACGTTCGACGGTACTTAGAGATCCGAACGGCAAATTTGGCGCTCAAGGTGTCACATTATATAATCTTACATAAAATTTTCACACGACTAGGGTTTGGGAGATGCTTCTACTATCAGGCCCATAGCCACAGGAATGATCATGCTATTATCGCAACAATGACGTCTCTCTAGACTTCATATACTTGCATCACTCTCCGCGGACTTTCGAGATTAATATTTCATTTCAGGCTATCGCAGAGCCAAAAAAAAAATGCAAAATGTGTTAGTCTGTCCGGACTGCGACCACCGACCGCATCAAGTCCGTATTCAGCAAGGCTTCAGTAAATGAGAATAATTTCTACAAGGAAAGAAGAGCGAGTGTGTTGAGGATGTTAATATGGACATTGATTCAATGTTACAAGACAAGGCCGCTGATTCACCGTTTGTCAATATTTTTGGCAAGCACTCACCCGCCGGTTTTATTTGCATATTACGTGCGAAGGTCAAAGCTTCTGTCATACCCGACGCTTCAATGGCGCTGGTCATGTGCTCTAAGTCAGCTGTTCGTTTGTGGCGTGGACGGTAGGTTCTTTTCAAGATGGTTGCTGCACTGGGATTCCGTCAAAGTGCCAGGTCTGCGTTGAAAACTGGCGCGTCGACACGTCGTAATACCAGTTATCGCTCCCTCACGTCTTCCTCTGTTCAGGGACCAACGGAGCGCTCCCTGGACCTTCGAACACTCACATGTTTCTTTAGAGAAGAGATCCTCCGAAAACACGCTCACTGTCCTGCCCTCATTTGTAGTCAAGAACGTCCCCGCGCCCATGGTGGGCCGCCATCACGGAACCTCAGCGTGAACAACCACCTAGCGTGGGATTTTGACGAGTTTGACAAGCACATACGAGCGCTTGCGCGCGGCTTGGTCGCGATGGGTGTCAAGAAGAACGATCGTATTGCAGTACTCATGGGGAACAATAGGTATCGTGCTGTACGGTTGATTCCAATGCGTGATGTCCATTGATTCAGAGTATATTCCTGTGTGAAGCTCTTATGCATCACTTCAGTGGGCGTGCGCAAGCATAGGTGCAATCCTCGTAACGCTGAACCCTGCCTACAGGTTGAACGAACTTGTAAGTTGATTATACATTACCTACAGCTCTTGAACCATCGTGTTGCAGGTGGAGACACTCAACCTTGTCAGCGTCACCCATCTCTTCACTGTACCTCGCATCAAAACATCAAATTATATCCGGATGCTCTCCGACGCCTTTCCTGAGTTGCGCAACTCAAGTCCCGGAAATATCCAAGAGCCCGCCCTTCCTTCGCTGAGGAACTGGATCGTGGTCAGTAATGACTATGACACTGCAGAATGGCATCAAGAGGTGTGCGATGTGAAGAGTATCACTGATTGGAGAGAAACCCTGATATGGAGGGAAGATACATGGGAACAGCGTCATATCGAAGAATTGGTCCAGTCTCAAAGAAGCAACGAGGTTATCAACCTGCAGTTTACTAGGTAAGTTTTCTTGTAGATGACCATCCATTCTCATAGTAAATAACGATGCTTAGCGGGACAACTGGTACTCCCAAGGCTGTCTCAGTAAACGATTACTTCTTCCATGTCTGCGCTGCTCCTGAATGCTGTCTCAGCTAACTCACACGAACCTACTCAATAATGGTATCTCCATTGGTGATTGTATGCGACTGGGTCCAGACGATGTCCTCTGTGCGTTCACTTCTGATTTTCGTAGCGCATAATATGGATGCTTCTCACTAGGCAATGTACCTCCTCTGTTCCACTGCTTTGATGAGTGACAATTTTCTGTCTTCGTGTAACCATTCTTACCTTGATATCATGCACGCCTAGTCCTCGGTAACCTCGCTGCATGGTCCCATGGGTCTTGCGTCGTATACGCTTCAGAGATCTATGACCCCAAAGCTATCGTGGACTCCATCACACAAAACAGGTGTACGGCCTTGCATGGCGTCCCTACGCATTTCTTGGGTGTCTTGGCAGAGGTACAGAAGCGGCAAGACGCGGGAGACAAATTGGATTTGAGTCGTTTACGGTAATTGGAACAAGTCTTGCCTAATTATCACTCATGGCGTCATGCTGATATGTAGGACTGGCATTGCGGCGGGCTCGCCAATACCTATTGACCTCATGCGACAGCTCATCGAGAAATTGAACCTCATAGATCTGTCCATTGCATATGGAATGAGTGAGTTTCCTATTTCATTCAACTGAAATTCGGCCAATTAATTATCTAACAGCGGAGACAAGGTGAATTTACTTCCTCAGTGGGAATGGCTTTCTATAACAGTTGGTAATCTTGTTTCAGCCCCGTATCTTTTCAAACCACGCCGGCGGATCCGATCATCAAGCGTGTTGAGACAGTCGGTAGAGTGCAACCGCACGTCATGGCCAAGATCATTGACCAAGATGGTCATGTTGTCCCAGTCGGCAAGCCGGGTGAACTGTGTATCGCTGGTTATCTTGTTCAGAAAGGGTTTGCCTGGTCTGGTTTCTCTTTTGTTTATGTCTACTGAAATATATCTAGCTACTGGGAAGATGCGGAACAGACGCAGAAGGTCATGCGGGCGGATCCGAATGACCCGTCCACAGTATGGATGCATACAGGTGACGAAGGGATTATGGATGAGGAAGGATATCTGAAGAGTAAGCCTGTCGTTACTTTTTCTTGAAAATTTGTTTGATGTCCTGCAGTTGTTGGCAGGATAAAGGTTAGTGCGCGTATCCGACTCGGTAATCCAGAGAATGAACTACTTCATAGGACATTATTATTCGTGGCGGGGAGGTGACATATTCCGTCATGTTTGATACCATAGCTTAACTCAGCTTACAGAATCTATTTCCGGTCCAAATTGAGAACGCACTGACTGAACATCCCTCCATCAGGGAAGCTGCTGCTGTATCTGTGCCTGATCCAAAGTATGGAGAGGTTGTTGGGGCATGGATTGTCAGAGAACCGAGCACCAATATGTCAAGAGAGGACGTCCGCCGGACTGTCGCGGAGAGTATGAATCCGCAGGTGAGCTCCGAAGGCAAGTATCTCGGCCAAACTGATGTTCTCCCAGAATGCTCCAGCGTGGGTATGGTTCGTCGGCGAAGATGGCACGCCGGGAGAACTCCCGAAAACCGCCAGTGGGAAAGTTATGAAACATGTTCTCCGCAAGTGGAGTGCAGAGCTTGCGCAGAATGCTATTGGGAGTGTCGGAGGGAAATGATCTATTGATGTATCATGTACCCGGTAGTTGGCCGAAATATCGTGTTTAGACAGGGGCTATTTATGCTCGTCCAGATCGTGAGAACTTTCGCAGGAAATGAAAAGGTCAAATTTGAGAGTACGAAGTTTGTCGTTTGACTAAACTCCAACAAGCATGGCGGTCACGAAACGAGTTTGCATTTACACCGAAGAGGATGTTGCAAACCACAAGTCCGCCAAAAGCTGTTGGATAACCTGCCGTGGAAAGGTCTACGACGTCACTGGCTTCGTGCCTGACCACCCAGGAGGAGACGACCTCATTCTCGCGCATGCTGGAACGGACGTAGAAAGTATCATGAAAGATGGGGATTCTCATGATCACTCTGACTCTGCGTATGACATGTTGGAGGAATACGTGATTGGACGTTTGGGAACAGAAGCAACAGTTGTCAGAGATGGTACATATACTTAGCTGCGCTTTACCGGAAAACATGCTCATGAAGGATTTGCTTTCCAGACTGGGAAGCTCCAGATGACTTCCACCCCGAGGACACTAACTCTGCGGAAGATTTTGAGAAGACACAGTTTTTGGACCTGCGCACGCCCTTACTGCAGCAAATGTGGCAGGCCAACTTTAGGTACGTTGGGGTCTTCTCACTAAAGACGCATTTTCTGACTGTTTGGATATAGCAAATCTTATTATCTCAAGCAAGTTCATCAACCCCGGCACTTGCAAGAGTCTGCTCGTCTCTTTGCCTACGATATCTTTGAGGTGCGCAGTATGCCTAGAAATCTGTGTTCCCATCTTATCTGATTTTAAAGGTGTGCACACGGACCGTGTGGTATGCGGTACCACTGATTTGGCTACCAATTACCGCAAATCTGTTCCTTCGATCTATGCTCCAGTTCAATGGCCCCATACCCACCTTCCTATCCAATCCTCTGCTCCCACTTTCGCTGACATCAACCGTAACATTAGACGCATTCGCTAAAACGCTTCCATGCTTCTTCTTGGGGAATTTCATATGGACAATTCTGGAATATGGGATGCATCGTTTCTTGTTCCACATCGACGAGTTCCTGCCCGACCACTACGCGTTTTTGACGCTTCATTTTTTGCTTCACGGTATTCATCATTATATGCCTATGGATAGGTGCGTAATTCCGCAGGGGAGTACAACATAGTTGCTCATTTTCTTCTAGACTCAGGCTCGTCATGCCGCCTGTAATGTTTGGAATCCTTCAAGCTCCATTCACTCGTCTAGCATATATCCTATTCCCTACTCCAGTCGCTAACGGTATCATTGCTGGTTCATTCGCATTCTGTAAGTGGGTGTTTACGAGCTTGAAACTTGTTCTGATCATCGTTTACAGATGTCCTTTATGACTGTATGCATTACGCGTGAGTCTGGTCAATTCTGATTTGACGCCTTATACTGATCCGTCTACAGACTTCACCACACGAAGTTACCTGCATATTTGCGGCATATGAAGAAATACCATCTTGCACACCACTACAAGAACTTTGAGCTGGGTTTCGGTGTTACCAGCAAGATCTGGGACTACGTTTTCAAGACCGTCCTTCCCGTATGAGTTTGTTTTGTGGCTGTTGCGACTGGACATCTTTGTTTCATACATTTCATCACCTCATTTTATTGGGCGTTTTCAGTACATTTACTTACATTTCGCGGACTAATATTATGTTCACTGCTCACGGATTAATATTTTCAATCATCGTCTCTATCGTAGTGGACGCACATAAGTGATTGGTTCACCTACCACGCGTCATGCAAGCAAAGGTGTATGCTCACGTCAACCCAGCTGCCGAAACACCCAAGAAGCTTTCGGCTATCATGAATAAGACGTTTTGAGGGACAAGTGGTTTTATCATGATGCGCTACTAATTGTGCTTAGAGACCAACTATAGGGGCGCCTGAGTCCGTCCTTAAATTCATCTACATAGCATAATGAGGAGCAACAGCTTTTGCCTTTTGCCACGCCCCTTCCAGCAGTTTTACTATTTCATCCGGGAGTGGTCCTCCCTCACTGTGGAGAGATGAAAAATGAGGTACAGATGGCATCATCCACCATAGAAGGAACGCACCATTGCACAATGTTATCCTCCATCTGCTGGGGTGATGCTGCACCAAGAATAACTGCATCTCCAGGTTGGAGCGCACTGTGGTGTTGCAGCCATCGTTGAGCTACTTCAGCCATACGAACGTTATACACATCCTGATGCATTTGAATAAGCTGGTCTCGGTTAAGAGTCATATCCTTTGCGCACCAATAGTTCCTTCAATTCGCGTAGAATTGGTAGCAGTGGCCTGCATTGTTCATGCAATAAAGGTGCCATGTGTGATACAGAAGGATCCCAACGACCTCCCTTGGTATTTTTCAAGCTATCTTCATCGAGAATCTTGCCTACTAGAAGGCCCCCTCTGTAAGACAAATGTAAGCCAACCAACAAATAACAAAGGCTATACAAGACGCACGCCAATGGTCCGTATGCGTAAAACTTGATCCCAAAATGACGCAGACAAGGAATGAGCCTGGACGATCTTAGAAAAAACTAAATCGTTGAATTGAAAATGTCTTACTCTACTTCTACATTTCGCTTCACTGCGTTGTATCCGCCTTGATACACTGTAGGCCTGACCCAGTTATTTTGTTTCATGATGCCCATAATTTCAGCGACCTGCGTGAATGGATGAATTGCATTAGTTTGTTTGTTTAAAAATAGCGGCTCATCACAAACCTCCCAAGAGTTGTAGTTGCTCAGGCCAAATTGTTCGCTAACACATGTTGAGGACGGAAAATGCAACACGCAAAGACACACGTACAAATGTCCCTCGTCATAAAGGTCGTTGATCGTCTGCAAGGTATCCTCGATGGGCACGGTTCGGTCAGGTGCGTGCAAATAGAAGATGTGCACTTTTTTGCAGCGCAGGGCTTTCAGAGATTCCATCAAAGAGGCTCTAAGATTCTTGGGCGATAGATCGCCAGGCTTGGACGAAAGGGCCCTATGAACAGAACCATCAGTTTTTCACCATAAGTTGTGCAGGGATGGATGTTCAAACTTTGTATCTATGTAGCATCCTTCCACGAGATCAACTTGACCAATGAACTTCAGTGTCATTAATGACGCTGCTTTAGCATTTTGCGCTACCACTCACCTCCTCAGATGTTCCACCACCATATAGACGAGCGGTGTCGATGGTGGTATATCCATGATGGACATAAGCACGGATTGTTTCTCGGGCCTGTTCAACTGAATGGATACGTGCTCCATTCGATTGAGGCCCTGGAAGCCCAAATGAACCTGCTCCCTAAAGATAAAGTCATTCAACCGTCCCGGCTCTAGATTTTTCAGTGACCATACGAATATGAGATCGATTCGGGATGGCATCGTACTCGAAGTATTTGGAGAAAAGTCGAATTATGAGACTTGGGATACCTTCTTAGTTTAAGATGAAACTTGAAATCATCTCAAGTCTTATAAGTCTTGTGTACCCAAAGCTGTTCGAGCTTACCCGACTCCCGGACCTAAGAATGACTTCCGTTGGAAGGAGCCGAGCGGTTAACCGGTTATGATTACCATTGAGGCCTGAGGGCGGCTGCAACGATGACCTACGATGACTCGGACAGAGGATGACTGAATAAGCTAAAGCTAAGGTAGGCATCAAGCACAGCAAACATCACGTGATGTTTGATGATGCTCTAGAACGATTGATGCGGGACCCACGGCTTTGCCGTCCTTCGAATGTTCAATATTCACCTCCACTTGCTTCACTTGTAATTTCTTTGCGGCAGTTGGCAATGCTTTTGGGATGACAGCAGACCCACTGGCAGGTTCCTGGTCGAGGCTGCGAGCTCGGGCTGGTTGCGAAGCCATTGCAACTGACACTGGTTATTTGTTCAATGGATTTTCTTATCCGAAGGAGTACATTGCTACAGCATCGACTTGCGTGCGACTTGTATTGTACTAGTTTCTCAAGCTTGTCTCGAGCAAGTTGTTTATACACTGCATGCGTTCCCATCCGGGCGGGCCGATTCCTCTGTATTACAACCCGAGGCGGAGGAAATTACTCAGGTGACCTTCCTGCCTGACCGATCCGAGCTTCTGTTATATAATAGTCATACAGTACAAAAGTTATGAGATGAAGGGCATGAACCATATCTCCTAGGCTGATCTATCCATCTCCCACTTTGACTTCCCTACCAGAAGCCTTCTATCGTTGATACTTGACGAAACCTCTCATCGCAGGAAAAATCATGGCTACCATGAATGCTGTCTGCTACGAGGCCGTGAGTTTCATGTTATCATGATACGTTCCCCTCTCATTTTGTTTACATCAGCCGCGACAATTCAGCATGCAATCTGTACCAGTTCCTAGCATAAATGACGATGAGCTCTTAATCAAGGGTGCGTGCTTCTGGTAGCTTGCTAGCAGTGACTCTGATGTTGATTGTTTCAGTCTCATGTTGTGGTAAGTTCCGCGCGTGACATTCCACGCATAGATTTAACTATTCACAGGCATATGTGGAACCGATGGGCATGTTCATGAGGGAGAATTCATCGCGAAGTTTCCTGTGAGTGTTTGCAACAGCAGCTTTAAGCGTATTTTCAATGTGATCTTCCGAGCACAGCTAATCCCTGGTCACGAAGTAATTGGGACAGTTGCCAAAGTCGGCAGTAACGTCACAGGGTTCGCTGAAGGTGATAGGTGCGTTGCCGACCCAGGGGTTACAGTAAATCCAAATCTCCAGTACATTGGGAGAGCACAACTTGACATATTTACAGTGCGAGAAATGCTTCTATTGTAGACGAGGACAGTCTTTACTGTGTGAGAACTTCAACGGTAAAGGAGTTACATCAGCAGGAGGATTTGCTGAATATGTCGTATTGTGCGTGTCGCCATTACTGAACCCATACTTCTTGCACGTTTACTTATTTGTGCAGCGAGGCTAAGAAAACTTACAAGATCGAGCACCTCACCGATGAAGAAGCAACACTTGTCGAGCCTGCTGCTTGCGCCATTCACGGGATGGACAAGCTCAACGCACCCGTAGGCATTGATGCCTTGGTGATCGGTGCTGGCCCCACCGGATTGATTCTCGCACAACTGCTCAAACTGAATGGTGCCGCCAAAGTTGTGATTGCTGCCAACAAAGGTATTAAGACCCAGATTGCACAGGATCTAGGGGCCGGCGACGCGTATGTTGAGCTTGATAGAGAAAATCCTGCACCTCAGTGGGAACAACTAAGGAGGAACCATCCGTATGGATTCGATGTGGTCGTGAGTGAATTCAAACCTAAATACCTATAACCAATTTGAATTATTTGTTACAGGTTGAGGCTACTGGTAATGAAGAGGTCGCGAACAACTCCATTAATTACGTCCGCCGGGGCGGTACTCTCATGATCTACGGCGTCTACTCTGATAGCGCTCGTGTCCACTGGCCTCCTTCCAAGATATTTGGGGATGAAATTAAGGTGTGTAGAATGATTCTTACTGTTCACTTCTTTCTTATAACTTGAGCAGATCATTGGCTCATTTGCTCAGACTCATTGTTTCCCTAGAGCCATAGCGTATCTTGACAGTGGTAAAGTGAAAGTAAAGGGCATGGTATGCGTGAATCGTACTTCAAACTTAGCCAACCACATTAATGTCTTCTAGGTCACTGACGTGTTCAAGATCAGCGAATATCAGCAGGCACTTGATAAAATGAATAGCAGAACCGCCTTAAAGATTGCAGTGAAACCGTAATGTCATGTTGTGTCTTGTGTTACCTAGTCAAATGTAATTATAGCCATGTCATCTTCTGGCACATCCTCGTATCTGTATTCTGGATCGTTTTCGTGCGGTGTCTGGCACAAATGTTGGGAAGTTACTGAGAACCCAATGAGTCTTAACTCGCGAGTTCTCACGAGTCATGACATCAACATCGCGCGGCGACGACGCACTTCCCGACGTTCCTAGGCAAGCCTCACACTCTTGGCACCACCAGCGATGTTATCTCTGCTCAGCGTGTTGGCAGGGATCACGTTGCTAATATATCTCTATGTTCGCTCCAACGACCAAGGGTTGTCGCAACTTCCGTCGGAAGCCATGGCGTTCTCACCCAAACGGTTTACACCGCATGTCGTCCGCGAAACTGCTGAAAAACTTAGCAACTCCCCGAAAATTGTAAAGGATATACTTCCAACAAAGACTGGGCGTCGGTATATCGTAGTTGGTGTAAATAACCCCATTGCATCTACCGCTCTGATCTTGATGCTGACTTTTCGGGCATAGGCTGGCTTCTTGGGCGGATGGATCATAATCCAACTTCTGCAACGTGGTGAAGACCCAAAAAAGATTAGAATCCTCGACATACGCCCTCCGACTCGTTCTGATCTACGTACTGGCTTGGCCGCGCGGGTAGCTTTCTTCCAAGTAGACATATCTAACCCGAAGGCTGTGGATGATGCTTTTCAGGCGCCTTGGCCAGATTGCAGCCCTTCAGAGACAGCACCAGAGGTCACAGTCTTTCATACCGCTGCCAACATACGCTTTTATGAGCGTCATCTCACACTACTTCCGCGTTCTTCCAAAGTCAACCATGAAGGGACTCAAAATGTGATCAACGCAGCACGATCCATAGGTGTCACAGTCTTAATATATACCTCATCTGGATCTATTTCTGTCCGCCGTTCTCGCTTTTGGCTATGGCCTTGGGAGAAGCATCCCAAGTATTTTGTCCAAGTAATTAACGACGACGATAATCTCATTCCCAAATACCACGACCATTTCTTCTCGAACTACGCTGCTTCTAAGGTCCTTGGAGAGAGAGCAGTGAGAGCTGCTGATGGATCGCGATCTGGCGAGAAGACACTGCGGACTGGATGTCTCCGTCCTGGCAATGGTGTGTTTGGTCCCGGTGGAGATCTAATATGCGGTGCCTATCTAGTACGCAAGTACAACCCCACTTGGGTTCCTAATATCATGCAATCCTTCGTATACGTGGAAAACTGTGCCCTAGCCCACCTCTGCTATGAAGCACGTCTCCTCGAAACTGCAAGAGGAGGATCCAACCCTGACCTCGGTGGGCAGGCATTTACCATCACAGATACTGGTCCGCCAATCACATATAGCGATATCTACACAGGATTGACGACACTGGCCCCTGAAACTACGTTCACAGAGATGTCACCCACCTTTATGCTGTTCATATCACAGATCATAGAGGCCCTCTACCTCTCGCGCGCGTTCCTGTCAATGTCTTCGTCGCCTGTGCAACGTGCACTTGCACATTTTATACCCAACATCGCCGGAGATACCGTCAATCTGCAACCATCTTTGTTCGCGCTCGCATCTGTGCATCTCATTTTTGACGATTCCAGAGCTCGATTGCCGCCCGAAAAAGGTGGATTGGGTTATAATGGCCCGTTCACGACTCTGGAGGGGCTTTGCAGGACAGTAGAGGAGCACTTAAAAGCTGGCGAAAATGGGGAAGAGAGATCCTACTCTGGTGGTGTTAGCTTTAATTTTTTCCGATTCAGAAAGTCCCCGAAGGAGAAGATTCAGATGAGCAAGATGGAGAAGAGGGTCAGTGAGCGGTTGCACGTAGAGGCCGTTGATATGCTGGGGTGAGGCTTGCTTTAATACAGGAACAACTAGCGAATGTGGGTAGGAAATTGTCTTGCTGAGCAATAGGAACTGTTGACGGGTAGTATCGGCACATCCACTCAATCGGGATTCGGGAATTGTCCATTTACCATTGTCAGCTCAGCTGAAACAGGGGTCTATAACATTGTCTTCTTCACGACTGCAATACCTCTTGATTCACGAATGATGTCGACGAGAATTCCTCTTCTTTATGTCAGTATGAATCCTCAACGTGTCAATCACCTGCTAATTAATTACATTCTAAGGGAGCTGGTCAGTTTGGTATGCCTGGTCCACAGTCCATTGGAGCACGGGTCAACACCATCGAAGATGCGCAGAAGATCATAGACGTGTTCACCAGCCATGGTCACAGGCAAATTGACACAGCTCGTGCATACGGGGGTGGGACGTCAGAGGAGGTAAGAGTAGAGTCTCCGAGACTTTCATCATTGCTCATTAGTGCCATCGCAGTTCATCAGCCAACTCGATCTGAAAGGATGTACAGTAGATACCAAGTGTGTATTTTTGCTGCAACTTGTTTTAGAGGCCTCTCACATTTACCGTCATGCGTAGGGCCTATCCAAGTGTGCCTGGAGATTTTGCGCCAGATAGAATTCGGGCGTTGCTCAAAACTTCTATGAAGGCCCTGGGGAAAACGAAGATCAAAATTTTCTATCTGCACAAACCGGACAGGAGCATTCCGATCGAAGATACGCTTCGTGCCATCAATGAACTGTATAAGGAAGGCCACTTGTGAGTCAAAAGTGAAGAGTGCTTGACTTTCCCGGGCGATTTTAACTCATCTCGATACAGCGAGGAGTTTGGTGTTTCGAACTATAACGCTTGGGAGGTCTGTCTGATTTTTGGTTGTTCTTTTCATGTATATCTTATCATACCTTCTTCGTAAACAGGTGGCTGAGATGGTTGTCATAGCGGATTCCAATGGATGGGTCAGACCCACTGTGTACCAAGGACTCTATAACGCACTTGAACGAAGAGTTGAAACAGAGTGAGTTGGTAATAATAGGTCATTCACTCCCGTCTTAAGCCAGCGCTAGGTTGTTCCCCTGCCTCCGGCACTTTGGAATGCGGTTCTATGCATATAGCCCACTAGCGTAGGTTGTTTTCCTTGTTCATGGTATCAATGCTTGACAACTTTTACAGGAGCGGTTTACTTGCAGGGAAAATTCTTTCAGAAGCGGATATGCAAACTGGTAGATGGGATCCAAATGTGTCTTCAATCGCAGGTTTCCTGCGCGCGAAATATTCGCTTCTTATCCCTGTCATGCGAGAATTGAAGGATGTGCTCGTGAGTCTTTGAGAAGCGCTGCGTGAGACGCAAAGTTGATGACCCCGAACATCAGGACAAGCAGGGGATTCCTCTTTCAGAAGCTGCGAATCGTTGGCTTCAACATCACAGCATGTTGCAGCCCGGTGATGGTATTATTGTTGGTGCCAGTAAGGTTGACCAACTCGAGAGGAATCTGAAGGAATAGTGGGTAGCTTGTCCTTGATCGTGACTATCATCATCTGACCACACTGCATTGTTACTAGCGAGGGTGGACCACTTCCTGACGACATTGTCATGTCGCTGGAGAATGCATGGGGGCAAGCCAAAGGCGTCGCACCGCACTACGCGTTTTGAGTCATATCCAGTTAAAACTGTACATTATTATCGACGAGGATGAATGGCTAGTTCCGCGGAAGCAATTTGCGTGACTTTGTGCAAACTGCAACTCCACCTGCGCCCGTGGTATCGCACCCTGTGGGTATGTACTTGGCAGTCAACCGTCTGCGTGGCACGCGCTCTCTTTGTTTGGATGCTTCACTTTTGCTATGCAGGCCATGATTTGCTGCTGCTCTGGGGTTCCGGGAATCGGTGTAATTTGCAGGTAGATTTCACCTAATCTACTCTGCGGATCATCCATTGGTGTGAAGTCACATCATCACTCAAGTACTCAAGCTGCAGCTGCAGGTTAGTTTGAGAGTATTCTATGTCTAACTGACGTGAGATCTGTTTCTGCACGTTGTCCTGTCTGCTCTATATATGGAACAGCATTAATAATCATTGCCGACTAAGTCCCGCAGTGAATCTTTTGAATTTCAATATCAAAGGGCTTTCTATTGCAATCATGCATTTCTGTCTCTTACCCCCAGAAATTCTACTTCAAATTTTTTCTATCTGTGAATTCGACCAACCAATATGTTCTCACGCTTCACTGGCATCTCTCGGTGGTGAGTGAAACATTTGAAGATCCACGTGTCATATTGAATACTCAAAAATTTAACAGACGCTCAAAAGACCTCTCTCAAATGAAGAGTGCAGGCTTATTCGTCGATATACAGAACGTATCCACTCCTTGATGATCTCCTCTACTCATTTAAATAGCATAGGCGATCGGGTCATATAAGCATTCATTTCTGCATCTTCACCCACACCGCTGCTACCGAACCTTCGTAATTTGGGTTGGTGGGATGACCAACAATGCTTCTTTCCGTTGTTACGCACCCTCTTTGGGTCGACTATAACATCAATGGGGCTGGGCTTTACTACGAGAGCCCCATCGTTTGCCAAATCTACTTTGGTGGCTTCCTTAGGAGCGCGTTGTCCTTCCATTCGGGAACTCGACTGTGATTATAGTGGTGATTCTCGGGAAAGTTCAGATGCAATTTGCGAAGCTCTATGTGGCCTGTGGGAGCTTTTCCGACTTGGTATAGGGGTTCTTAATGCTCAAATGCTGTTTCGTTTGGCTTCTTTGTCGTCATTGAAGTTTCTATCCCTCAACCTGAGGATGTACAGCATCAACCACACGCACTCCGGTTCCACTCCAACATCTTCCTCCTACCTCGAAAAGTAGACATAACTGCACCGTCACCTTTCGTTCTCACTCACTGTCTCAGAAATATCCGGTTTCTCTCCTGCTGATCAGTGATTTTTCACATAGAACACAGTGGTTCACAAGCATATGATCCAAGGGATATTCCAGGTCTAATTATCACCGTCTCGGAGTGCTTCCCTCCTACTCTTGAGAAACTCCATTTCGACTTCGACATCGAGTGCCGCAATCAAAGGGACCTAGACAATCTTGCTGATCTCAGCTTTGCATTTGACTTTGGCGTGGTTGCCCCAATGCTGTCGTTTAGTCACTTGAAGTACTTTAACCTCGATTGGATATGCACTTCGGCCATCAATGATACCTCATTCAAGACAATGGCGCAATCCTGGCCTCAGCTCGAACATTTCTCGTTTGGAAGCGCGGCTTGTTGGATGATCCCGCCGTCTCTTACCTTCATAGGACTCGTCCACCTCATACATCATTGCCCACTCTTGCATATTATTGAAATGCCCTTTCGTGCATATCCGGTCGACGTCAACAGCGCACCATTCTCCAATACCAATCCGAACGAGGAGATCCGCGAACTTTTCGTGGGGATGTCTCCAATCGTCGATCCCGTTACCGTGGCCTGTCAGCTGCACAAATTGATGCCCAAGTTGGTCACCGTAGGTTTCTACGACTGGTATTTCACTTATTCTCCCATGGCGCCGCCGTTAGCAGAATTTGACGGTGATTGGAATGAAGTGAATGATTTCCTGCAAGAAGCGCAAAAATGAGATAGGAAACAGGAACAGCACTGCAGCAGCCCATATTGGCGGCCTGGACATATAGACTTAGTTACTTGGGGGTGACATGGACATTCGAGCTATATTTGACGATAAAGGAACGGTAGCTATTACATAGGTTACGCAGGTCTGTAATGCATATTCTACTTCTACAGCTCATCGCAATGACCGGAGGCGACGGATTACTAGATCCCAGTACAATGGTGGTGACAGTCATTTGCTTATCAATATCAGGTCGGGAATATGAGCATTTGGGGGGTAGGATTGAAGGCAGATAGTTTCAATTTTCCGTGGCGTTAAGATGAAAACAATCTGACATAACTTTGATGCTCTTCGGTGATATTATTGACGTCGAGCTGACTAGGAGGGCCGCGATGAAAATGAGGACACAAATTTGCTAGTTCTGTTTTTGTTAAATGCATGCGAGTGCTGATATGGACACCCAGTTGAAAAGTCGCAAGCGCTGGAGAGAGCTTTGAGCCAGCGAGTCTCAGCACTCCCGCCAAGTTGGGTTATTAGACCTCGCGATTGTCGCCGTTCGTATGGCAATTTTGGTCACAAACGAATCAGATCATGACCAAGTACAGCTGGTATGTGCATTATGATGCGGAACGCAACTGCGTGTCGATGTTTGGAGCAAACATGATTAATTTAAATATTCATGATGTGACGTCGGTCCATAAAGCTCAAAGGATCTCTTCATGGTTAACTTCCAGAACCGTGTAAACTCGAATTCCTATTTTTTATGTTAGTCTGAATATCCCATGTGTTGGCTACTTGCTAATTTGTCATATTTTAGGGAGCTGCTCAGATCGGTCTCTTTGGCCCATTATGCATTAAGACGCACAGAAGCATTCGCCGGTCATGGCCACAGACAAATGGTACATGCGGGGGCAGGACGTCAGAAGAGAGGTCTCAGAAATCTTCACCGTCGCTCATTAATTCTATCATAGATCATCAGCGAGCTCGATCCAAAAGGATGTGCAATGGATACAATGTGTGTATTTTCACTGCAAACTCATTTGGGAGGTCTATTACGATTGTCGTCATGTGTACTAGGGACAAAGTACGCCCGTGGGCTATGCGACGGACAAAATTTGGGCGTCGCTCGGAATTTCTATGAAGTTTCTGGGGAATCGAAAAATTCTTCCTATCGGTTCTATCTGCACAAACCGGACAGGAGTATTGATACACTTCGGGCCATCAATGAACGGTATGACGAAGGTCTCCCGTGACTTCTAAGCGACGAGTGCTTGACTTTCCCGGATGATTTCAACTATAGCAAGGAGTTTGAACAAACAGGTCCAGGGTATTCCACTTCTTGATGATGTCATCAAGTTGTTGGAGGACGTATGAGTGCAAGCCAGCACCGTGCTACGCGTTTTAAGTCCTACCTGTAGAAGTGTAAATTGAATATAAACTTTATTTCATCGGAGTTAAACTTGCCAAATCAATTCACAATGCTGGTCAACCGCGCCGTGAGTCATGAATCAGCATTGTTCTGCCTGAGGCCCCTTTTGATCTGGATAAGTGTCTAACCGACGTGAAATCTGCAATCATAGTCATCGCCAGCGCGCCGACCCAGTGTGATAATCGGATTGCATGTGCGTGACTAGGCCCCGCAGTGAATCTTAAGATCTTAAGGGCTATGCACCTGCAAGTCACGTATGCATCCGGCTTGCATACTTATCGTGAATCTGAGTATCTCACTGCAAACCTTTTTGAACAAAGAAAAGGCGTGAAAAGGTATGAAAACCTTAATTTTGAAAAAATTTGAGAGTTTTTGCATGGATGAACAGGCATCACAAGCTCATACACATATTTTTGATTCTTAAACTACAATGGTTAGACATAATCAAGAATGAAGTGGACGATTCTAGGTAGGAACAGAAAATAATCAGAGGAGCTCCGAGCTTGTGATGCTTCATAAGTTAAACTGTACATTCATCCATGCAAAACTCTCAATTTTTCTTAAATCCAAGGTTCATATCCACCGTCCGGAAAGGTATTCTAAATTTGTCCATTTTTCATGTCTTTGTCATGCCTTTTCTGTGGTTCAAAAGGGTTGCTTCCGCTGCAGACGGTTTATTGCAATTATGCATATCTGTCTCTTACCCCCAGAAATTCTACTTCGAATTTTTTCTACCTGTGAATACGACGAACCAATATGTCCTCGTGATACACTGGCATCTCTCGCAAGGACTTGTAGGACGCTGAAGGAACCTGCGCTTGATATCCTTTGGCAAAATATAGAAGGGTTTGAGCCACTCGTCGCATGCCTGCCTAAAGGTATCACCAACACAGATATCCGAGGACGGGTGGTGGGTGAAACATTTGAAGATCCACGTGTCATATTGAATACTCGAAAATTTAACAGACGCTCAAAAGACCTCTCTTAAATGGAGAGTGCAGGTTGATTCGTCGATATACAGAACGTGTCCACTCCTTGACGATCCTCCCCGCTCATTTAGACAGCATAGACGATCGGGTCGTGCAAGCATTCATTTCTGCGCCTTCCCTCACACCGCTGTTACCGAACCTTCATAGTTTGGATTGGCAGGATGACCGAGAATGCTTCTTTCCGTTGTTACGCGCCCTCTTTGGGTCAACTATCACATCAATGAGGCTGGACTTCACTACACGGCCACCATCGTTCGCCAAATCTGCTTTGGTGGCTTCCTTAGGAGCTCGTTGTCCATCCATTCGTGAACTCCACTGTGAATATAGTGGTGGTTCTCAAGAAAGTTCAGATGCAATTTTCGAAGCACTATGTGGCTTTCGGGAGCTTTTTAGACTTGGTATAGGTGTTCTTGATGCACAAACGCTGCTTCGCTTGGCTTCTTTATCGTCATTGAAGTTTCTGTCCCTCAACCTGGAGACGTACAACATTAACTACACGCGCTCCGGTTCCACTCCAACATCTTCCTCCCACCTCGAAGAAGTGGACATCGTTGCACTGTTACCCTCCGTTCTCACTCACTGTCTCAGAAATATCCAGTTTATCTCCTGCCGATCAGTGGTTTTGCGCATCAATGGCAATGATTTACAACTATATGATCCAAGGGATATTCCAGATCTCATTATCTCCGTCTTGGAGTGCTTCCCTTACACTCTGGAGAAATTCAATTTTGAATTCGATTACGAGTTAGACAGTTATATGGAAGAAGACATCTTTGACGATCCCAGCTTTGCATTTGGCTTTGACGTGGTTGCTCCAATGCTGTCGTTTAGTCACTTAAAGTACTTGAACCTCGATTGGATCTGCACTTCGGCCATCAATGATACCTCACTCAAGACAATGGCGCAATCCTGGCCCCAACTCGAAGATTTCTTGTTCGGAAGCGCAGTTCGTTGGTTGATCCCGCCATCTCTTACCTTCATAGGACTCATCCACCTCATACATCATTGCCCACTCTTGCGTAATATTGAAATGCCCTTTAATGCATGTCCAGTCGACGTCAACAGCGCACCATTCTCTAATACCAACCCGAGCGAGAAGATCTGGAGGCTTTTCGTGGCGAGTTCTCCCATCGTCAATCCCATCGCTGTGGCCTGTCAACTGCACAAATTGATGCCCGAATTGGTTACCGTGGGTTTCTACGACTGGTATCCTGATGAGTTTCCCGTACCGCCACAGTATGCAGAATTTGAGGCTGATTGGAGTAGAGTGAATGATTTCCTGCAAGTGCTTACCACGAGCGAAAAAATGAGATAGGAAACGGAAACAGCATCACAGCGGCCCATGTTGGCAGCCTGGACATATGGACTCAGGGGTGACATGGACATTCGAGCTATATTCTATAATGAAGGAACAATAGCTATTACATAGCTTACGCAGGCCTGTAGTGTATGTTTCACTTCTACAACTCATCGCAACGACCAGAGGAGAGCGGATTATTAGATCCTAGCACAACAGTGGTGGATTGCCGTAGGAATGGCGGTAATAGCGAGACCTAACGACCAAACTTGGCGGGGATGCTGAGACCCGCTGGCCCTAAGCCCTCTCCGACGCCTGCGATCTTTCAACTAGGTGTCCATATTAGCACTCGCATGCATTTATCAAAAACAGAGCTAGCAAATTCGCGCCCTCGTTTTCGTCGCAGCTCTTCGAGTCAGCTCGACGTCAATAGTGCGTTGGGGGGCTATGCAACGGACAAGATTCGAGTATCACTCGAAATTTCTATGAAGTCTCTGGGGAAAAGAAAGATCAAAACATTTCTTTCTATCTGTTCTATCTGCACAAGCCGGACAGGAGTATTCTGATTGAAGATGAACTGTACCATGATGGTCTCCCGTGATCTCTAAGCGACGAGTGCTTGACTTTCCCGGATGACTTGAACTCTGGATAGCAAGGAGTTTGGACAAACAGGTCCAGGATATTCCACTTCCTGATGATGTCGTCAAGTTGTTGGAGGACGCATGGGTGCAAGCCAGCTACGCGTTTTAAGTGTATATTAGCATTTAGTGGACACCAGTGTGCATCAATGAAATGTACCTTTTGTCCCTGATCGACGTCCGTTGAGGTACAGTGAGGTACTCATTTTCGACGCTCAAGATTCTAGATCGTCGCGTTTGGCGACTCGGCAAGACCCTGGAAACCCTGAAAGATCATTCAGACTTCCACTGTCATGCTGGTGCCATCCCAGAAGTGAATGGTTCAAGACTCTCCTGTAGGAATCGTGGCAGACGGAATACAAGCAGTATGACCAATTTCGAATTCACTAATGCTGAGGTGGCTGAAAACGGCAACAGTTGGATGCGCCACCGCACCTCCCGCTCGTCGTGGTCCACCACGACAACGAGCAGTGCATCAGCATCCATATCCTTGTAGTCATCGTTTCACATGACCTCCACCATCCCTTTTCCTACGTCAGGCACATCTAGTACATCGGGAATCATGTCCGATGAGCTGCAGCCAGCCAACCTGAAACATGCAGAACTTTCTATGGTGACATGTAACCCCCTCACATATCAGGTCTGCGACTTTGTATACGATAATTCCCCGTCCACGAGCTTTCTGGATACAGCTGAGCTCTTTTACGAGACTCGTGCAGGTCAGTGGATTATTTGATTTTGTCCTTGCTTTCGCTCACGATTTGTCTCGCAGTGTAAGGATACCATTATCCTCTTGTTTACTGTAATGCTGAATCTACCGAAAGTTACGAAAATCCCCTGATAACTGCCACGTCCCGTACCCTCATTGCAGATATTCATGCCCTCGTGCGCCAATTTTCTATAGTCGACATTCCAAAACCATCCAAGATACTCGGCGCACTCCTTCCCCGAGTCCCCATCAAAGATTCCGTCAGTTCAGACCCTTGGTTTCGTGTCCTGCGGATCTGGTCAGAAATTGAAGAATTCAGCGAAAGCGAGAGTTTTGGTCCGTCCCAGTCTCTACCCTCCATAACAGCCCTCTCACAATTCTTACAGACGGCCACAAAAGGAGCATCGTCGAGCACACGCTCAATATCCTACTCTTCCCAGACTTGCATATGGGCTTCAAGATACCCAGGTCGCTCTCCTTGCACACATCCGAGTCTACGCCTGCAAATGAAGCTGTACATGAGCTCTCGCTAGTTTCTGCCACACCCTCGCTCTCAGTTCCTGGTACTCCATTCGCTGTGCCATCTCCTTTGCACCTACAGCTTCACGTCATCACGCGCCTAAGCTTCAATGAGCAAGGACAGATCACGTATCATCGCGACGTGTGGGACATGCGTGATGTGATAGGGCTCGTACCTGGCATGCGCATCGCACAGTGGATCTTAGGGCGGGCCGGTGCGTGGGGGCTGAGCTGGATTGCCAAGAGACTGAGATCACAGCCACATGGTACATCATTAATCACGTCTGCTGAGACGATAGCTTAGTCTTTGTGTTTCTCTGTTGTCCTTCTTACGCTATCTCATAGCGAGCATTGCTCTTCGTAATGTCATTGGTATTTTTTTCCACTGTAGCCCATCCCTGCGCTGAAACTGCGTTGTATCTCCATAGCCTTATACCTAATACCACGACTACACACATCCCTGCATCAGGTCATGGCAAGGTTGGAGTCTCGCATTTGAGACATATCTCACATGTCAAACTAATGTTGGATAGCACTCCACAGTGGCTTTGATCGTTGTCAAACTGTTGTCGATGTTTGGTCTTCATAGCTTTGTACCTCATACAGCGACTATTCCTTCCCATCAAACCAAGTCAACCTGAATAGTTTGCTTACCGAAGCTGGAGTTTGACATTTCGTACATGTTATCTTGTACATATGTCAAACAGCACAGGTCATAATGCAGACCGCCGACATGACTAGAGTTTACATGTCGCTGCGTCGCAAGTGGGCGGTGCACCGCCCTTTAATTAACCGATGGTTTTCCTATGATATGATTTGGACTCATTAATCCATGCATGGTGGAGATGGAGACGAAAGTTTATTGTATATGTTCTTGCGTTTCCTATGAGCGCTCCCCCCAAGTCCCTCCGCTGCTCAGGCTCCCGACTCCATAGCCTATATATAATCAGTGTCTGTCACAGGATTTCTTACTCCAAACTGTCAATAGTTGCACGCCAAGGATGAACCTACTAATACACCAACACTCATAACGGCTAACTTCAAAATTACATGGCACAGCAAGTATGGTATATATATAAATAGCGGTGCACCACCTGGTAGCACTTGACAGGTATAGGCGCTATTGAGCGACGCCTCCAGATTCATCTAGCCACTTTATCCCAAGAATTCAAATGCTGAGACTCGTTCGTATAGTCAACAACCACCGAGCGCTCGACATGTACGCGTATGTCGAGCTCTACGTCATCGTTGGCGTGCGTATTACGCGGTGATGTTACGAAGTCAGCATCGCCTTTTGAGCGGAAACCGGCCATCACATTCCTCGCACTTTGTGCGGGACGCGCGAGGATTACACTTTCTACACGTGGGGCTTCTTGCATTTCTTTTTGTGCGATGTCAACGGGGCGGGCGCAGCGGAAGGAGTGGGAATTGTGATTGTCAGCTGAAGAAAAAAATCATCGAGGCGATGCGCACCTCGTAAATGTATGAGAATTCGTTGGCTCATGATCCACGTTACAGCATAACCTATTGATGCTCTGATGATGCATTCTGAGCAATCCGTTCTCGATCCAGGACAATAAAGAACTTACCCTGCCGACTAATCATAGAAGTGGACGGACATCGCATTAAGTTTCCACGGTGTACGGAAATTAGATATAATTACCTGAGTTTGGACATTAGATTCGCGATACAGTACTATGTTCAATATGTTCGACCCTAAAGGAACGTTAGAAGGGTGAATGTTACAAACAGAACTGACTTGCCTGTCAGCACGACCAAATATCCAATGCCATCATACATCAGGCTAAGTACAATGAGCGACACCATGTCATTGAGTAGTGAGGAACTTACACTTTTACTACTCGTTCTAGCCTAAGAATGGTTCAGCGACTCAGAAGGTATAGAAAGGAGAAGATATGTACCTGCTGCTGAGAATATCATATTGCAGGAGATGCGTGGTGGAAATCGTCAATATCACAAGATCATACATCATCGCAATGACGTAGTAAAGCCAGGCGGACAATGTTTTTCCAGAATTCCCTGGGGTACAACTACGGTTCATGAGAATTTGAACAACCCACACTAGTGGTAAAGGTACCACTTACTTTCCCTAGAAACAGGACGCCCATTCGCGTTAGATCTTGTCGTAAGGAATGCCGACGTACATCAACAACAACGGCTGTTAGCTCAAACAACGGTCAACGCAAACCGAGATCAAATAGGCGAAATCTTACGGATTCGGGCGAACATATTGGTGAACCACTCTAGCTAAACGAGGTGAGTTACAGATATTAGGCTGGTGCGTTAGGAACTCACCGTAATCGAGGTGAAGAATAGCAACACTAGAACCATTCCTATCCGCTTGTCTCTCCTTGCAATATTCCATGTCCTGGATGATATAAAATTCTGTACAGCTGGCGATACAATAATTCAAATTGTCATACCTGACACCAAGGATGACTTGCGATACCATCGTTTGTATAACTACAGTATGGTCAATAGAGTCCTGGCAGGTGAAACGTTGACAGGACAGACCTTTGAAGATAGGTGCCATCATGTAGTAATGTTGACAAGTTTCTTGGGTGAAGTTGGTGGCGAAGTTCCCGTAATTGCTGACTAGCATGACTATGATACTAACATAGCTACATCATAGATGTTAGCAAGAATCTTTTTCGTGATGAGATGATGAAAAGTATACCGTATGAGGATGAATAAGATGCAGGCAATACTGATGGAGAACGTATATCATTTGTAGAACGTTAACATGCTGGCAAAGTATACGTACCTGAGGTTAAAAATTGAAGATTGACTTCTGTAAAACCGCCATTCTGCAGGGAGTGTGATAATATAGCTGAAGGTAGATATGGTTCAGAATGATCATAACAGTGACCATTACTGTAGGTCTGTCACTCGACAAATGAATGAGATACTCACTCGTACAATGCAATGGAGATGGACGCAATTCGCAAATACTTGTCCGAAGTTTCGCTGTCTACAACCGCACGCGAATTCATTTAAAATGCGAAATCAAGGTCTCTTGGCGTCGTGGGTGATTATATACAATAGCTCCGCGGAAATTGACAGTAGAGTTTTGGTGTATTGAGGATGTTAATAGAGGTTAATATCCCGGATGGGAAGAGGGAAATCAATTACACAGACGGAATTTGGGAGACAAATTTATGAAAAGAAAATCCTCATACTAGTAGTGCTTTTTCTAGGTACCAAGACTGCTGATTAAAGACCCTGAAGGAGGCAATATGAGAACTTCAGGGGCAAGCATGGCCGAGTTCCATAGATCGGACTCAGTGAAACCTTCTTGCAAGGCAACACAGTCACGTTCCTTCAAGTTCGCGATGATGTTGGCAGTGCAAAAATGACATTGTGCAACGCCGTTAGCCTATAACTTATGTAAGCAGGTGTCTTGGCCCTTCCTGTGGTCTTGTGACTAACTACAATGTTCACATCTTGCTTTACGCCTGAGGAATTCCTGGCTGCATCACACCCCCACCATGTCGAGATGGCATGAGCGCCCAGCCACCATGGTCACACAGCATCAAGGGGAACAAATGCGCGTATAACGAACTAACCAGCCAGATGCCACAATTCCCTTCCCACCACCACATGCAAACGTGCTTCGAAGGAACAAGGAAATATTGCCAAGGAATAGATGGAGATTTAGCCATTCGAATCGAATGGTCTGCTGCCGCAGACTCTGTACCCGCAAACAAATTTCACCACTGCTTAAACCCGCAAGCATTCACCGACACTCCGAGAGAAGGATATGGCTGCCTTGCGCGGTGCCGCATGGCAAGGTGCGGCTTTTATCGCACTCCTCCTTTGTACCTATCAAATCCATGACCGGCCAATGCGGGGAACCATGTCAAAACATGGGAAACATCATTCCTAAGCTGTTATCTGCCATTCGACCACCAGTGCGTCCATCTGCGCCAAGCAGCTCGCGACATCATATCGGAGGTTCTATAAAAGGCTAATGACACCAATTTTTTTCTCTTTTCCCATGAAAGTTCACAAGTGAGAAAATCTAGTAGCGCACGCTAAGATCACCTCCGGGAGAGTAGGACTGGTTTTGATACAGTGCTGCGAATTTGGTCTGAAGTTGAGGAATTCAGCGATAGCAACAGTTCGGTGCGTTTCGTGCTCATCCAGATAGCTACAAAAAGAGCACAATGTTGTCGCCGACTCTAGGTCACACGTAGGCTTGAACTACCGAATCGCACCGAGTCTCTCTGGACCTACTCAACTCGCACCGAGTCTACGACACGCCATTCGTAGTCACATAGGCGCTGTACCTGCATGCGTCGAGCTGTGGATGTTTTTGCGCGCGAGAGGCCTCTACTTTCACTGGGAAGAGTATCGATATTACTGTATACGCTTACATCAAACTCGTGATCAGTCTGACCCTCGGATCTTTGGCGTGTCTGCGGCTGCGTATGGATACCTAGAAGTGCAATGCGTGGACCGAAAGACCCACCCACCCGCTTATATTTAGCTCACAGGGCCTCGAGGGTCTGGGCACAAGCCTCGTACTCGCTAATATATACATCCCAATCCAGCTATAGCGGTCAAGCCCCCTGACGAGAGCTCTCGCAGGCTCGAAACCGCTACTGTCCCCAGGCTGATCGCGAGTTTCACGATGCGGGACGCACGTGATGTTGTAATGCTCATTACATGACGCGCCGCACATCCCGCAGTGAATCTTGGGGCGAGCGGTGCATAGGGGGTAGCTGAAGACCGAGCTAGGTGGTAGAGAAATAGGGGTTTGGCCAAATATATGTGCTTATAAATCTGCAGTGCCGCATGGCTCAATGCTGATCATGTCTGGAATCTTTTTTTGTTCCCTTTCCTTCCTACCAATTTCCTGCGAGTCTCGTTACGATTACGATGTCAATCCTCTGTATCCCCTTAAGAACTGTATATAGCCCTAAGTTGAAGGTTCCGCGAATAGCACCCTATACTAGTAATGCGGATGGTATATATACGACGGTATCACTCAAAATTAGTACGGTAGCTAGGCTGTCGATTATAACTCCACTGCTGAAACTGCATTATTTAATTCCTGATTCCATATCCCATTTCCAACACTTTAGACCTGCGCCAACACGGCACTTGTGACAACACTAGTAGCACTGAGCACGGGTATATGCATGACTTGACAGGCGCTGGCGCCTCCTGATTCATTACGCCGTCGGCTTATCCCACGAACTCGAATGCTCATAACTACCATAGTCTACCTTCACCGAGCGCTCGACGCATACGCGTATATCGAGTTCCACGTCCTCGGGATGCCCATTGCGAGTTGATGTAGGCGGGAACTCTGGTTCGATGGGGCTTTTAGAATTTTTGGAGTGGCTTTTAGATTCGAAGTGTGAGCGGAGACCGGACATCGCGTTCTTCCGCGCACTGTTGTTTGTGGGACGTGCGACGACCACCGTTTCTAAGCGTCGAGAGTCTGACTCCGACATTTCTTTGTGAGGTGAACGTGAACAAATGAAAATTGCACGCGTCAGCGGAAGAGCAGTTAAGCTCTGGAACGGTGCGCACCTCGTATATTTATGAGGATCCGTTGGCTCATAATCCATGTTACGGCATAACCCACTGATACCCTAATGAAGCATTCTGAGCGGTCTGAATCTCCTTGAGGCCAGACGATGCGAAACTTACCCCGCCAACTGACAATAGGAGTAACGTAACATAATTATTATGAGCTTCCATAGCAGATCGAAAAAAAGCCTGCATACCTGAGTCTCGGAACTGGTCGTATGGTAAAGAACGAGATTCAATAGGTTCGCCGCTAAGGAGATTTTAGAGGGATAATTGTCACAGGCAGAGCAGACTTACCCGACAACACGATAAAATATCCAATACCATCATATATCAGGCTAAGGATGATGAGCGGCGCGCACGGACTCTACCAGTAGCGAGGGACTTACACTCGTACCAACCGACCTACTCTAATGCTGATTGAGCGAACCGAAAGACAAAGGAGCGAAAAGGCGTACCTGTTGCTGAGAGGATTATAACGCAAAAGATGCATGATGGAAACCGTCAACATCACGAGGTCATACAACATCACAGCGAGGTAGAAGATCCAAGCAGATAATGTTTTGCCAGAATCTACTGGAGAGCAGCTATGGTTCATAAAAATCTGGACAACCTACACTGGCGGTGAAGCAACCACTTACTTTCCCTAGAAAAGGTACGACGTTTGTAAGGTCTTACTGTAAGGAACACTGACTTACATCAACAACGACAGCTGTTGGTTCTGAAGGTTAATGCGAACCAAGCATCGAAATATAGACCAGAGCTTACGGATTCGGTGATATAGATCGGTGAACCATTCCACCTTGAACAAATAAGAGAAAAGACGCTATGCTTGTGGCAAGAGCCTACCGAAATGCAGATGAGGTATAACAATAACAGCGCAACTCCAATCTTCCTATCTCTCCTTGCGATATTGAATGTCCTACGGGGTGTTTAAGTCAGTGCACCCAGAAAAAAATCGGTAAGACATACCTAACACCCAGGATGACTTGTGATGTCATAGATTGCATAACTACAACATGGTCAACATAGTCTTTGTGGGTGAGCATCGAGAGGATAAACCTTTAAAAACAGGCGCCGCGAGATAGTAATGTTGACACGTTTGTTGGGTAAAGCTACTGGCAAAGTATCCATAATTACTGAGTATCATGACCAGGGCACTGATATAGCTACAATAAATGTAAGCCAAAGAGAATAACATGTCAGAATGTGGACAGAACATACCGTATAAGAATAAACAAAACGCAAGCAAGGCTGGTAGAGATTTGTCAACGGCGGTACGTGAATGTCGAATATCCATGTATCTGTAAGTACCTAATACGGGAAATTGACGGTTGACTTCGGTAAAACCGCCATTCTGCAGGGAGGGTGATGAGATAACTGAAGGGAGATGTTGTTCAGAACACAGTGCTCATTGCGGGTCTCTGACCCAACAAAAGAAAAAGAAAGAAAAACAATACTCACTCATAAAACGCGATAGAAATGGATGCTATTCGAAAATATTTCTCCGAGGTTGAGCTATTCAAAGTCAAAGACATATTCCGGTTCATTTAATAGGTGGAATGCGCGTTGATTCCAGTATGTTGGCTGTGTCAGGGTCGTCCTACCGTTCTAGCCTTGATGAATAGAGGCGGGGGGTAAGGTATATAGCTCAGACGCAGTGATTCTTCTGCGACTAGGCGCGGTATGACCCGGACGGAAGTGGGACTTCGACGGAGAAAGGAAGAGACCGAGTCGGAGCAGAAATGCGTCGCGGCTTTTGTATCATATCCGATACACTTTGAAATTGATTAAATATGCTCCGAGCTAGTCTAAGTAAATAGAAAACCCTAGGCCTGAGGGAATATCCCTAGATCGGAAATATTCGGTAAAATGGTCATGAAAGCCAGCAAGACGACATCGCAATATGTGCCTGGCCATGTTCAATGAGCAAGTTAAGGCACCCTCGCATGATTTTTGCTGATGTAAGCACGTCGGCGCTATTTAGTGTTGGGGGTTTTCGGCCTGGGCTAGGCTGTAATCATCATATTGCAGTCACTCCAAAGTCACTCATTGATATATTGTCGCCGCGAAACATATAGAGTCTCGTGCTTCCGAGCTTTATGTAAAGGTACGGTCTTGTCATCTGCGAGGAACACATACTGTCAGAGATACAATCCTGCCTTGAACGTCAAACGATGTCAAACTTGAAGTGGCGGCCAAACGTTCGATTCTGAGGAAATTAGTCTGACACGTAGAGGATTTCAAATATCCGCGCGACTCGGTACGCCCACCAACGTTGAATCTCACGAGCCCAAAGCCGATGAACTCAGAGGGAGAGTGGGGGTCCGGCGCGTCATGTTGCCTTTTCTTGCCCATAGTATTTGACATTCTTACAGCCCTTGAACATACATTCCTGACTGCGCAGACTACCAGCATATGCGGGTGCGGTGTGGTCCGAGCCTCAGCTGAATGGCGAGAAATATTTTCTGGGGCCACTGACCAGTACTCAGACATCGTAGGGTGAACGGAACACGTTGGCGGGTTGTTATGTCTCGTTTCCCGAGTTCTGGTGATAGCTCTCCAGCTAGATGATGTGTAATGCACACTCAAAGTTGAAGTCCCGGGTTCCCTTTTATGTAAAATTATAACCACGCCGATCAGATCTTTTTGCTTTTCACAGAGTTGACATTCTTACTTTCAGCAACCTTTCTCGCCATGTATTCTACTCGTCTTTTTTCCCTCGTGCTTCCATCAGGCTAACTTTTGATGCTAGGCTTGCAAAAATGCAGACCTCCACCGACATGCAATGCCTGTTTAAGCTTTATGCTCAAGGCAGAGACGGTGGTCTGCCTTTCTGCATATAATCCATAAACTATGGATGTACACGCGCTGCGAGTAAACTCTCCATTCAGACATGCGACGCAAATACCAACTTATCACAGACACAACACACAAAAGCTTAGTCTTGCAGGCATGCATCTTCTTGCCAAAAGTCAGTTGTCATCGACCCTCTGCAGGACGTGGCGGTCGCGTCATCCGAGTTTATGACCGGTGCTAAGCAAGACCGCCACGTCTTTTCAGTTGGCTTCAAATGCAGCTTTCACACCTGGACTCTTGTATGCGTTTTATTGGTACCTCGTCATCGTATGCACTTTGTGGGGTTAGCTTGCGATTTGTGGGCAATCGTGTAGTGGTACCATGTTTAACGAGCAGCATCAGCTCATTGGGGACACGAGTCTTCATACGAGTGATTGAAAGGAGGAAAGGACATACAAGGGTGTATGTGCACATACTGTGGCTTAGTATAAACGGTATCC
>Ga0310811_10001156_pt1 | contig 33765 bp, 30 predicted proteins | sample YCmetagenome_FD_207642 | JGI IMG/M metagenome (GOLD analysis project Ga0310811, IMG submission 207642) | Soil microbial communities from experimental microcosm in Duke University, North Carolina, United States - YC | ecosystem: Engineered > Artificial ecosystem > Soil microcosm > Unclassified ...
TACGGCGTCGGGCATGGCCCGGCGCACGCCGAGGATTTCTTTCGCGGCAAGACCATCAGCTTCCTGATCGGCCATGAGCCCGGCGGCGAATACGACACCCACGCCCGCCTGATCGCCCGCTACCTGTCGGAGCACTTGCCGGGAACGCCGGCGATGGTGCCGCAGAACATGCTGGGCGCGAGCGGCATGCGCGCCACCAATTTCCTCTACAACCAGGCGCCGCGCGACGGCACCACGATCGGCATGGTCGCGGAGAACATCCTGCAGAACCAGGCGTTCGGCGACCCCGGCATCCAGTACGACGCCGCCAAGCTCAACTGGATCGGATCGATGACACGGACATCGGAGATCATGATCACCTGGCACACCAGCGGCATCAAAACCGTCGACGACGCGCGCAAGCGCGAGGTCGTGGTCGGAACCTCGACCAAGCTGACGTTGCACTACGTTATGTCGCAGGTCATGAACGAGTTCCTCGGCACCAAGATCCGCGTCGTGACCGGCTACAAGGGCGGCAGCGACATGAGCCTCGCCGTCGAGCGCGGCGAGGTCGATGCCCGCGTCGTCGCCTGGTCGGCGATCAAGACGACCAAGCCCGAATGGGTGGCGACCAAGAAGATCAACGTCATCGCCCAGATGGGCCCGACGCTCGAGGAGTTGCACGGCGTCCCCAACGTCGAGGACCTGGTGACGCGGCCCGAGGATCGCGAGGTCATCGAGATCTTCACCTCGGCCAACCGCTTGGGGCGTCCGGTCGCGACGGCGCCCGAGGTGCCGAAGGACCGCGTCGACATGCTGCGCGCGGCGTTCGACGCAACCATGGCCGACACGCGATTCCTGCGCGACGCCGAGCACGCCCACATCGAGGTGATGCCGGTCAAGGGCGTCGACATGGAGAAGGAGACCAGGCAGGTGCTGGCCACGTCTCCCGAGCTGATCGAGCGCGCCAAGGCGCTGGTGCGATGAGCCGCGGCGCCATTGGTCTCGTGCTGGCGGCGCTGGTCTTGGGTGCGCTGATCGCGCCGGCTGTGCCGGCGCACGCCGACGCGGCGGCGGATTTCTATCGCGGCAAGCAGGTGACGGTGATCATCGCGCTGCCGCCGGGCGGCGGCTACGACCTCAATGCCCGGGCACTCGTCCGCCACATGGGCCGCTACCTGCCCGGCCAACCCACGATGGTGACCAAGAATATGCCGGGCGCCGCCAGCATCCGCGCCGCCAACTATCTCTACAACGTCGCGCCCAAGGACGGCACCGAGTTCGCGATCTTCACCCGCACCGTGCCGATCGACCCGTTGCTCGGCGGCCAGGGCGACCAGTTCGACGCCCTCAAGTTCAACTGGATCGGCAGCACCTCGAACGAGGTCTCGACCTGCGTCGCCTGGCACACCGCGCCGGTGAAGTCGTACCAGGACCTCCTGAAACAGGAGCTGATCGTCAGCGCCTCGGGCGCGGGCTCGCCGTCGGTCGTCTATCCGCGCGTGCTCAACGCGGCGCTCGGCACCAAGTTCAAGGTCATCTCGGGGTACGCCGGCAGCGCCGAGGCGGTGCTCGCGTTGGAGCGCGGCGAGGCCCAGGGCAACTGCGCGTGGGGCTGGGTGCCGATGATCGCCACCAAGGGCGACTGGCTGCGCGACGGCAAGCTCAACGTCATCGTCCAGACCGGCATGAAGAGCTACCCGGGCCGCGAGAACGTGCCGGTCGCGCTCGACATGGCGAAGACCGATGACGACCGCAGGCTGATGGAGCTGGTGTTCGCGCCCCAGACCTTCGCGCGGCCGTTCGCGGCGCCGCCCGACGTGCCGAAGGACCGTGTCGCCGCGCTGCGCAAGGCGTTTAACGAGACGACGCGCGATCCGCGCTTCCTCGCCGACGCCAAGAAGGAGCAGCTCGAGATCGAGCTCGTCACCGGCGAGGAGATCGAGGCGATCCTCACTCGGCTGTATCAAACGCCGCCCGCGGTGATCGAGCGCGCGCGTCGCGCGATGGAAGATCCCTCATAAAAAAGCCCGGCGGGGCCGCCGCCGGGCTTCGCCTTCATCAGTGCTTTTCAGGCCAGGTGGAAATCGCTGTGCCCGTAGGTGATGACGTCATGCCCCATGCCGTCGCTGGCGACATGGAACTGGCTGGTGTCGAACGATCCCTGCAGCTCGACGAAAAGCCGGACATTGCTGGCGACCGCGCCTACTTCGGTCCCGCCGGCGCTGTTGGTGAAGGTCACCGTCGGCGCGTCGGCCGGATTGATGTTGATCAGGATCGCATCATGCTGGCTGAAGTCCGTTATTGTGGCACCACCGCCGGAGAACAGCGTGGTCGAGAAGTGAAACACGTTCTGTCCCGGCCCGCCGGTGAAGAGCGTGTTCGCTTCCGTGGCCCCGCCCGCGGTCGCGACGAACGTGTCGTTGCCGGGGCCGCCGACGGCGGTGACGGGGAACACACCTCCCGGCTCTCTGCCGATCGCATCATCGATGATGGTGTCGTTGCCGGGGCCGCCGAACACGAACGCACGGTCGATTGAGCCTCAGGTTCCGAGCAACGGGACGATGGTGACGGTATCGTCTCCGGCGAGCGCGTACGCGGTGTCGCCGGGGTGGATGGTCAGATTGTCGTCCTGGGGTGTTCCCACGACGAGCTGCCCAGTGCTCATGTTGACGAGGTGATTGGAATTGGCCATTGCACGTACTCCTGTGAATCGCCTGCGGCTACCCGTCGCGTGCCGCATCCGCGCGGCACCGCCGCGAGGGCGCCGAACAATGAGCGCGGCGCGCCGTTTTGCCGGCGTCATTTGTGCGTTAACGGGACTGGTCGTTGAGTAGAGTCGGCACGACTCGGTGAGTACCCAACGCTACCGGCGTTTGGGTCTTCGCGCGTGCGACGTCACAGCGGTGGTGGCCGCAGACCGGGCTGGCCGTGACATCCGTGCGGCTCGCCGCGCCGCAGTGTTCGCGCGCGCCGCGCGATCGACGACCCATCCTGACATGAACGAGGCCGGCGGCATTGCCACCGGCCTCGCGTCCCCTTCAGCGGATTTCACACCAGGTGGAAATCGCTGTGCCCGTAGGTGATGACGTCATGACCCGCGCCGTCATTGGTGACGTGGAACTGGCTGGTGTCGAACGATCCCTGCAGTTCGACGTGAACCTGGGCGCCGTTGGCGACCGCCGCCAGCTCCGTGCCGCCCGCGTTGTTGGTGAAAGTGACCGTCGGCGGATCGGCCGCGTTGACGTCGATCACGATCCCGTCCTGACGGCCGAAGTCGGTGATCGTGATGTTGCTCGCGCCGTGGAACGGCTCGGTCGAGAAGTGGAACGTGTCGTGTCCGGGCCCGCCGGTGAAGAAGGTCGTGTCCGCGGCTCCGGCCGAGAGCGCGACGAAGGTGTCGTTGCCGGGCCCACCGTTCGCGGTGACGGGGAACTGCGCCCCTGTGATCGCCTGATCGATGATGGTGTCGTTGCCGGGACCGCCGAGAACCGTTGCGCGGTCGAGCGAGCCTCCGGTTCCGATCAACGGCGAGACGGTGATGGTGTCGTCGCCCGCGAGACCGATTCCGGTGTCGCCGGGGCGGATGGTGAAGCTGTCGTCGTGCGGCGTTCCGACCACCGTCGGATCCGACGGGTCGGCGGTGTCGTCGATGAGGTGGAGATTGGCCATGCTACGCTCCTTTTGAACGCTTCGGTGAAACGCGACTGCATTCCACGTCGCCGGCACGGCCCGGCCGGGCGACGCCGTGGTCGAGAATGATCGCGGCGCGCTCCGTGTTGCGCGTCATTTCTGAGTTAACGCCCGGAGTCTTTCAGAGGATTCGCGCCTAATACCTACTGAGCGCGCGAGCTCAACTTGCGCTCATCTGACGAGACGCGGGCTGTCGCGTCGCGACGGGCGCGCGGACGTTGCTGAGACGCCGAGCGGATCGCCGATCTCGATCGACCGGGCGCCCGACACCGCGCGCCGCTCGCGCAATTGCGCCGTGTCGTAGCGGTCCCGATCTCAGCATTCTGCCCGGAAATCGCCGCATCGCTTAGCATGATCATCTACGAGCTGAGAGCGGTGGGCCCGCGGTGTCGGAGCCGACGAACCAGGGGTTCGGCACGACGTTCATCCGGCGGAGCGCGAAATACGAACTCGGCGGTACGGCGAAGTTCGCGTTCGACACCGACGGGCTGCAGATGCAACTGGCGTTCCCGTTGGAGGCATAATCGGGGATTTGCGTTGATGTACTCGGATAGGGAGGAACGCCATGCGCGGCCGATTGCGCGTCCTCGTCGTCGAGGATTCGATGCTCATCGCTCTCGATATCGCCGAGCACGTCGAGACGTGGGGGCACGAGGTCGTCGGTCCGTTCCCGAGCGTGACGCGGGCGCTGCCGTTCGCCAACCGCGAGGCTGTCGACGCGGCGCTGCTCGACATCAATCTCGGCAGCCATCATTGCTTCCCGCTGGCGGCGATTCTTCGCGGTTCCGGAATTCCCTTCCTGTTCCTCACCGGGCACGACCCGACGTTCATCCCGGACGAATTCGGCGACGCTCCGCGGCTCGCCAAGCCTGTCGACTTCGACGAGCTGAGCCGGGCGCTCGAGAGGCTGGCGAACGGCACTCCCGCTCGGCTCGCGGCCGGTTCGACGGGCTGACGTCTCCCCAAAATTCGCCGCCCCTCGGCCGATGCGTTGAGCGTCCTTGCGGCGCTGTCCTGCCGCGCATCCTTGTTGCACAAGTGCTGTGCGATCCGCTCCGTCGGCACCGGAGCGGAGCTTTGCCGCCGATCGCGACATGGCCATGTCATTGATATGACGTTTTTCTGTCGTACTGCTTGCTTTGACTGTGGCGGCGCCCCTACCTTGTGACGTAGCACGCAGCCTGCATTTGCGTGCGTTCCAGTGTTCCTGCGTACCCAGTCACGGCGACGTTTGCGCCGCAAGAAAGGTCAGTGGGGGACATGGCGCCGCGTCCGTTCCGGATTTTCATCTCCTCGCCGTCCGATGTGCGGCCTGAGCGCCTGATCGCCCAACGCGTGGTCGACCGGCTGGCGCGCGAGTTCGCCTACCACTTCACCCTCGAGGCGGTGATGTGGGAGCGCGAGCCGCTGGTCGCGACCGAGCACTTCCAGACCATGATCACGCGGCCTTCGGCGACCGATGTCGTCGTCGTCGTGCTGTGGTCGCGCCTGGGCACGCCGCTGCCCCGCGCCGAATTCCCGGGGCCGATGAGCGGCGGGCCGGTGACCGGCACCGAGTGGGAGTTCGAGGAAGCGGTCAAATCGTACCGCGAGAACCACAACCCGGCGCTCCTGCTGTACCGCAAGAAGGCGGGGATCTCGGGCTCGCTCGACGACGAGGCCGAACTGCAGCGCCAGCTCCAGCAGAAGAAGCTGGTCGAGAGTTTCATCGCCCGCTGGTTCGGCGCCTCGGGCGGTCCGGCGCTCGCCGCCATGCACGATTTCGAGCGCGCCGACGAGTTCGAGGAGCGGCTCGAGACCCATCTGCGCGAGCTGATCCGCTCCAAGATCGGCGCCGACGACGAGGAACGCCGCCATCTCATCCGCTGGCACGCCGGATCGCCGTGGCGCGGCCTCTCGACCTTCGAGCCCGAGCACGCGCAGGTGTTCTTCGGTCGCAACCGCGCGCGCGCCGATCTCAGGATGCAGCTCACGCGGCGCGCCGAGCCGGGCAACGCGACCTTCATCCTGGTCACCGGCGCGAGCGGCACCGGCAAGTCGTCGCTGGTGAAGGCGGGCCTCATTCCCGACGTCAAGCTGCCGGGGATGATCCCGAACATCGGCCTGGTGCGCATCGCGATGATGCGGCCGAACGACGTCGAGGACGATCCGATGGCGGCGCTGGCCCGCGCGCTGGTCGCGCCCGGCGCGCTGCCCGAGCTGCTCGACATCGGTTTCGACGCCGAGCGCATCGAGCGCATGCTCAAGCAGATGCCCGACGAGTTGCCGGTCACCGTCGGCACCGCGCTGATGAAGGCGGGCGAGCGCGCCGAGCTGCTGCAGGGCGTGCAGGCACGCCTGTTTCTGATGATCGACCAGTTCGAGGAGATCTACCTCAATCCGCGGATCTCGACCGAGGTGCGGGCGGCGTTCGTCCACGCCCTCGGCGAGCTCGCGCGCTGGTTCTCGGTGTGGGTCGTCGCGACGCTGCGCAGCGACGTCTACAACCGCCTCGACGAGACTCCCGAGATCGCCGAGCTGTTGCGCGGCAAGGACGGCCAGGACGGGATCTTCCGCCTCGCGCCCCCGACCGACGCCGAGCTTGCGGAGATCGTGCGCCGCCCGGCCGAGGAGGCAGGCCTCAGCTTCGAGATCCGCGAGTCCGACGGCGCGCGGCTCGAGGATGTCATCGTCCATGCCGCCGCGCGCCAGCCGAACGCGCTGCCGCTCTTATCCTTCACGCTCGACGAGCTGTGGCAGACCCGCACCGACTCGGGCAAGCTGACGTTCGCCAAATACGAGGAGCTCGGCGGTCTCTCCGGCGCCATCGCCCATCGCGCCGACGACACCCTGGCGGCGCTCGACGACGGCGTCCGCGCCGCGTTCCCGCGCGTGCTGCGCGCACTCGTCTCGGTCGGCGAGGGCGACGACGCTCCGATCGCCGCGCAGCCGGCCCCGCTCAACTCGTTCGAGCCGGAGTCCGCCGCCCGCAGGCTGGTCGACGCCTTCATCGCCGCGCGGCTGTTCGTCATCGCCGGCGAAGGCGACGAGCCGCTTGTCCGCCTCGCCCACGAGGCGCTGATCAGCGACTGGGAACTCGCCCGCAAGCAGCTGGCGGCCGACCGCCGCAACATCGAGACTCGCGCGCTGGTCGAGCGCCAGCGGGCGCGCTGGGCAACCGCGACCGGGCGCCAGCGCCGGCAACTGCTGCTGCGCGACCTCGATCTCGCCGCCGCCCGCGATCTCGCCGGGCGCTGGGGCGACGAGCTCGATCCCGGGCTCGTGACGTTCATCAAGACCTCGCTCAACCATTCGCGGCGGCGCCAGCGCCTCGTCACCGCGGCGGCGATCGTGTTCGCGCTGATCGCCAACATCGCGACCGTGGCCGGCTTCTTCGCCTACCGTGCCGAGCAGCGCGCGATCGGCAACTACGCCGTCGCCAAGGAGGCGGTCGACAGCCTGATCTTCGACATCGCCAACGGCCTGCGCGACGTCGAGGGCCTGCGCGTCGGCACCATCGCGCTGGTGCTCGACACCGTGCGCAAGAACATCGACCGGCTGGCGACCGCGAACCCCGACGACCCGGCGCTCGAGCGCAGCCGCGAGGTGATGTTCAACAACTTCGTCGAGACCTATCTCTCGGCGGGCGATCTCAGCCGCAGCCACGAAGCCGCGACCGAGTCGCTGGCGATCGCGACGCGGCTCGCCCAGCGCGCCCCCAAGGACGCCGCGCGTCAGCGCGATCTCTCGATCGCCTACGAGAACGCGGGCGACGTCTTGAGCGCGCGCGGCAATCTCGACGAGGGGCTCGACCGCTACCGTGCCAGCCTCGCGATCCGCGAACGGCTCGCTGCGGGCGCGCCCGAGAACCTCATCTGGCAGCGCGATCTGTCGATCAGCCATGAGAAGGTCGCCGACGTGCTCGCCGCCAAGGGCGATTTCGCCGGGGCGCTCGAATCCTATCGCGCCGATCTCGACATCATGACCCGCCTGACCGGGTCGAATCCCGACAACCGGACATGGCAGCGCGATCTGTCGGTCAGCTACGGCCGCATCGGCGGCATCCTGAGCGCGCAGAACGACCTCGCCGGCGCGCTGTCGGCATCGCAATCCGGCCTCGCCATCACCCAGCGGCTGGCCCAGCAGGACCCGACCAATGCCGCGTGGCAGCGCGATCTGTCGGTCGCCCACGGCAAGGTCGGCGACATCCTGAGCGCGCAGCGGGACGCCGCGGGCGCGCTGACCGAGTACCGGACGAGTCTCGAGATCGCCCGCCGACTCGCCCGCCAGGATCCCGACAACGCCCTGTGGCAGCGCAATCTATTCGTCAGCCTGACCCAGGTCGGGCTCCGCGTCCCGGCGAACGAGGCCGCGCCGATCTTCGGCCAGGCGCTCGCCGTCGCGACGTCGCTTGCGAAGGCGCATCCCGAGAACCGGCAGACGGCCAACGATCTCGCCTGGATCACCGCCCGCTGCCGCGCATCCAAGTGCACCTCGCCGTAAGTCCGTGAACCCGCCCGCACCGCAGACTTCGCCGCCCCGGCCGCGCCTCGTCGTCAGACTCGGGATCACCGGTCATCGCCCGCATCAGCTCGGCGACGGCAGCGAGGCGACCCACGCCAACGGCCTCCGCCGTCTGCTCAAGGAGGTCGTGAGCCTCGCCGCGGCCGTGCACCACGACAACCGCGATATCTTCGACCATGCATCGCCGCGACTGAGGCTGGTCAGCGCGCTGGCCGAAGGCGCCGACCGCATCGCCGCGTCGGCGGCGCTGGCGAGCGGCTACGAGCTGGTCTGTCCGCTGCCGTTCGCGCGCGACGAGTACGCCAACGATTTCAAAAACGATGAGTCGCGGCGCGAGTTCGCATCGTATCTGAGCTATGCCCGCGCGGTGCTGGAGCTCGATGGCCGTCGCGACGCGGAGGACCACGCCTACGAGGCGGCGAGCCTCGTCACGCTCGCCCAATCCGACATCGTCGTCGCCCTGTGGGACGGCCAGCCATCCAAGGGGCGCGGCGGAACGGCCGACACCATCCGCCACGCCGTCGAGCTCGGGCTGCCGGTGATCTGGTTCGACGAATACGGCCAGGGTCCGCGTCTCCTGTTCGGCGGCGGTACGTCGCGGGTAAGCGATCCCGGCGACCTCGCGCGCACCGCGGAGGAGCTGACGCCGGAGCGCCTGTCGGCGCTGCTGACCGAGACCTTCGCGCCGCCGGCGCGCAATCGCGGCGGTGCCGAAGCCGAGGCGCGTCACCGACTGAAGCAGTTCCTGTCGGAGCGCGAACGTCGGCTCAACCTGTGGCTCTGGTATCCGCTGCTGATGCGCGTGCTGGGCGGGCGCCGCCTGCGGGCGACCGATATCCGCCCCGCGGAGTATCAGGCGAGCGTCGAGGCCGAGTGGACGGACTACTGGAACGTCGTCGCGCCGCTCGACGATCCGCCCACCGGCGTCAAGTCGGTCGTCGCGCCGCGCTACGCGTGGGCCGACAAGCTGAGCGTCTATTTCGCCCAGGCCTATCGCGGCTCCTACATCTCGAACTTCACGATGAGCGCGCTCACCGTCTGCCTGTCGCTGCTCTCGGTGTTCTCGATCCTGATGGGCGGCAAGCCGGTCTTCGTCGTCAGCGAGCTGATCCTGGTCGCGGCGATCCTCATCAACTCGTCGCTCGGCGCGCGCCGCAACTGGCACGAGCGCTGGCTCGACTCGCGCCAGCTCGCCGAGCAGCTCCGCCACATGCGGATGCTGATCTACACCGGAATTCCCCTGTTCGATCCGTCGAAGGCCTACCTGCGCGGCACCGCCGAGCCGGGGCCGATGTGGATCGACTGGTACACGCGCGCGACGGCGCGCGAGCTGGTCCCGCCGACGCGCCGCGTCGATGAGGACTATTTGCGGACGGCGGCCGACGTCATCGGCACCATCGAGGTCGAGCCGCAGCGCGACTGGCATCGCAACAATGCCAAAGTCATGGAGCGGGTGGCCCACCGCCTCCATGCCGCCGGCACCTCGTTGTTCTTCGCGACCGGCTGCGTGACGCTCGGAGAGCTGATCATCATCGTGGTCGAGCGCCTCCACCTCTGGGATGCGGTCCATTACATCGACGTCCCCTACGCCCAGTCGGCGACCTTCTTCGGCGCCGTGCTGCCGGCCCTCGGTGCCGCCATTTCGGGCATCCGCGTCCAGGCCGACTTCGAGGACGTGAGCGAGCGCTCGCACGGCATGGCGCGCCACCTCGACGGCATCGCCAAGGCCTTGCGGGAGCGCGCGGATCTCGACTTTTCGTTCGTCTCGAACCTCGGCCAGACCGCCGCCGAGACGATGCTCACCGACATCGCCGACTGGCGATTCGTGTTCCGCGGCAAGTCACTGACCTTGCCGTCATGAGGGAATCCGCCGTTTTCCGGGCGCTCCTTGATTCGCCCGGCGACGGAGGAGGAAGATAACTGTGACGCTTGGTTTCGCTGTCGGGGTGTTGCGCGAAACCGGGCTCTTGGAGGGGGTCATGAGAGCAGCCGTCGTCGCGTTGATCTTGCTGACCGGCGGAGCTCTCGCCGGATGTGCCCAGAAACAGGCGGCCGAGCCGGTCGCAGCGACTCCGGTCGCGGCGCCGCTGCAAGCGACGCCGGGGCTCAAGGCGAACGAGCGTCTTCAGCTCGCGATCCGGTCGCTGCAGAACGGCGACACCGAGCGCGCCCATGTCGAGCTGACGGCGTTCGTCGCCGAGCAGCCGAGGAACAGGGTCGGGACCGGACTGCTCGCCCAGATCGAGACGCCGATCGAAACGTACTACCCGCGCGACAGCTTCCCGTTGACGCTCAAGTCGGGCGAATCGCTGTCGACCGTGGCCCAGACCTATCTCGGCGATCCGCTCCAGTTCTACGCGCTGGCTCGCTACAACCAGATCCAGAACCCGAGTCGCGTCACCGCCGGGCAGAACATCCGCGTCCCGAAGACGCCGGCGGCGATCGCGGCCCTCGCCAAGGGTCCGGCGGCAGCGGCTCCGGCCCGTGCCGAGGCCGTCGCTCCATCCGCCAGTTCCGTCGATACGGCGACCGATCCGCTGCCGCCGGCGCCCTCGATGGACGATCCGAGGCGCGCCGCGGTCCAGGGGCGGTGAACGGCGGTGAGTGAGGCACGGCCATCCGTTCGACCAGCATGATCCGTCGTTCCGGCGCCGTCCCACGGGGGCGGCAAGTCATCCGCCGGCTGTGCGCCGGCACGGCTCTTCTGCTTCTGGTTCTCGTCGCCGGGTGCGCGACGCCGGTATCGCGCTCGACCGTCGTCGGCCGCAGCGACGATTTCCTGCTGGTTCGGCCGGGCGCGAGCGACACCTACGAGTCGTTGGCGCAGGACTTCCTGTCGAACGCGAACCTCGCGCCGGTGCTGGCGGATGCGAATGCGTCGGAGACGCTGAATCCGGCGCGCGTCGTCGTCGTCCCGCTGCGGCCGCTCAGCCCCTCCGGCGTGAATGCGGACGGCTATCAGGCAGTGCCGATCCTCGCCTACCACCAGTTCACGCGGAAGAAGCCGGCGAACCTGATGGAGGTGTCGGACACCAGCTTCCAGCAGCAGATGGACTACCTGCAGAGCGCGGGCTACCGCGTGATCACGCTCGGCGAGCTCGCGGGCTTCCTGCGCATGGAGCGGCCGATCCCGCAGCGGGCCGTGGTCATCACCATCGACGACGGCTACCGCTCGGTTTACGACGTCGCCTATCCGATCCTGAAAGCGCACGGATTCCGCGCGACGCTGTACGTCTACACCGATTTCGTCGGCGCGCGCCTCGGTCTCACCTGGGACCAGATCAAGGAGATGGATGCGAGCGGCGTCATCGACGTCCAGTCGCATTCCAAAAGCCATGGCAGCATGTCGCGCTCGCCCAACGACATCTCTCCGAACGCCTACGCGACGCGCGTTGCGCGGGAGATCACGGTGCCTGAAGGCCTGCTGCGCGACCGCCTCGGCAAGACCATCGACCAGTTCGCCTATCCCTACGGCGACAGCAGCACCGTCGTCGTCTCGGCCCTGAACCAGCGGCACTACGGCACCGCCGTGACGGTGTGGCGCGGCGCCAATCCGTCGTTCACCAACCCGATGATGCTGCGCCGCGACATGGTGTACTCGGACTACTCGCTCGACGCCTTCAAGAAGCTCCTCAAGGTCTATCAGCCGGCGGATTTGCGATGAACGCGCGTATCATTGCGGTGCTTCTGATCGCAGGCTCGCTGTCGGCGTGCGTGACGACGGGCCAGCCCGACACCACGGCGGCGTTCGTCGCGCAGACCCGCGGCGACGCGCGCACCCTCGAGGCCAAGGGCGCGCTGGCCGATGCCCGCCTGCGCTGGCGCTATGTCGCGGCGCTGAGCTCCAACGACACCGAGGCGACCGGCGAGATCGTGCGTCTCACCAACCTCATCCGCGATCGTCGCGACGCGCTGGTGCGGCAGGGCGACGCGGCCCTGAAAGCCGGTCGCCCCGCGCAGGCCCGGACCTTCTACCTCAAGGCGCTCGCACTCGACGGAACCGATGCCCGCGCCCGGAGCGGTCTCGCGGATATGGACGTCCGGGTGCTGCTCGCGAACCAGGAGAAGAAGGATCAAAAGGACCAGAAGGCGATGTCGGAATACATGGCCCAGATCCACGACGCCCAGGCGCCGGATGCGGCGCGTGATGCGCAGGCGCGTGCTCCGGTCCAGGCGCAGGTGCCGCCGGCTGACCTCGGGCCGCCCGCCTACGACGCGCTCAAGCGCTGATCGTCGCGTGCGTTGGGCTCACGGAACGTCGAGCCCCTGACTTCGCAGGAGCACCTTCTGATATTCGATGGCGTCGTCCGGGGTTGCCGCAATGCGGCGGATGACGTCCTCGATCGTCTCATAGGGCACAACGATCACGTCGTCGCTGAGTTTGCGCCGAAGCTCGTCGAACTCGGGATCGCGCGCGGTGTCGGCCATCGCCTTCCGGTACGCCGCGACGATCGGATCCGGCGTTCCCGGCATCAGGGCGAGCCACTTGTCGATGGCGTTGACGTTGATCCAGTAATCGTAGGCCTTCTGCGCCGTCGGATCGGCGATCCGACCTTGCAGCAGATCGGACAGCAGCGGCGCGTCGCCATAACCCGGCATCCGCACCAGCTTGCCGCCTTCATAGGTTCCGGGCTGGGCGAGAAAGCGGAACTTCCCGTTCTCGGTCAGCCGCTGGATCGCGTTCGGCTCCTGCAGGGACGTCATGTCGATCTCGCCGCGCTCGAGCGCGAGAGTCACCTGGCTGGTTCCGGCATAGCCGACCACCCACTTGGCGTTCCAGCCGAGGAAAGCGATACCCCACGCCGTGATCTGCATCCCGGAGCGCGGCAGCGCGCCGACCGATCCCATTACCACCTTGGAGGCGGACGGGTCGAGCAGCCGCTTCTCGGCATCCGCCGAGATCAGCAGCGCGGTGCCCTTGCGGCCCATGCCGGCGATGTAGCGGAATGTCAGGGGATCGTACTGCACCTGCGGCTTGCGGAAGTTGATCGGGTCGATCTGCGTGCTCGACCCCGTGGTGACTGTCAGCCCGTCGGGTGCGGTCTGGCGCACCATGTAGTTGAGCGCGGTGGCGCCGTCGGCGCCCGGCATGTTGCGGACCACCACCTTCGGGTTTCCCTCGAGGTGCTTCGACAGGAACCGCGCCGCAAGCCGACCGCCGGAATCGGTTCCGCCGCCCGGCGCGTATCCGATCACCATCGTGATCGTCTTGTCGCGGAACGAGACGGCGTCGTCCGCTTCGGCCGCCGCTGCGGTGCAGCACAGAGCGACCGCAACGACCAACGCGACCCGCATCGCGATCACCGGAAGATCCGGTTGAACGTCGCCTGCCACTCGGCGTTGCGTTCGGTCACGTCGAGCGGGCTGACGTAATTGACCTTGAAGCCGTTTTTCAGGCCGGGCACCGCCGCGTCCACCTTGCTGCTGGCCGGGATGTGGTTGGCGTTGCGGATCACAGTCTGGCCTTCCGGCGAGAGAATGAAGTCGATCAGAAGCTTGCCCGCATTCGGGTGTGGTGCATGCTTCAGGAGGCCGATGTTGTTGCCGAAGCCGAGCACCGGTTCCATCTTGATCCACTCGACGTGATGTCCGAGCGCCCGCTCGAGAACGGTGTGGTGGGTAAAGATCTGTAGCGCGATCGGCGCGCGTCCGGCCGAAAGTGCCTCGATGACGTCGTGACCGGTTCCCTTGATATCGATGATATCCTGGCGCTTCAGCTTCTCGAGATAGGCGACGCCGTCACGCTCGCCCATAACCGTCGTGACGTTGGCGGCGAAACCGGGTCCGCCGGTGAGGTTCTGGCCGGCCGACCACATCAGCTTGCCCCGCCACTTCGGATCGAGCAGGTCCTGGTAGCTCTTCGGCACATCCTCGGCCTTCGCCAGATCGGCGTTGTAGCCGGGCGCCAGGAACTCGAGCAGGAGCGCGGTCCAGTAGCCCTCGGGGTGCTTGTAGCGGTCGGGGATATCCTTGGCCGAATCGGCCTTGTACGGCGCGATCAGGCCGGCTTGAAACAGGGGGGCCGCGGTGGTCGAGCCGTCGAAGACGTCCGCCTCGTGATGCCCGGCCTTGTCTTCGTCGATGATCTTGCGCGCGTTCTCGACGGCGTTCGCGCGGGTCACGTCGATCTCGATGCCGGGATAACGCTGCTTGAATCCGGCGACCAGCGGCCCGATGCCCTCGTCGACCAGGATCACCGTGTACCAGCGGACTTTGCCTTCCTTGCGTGCCGCATCGATCAGCGCCTGATCGGCGGCCCGAGCCTCGCTCACCGGCAGTGCAATCGCGGTGCTCAATGCCGCGCACGCAAGCCATCGCATGATGCGTCTCATGGCGTCCCCCAATCCCCCGTTGCGCCCGCGTTGATGTCCGGGCTTGCCCGTCAACGTTACGCGAGGAGGCCGGCGATGGCTACCTGGCACGCCGGTCCGTGATTTGCCGGTTTCGCACGGGCGCTGGCAGACGATAATGACGGCGGGAGACATATTAAAGCCGGGGAGGTGGGGCATGCGTATGCGTCGGACCTTGCTCGCGTTGGCGGTGGCGGCGACATCGACGGGTGGCGCCGCGGCCGCCCAGGAGTCGAATTTCTACGGCGGCAAGACATTGCGGATCGTCGTCGGCTCCTCGACCGGCGGCTACTACGACACGGCTGGTCGCACCGTGGCGCGGCATTTCGCCAGGTTCATTCCGGGGTCGCCCAGTATCGTCGTGCAGAACCAGCCGGACTCCGCCGGCAACATCGTCGGCAATCGCCTCGCCAACACGATGGAGCGCGACGGAACGGTGATCGTCGTCATGAGCCGCGCCCTGCCGCAGTTGGCGCTGCTTGAGGATCAGGGTGCGCAGTTCGATCCGCTCAAGCTGACGTGGCTCGGCTCGCTGTCGTCCTATCAGGATGATGCCTACCTGCTGACGATCAACGCCACCCATCCGGCGCAGAAGTGGACGGACGTCACCGCCGACAAGCGCGCGTTGTTCCTGGGCGGCACCCGCGCCGGATCGACCAACATCACCTTCGCATTGATCGCCCGCGACATGCTCAAGATGCACATCGACGTCGTGCGCGGCTTCCCCGGCGCCAACGAGATCTGGCTCGCCATGGAGCGCGGCGAGGTCGACGGCCAGATGCTCGACATCAGCGCGATCATGGTCGGACGGCCGCAGCTGTGGGCCGAGAAGAAGCTGCGCCCACTGGTGGCATTCGGCCGCACGGAGCGCCTCAAGGATTTTCCCGACCTGCCGATCGCCCGCGAGCTGGTCAAGGATCCCGCCGACCTCGAGCTGCTCGCGTTCGCCGAGCTGCCGTTCTTCATGGCGCTGCCGTTCGTGGCGCCGCCCGCGCTGCCGCCCGAGCGAACCAAGACGCTGACCGACTCCTTCATGGCGATGGCCCGCGACGAAACGTTCCGGGCCGACATGCTGAAAGTCGGAATCATGACCAGTCCGATCAACGGGAGCGCCGTGCGGGCGCTGGTCGAGACGGCGGCACAAACCCCGATCGCGGTGCGTCGCCGGTTCGCGACGCTGTTGTCCGAGAAATAACCACGCTCATAACGGAGCCCTGCATGTCGGAATACGTCCTCGTCGATATCCTGCGCGACGGCCAGATCGCCACGATCCAGCTCAAGCGTATCGAGAAGAAGCTGCGCGAGCAGATGGGCAAGGGCGGCGCCCAGCGGGCGGCGGAGGTCGCCGCAGCGCTCAACGAGCTGCGCAACGATGCTTCGGTGCGAGTCATCGTCATCACCGGCAAGGATGACGTGTTCACAATCCCGCCATCGTCGTATGGGCATCACGGCAATCCCGGCGGCGATTGGGAGATCATGACCGGCGTGACGCGGGCGGTGGAGACGATGTGTACGATCGAGAAGCCGGTGATTGCCAAGGTCAATGGCCACGCCGTCGGGTTCGGCGCCAATCTCGTCCTTGCCTGCGATTTCATCGTCGCCCGCGAGGACGCGATCATTGCCGACCACCATATGAGCTGCGGCGAACTCGTCATCGACGGCGAGGTGAAGGGCTCCGCCGACCACTGCATCGCGACGGGCGACGGCGGCGCCGTGTTCGCGCCGCTCAAGATGCCGCACAACATGGCGGCCGAGTACCTGATGCTGGCCCGCCCGTTCACCGCGAAGGAGCTCGTGCCGATGGGGGTGGTGAACTATGCGCTTCCGGCGTCCGAGATCGACGCCAAGACCGACGAGATCGCCCGGCGCCTGCTGAAACGCAACGCCTACGCGCTGGCGCTGACCAAGCGCCTGATCAACAAACGCCTGATGGAGTCGTTCAACCGCATCCACGACGCGGCGCTCGGCTACGAGTTCCTCAACTTCTACATGCAGACGCCCCAGGCCAAGGCACTCGGCAAGGGTCGAGGCGAAGACCGGCTGTAGCCGTTTCAATTTTTACATATCGCCGTCCGGGGGTATTTCCACGGCCGCGCTGCCCCCGGCTAATCCCTTGCGGAGAGGCCAGGATGGCGCCAGATTCGTACGCCCGACGCTCATTTGGGAGGCCTTCGACCGTCGCCGGAGCGGCGGCGTTGGACGGTGGCGGGACAAGGTGTCCGAGGCAACAGTGAGGAAAGCTCAATCATGACGGCTATGACCGCGACCGCGGAAGTCTCCACCGAGCGTCGTTCGTTCGCGGAGGTCTGGTTCATCACCATCGGTCATTCGCTGACCCACTGGTATCCGGCGACCTTCTACGTTCTCTCCCCCCTCATCGGCAACGAACTGGGATTGAGCTACACCCAGATCGCTTCGATCATCACCGTGCAAGCGATCGCCGGGACCCTGTCCAACATTCCCGCCGGAATCATCTGCGACACCGTTTCGCGCAAGGGCCTGCTGATGGCGCTGTCGCTCGCCTGGGTCGGCATCCCTTACATGATCATGTCGACCTCTCAGGCCTACTGGATGCTGCTCGCCTGTGCGGCCTTGATCGGGGCCGGCAACACGCTCTGGCACCCGACCGCGATCCCGACACTCGGAAAGCGCTTCTCGGAGCGCAAGGGCCTCGTCGTCTCCATTCACGGCATGGGCGGCAACATCGGTGACGCAATCGCTCCGGCCGTTGCCGGCGCGCTTGTCAGCGGTCTCGCCATCGGCTCGGTCTTCGCAATCCCCGCGATCACCTGGCGCCAGGTGATGCTGTTCAACGTCATTCCGGGCATCGTGATGGCCGTCGCCATCCTGTGGTACCTCGGCCGGCTGCAGATGAAGGGCAAGGCGGCCAAGGCCGAAAAGGCTCCCCATATCACCGAGGTCCTCAAGGGCTTCGGCGGCCTGCTCAAGAACAAGACCTTGATGATGCTGGTGGTGAGTTCCGCCTTCCGCTCGATGACCCAAGGCTCGCTGCTCGTTTTCCTGCCGCTCTATCTCGCCAACGTCATGGGCTACAAGGTCTCGACCGTGGGTCTGGCGATGATGTCGCTGCAGCTCTGCGGCTTCATCGCTGCGCCGATCGCGGGCGGCCTCTCCGACAAGGTCGGCCGTCGCAGCATCATGATGTCGAGCATGGCCATGACCGCGGTGGTGCTCGGGTTCATGATCTTCGCCGGCGGCACCGAGGTGTTCGTATTCCTGGTGGCACTCTTGGGCTTCTTCCTGTTCGCGATCCGCGCGGTGCTGCAGGCATGGACGCTCGACTCGACGCCGAGGAACATGGGCGGTTCGGCGATCGGCCTCCTGTTCGGCATCCAGGCGATCGGCACGGCACTCGGGCCGCTGATCTGCGGCCAGATCGCCGACCACTACGGCGTGTTGTCGACGTTCTACTTCATGGCGGCGACGATCATCTTCGCCAACATGTTCGTGTTCTTCATTCCCGACATGACCAAGCTGTCCGCGAAGGCGTAACCCGCCCGGTCGGACCGAAGCGAAAACCGGCGGCACATGTGCCGCCGGTTTTTTATGTGCGCAGAGGTTCGGGCGGCATCGGCTTCCAGATCCGGATTTGGCGCTGTCCCCCGCGGCGAATCCCGCCTAGCCTTGGCGCAAAGGCCTGATCAAGGGCTGCTGGGACAGGGGGCCGGGATGCTTGTACCGGGCGCGCGCCTTCGACGCGCAAAAGGGGCGTGGGCGGCAGTCCTGCTGATGGCGACCGCGAGCGTCTTGCCAGCGCGAGCGGACGACTTCTACAAGGACAAGACGGTTACGATCATCATCAGCACCGGCGTCGGCGGCAACGACGATCTGATCACCAAGGGGCTGACGCGCCACATGCCCGCGTACCTGCCGGGCCACCCCAACATGATCGCGCAGAATATGCCGGGTGCCGGCAATGTCCTGGCGACCAATTACCTCTACAACATCGCGCCGAAGGACGGGACGACGTTCGGCACCGTCAACAAGGGCATCGTCTTGCATCAGGTGCTCGATGGCCGTGGCGTGCGCTATGACGCGGGCAAGTTCAACTGGCTCGGCTCGGCGGCGGCGCGAAACACAGTGGTGGTGGCGTGGCGTGACTCGGGCGTCGCCACCATGGACGATGTAATGAAGCGCGAGGTCATCCTCGGCGGCACCGGTCCCGGCTCCGACATCGTCATGGTCCCGGCGGTAATGAACAACGTGCTCGGGACAAAATTCAAGATCGTCATCGGCTACAAGAGTCTCGCCGATATCGATCTCGCGATGGCGCGCGGCGAAGTGGAGGCGCGCACCAACAGCTACGGGTCGATCCTGATCGGCCAGCCCGACTGGTTGCGGGATCACAAGATCAACATCCTGGTGCAGGCGGGCGTGAAGAAAGACCCGGAAATCTCGGCCTACATGGGGCGCGAAGTGCCGCTCCTCACGGACCTCGCCGCCAGTGATGAACAGCGCAGCCTTCTGAAACTGATCACCGACCCGATAACGCTCGGCTATCCGTTCCTCGCGCCGCCCGATCTGCCGCCCGAGCGCGTGGCATTGCTGCGCGCGGCATTCACCGCGACCCTGAAAGATCCCGGCTTTCTCGCCGACATGGCCAAAGCGCGCTTCGACGTCAATCCGCTGACCGGCAAGGAGGTCGCGGACATCGTGCGGAACATCATCAGCCCGGCGCCCGAGATCATCGAAAAAGCCAAGGCCGCGATGGGACCGGCGGCCGAGGGCGGGTCGGAATAGTCGGTGATGCCACCGCCCGGAATCGGTCTGACTTGGTCTCCGTCCGCGCGGGCGGTCTGGATAGGGCCGCCGCCTTTGCAACGTTGGTGGCAGTCATCTTCGGGGACGGGTAACCTTCCGTTCAGCGCTTCCTGTCCGCTCGAGTCGAGATGACGCATTCCGAATTCAAGCCCCGCGTGATCGTCGTCGGTGCCGGCCCCGTGGGACTGGCGCTTGCTGCCGATCTCGGCTGGCGCGGCGTTCCGACCCTGCTTGTCGACAAGGGGACCGGTGAGGTTCCTCAGCCGAAGACCAGCGGCGTGAACATCCGCACTATGGAGTACTGCCGCCGCTGGGGCCTTCGCGCCAGGATCCGCGCCCACGGCATGGCGAAGGACTACCCGCGCGACCGCGTGTGGGTCACGAGCCTCAACGGATACGAGCTCGCCCGCCAGACGGCACCGTCGCTCGCCGACGATGTCGCGCCGCGAGGCGCCCTCGAGACATTCATGCGCATCCATCAGACGGAGTTCGATCCGATCCTGCGGGACTACGCGCTGAAGTGCCCGAGCGTGCGCGCGATGTACTTGACCCAGTGCGTCGGCGTCACCCAGGACGACGAGGGCGTTACCGCCGAGTTGATCGATGTTCCGACGGGTGCGCGCAGCGTGGCGCGCGCCGATTACATCGTCTCCTGCGAGGGGGCGGGGAGCGTCATTCGCAAGTCCATCGGCATCGAGCTCGCGGGAAACTGGAACGTCAATCATTCGACCAACGCGTATTTCCGCTCGAACGAGTTCCTGAGCGCGCACGACAAGGGCCGAGCCCTCTTCTACAACGTGGTCGGCCCCGAGGGCTCGTGCGGCTACCTCTTTGCGGTGAACGGCACCGACTTGTGGCAGGCGCAGATTCTCGGGATCAACGGGGAGAAGGCGACGGCGTCGCGCGAGGAGGTGGCGGATGTGATCCGGCGCTTCGTCGGGCGCGATTTTGCCTTCGATCTACTCGACGTCACGCCATGGACGCGACGGCGCCTGCTCGCGGATCGTTACCGGATCGGTCGCGTCTTCCTCGCCGGCGACGCCATCCACCAGATGCCCCCGTCCGGAACACTCGGCATGAACACCGGCGTCGCCGACGCGACCAACCTGTCGTGGAAGCTTGAGGCGATGCTCGCCGGGTGGGGTGGAGCGGGGCTGCTCGATTCCTATCAGGCCGAGCGCCGGCCCGTCGCCGAGCGCAACGCCGAGGCGGCGGTCGCGATGTTCCAGTCGGGGCGAATGAAGGCTCCGCCTGGCCCCGCCATCCTGGACGACGGCGACGAGGGCGCCCGCGTCCGCGCGGCGACCGGCGCCCGGCTTCTGGCGCATGCGACACATCCGCCGACGGAAGGCATGCAGATCGGGTACCGCTATGAGGATTCGCCGATTTGCCTGCCCGGAGATATGCCATCGCCACCTAGTGACTATCAGCACTATCGTCCGACCACCTATCCGGGTGCCCGGGCACCCGACGGATATCTCGATGGCAACCCGATCCTGGATCGTTTCGGGCGAGGTTTCGTTCTCGTGCGCGTCGGCGCGCGACCGCCCGATTGCGACGGCCTGGTCGCCGCAGCGGCAGCGTGCGGAGTGCCATTGACCCAGCTCGATGTCGGTGGCCCCGATCTTGAGGAACTCTACGAGCGGCGACTCGTTCTCGTCCGGCCCGATGGCCACGTCGCGTGGCGGGGCGACGCGCCTCCCGCCGATCCGCGAATGGTCATCGACGTGGTGCGGGGTGCCCGCCCCGTGCAGCCTCAGGCTGTCGCCGAAAGCCGGTTCGCACAGACGTCCGATGAACCCAACGTTCCCATTTGATTGCGGGAGGCACACGATGGCCACGACTGAACAGGAAGCCGCACACCTGACGCGTCCATTGACGCGCGAGCAGTGTTATCTGTGCGTGATGACGCTGGTGGCCGATCCGCCGAAAACCGGCCCGTCGAAGGATTCATTGCGCGCCGCTCACAAGAAGTTTCTCGCCGGTCTCGAAACGGAGGGGCGGATCTTCGGCGCCGGGAAGCTCGAGAACGCCCAGGAGAAGGAAACATCCGATCTCGGATTCGGCATGTTCATTCTCCGCGCCGAGTCGCGACAGGAAGCGGAAGCAATCGCTTTCCAGGAGCCCTATACGCGGGCAGGGCATCGGACCATGAAGCTGATCCCGTGGCAGCGCACCGAAGGCGACATCACGATCCGAATCAGCTTCACCAACGGCACGATGACGGTCGACCGCCGGTCCTTCACATTTGGCCACGGGTAAGCGCGCCGGATCCGACCCGTCGCGCGAGTGGCCGAGAGCCGCTCAGTCCGCCTTGGTTTCCGGCACGTAGCGGATGAGCAGGAAAGCGACCGCCGCGGCGCAAACCGAGACGAACAGGAACGCCGAACCGTAGCTGATGTGATCCGACATTAGCGCGAAGATGATCGGGCTCACGGTGGCGCCGCCCTGGCCGGTGAATCGCCACAGGCCGAGGAAGGTGCCGCGCGCCTGCGGCGGCGCGACGTCGGCGCCGACCGTCTGGACCGAGCCGCCGGTCAGCGATTGCATCAGAATTCCGAAGAGGAACAGCGCGACGTACCAGGCCAGCGACACGTGCAGGAACGCGGACACGGCGAGCAACGTCATGGCGATCGCGCAGCCGGTGAACCCCGGCACCATCGTGTGCTTGCGGCCGAACCGGTCCATCATCCAGCCGGCGATGAACCCGACAGGAAGCGAGATCAGCGAGGCCCCGGTGGCCAGGTAGCCGATCTCGGCGGGGCCTAGGCCATAGGCGAATGCCGCGTAGAGGTGGAGGAGGTCGGCGTACACCGGGCCGCGGGTAAGCCCGGCAAACAGCGCGACGCCGAAATAGGGTAGGCGAGATATGACAATCTCGCGCACCGTCAGCACCTTCAGGGCGCCTTGCGCGGTGGCGCCGGAGTCGCGCTTCCGCGGCGGCGTGTTCCGGGCATAGAGGATGGTGGGGATAAGCGACAGCAACGCGAGCCCGGCGTACACCCAGAACGGCGCGCGCAGGCCGAGGGTCGTCGCGATGAAGCCGCCGATCAACGGGCCGGAGAGCTTGCCGGTCGAATCCATGCCGAACATCCAGCTCACCTGACGGCCGCGCTGGCCGGCCGCGGTGCCATGCGAGATCGCGGCGAGCCGGGCCATCAGCCACATCTGCGCGGCGCAACCGTTGAAGAAGCGCAGCACCAGGATCTCGGGAAAGGAATCCGACAGTGCGACGCCGCACGCCATCACGGCGCTGATCACGGGACCTGCGATCAGTACCGGCCGTCGGCCGAAGCGGTCGATCAGCCAGCCCGAAGGAATCGTCCCCGCGAGATTGCCGAGCAGGAACGCGGTCACGACGCCGCTGGCGACACCGAAGCTCACCCCGAACGACATTGCCAATGTCGGGATCGCAGGAAGCGCGATGCCGGTGCCAAGCGCCAGAACGAGCGCAGGCAGGTAGGTCGATAGGAATGCTTCCCAGGAGAACGCCTTGACCGACTTCGACTCGGCTGCGGGCTTGTCGTTTTCGTCGGCCGTCCGGGTGTTCGCCTCGTTCATGCCCAACCACGCATCCTCTGTCGCGACAGTTCACCTGACCACGGCGGTGCGAGGCTGTCGTACGCAGCGACATCGATGCTTGGCCGGTGGCGAAGCCGACGAGGTCGGACGACCTCGGCTTCCGGAGGGGCGACGGTTCCCGCCCGCTCTTCCCTGTTGGCAGGGATTATAGACGTCGAACCGCGGCGGAGACCAATGGGTTTATCGCCGGTCCGTGCGAGTGCGCGCTGCCTGTCAGTCGAGACAGGTCAGATGGCAGAGGATGTAATCGCCCTGCCCCGAGGAGGAGGCGAACGGCAACAGCAGCATGTGATAGCTTCGGCGACGATGTTCGCCGGGGAAGCGCTCTTCCTTCTCCGTCGGTCTGCCCGAGCGCACGACCTCGCGCGAACACGACAGGATCCACTCGGTCACCATGCTCGTGTATTCGACATCGTCGGTGTGCCGGCCGAGGCGCGTCACCTGGGGCATGGTCGCGCCGGCGCTGTAGTTCACCAGCAATGTGTTGGGCCAGCTCGCGGCGACCTGCTTCGTGTCGAGATTGCCGATCGGCGGCAGATCGCTGCGCCCGCGCAGGTGTTCCCACAACTGGCGCAGCACACGCTCGTCCTGGAACGCCGCCGCGATTGGCGACACGTTCGCTTGCGGCGCCCGCGCCGCGGGAGCGCTCGCGGCCGGAGAGGCGGCAGGCGCCGTCGCTGCGCTCGGCCGCGGCACCGGCGCGACGACCGGGCGCGCGGGCGCCGCCTGTGGTGGAGTCGCCGCGCGCGCAGCGGGAGCAGTCGTCGCGACCGGCGAGGGATTTGGCGCAGGAGGTGCAAGCGGTGCCGCTGTGCTCGCATGCGTCGGCGGCGGCGCGGCTGGGGTCGCCGTGGGTGGTACCGCCGGTGGCGCAGCGGCCGGTCGCGCGGGCGGCTCGACAGGCGTCTGCGGTGCGCGTGCGACGGAGGGCGGATTGGCGCGCAGAACCGGGAGCGGATTTGTCGGTGCCTGCGGGCGCGCAACAGGCGGCGGGTTCGGCACCGGACGGTCGGCCGAGGACGCGGCCGGGGCCGGCGCTGCCGGGCGGGCCGCAGGCGGCACCGGTTGTGACGGCGGGCTTACGAGAGTGGCTTGTCGCGCAACCGGAGCAGAAACGGGAGACGCGGGCGGGACCGACGGGCGAGCAACCGTGGGCGCCACAGGCTGCGCCGCCGGCGGATTTACGCGAGTGACCTGACGCGCAACGGGAGTCGCGGCCGGTATCGGCGGCGTCGGGGCCGGAGTGGCGGCCACGGGAGTAGGACGGACGTTCGGGACCAGGGTCACGCGCACGATCGGCGCACGGAGCACGGGGGCCGCGGGTTCGCGCGCGATGACGGGCTGCGGGCGCGGCGTCTCGGCCGGTGTCGCGGCCGGAGGAGCCGGCATTGGCGAAGAGGCCGGCGCCCGCAGCTTTTGCGTCAGGTCACCGGCCTTCTTGGCGGGTGTAGCGCGCTCGCCGCGCCGCAGCCTGATCCCGGTCAGGGATGCCGCTTCGCCACCCGAACTGGCCGGCGCCGAAGGCGATGGATCGTGCGCAAAATTCATGTCTTGCCCTGATGGCACGTGGCCTCGCCCTGCCCGGCTTCGATGCACGGGCAGCGGTCGTGGAGATACGTCGGCAGGACCTTGTCGAGGTAATGGTCGATCGCCTCGAGCAGGAGCGTCTGCCGATTCTTTCCGAGGTGGGCGGACGCGAGGCGAAGGCGGAGTTGAAGCTTCTCGTCGACTCGGACGCTGAGGCGGCCGCCGGGCGTGGCCGACGATGCAACCGGCCGAGCATTTACGATCTGCGGGGCCGAGGCCGGGGCCGGCGCGGGCTTCGCGGGCGCGACGATATTGGCGAGCCGCTCGATCAGCGGATGGGCGACACCGCGGCTCGGCTGCGCGGAGCCCTTGGACGCCAGAAGTCCGGTGTGGAGAGACGCTGCGGGCGACAGATTCACGGGGTCACCTGCGGCTCGACCTGGGCCTGAGTCTGAGCTTGGGCCTGCACGGGCGGCGGCACGAACACTGTGGGCGAGAGCAGGGTGCGGGTCTCGCCCTTGAGGCGGCTGCTGACGTACTCCCATAGCATGGCGATCTCTTCGGCGCTGCGCGCTTCGCCACGGATCTCCGCCACCGTGCGGCCGTCGATCATGCTCGCGGCGAACCCGGTGCGTTGATACAGAATGACTGGTGCAAGCGTGCCGTGCTGCGACAGCGCCATCACTGCCTCGCTGGTGATGCGCGCGCGCGGCGCGGCGCCGTTCACCACGAACACGAGCGACTTGCCGAGCTTCTCCACCATCTCGACGGTGATGCCGACGGCGCGCAGATCGTGCGGGCTCGGGCGAACCGGGACGACGACGAGATCACTAAGCGCGATCACGTCGGCGATCGTCGCTTCGATCGCCGGCGGCGTGTCGATGATGAGGAGCTTGATCCCGAGGCCGCGCAGCCGCTCGACGTCGTCTTTCAGCGTCGCCGTCGTGGTACGCGCGAACGACGGCGTCTCCGCGGCGCGCGCGTTCCACCATTCCGAAAGGCTGCCCTGGGGGTCGGTGTCGATGAGTGCCACCGGTCCGGCGCCGACCTGTTCCGCCTGAACGGCGAGGTGGCCGGCGAGGGTCGTCTTGCCCGAGCCGCCCTTTTGCGAAGCGATTGCGATGATGTGCATGTCTGTCTCCAGCCCGGGATGGCGAAGCCATCGGTAGATCGTCGGCGCCGCAAGGCGCGCTGCCCGATCAATGTCGTGTGTTGGGCTTACCGATCGCTGAACCTTCCACCGACTTTGCCTCAGATGCCGATGGAGTTTCCGGCGTGCTTGCGACGAATTGTCGCTATCGGGCGCTGTCGCGGCGGTGTCACAAGCGGGCGTGGCGCCGACGGCCTGCATGTTTCGTCGCGCAGGCCCCTAACCAATTGAAACCATGCGTCAATCCAGAACGATGAACTATCTACTTGCATAATGATAGTGATGCGCGTAAGTAGCTATCATCGTGAAAGTAAATGGACGGGCTGTCATGAAACGCAAAAGCTTCGGAAACATGCAGTGCCCGATCGCCCGCAGCCTCGAGCGCGTGGGTGAGTGGTGGAGCATTCTGATCCTGCGCGATGCCTTCAATGGGCTCTCGCGTTTCGATCAATTCCAGAAGAGCCTCGGTATCGCGCCGAACATGCTGACGCGACGCCTCGCCGGGCTCGTGGAATCCGGTCTGATCGAGCGTCGCCGCTACAGCGCGCATCCGCCGCGCGATGAGTACGTGCTCACCGAGCGCGGCCGCGACTTCCGCCCCGTGCTGTGGTCGTTGCTCGCCTGGGGCAACAAGCACTTCGCACCCGAAGGCCCGAGCGTCGTGGTGGTCGACAGCGTGACCGGCACGGTCGCCGATCCGGTGCTGGTCGATCGCACCAGCGGTCGCGTTCTCGCCGCGCCGGATTTCAAGCCTGCCCCGGGCCCGGCGGCCGATGCAAAGACCCGGCTGCGCCACACCATCGGCGCCGCCGAGCAGATCGCCCATGAGTCGGCGTCCCGTCGCCCCGCCCGTAACCGTCGCAAGTAACGTCGAACGGTTTGGAGACCATCATGACCAGCATCGCGCTCGAGCGTCGGTCGACGACGATCCCGGACCGGATCCGGGCAAAGGCGACGCGCAAGAACATCGTTGTTGCCGGCGCCGCGCTGATGATCGGCATCGCCGCGGCATGGGCCGCCGTCGACTGGTGGGCGGTCGGGCGCTTCATCGAGAGCACCGACGATGCCTACGTCGGCGGCGATATCACCGTGATCGCGCCGAAGGTGCCGGGCTTCATCGCCGAGGTCGCGGTGTCCGACAACCAGTCGGTGCGCGCGGGCGATCTTCTCGTGAAGCTCGATGACCGCGACTATCGCGCGGCGCTCGCCAAGGCCGATGCGGCGGTGGCTGGGCAGCGGGCAGCGCTCGCCCATCTCGGTGCCACGCGACGGCTGGACGAGGCCAGGATCGCCGAAGCCCAGGCCAACGTGACGGCCGCCGATGCCGAGATTGCGCGCGCCCGCGACGATCAGAGCCGGTACCGCAGCCTGTCGGCGAGCGCCAATGCGTCGGTCCAGACCTTCCAGCGCGCAGATGCCGCGTACAAGCAGGCGATTGCCGCCGGTGAACGGACGCGGGCGGCGCTTTCTGCCGCGCGCCAGAAACTCGATGTCGTCGACACCCAGAAGCAGCAGATCGAGGCCTCGTTGGCGGGCGCAATCGCCGAGCGCGACGCGGCCCAGCTCAATCTCTCCTACACCGAGCTCCGCGCGCCGATCGACGGCGTCGTCGGCAACCGCAGCGCGCGTGTCGGCGCCTATGCCGCGCCGGGCGCGCAGCTCATCTCGCTGGTGCCCGCAAGCGGGCTGTGGATCGACGCCAACTTCAAGGAAAGCCAGATCGCACATATGCAGGCCGGGCTGCCGGTGGCGATCAGGGCCGACGTCCTGCCGGGCCGGGAGTTCCGCGGCCACGTCGCCAGTGTCGCGCCGGCCACCGGCTCGCAGTTCAGCGTTCTGCCCGCCGAGAATGCGACCGGCAACTTCACCAAGATCGTGCAGCGGGTGCCGGTCCGCGTCCGCCTCGATGGCGACTCGTCGATGTTGGGCGCCCTGCGGCCCGGCCTCTCGGTGACCGCATCCGTCGACTCGCGTACCGCCCGGTAGGTGAATCATGCCCGCGGTCACGCGACATGATCCTGATGAGCTCTCGACGGCAACGAAGGTGTTCGCCTTCTCCGTCATGTGCGTCGGGTTCTTCATCGCGCTCCTCGACATCCAGATCGTCTCGGCGTCGCTGCGCGATATCGGTGGCGGCCTGTCGGCCGGGCCCGACGAGATCGCCTGGGTCCAGACCAGCTATCTGATCGCCGAGATTGTCGTCATCCCGCTGTCAGGCTGGCTGTCGCGGGTGATGTCGACGCGCTGGCTGTTCACCGTCTCGGCGGCGGGGTTTACCGCCACCAGCCTGATGTGCGGCTGGGCGTGGGACATCCAGAGCATGATCGTGTTCCGCGCACTCCAGGGGTTCCTCGGCGGTTCGATGATCCCGACGGTGTTCACCACCGCCTTCATCTACTTCAACGGCCAGAACCGCATTATCGCAGCCGCGGTGATCGGCACCCTGTCGTCGCTCGCGCCGACCCTTGGCCCCACAGTCGGCGGCTGGATTACCGACAACTACTCGTGGCACTGGCTGTTCTTCGTCAATCTGGTGCCGGGCGTCTTCATCACCATCGTCGTGCCGATGCTTGTGAAGATCGACCGGCCGAACCTGTCGCTGCTGAAGGGCGCCGACTACCCCGGGATCGCATTGATGGCGATCTTCCTCGGCTGCCTCGAATACACGCTCGAGGAGGGGCCGCGCTGGGACTGGTTCAGCGACGATGTAATTCGCGCCACCGCGTGGATCTCCGCGACGGCCGGCGTCGCCTTTGTCTGGCGCAGCCTCACCTATGCCCAGCCGGTGGTCGATCTTCGTGCGCTCAAGAGTCACAATTTCTCGCTCGGCTCGTTCTTCTCGTTCGTGACCGGGATCGGCATTTTCGCCACCGTCTATCTGACGCCGCTGTTCCTCGCCCGCGTGCGCGGCTTCAGTGCGCTCGACATCGGCATCGCGGTGTTCTCAACCGGTGTGTTCCAGATCTGCTCGATCCCGCTCTACACGTTCCTGTCGCGGCATATCGATCTGCGCTGGCTGATGATGTTCGGGCTCGCCTGCTTTGCCGTCAGCATGTGGGCGTTCGCGCCCATCACCCATGACTGGGGCTCGGGCGAGCTGCTGCTGCCTCAGGCGTTCCGCGGCTTTGCCCAGATGTTCGCGATCGCACCGGCGGTGACGCTGACGCTCGGCAGCCTGCCGCCGGAGCGGCTCAAGCTCGCGTCCGGGTTGTTCAACCTGATGCGGAATCTGGGCGGCGCCATTGGCATCGCGGTGTGCGGTACGTTGCTGAACGACCGCACGAATCTTCACTTCTTGCGGCTTGCCGAGCATCTCACCGCCGGGAATCTCGCGACGGCGAGGGCGTTGCAGCACCTAAGTGCTACCGATACCGCCGCGTTCGGAGATCCGATCCAGGGGCATGCTGCCGCATTGCGCCAACTCTTCTCGTTGACACTGCGTGAGGCGCAAACGATGGCTTACGGCGACGCCTTCGTGGTCATCGCGGTGTGCTTTGCCATCGCCACCGTCATGGTGCCACTGATGCGCAAGGTCGCGCCGCCGAAGGCGCCCTCGGCCGACGCCCACTAGCGCCTTCGAGGTCGAGCAGGAACGCCTTGGTCTCGAGGCCGCCCGCAAAGCCGGTCAGCTTTCCGGTCGAGCCGATGACGCGGTGGCACGGGACGATGATCGAGATCGGGTTCCGCCCGATCGCGGCACCGACCGCCCGCGACGAATCGGGCTTCCCAAGTGCCCGCGCGATCCCGCCATAGGTGTAGGTCTGCCCGAACGGAATGCCGAGCAAGGCATGCCAGACGGCTTTCTGGAACTCCGTGCCGGTGAAATCCAGCGGCACCGAGAACGTTGTCCGCTTGCCCGCGAAATAGTCCGTGAGCTGGCGCTCGGCTTCGATCAGGATCGTGTGCCTGTCGTCCCTGGCGACGATGTCGAGCGGAACGCGCCGCGGCTTGTCGTGCTCCCACAGAATGGCGGCAAGGCCACGATCGCTTGCGGCGAGCGTTAGCTTCCCCACCGGGGAGGGCACGGTCTTGGTGAAGATCTCGCGGTCATGCTTCGGCATGTCGAACTCCTGCCAATCGTCCGATGTTCCCCGTACCCTAACAGGCGGCCCATGCCAGACTCGCCGTTTTCGGACGGCGGGATGGCGTGGCTGCGATGTCCGAAAATGGCGTATGCCTGCCCGGCGCCGCCTTATGATAGTGCGATGATCCCCCTTCGCTCCAACACGTCCGACAAAGCGCTGTACAAGGCATTGAGTGCCCGCGATCCGCGCTTCGACGGCATCTTCTTCGTCGGCGTGACCTCGACCGGAATCTACTGCCGGCCGATCTGCCCTGCGAAGACGCCGCGGGTGGCCAACTGCCGGTTCTTCGCGAGCCCACCCGAGGCGGAGCAGGCCGGCTTCCGCCCGTGTCTCCGCTGCCGTCCGGAGCTGGCGCCGGGCAATGCGCCGGTCGACGATTCGCAGCGCATCGCACGCCTAATCGTCCAGCGCATGGAGGATGGCGCCATCGGCGAAGCGGACGGGTTGGAGACGATCGCCGAGCAGTTCGAGCTCAGCTCGCGCCAGATCCGCCGCATTGTGCAGAAGGAACTCGGCGTGCCGCCAATCCAGCTTCTGCTGACGCGCCGACTCCTGCTCGCGAAGCAGCTCCTCACCGAGACCCGGCTGCCCATCACCGAGATCGCGTTCGCGAGCGGCTTCACGAGCCTCCGCCGCTTCAACGATGCCTTCAGTCGTCGTTATGGTATGGCGCCGACGCAGTTGCGCAAGAGGGCAAGCGACGGTGCGGCGCCCGTGGCCGATAGCGAAACCTCGACACTGCAGCTGTGCTACCGCCCGCCTTACGACTGGCCGGGAATGCTGGCCTTTCTCAAGGCCCGCCAGCTCTCGGGCGTCGAATGGGTGACGGGTGAGTCCTACGCACGCACCGTCCGCATCGGCGATCGGACAGGCTGGATCAGGGTCACGCACGCGCCGGCTAGGCGCGCGCTGGCGGTCGAATTCACCCACAGCCTCATGCCCGTCCTGCCGGCGCTCCTGGGTCGGCTGCGCGCGCTGTTCGATCTCGACGCGCGGCCCGACGTTATCCGCCGTCACCTGGTGAAGGACAAACGGCTGGGGCCGTTGGTCAGGGATAACCCCGGTATGCGCGTGCCGGGTGCCTTCAACGGCTTCGAGATGGGCGTGCGGGCGATCCTCGGGCAGCAGGTCACGGTAAAGGCGGCGACCACGGTTGCCGGCCGCCTCGTCGCTGCGTTCGGCGATTCCATCGCGACGCCGCTTCCGGAGCTGAATCGTCTCACTCCGTCATCGGCACGGTTCGCAAGGGCGGCGGTGGACGATCTCGCGCCGCTCGGCATCATCGGTGCGCGGTGCCGCAGCATCATCGCACTGGCCCAGGCCGACGCTTCCGGCGCGTTGTCACTCGATATCGGCGTCAGTCACGATCCCGAGGCTCTCGTTGTGCGCCTTCTCGAATTGCCGGGGATCGGAGCATGGACGGCGCATTACATCGCGATGCGAGCCGCGCGCTGGCCGGACGCGTTTCCCACCGGGGATGTCGCCGTCCTGAAAAGCCTCGGCGGCGTTACAGCGCGACAGGCTGATGAAATGTCCGAGGCCTGGCGGCCGTGGCGGAGTTACGCCGTACTCCACCTGTGGCGGAGTCCCGACCTGTGGCGGAGTCCCGCAGGTCCGTTATCCGGCGATGTGAGGAAGGGCTCTCAGCGAGTCTCGTCCAGCACCTGACGGAGTTTTCGCGCCAGCTCGTCGATGCGGTACGGCTCTCTTATGCTTCCAAAGGGTCCGGCCGAACCAAGCCCCGCTGCGAGGCAGCGGGGCTTGATGCATCGAACGTTTCGATCGGCCAGCTAGGCGGCGGCGCGATTGACTTCCGTCAGATCCAGCTTGAAGAGGTCCATCGCATTGTCCCAGGTGTAGCGGCGGAGTTCCTCGTCCGACAGTCCCTTCAGGTGGCGAGCCATGACCTGGCGGGAATGCGGGAAGGTCATGTTGAAATGCGGGTAGTCGTTCGACCACATGCAATTCTTCTTGCCCCACCATGAGAGAAAACGCGTGCCGACGTAGTCCTCGAGGAACGTGCCATACACGTGCTCCTCGAAGAGCTCACTCGGCTTGCGGGTGATCGGCACCGGAAACTGATTGCGGTGGCGCTCAAAGTAGTAGTCCCACTGCTGGAGAAGAAACGGCATCCAGCCGAGTTCGCTCTCGGCGAGCAGTAGCTTGAGCTTCGGAAAACGCTCGAAGTAGCCGTAGAAGATCAAGTCGAACAGAGTGTTCGCCGAATCATTCGTCTTGGCGTTCGTGGAGTCCTTGATCCCCTCGACGTTTTTCTTGTGCCCCGTCTTCATATAGCCGTGTCCGGTCAGGATGTGGCAGATCACCGGCTGGCCCGCTTCCGCGCAAGCGGCGAAGAACGGGTCGTAGTGCTCGGTGTTGCTGAAGGGAAGCTGAGGGTCCGGAACCTGCCAGATGAGCGCGCCCCGCATGCCCTTATCCAGGGAACGATGCATTTCCTTGACGGCGCCCTTGATGTCGTAAACGGAGATCAAGGGCACGCCGACCAGGCGCTTGCGATCCGGGCTGCACCAGTCGTGAAGCCAATCGTTGTAGAGCTTGAACGACTCCTGCTGAAGCTCGATGTCATCGACCGAGTAGAGCGCCATGCCGTAGTTCGGGAACAGAATCTCCGCGGCGACACCGTCGGTGATCTGATCCTGCAGACGAAGGTCCGCCTTGAGCGCGCCCGGAGGCGAGTTGCGGAAGGGCACATTGGGCAGCAGCTTGCGCAGGCGCTCCGGCAGCTCCATCCAAAGCTCATCGGGCTCCATGACGTGAGAGTCGGTGGAGATCATCTTCGGCATGTTGGTGAGCTGAGCCGCGGTCAGTTCCTCTCCGACGACGGTGCGACGTGGAAAGGTCCGGGCCTGTTCTTCCGACATGCCGGCGAACTTGGATGCATCTACGGGCAATTGGGGCAATTTTTCCTCCTTTGACAACGTTGCGGTGGCCGGCCTGCTGCACGGCTCAAACTGGCAGTGCGATGGCTCACGGCCCGCACTTCTGACGCTTACTATTAGGCTTAGTCGGCGCCGAAGAACTTATCCTTGGCGTAAACGCGACGCTTGGAGGATTCGCCGTTCTTCGGATCGTTGCCGATTTTGACTTGCCCATCGGCGAAAGACGTCTTGGCTACAACGTCCTTCGGCGTGCCGAACGCTGTCAGATTGGCGAGGCCGGTTTCGCTGCGCACACCGCCGCCGACGCGCAGCATGACAAGGTTTTCCGCCTCGTCCGCCTCGAATTTGTATTTGGCGTTCTTCGGCAACATCACGCCTTCGTATTTGCCGACAACCTGCGTGCGGCCGTCGCCAAAGGTGAAGGTGGCCTTGCCCTGCAGGATGATGAAGGCATGATCTTCACCGGCGTGGGAATGCAGCGCGTTCTCCCCACCGCGGGCATAAACCTTGAGGTTCACCCAGAGATTCTCGGCTGTCGCCAGAGGATCGTATGTCGTCCCCTGCTCCAAGAGCGGCGTATTTCGCAGCGAAAACAAGACTTCCTTGTCCGTCGCGACATTCGGTTCTCTGCGACGAATCCTCACGTCATCCATTGGAAATCCTCCTTGTTGTCACCACGGCCCAGCCACCTCGCCGTGCGCCGCCCGGCGGGACTACACATCTCACATGTTAAGCCTGCCTCTAAGCGGTCGTGCGGAAAGACACTGTTGAACGACATTGAACTGCCCGGGCCGTGAACGCGTCTCCCGGTTGAATGACCTAGGAACTCACGAAGGCAGCCGCTCGGCTCGCGGAGAAGGGCAGCCAATGCGGATCACACCGCATACCCTTGCGAGCGAAAGAGGTGGCGAAGGACAAACGGCTGGGGCTATTGGTCAGGGATAACCCCGGTATGCGCGTGCCGGATTGCACTGGCCCGGGCCGACGCTTCCGGCGCGCTGTCACTCGAGAATGGCGTCAGTCACGATCCCGAGGCTCTCGTTGTGCACCTTCTCGAATTGCCGGGGATGTCGCCGTCTTGAAAAGACTTGGCGGCGTTACAGCGCGACAGGCTGATGAAATGTCCGAGGCCTGGCGGCCGTGGCGGAGTTACGCAGTGCCCCGCCTGTGGCGGACTCCCGCAGGTCGGGTTCCGGCGACGTGAGGACGGGCTC
>Ga0310811_10001157_pt1 | contig 33763 bp, 34 predicted proteins | sample YCmetagenome_FD_207642 | JGI IMG/M metagenome (GOLD analysis project Ga0310811, IMG submission 207642) | Soil microbial communities from experimental microcosm in Duke University, North Carolina, United States - YC | ecosystem: Engineered > Artificial ecosystem > Soil microcosm > Unclassified ...
CCCCGACCATTACCACCCTTCGCTGGCAAGAAACCGCGAAGCCCCTTGCGGTTGCCAACGCGTTCACGTTGGCGGGCAAGTCGCCCACGCACTACCTCTTTCTCGCACTCGTGGCGCTGGTACCACTCATATGCATCGCCGCCGCCGTTTTCGCCGGGATGCAGCGGCTTGGCCCGATATGGATCGTGATATCGCTGATCGGCGTATGCTCGTTTTCCATCGACTGGACCAACGGCGGCATTGCCATCAACCCGCTCTCGTTCCACCTGCTCGGCGCTGGATTCGTCCGTGCGGGAACGGTGGCGCCCTGGATCCTCACGTGGTCCGTCCCCGTCGGCGCGATCGCGATGTTGATCACGTGGCAGCGAAGGCGCCGGTCCCAATCCGCAACCGTCGGGGTGGCGTCGCCAACGGTTTTGGACTAGCCTAGCTGCACCCTCCACCGAAGGATGCCGTCATGCGCGCCCTGCGTTCGTCCCTCGTCGCGATGGTCATGGTGGCGCTCGCTGCCTGCGGGAAGAGCTCGAAGACGACGCCACCCCCGGCGGCCCCGCCCGCCCGACCCGCGCCGCCCGCTGCGCCAACGACGCCCGCCGAGTACACGGTGATCATCAAGAGCACCTGGACGAAGGCCAACTTCCCGCTCGACTATCCCAACGACGCGCACTTCTCCGGCATGATCGGCGCCTCGCACAACGCCCGCTACACGATCTTCGCCGTCGGCCGCCGGCCCACGCGCGGCCTCGAGCGGCTGTCCGAGGAAGGGAAGCACTCGCCGCTCAACGACGAGATCAACGAGGCCATCAAGCAGGGCAACGCGCTGCAGGAGTTCGAATCGGGCGGTCTCAAGAACTGGAAGGACTCGATGGTCGCGACGGTGCGCGTCGATCCCGCCCACCCGCTCGTCGACGTGGTGAACATGGTCGCGCCCAGCCCAGACTGGTTCACCGGCGCCACCAACGTAAGCCTGATTGAAAACGGCGCATGGGTCACGACGCGGCGCATCGTGCTGCCCGCTTACGACTCGGGCGGCGACGACGGCACGACGTACAAGGCGCCCGACAAGGACGCCAACCCGAAGAAAGCGACGACGCGTAACACGAATCGGCACTTCGTGGTGCATGGGAAGGCGCAGCCGGTGGCGGTCCTGATCTTCGTCCGCAAGTCGTAGCATCCAGCCAGTAGCCTTTTATAGGACTATTAGCTACCATTGTGGCTATAATAGTCCTATAAAAGGCTACTAATGACAAACGATATTGCAGCGCAGTTGGGCGCACAGCTCCGCCAGCTCCGGCTGCTCCAAAACATCGATCAACGCGCCCTCGCCGCCCGCGCCGGCGTCGCCTGGAACGTCATCAAGCGGCTCGAAGCGGGCACAGGCTCGACCGTCGAGTCGCTGATCAAAGTGCTCCGCGCCCTCGGTCGCGAGGATTGGCTCAACACGCTCGCGCCCGCGGTCTCGATCAGCCCGTTGCAGCTCGCCGCCGCTCGCACCAAAACACCCCGCCAACGCGCGAGTCGCCGGGGGCGACGTGGCGTATAAGCCGGTCCCCGCCGTCGAGGTCCACGTCTGGGGCCGACGCGTCGGCGCCGTCGCGCTCGATCCGCGCCTCGGGTTCTACGCGTTCGAGTACGACCCGGCGTTCGTCGCCACCGGCATCGAGCTCGCGCCGCTGACGATGCCGCTCCGAGAGGCGCGCGAGCCGTTCGTGTTTCCCGCCTTGCCGGAGCTGACGTTTCTGCGGCTGCCGGCGATGCTGGCCGATGCCCTCCCCGACGCGTTCGGGAACGCGCTGATCGATGCGTGGATGGCGACCCACGGCGTCGAGCGCGCGGCGATCACGCCGCTCGATCGGCTCGCGTACATGGGGAAGCGCGCGCTGGGAGCGCTCGAGTTCAAGCCGGCGCGCGGTCCAACCAAGTCCGGCAGCACGGCGATCGAGCTGTCGAGCCTGGTCGAGAGCGCCCGGCTCGCGGTGAGCGGCGACGTCGGCACGGGCGAGCGCGCGAGCGAGGCGCTGCAACAGATCATCCGCGTCGGAACCTCCGCGGGCGGCGCGCGCGCCAAAGCGGTGATCGCGTGGAATCCCAAAACCCAGGAAATCCGTGCGGGGCAGTTCGACGTCGCGCCCGGGTTCGAGCACTGGATTCTGAAGTTCGACGGCCTGCGCGCCAACCAGGAGCTCGGCGATCCCGTCGGCTACGGCCGGATCGAGTACGCCTATCATCTGATGGCGCGGCAGGCCGGACTGACGTTGCCCGACGCGCGGCTGCTCGAAGAACACGGCCGAGCGCACTTCATGATCAAGCGGTTCGATCGCGACGGGAATACGAAGCATCACGTGCAGACGCTCTGCGCCATGGCGCAGCTCGACTACAACCAAAAGGCTACACACGACGCCAGTCAGCTGCTGTTGACGATGAACCGGCTCGGCTCGAGCTACGAGGAGAAGGAAGAGGCGTTCCGGCGCGTGGCGTTCAACGTGATGGCCGCCAACTGCGACGATCACACCAAGAACACGTCATTCTTGCTCCGCCACGGCGGGCGCTGGGAGCTCGCACCGGCGTACGACGTCACTCACGCGCACAATCCCAAAGGCGAGTGGACCAGCCAGCACCTGATGGGGGTGAACGGCAAGTTCAGCGAGATCTCGCGCGCCGACCTGCTCGTGCTGGCGGATCGATTCGGCATCGGCACCGCACCGAAAGTCCTCGCCGCGGTCGGCGCGGCAGTCGCCGCATGGCCGGATTTCGGCAGACAGGCGGGAGTGGATGAGGGCAAGATCCAGAGCATCCGCAACGATCTCGCTTAAAGCAAAAGGCCGCGGATCGCTCCGCGGCCTTTCTCTATGACATCAGCGAGCGTTACGAGCGGGTGACGGTGTACTGACCGCACGCCGTGAACTCGATCGTCACGGTCATCGTCTCAGTCCCCTTCGTCACCACTGCCGTCAGCTTGCCCGCGTCGAAGCGCGGTGCCGTAGTGCAGCTCGCGTTGTAGTGGAGCGGTGGGTCCGTCGTCACGGTGAGTGAGTACGACCGCTCCCCGCGCGTCCACGACGACGTGCCGTTCACGCTCCACGTCCCGCTCGGCAACAGCGTGTTGGGCTGGATGGACCCGGCGACGTCCGCCGTGAACACCACGTCCCAGGTGCGGACGTGCTCGGCCGTGCCGCCCTTCGGACCGACGAAATCGGTGCGGAAGTTGGTCTCGCTCACGTGGATCGTTGTGGTGTCGCGCGATGCGCGGCGCACGCCGTTGGCCGTTACGGACGACCGCGCCCCGGTCAACAGCCGTAGCGTGAGATGCTCGAAGTTCGTGAAGATCCGCTCGACCGCATGATCCTTCGCCGCGGGTGTCGGGTCGATCACGTCGATCGTGCCGGAGATCGAATCGACCTCGAGCGGCAGGGAAATGACGCAGCCGGCATAGTCGAAGCGCACCGAGTCGGGCACGCCGTCCGAATCCGAGTTCACCGGCGGGTTCGGGCTCTTATTCGGGATGCACTGCATGGACATGGGTGAGGCAACCGGCTCCGAAGCGGCGATGCTGCCGCCGCCCAGGCCGTCGAGCGTCGCAGTCGTGATCTCGCCGTCGAGATCCGTGGCCACCGTCGCGGCGATGCTGTCCGCCTGCTGCTGGGTCAGGAGCCCCGTCCCAGGCGTCGTGGTGTTGTCGGTCTTGCACGCCGCCAGCGCCAGGGCGACGGCGGCAAGTGGAACGACCAAGCGCTGTACGATGCGCATGAGCAATCCTCCAAGAATTACGTGATGTCGGGGCGCGGGGCGCAAATTGTTGACTCGGCGTTGGGACGGCAGCGTCACGCGCTTGTTAAGGCCGCGTTGCAACTCGCCACCGTGGCTAATCCCCGCTAGCGTAGAGCACATGAAACGATTCGTCTTCGTCGCGCTCGCGGCAGCGGTCGGGTGCGGCACTCCGCCGTCCACGAACCGCACGGCCGACAGCACCGCGCTGCTGGCTGCGTACGAGCAGTACCGCCACGCCTGGCTCCGCGGCGATACCGCGGCCGCGCTCAGCGTGATCTCGGACTCGATCAAGATCTACATCTCCGGGCTGCCCGACATCGTGGGAAAAGACACGACGCGCAAACTCTTCGCGGACGAGATGGGCGCGTACGACATGCAGCTGCTGAACCTGCGGCACCAGGACATCATCCTGAGCGGCGATCATGCAATCGTCGTCGGCCGCTATGACGAGATCGAATTGCCGAAGACCAAGGGCCCACCCGTGCGGAACGTGGGCCGCTATCTGACGGTCTGGCGCAAAGAGACGGGCACGTGGCGGATCGTGCGTTACATGCTGAACGATCTGCCGAAGAACGCGCCCTAAGAGTCGGCGCAGAGACAAAAAGGCCGCGGATCGCTCCGCGGCCTTCTCGAATTTGTTGCATATGCAACTATCGACGGTTGTATGTGCAACTCCTCTAGCAAGCAGTCACCGAATCGGTGACCGGTAGTTGCACATACAACTATTGGGCTGCTACTGCCCCCGCCCGCCGGCCGCGCTCCCCGCGCCACCCGCGAGCTGCGTCACGACGTCGGCCAGCTTCTGCACCTTCGCCCGGTCACTCGACGTCGAAGCGTCCTGTCCCAGCGACGTCGCCAGTTGGGTCAACGCATCCCGCCGCGCCTGGCCGCTCGCCTTCTCGGCACGATCGAGCGACTGCCGCACCGCACTCACGCGCTCGGCCGCAAGGGCGCTCGAGCGCTCGAGCTGGTCGACGTAGGCGCGCGCCACGACGAAGCTCGCCGGCCACGTGATCTTCGGCTGATCCTGCGTGTTGAAGTAGTCGAAGTGCACGAGCTTCGCGGCCGCCAGCTCGTTCGCCGTGAGGAGACCGCTCGGCACGAGCTCGAAGACGTCGAGTCCGCGGCCGATCTCGGAGCTGTAGATGTAGCCGTTGTACCAGTAGGCCGACCACGTGCCCGCGTTGCCCATCTGCGTGCTGTCGACCGGGCCGCGATCGAAGAACGCGATCTCCTTGGGATGCGCCGCGTCCGTCCAGTCGAACATCGACACGCCGCCCTGATACCACGACTGGACCATGATGTCGCGCCCCGGCACCGGAATCAACGAGCCGTTGTGCGCGACGCAGTTCTCGAGCGCCGTCTGCGGTGCCAGCATCTTGTAGTAGCTCTGGAACTGCATCTGGCCGTTGTTCAGCGTGAAGATCGCGTCCGCGCCCCACTGCGGGTTGTCGAACGAGCGGCACTTCGGCGCGCCGCCGCCGCCCCACTCGTCGGAGAACAGGATCTTCGTGCCGTCGTTGTTGAACGTCGCCGAGTGCCAGTAAGAGAAGTTGGAATCGGCGACGGCCCCGATGCGGCGCGGATGGGCCGGATCGCGGATGTCGAGCAGCAGGCCGTAGCCGCCGCACGCGCCACCCGCCAGGCCGATCGCCGGATACACCGTGATGTCGTGGCACTGGTTCGGACCGGTGCGCGGGCGATTCAGCTGGAACATGCGATCGACGATGCCCTGCAGGCTGCCGCGCAGCGCGGCGCTGTCGGCGCCGTTGGGCGCCGTACGGCCGTTGGCTTTCGCGATGCTGTCGAGCATCGGCTTCGTGAAGCGCGGGCCCACGGGGCGCTCCATCCCGAACAGCGTGATGACGTACCCGCCGGCCGCGCGCGCCGAATCCGCGGCGCGGTGCGCTTCGGCGATGTCCTGCTGTTCTTCACCGTGCGTGGGCGGCGCCGCGAGCGAGTCGAAGATCCGCGCCCCGCCAATCACCGCGGCCGTCTGCGGCGCGGCGAGCGGGACCTTGATCACTTCGATCCGGAACAGCGAGCTGTTCGGATTGGAGTCGGGCGACTGCCGCACGCAGCCGGGGAGCTCGGTCGGCGAGCGCACCGGCGCCGAGCCGGAGACGTAGACGTAGACGTTCGCCGTGTCGTTCGGATCGATCACGACGGTGTGCGTATGCGAGCCGCGGCACGTCTGCACGTTCGCGATGTACTTCGGGTTCGTGATGTCGGTGATGTCGAAGATCCGGATCCCGCGCAGCCGCGCCGTGGACACGGAGTCGCGCACGCCGCTGCCGGCGCAGTCGAGCCGCCCGCCCGTGCCTTCCCCCGACACGAACAGCAGATTGCGATACACCGAGACGTCGCTCTGCGAGGCCGGGCAGTAATAGGCCTTCTTGAGCGTCGGATGCCCGGGGTTCGTGATGTCCCAGACTTGGAAGCCGTCGTAGCTGCCCTGGATGACGAAGTTCTTATAGAACGCGAGATCGGAATTGGTCGAGCTGTCGAACGGCGACGGTGACGGGTTGTTCGACACGAGCCGCATGTTCCACTGCGCCGTACCGGCGTTGTACCGTCCGGCCTTCAGGCCGACGCGCGGATCGGGCGAGGGCGCGACGGTCGAGGTAGTGACCGGCGCAGCGCCGCGACTCCCGCCCCCGGTTCCGCCCGAGGCGCAGGCCGACAGCGACACGACGACTCCAGCATGCAACAGTGTGCGCAACGCTTTCATTGCTGATCCTATTTAGGGGTGGTTGGTCCGAACAAATCTGCGGCGAGCATCCGCTGCATCCGCTCGATTTCGGTGGTCTGATCGGCGAACACGCCGGTGGCCATCTTGTACACGGGCTCTTCTTCGCCGCCCGACGCGGCGAACAGCTGATTCACCATCGTGATCGCGCCCTGGTGATGCTGAATCATGAAGCGCAGGAACGTCTCGTCGAAGTCCGTGCCGCGCGCCGAGTCGAGCTGCGCGAGCTGCTGCTCGGTGAGCATCCCCGGCATGACGTGCGTCGAGTCCATCATCATGCCCGGCATCATCATGTGCTGGGGATCGACGTGGGGCACCGCTTCGTGGCGCGTCGCGAGCCACCGCGATAACAGGTTGATCTCGTCGGTTTGGCTCACGACGATGCGGTCGCACAACGTCTGCACCGACGGGCTCGCCCCATGTGACTTCGCCCAGCCGGCGATCAGAATCGCCTGCGCATGATGATAGATCATGCCCGACATGAAATGCACGTCGGCGGCGGTGTAGTCTTTCGGAGCCTGGGAAGCCTGGGCTGCCGCGCGAGAAACGAGGAGGCTGCCGGCGGCGAGCAGCACGAGCATCTGACGTTTCATTGTCATCGGGATTCTAGACGGGCGGCAGGCAGGTTGCAACGGGTCCTGTTTCGACCTAAATCGTCCCTCGTCCCCAGTCCCGGAGCCACAGTGAAAACCCTAGCGCTGGTTGCTCTCGTTGCCCTTCCGACTGTCAGTCTCGGCCAGGCGCCGCCGGCCGCGCTGCGTGCCGCCGCCAAGGCCCGCGCCGACGCGATCGCGCGCGCCGATGCCGACGCCTGGGTGCGTCTCGTCAGCGACAGCTTTACCGTCACGTTTGCCAACGGCCGCGTGCAGACCAAGGCGCAGCGCATTCCGCAGATCAAAGCGTCGCGCCCGGGTCCGGTCGCGGCCGTGCCATTCGAGCATGAGCGCTGGTCGCCCGCGGGGAACGCCTACATCCATCAGTACCACAACGGCGGGCTGGCCTTCACCGAAGTCTGGGCCAAGGAGCACGGCACGTGGCGCATGGCCACCAATCACCTGACCGTGATCGAACCCGACTCAGCGGTCGCGCGCCGTATGGTGGACTCGGCCGACGTCGCGTTCGCCGACGCGATGAATCGCGGTGACGCGAAGGCGCTCGCGTCATTCTACTCGGACGACGCCGTGATTCTGTTGCAGGGGCAGGCCCCCGCTGCCGGACGGGCCGCGGTCGATCAGGCGTTCGCCGGGTTCGTCGGCACGTTCACGATCAGCAATGCTCGCCTCACGACGAGCAGCGTGCTCATCGACGGCGACCTGATCATCGAGCATGGGACGTACAGCATGACCGTCCACCCCAAAGCGGGCGGGGCTGATGCGAACGACACCGGCAAATACCTCGTCGTCTGGCAGGAGCAGGGCGACTTGTCGTGGAAGATCGTGCGCGACTGCAGCCAGTCAGACGCGGCGCACTGAGCTCAGGCGGTCATGATCTTGTTGTGGCGCGTCTCCGGCATGAGCCACAGCGACAGCAGGAAGCACACCGCCGGGAGCGCGATCGAATACGCGAGCGTCGCGCCGAGGTTGTGCGTCGCGGTCCAGACCGCGGTCGTGATGAGCGGGACCGCGCCGCCGCCCCAGCCGTTGCCGATGTGGTACGGCACCGACACGGACGTGTAGCGGATCTGGCTCGGGAAGTACTCGGCGAGGAACGCCGCGATCGGTCCGTACACCATGCCGACGTACGAGACCAGGACGACAACGATCAGGATCGCGACCGGATAATTGATCGCGCCGGGCGCCGTCACGTTGCCGAGGACGGCGTAGAGCGGATAGTAGGTGAGTGAGGCGAGCGCGAGTCCCGCGAGAATGATCGGCTTGCGGCCGACGTTGTCCGACATCCGGCCGAAGAGCACGAGCGTCGGCGTCGCAATGAGCAGCGCGGCGCCGACGATGACGCTCGACTTCAGCACGTCCATGTGGCTCGCCGTCTGGAGGAAGTAGAGCACCCAGAACTGGCTCGAGTACCACACGCATCCCTCACCGAGCACCACGATGGTCGCGATGAGCACCGACTTCAGATTCGGACCGCTGAATGCGTCGCGCCACGGGCTCGTCGACGTCATGCCCTTCGCCTTGATGTCCTGGAAGATCGGCGTCTCCTGCAGGCGCCAGCGGATGTAGAGCGCGACGGCGACGAGCAGCAACGACACGAGGAACGGAATCCGCCAGCCCCACGCGGTGAAGCGATCGGTGCCGAGCGCGATGCGCGTACTGGCGACGACGGCGAGCGAGAGCACGATGCCGAGCGTCGGCGACGTCTGGAGCCAGCCCGTGTACCAGCCGCGCTTCTCATCCGGGACGTGCTCGGCGACGTACGTGATGGCGCCGCCGTACTCGCCGCCGAGACAGAGGCCTTGGATGATGCGCAGCAGGAGCAGCAGGACGGGCGCGGCGACGCCGATCGTCGCGTAGGTGGGCACGACGCCGATCGCCGCGGTCGAGAGGCCGATGCCGGTCAGGGTCACGAGGAACGTGTATTTACGGCCGACGAGATCGCCGATGCGGCCGAGCAGGAGTGCGCCGAGCGGCCGGACGAAGAAGCCGACGGCGAAGACGGCGACCCACTTCACGAGATCGGCACCGGGCTGATTCGGGTCGAAGAACTTGCCGGCGAGGATCGTCGCCAGGCTGCCGAAGATGTAGAAGTCGTACCACTCGATTATGTTGCCAACGGCCGCGGCCGTGACCACGCGGCGGAGACCCTGCTGCTCCATGGTGGGAGCGGGGTAGGAAATTGGCATCCGCGAGGCTAATCGCCGGTTTCTGAGTGCGCAATGGTGAACCGGTGTCACCAAGAGGGGCGTGATGATGACCAAGCACGTCTGTTTGACAGCGGCCGTTTTGCTCTGGGCCTTGCCTATCCCGTCGTCACACCAGGTCCAGACACCCGGTCCCGTTCTCGACGCCATGAAGACCGAGCTGGCACGCTCTCTCGTCGCGCTGCACTCGGCTTCCTCGCCTCCCTATTTCCTTGGCTACGACATCACGGAGGTGCACCAGTTCAGGGCCGCCAGCTCATTCGGCGCGATCATGAGCGAATCGGACGAACGGCGCCGGCTGCTCGACGTGCAGGTGCGCGTCGGCTCCTACGATTTCGACAACACGCACGCCACGCATACGCAGTTCCCCGATTTCGGCCGGTTTCTCGAGCCGGTCGACATTCCGGTGGACGACGACCCGATGACGATTCGGGGCGCGCTCTGGTACCAGACTGAGCAGCGCTACCGGGCCGCCGTTGAGCAACTCAGCCGTGCTCGCACGAGCGCGCGTCTGCGCGTCGCGCCGGAGGATTCGTCGCCGGACTTTTCGCATGAGCCGCCGGCACATCACATCGACGCGCCGCTCATCCTGACGGTGGATCGTGCCGCATGGGAAGCGAAGCTCCGGCGCTACACGGCGCCGTTTTCCGGACAGCCCGACATCTATCAAGTGCGCGCCGTCTTCACGGCGGCCGTGGAAACGCACTGGTACGTCAACAGCGAAGGCACCGAGATCCAAACGTCCGAGCCGCTCTATCGTCTGATCATCGAAGCATACAGTAAGGCGGCTGACGGCATGGAGCTGCCACGGTACGAGTCCTTTTTTGCATCGACGGCCGAGGGCTTGCCGAGCGATCAGGAGGTGCTACGTGCCGTCGATCGCATGATCGTCGATCTCGCGGCGCTGCGCCGCGCTCCGGTCATCGATCCGTATACGGGGCCCGCCATCCTGTCCGGCCGCGCCAGTGCCGTCTTCTTTCACGAGATTCTCGGCCATCGTCTCGAAGGTCATCGTCAGAGGAATGAGGACGAAGGGCAAACGTTCACGAGGCATGTGCCGGAGGCGGTGCTGCCCTCGGGATTTTCCGTGTACTTCGATCCGACGCTCGAGAAGGTGGGGGGCACGGAGCTCGCGGGTCATTACGCGTATGATGACGAAGGGGTCGCGGCGCGCCGCGTCACCGTCATCGACCGGGGCGTACTCAAGACTTTCCTGATGTCGCGGAAACCGATCGAGGGTTTTTCCAACTCCAATGGCCATGGGCGCCGGCAGCCGGGCCTGCCGCCCGTTGCGCGCCAGTCCAACCTGATCGTCCAGGTCGCGACGCCCGAAACCCACGCGCAGCTCAAGCAGCAGCTGCTCGACGAGATCCGACGTCAGCACAAGCCCTTCGGATTGTTCTTCGATGACATCGAGGGAGGTTTCACCATCACCGAACGCGGGACACCGAACGCCTTCGAGGTTCTGCCGGTGATGGTGTATCAAGTCTTCCCCGATGGCCGTGAGCAGCTGGTGCGCGGCGTCGATTTGATCGGAACACCGCTGACGGTCTTCAGCAAAGTGATGGCCGGCGACGATCAGGTCGCCGTGTTCAACGGCATGTGCGGGGCCGAATCGGGATTCATTCCGGTGTCCGCCGTCTCGCCGGGGATTCTGGTTTCGCAGATCGAGGTGCAGAAGAAACCCAAGTCGTCGCAGCGGCCGCCGTTGCTCCCGCCTCCCGACACCGGCAGCGCCGCCGTGTCACCCTCGGACAGCGGCACCGTGCTGATGCGCGCGATGCGCGACGAGCTCCGGCGCTCGATGGCGGAGTTGCGGCTCGACACGATGCCGCGGCCCTATTTCCTGTCATACCGGATCGATGAGCTGACGCATCTCGACGCCGACGCATCACGGGGCAGTCTCACCCACAGCTCCGCCGGTCGGGACCGGCGGCTGACGGTCGAGCTGCGGGTCGGCGATTATACCTTCGACAACACGAACTTCCTCGCGATGCCGAGCGACACACGCGATTTCACGATGGAGGAAGACGGCGAGCCGGATGTGCCGCTCGACGACGACTACGGCGCCCTGCGGCGAGAATTGTGGCTCGCCACGGATCGGTCGTACAAGTCCGCCGTGGCGGACCTTTCCCGCAAGCGTGCGTCGCTCGCGAACCGTGCGGGAGGCACTGCCGTGCCCGACTTCAGCCGCGAAGATCCTGTGACCATCGCGGACGACCAGCCCACGCCACGATTGGATCGTGAGCGAGTCGAGGCACTCGTGCGCAGTTCCTCGTCCGTGTTTCAGCGCGCGCCCGACGTGTATCGCTCGAATGTCAGCTGGTCCGGGGGAGCGGTCCGCACCTGGTATGTGAACAGCGAGGGGACATCCTTCACGCGATCTCTCCCGTACGCGGCGATTCATGTATCTGCCTCGACGCGGGCGAAGGACGGCTCGCCGCTATCAGACGCGATCGCGATGTACGCTCCCACGCCGGATGCCCTGCCGGCGCGGGATTCGTTAGGGCGCCGCATCGACGATTTTGTGAATCATCTCCTTCAGCTCCGCGCGGCGCCCGTGGCCGAGACGTACAGCGGACCGGTGCTGGTCGAAGGCGATGCGGCTGCCGAGCTCTTCGCGTCGACGTTGGGGTCCCGATTCGGAGCCGATCGCATGCCCCTCTTCGATTCGCCCATGATGGAGGGGATGATGGCGATGAGCGGGGGCGACGCGGCCGCCGGCCTGCTCGACCGGATTGGAACGCGAATCCTGCCGCGCAGCTTCGGCGTGATCGAAAACCCCGCGCAGCGCAGTTACGAAGGCCGCCCGATCGGCGGAACGCTCGTGGACGACGATGGCGTTCGTACTCGGGAGACGCGGCTCGTGGACCATGGCATGCTGCGAACGCTCTTGACCACACGGGAGCCCGTGCCGGGGATTCTGCGGAGCACCGGCAGTCGTCGAAGTTTCGGTGCGGCGCCCACGAATGTCTTCGTCAGCACCGACAGCGGGCTGTCGGATTCGGATCTCCGCAAGCGCGCAGTCGCGCTTGCCCGCGAACAGGGATTGGCGTACGTGATGGTAGTCCGCCGCGCCGGCCCTGACGGTGGTCAGGACCTGGATGAGCTGCTCGCAATGATGCGCGGTCCCGGAGGCATCGAGAGCACGGTGCTCAGTGACGCGGTGAGACTCTATCCCGACGGTCACGAGGAGCCTGTGCGCAACGCATTGCTCACGGGGTTGACGGCTGCGGTATTCAAGGACATCGCGGGCGCGTCGCGCGCTCGGGCCGTCGTCGGCCTTCCATCTTTCGGACACTTCAGGGGCGGCTTCGCGATGGTGGCGATGTTCGATGATGGCGCACCGGGACTGAGTGGGGGCGTCGGCCCCACGACGACGTACATCGTTCCCTCCCTATTGTTCGAAGACGCGGCGGTGCGAGCTCGTCCAGCGCACGGGAACGCGCCGCCGGCGTCGCAACCGCCATGGAGTGTTCCGGAATGACGCGGCGACTCTTGCCATCGCCGCCATCCCGGGTATGCTCTTCCACTCTCTCACTTTGGAGCCGTCGATGCGTCGTCTCTCCATTGCTGTCGTCGCGCTTGCCATTCCATGCGTGCTGCACGCCCAGGGCCCAGTCGCCTCGGCGGCGGCCGTGAAATGGGGCCCGGCACCCGACTTCGTTCCCAAGACCGCACGGTTCGCCGTCATTCAGGGCGATCCCAGCAAGTCCAGCGTCTACACAATCCGTCTGCGCTTCCCCGACAAGTTCCGCTTCCCGCCGCATTTCCATCCGACCGACGAGCACGTCACCGTGCTCGCGGGCCAGTTCATCGTCGGCATGGGCGACACGCTGAAAGTGCGTTCGGGTACGCGTCTCACGGCGGGCGGGTTCATCACCGCGCCGGCGCAGGCGCATCACTGGGCGGTGGCGCGCGGCGTCACGATTGTGCAAGTGTCCGGCGAAGGGCCGTTCGGGATCACGTACGTGAACTCGGCGGACGATCCGCGCAATCACAAGTAGTGCAGTTCCCCGCAGGGTTCGCGACCGCTCGGCTCCGCGCCGAGCGGTTGCGGGCGGATCATTGGGACGCGATCCGCGAGATGGATACAAATCCCGATTACATGGCGCTGCTCGGCGGCGTGCGCAGCGAGGAAAGCACCCGCGCATATCTCGAGCGCAACCTCGCGCACTGGGAATTGCACAGCTTCGGGCTGTGGATGCTGCGCGACGCGGCGGACGACCGCATGGCGGGGCGGTGCGTGCTCCGCCATCTCGACGTCGAGGGCCAGGACGAGATCGAGCTCGGCTACGGATTTCTGCCGCGCTACTGGAGGAAGGGACTCGCGACGGAAATCGCGCGCGAGCTGCTCCGACTCGGACGCACCGAGCTGCGCGCGCCGACGCTCGTCGCGATCACGACGGCGCCCAACGTCGGCTCGCAGCGCGTGCTGCTCAAGACGGGGCTCGTCTACGAGCGCGACGTGCTGCACGACGGGATCCCGCACATGCTGTTTCGCTGGAGGCGTTAACTTTTCCGCATGATATCCACGGCGCTCTGTGTCGCACTGGTCTTGCAGGCACCTCCCGAAGCGGCCGGCCGCATCGCGGTCGCGCACGACTGGGCCGCGCGCATCGGTCGCGAGATGGGCGACTCGGTCTGGCCCGGCTTCCGGCCCGACACGATTCCCGTGATCTACGTGTTGCCGGGGCGGGGCACGCTGCTCGTCGGCTGGACCGGCGATTTGCCCGAGGGCTACACGCCCGTCGTCGCCGATCCCGCCGATCCTAACGCTCCGCCGCAGGGCATCGGCTGGCATCCGTTCGCCGATCCGTCGGCGGCGAGCTTCGCCACGTCGCTCGGCGGCCGCAATGCCGCGCAAGTTGTGGTGAAGGACTCGGACGACATCGCGGCGATCGTCGGCACGACGACGCATGAAGCCTTTCACGTGTTCGAGCGTGCCGCGCGCCAGCCCGGTCGAAAATTCGGCGCCGGTGAGAATGCGTTTCTCGTGACGAGTTATCCGGTGTTCGATGCGCAGAACGAGGCGGGCTGGGCGCTCGAGGGCCGGATCCTCGCGGCCGCGCTCGAGGCTGGCACGAGTGCCGACCGCCGGGCGCTCGCGCGCCAGTTCCTGGCGGCCCGCGAGTCGCGCCAGCGTGCGCTCGGCACCGACTACGCGGAGTTCGAGCAGCTCGCCGAATTGAACGAGGGGCTCGCGGAGTACACGCTGGTCCGCGCGGTCGAGCTTGCGGCGCGACGGCGCGATTTTCCCGACAAGGCCGGCGCCCGCCGCCTGCGGACCACAAAAACCGCCGCGCTCAAGAAGCTGGCGCGCGATACAGGGCTCTCGCTGCGGCTGCGATTCTATCAGACCGGCCCTGCACTCGGCTGGCTCCTCGACGCCCTGCAAGGCTCGAAGTGGAAGACACGGCTCATCGACGGGAACCTCACCGTGCAGGACGCGCTCGCCGATGCGTCGGGCTATCGTACCGCGGAGCAGGCGCTGCGGCGCGAGGCCGAGGCACGATTCGCGATGCCGGCGCTGCGCGCCGCCGCCGACTCGGACGTCGCGGGGCTGCGGGCGCGGCGGCGCGCGCAGGTCGATAGCCTGCTCGCCGTTCCCGGCATCGAGCTCGTGGTCTCGGTCGAGGGCGCGCACCTCGGTCTCTGCGGCATCGATCCCCAGAACCTCTTACAGGTCGAGCCCGGCGTCCTGCTGCACACGCGCTGGGTGCGGGCGTGCGCGGGCGATTTGCTCGACGCGAGCTTCAACACACCGGTCGTCCAGGACGAAGGCGCGCAGACGGTCACGGCGATCGTCGGTGCGGATTCGACGGTGAAGGTGACGCCGGATGGCCGGGGCAACGTCCGCATCGAATCGCCGCTCGTGACGTTGCAGGCGACGAAGGCGGAAGTCACTCGCGACGGGCGCGTGGTGACGGTTAAGATCAAGACTTAGTGTCCTCGACGTACGATGCCATCCCGGACTTCGGTCTGCTCTACGACAGCGTCCCGCTCTATGCGGCCCGCGACGACGTCGGCTTCTACGTGGACGAGGCAAAGACGGCCAAGGGGCCCGTGCTCGAAATCGGGTGCGGGACCGGGCGCATCCTCATTCCCACCGCGCGCGCCGGGGTCACGATCACCGGCCTCGACGGCTCGGCCGCGATGCTCGCACGCTGCCGGTCGAAGCTCGACGCCGAGCCGGCCGCGGTGCAGGCTCGCGTGCGGCTCGAGCCGGGCGACATGCGCGCCTTCGAGCTCGGCACGACGTTTTCGCTCATCACGGCGCCGTTTCGCGTTGTGCAGCATCTCATCACCACGCAGGATCAGCTGCGATTCCTGGCGGCCGTCGCCCGCCATCTCGCGCCGCACGGCCGCCTGGTGTTCGATGTGTTCAACCCACGCTTCGATATGCTGATCGGTGCGGACGGCGAAGAGCACGAGGACACGGCCAATCAGGTCTTGCCCGACGGTCGCTCGTTGCGGCGGACCTACCGAATCGGACGGGTGCGCTGGCTCGATCAGGTAAATGAGGCCGAGTTGATCTACTACGTCGGCAACCAGCGCCACGTGCAGGCGTTCGAGATGCGCTGGTACCTGCGCGCGGAGCTCGAGCACCTGCTCGCGCGCGCCGGTTTTTACGTCCGGCAAATCTACGGCGACTTCAAGCGTGGGCCGGTGGTGGACGGCTGCCCCGACCTACTGGTGGTCGCTGCGCTCGATTAGGGTCTGATCTGCGTCAGTGTGATCGCGTCCGCGCGAGCATTGACCGTGTGCGCGCGCAACGTGTGACCGCCGCCATTCGCCTGCACGAGGACGTTGCCCGCCGTCACGTTGGCGATATACGCGATGCCGTCGCTGGCCGTGTGCGTGGCCGCGGCACTCGGCACTCCGCCCGCGTTGTAGACCACGGTGCCGCCCGGCGTGCTCGACACCGTCGCTCCCGCGATCGCGGTGCCGGAGCAGTTCGTCACGATGACGCCGATGAAGCCCTTGCCGGCCTGCGGCGTGATGCCGGCGGCGGCCGCGAGGACTCCGAACTCCGTGGGCGTCACCATCTGCACGTTCTGCGAGTCGTTCGCGGCGAGCGGCACGGCCGGATACGCGTAGGTCGTGATATGGCTGCTGTCCGTTACGCGGACGTAGCCGTCGACCGGTGTTCCGCCCGTCGTGAGACCCATGCTGAACCGGCCCGGCGTGTCGCTGGTGTCCGTTGCGAGTGCCACGGTCGTGTCGCTCGTGCGAAACGCCGTGACGATCGCGCCGGGGTTCGGCACCGGAGCTAGCACGTTCTTCTTCACCTGGCCCGACAACGTGATGGCGGCGGGCGCCGTAGTGGGCAGCGCTTGGCCGAGGCATTCGAAGCCTGCTTGCGGGCCGCTGGAGTCGCTGCCGCAAGCGGCGATGACAACGGCGCCGAGCGCCAGGGGAAGAACACGAGTCACGCGATGCATAGAGTCCCAACCGTTCGAGTGTCCGGCCAATCTACGCAACTCGCGCGGCGTGTAGAAGAGCGGTACTCTCACTCGTATGAGTGAGAATCCCACTCGCGTCGAGGCGTTCAGCGACGGCGTGTTCGCCATCGCGATCACGCTACTCATCCTCGAGATCCGCGTACCGCACAGCGGCGGGGACACCACCCTATGGGCGGGACTGCTCGCGCTGTGGCCCTCATACATCGCGTTCCTGATGAGCTTCTTCGTCATCCTGATCGAGTGGGTGAACCACCACGAGCTGCTGCGCATGGTGCGCGCAGTGAACTATCCATTTCTGTTCGCCAACGGCTTCCTGCTGCTGACTGTCACGTTCCTGCCGTTTCCCACGGCGGTGCTGGCGGCGAAGCTCGCGACACCCGATGCCGGTGCCGCGGTCGCGTTCTATTGCGCGACGTTTGTGCTGAATGCGCTCTTCTGGAATGTGCTGTTCGCGACGATGGTGCGCGGTCGCCTGCTGCGCGCGGAAGTCTCCGAGAGCGTCGTCCGCAACATCCGGAAGACTTATTACGTATCGATGGCGGTCTACGTGCTCGCGGCGGCGCTCGCCTTCGTGCAGCCCGCGCTCGGCCTCGTCCTCAACGCTTCCTTATGGATCGTATTCGCCAGACTCGGCTATCGCTCGGAATCGGCCTCGTCGCAGCGTTAGCCGTCAGCGGCGGCTGCCGCCGCTCGGACAAGGACTTCGCCGCGATGCAGGCGCGCGGGGAGCACGTCATGGGCGTCGATCAGTACACCTCGGCGCACGTGTTCGAGGACTTACCCGACGGCGGCCGCGTGGTCCTGGATCGCGACGATCCTTCCGACACGGCCGCGATCAAGACCATTCGCGCCCACATGCGCGACATCCAGGCGGCGTTTCGGGCGGGCGACTTCACGAAGCCGTTCGCGGTGCACGCGCAGGTCGTGCCGGGGACAGACGTGATGCGCGCGCGCCGCGCGGCAATCACGTACGAGGTCCGCGACCGGCCCCGAGGGGGAGAGGTGGTGATCACGAGTCGCGACTCTGTTGCGGTCGCCGCGATCCACGCGTTTCTGCAATTCCAGCGCGAACAGCATCATGCCAGTGGGCACGAGATGTGAGGAGAAGCGTCAGGAAACGGTGGGGAATGCAATCCGGCGTGTAGCCAACTGCGTCCTTGGAGAATAGAACTGAGCTCATGAAACACGCCACGCTCGTCGGCGCCGCCCTGCTGAGTCTCGCGGGCGCACTCGGCGCTCAGGTGCAGGCGCACTTTCCGCCCGACTCGCTCGTCAACGTCAAAGTCATCCCCAAGAACACGCCCGTCATTCAGGTGATCGGGATGATGCGCAACTTCGCCGGCGCCCTGGGCGTGCGCTGCCAGTTCTGCCACGTGGGCCAGGAAGGGCAGCCGCTGTCGAGCTTCGACTTCGCGAAAGACGACAAGCGCACCAAGCTCACGGCGCGGCAGATGATGCGGATGGTGGAAGAGATCAACCGCCGCATCGACACGCTGCCGCATGACCACGACCAGATGCACGACACGGTGCGCGTGACCTGCAACACCTGTCACCGCGGCGTCAACCGGCCGGTGCCGCTCGAGCAGTTGATCATGGAGACGGCGCAGATGTCCGGTGCGGATTCGGCGGCGCGCGCCTATCGCGCCCTGCGCGACCGCTACTTCGGCCGCGCCGCCTACGACTTCGGCGAGCCGACGCTCGACATCGCCGCGTTCCGTCTGGCGCGCGCCGGCAAATTCGACGAGGCGTTCGCGATCCTGAAGCTCAACGAAGACCAGTTCCCGAATTCGTCGAACGCCGCCACGTTCCGCGGGAACATCAATCTGCTGAAGGGCGACACGACCGCCGCCGTCGCCGCGTTCCGCGAAGCGGTGAAGCGCGACTCGACGAACGGCGAGGCGCAGGGACGGCTGCGCGCCCTGACGGGCGGAGCGCCCCCTACTCGACCGTAGCCTTTTTGATTTTGTCGAGCTTCGGGAACTGCCGGGCGAGATACTTCTCGCCCTCGATGTTCAGCCGGTACTGATCGGGGCCGCGTCCGCTCGGCGCGCCCTCGCCGTAACCGCTGTACAGCGAATCCACGACCTCCATCCCCTCGACCACCTGGCCGATCGGTGTGAAGCCCATACCGTCGAGCCGGCTATTGTCGCGGTAATTGATGAAGATCTGTGTGGTGCGCGTCCCCGGACCGGCGGTCGCGAACGTCACCATGCCGCGCTGGTTGCTGCGTCCGGCCGGATCGTCGGGAATGCGCCGCTCGCGCCACGCCGACGTCACCGCGGTATCGGCGTGCAGGCCGAACTGGGCCATGAAGCCGGGAATCACGCGGAAGAACCGCACGCCGTCGTAGAATCCCGAGCGCACGAGGTTGTAAAACCGGTCGGCGCCGAGCGGCGCCCAGGCGCGATGGACGCTGATGACGAAGTCGCCCCGCGTCGTCGCGAAGCGGGCGCGGAAGCTGTCGGGCGCCTGTGCGGCGAATGCCGGGTCGGATGGATTGTGGAAATCGGGAGCAGCGCCCCCCCCGGTGGCAGCCGGTTTAGGCGCCGGTTTCTCGCAGGCGATGAGCACGGCGAGCGCGGAAACGCATGGTAGATAACGCATAGCGCTATGCTAGCCTCTGCACCCGCCGTTCGCTATAGTGTGCCGTCTTCAGCTGAGGCTCGCATGGAAACCTGGATTGCCAAGCGGATCCGGAACGTCTCCTTCCGTCGCGTGTTCGTCTGGACCCTGACGCTCGTCATCGGCGTCCTGCTCGCGACCAACGATCATCGCTACATCGCGAACTTCGTGGCCGGTCCCTACGCGCTGACCCAGGCCGACCTCGATTCCATTCGCGACGTCGAGCTGACACCGCGCTACTACGCGCGCGTCAGCGGCGACAAGGTCCTCGACACCGGCCTGCGCCAGTACACGGTGCACACGCAAAACGGCGTCGAGACGAGTCGCGAGGAAGCGGGGGCGTACCGCGCCATCGTGATGGGGAATCACTTCCTCGTCGTCCGGACGGCGGGCGCGGAATCGCCGGTCGCCGAGGGCAAGCTGATCCCCGTCTCCGACGAGCTCGACCGCGAGCTGTTCGACACCAAGGAAATGCAGTCGCTGCGCAACAACTTCTATTCCTTCTATCTGGACACCGACTCGTTCCGCCGCCCCGGCTACGTCGTCATCGCGGTCGGCCTCGTCTTCCTGTTGCTGTTCGCCTGGCAGGCGCTGCCCGCCTGGCGCGCCTGGCGCGATCCGGAGCAGCATCCGCTCGCCAAGCGCATCGCGAGCTGGGGCGATCCGATGGGCGTCGCGGTTGCCGCCGAGCAGGAGTGGGAGCATTCGTTGCTCCGCCCCGGTGGCGGCTGGCGGTTCGGCAAGCAGTACCTCATCAAGTCGTCGTTCTTTTCGTTCCAGGTGCTGCGGTTCCGCGACGTGCTGTGGAGCTACAAGAAGATCACGAAGCGCAGCGTGAACTTCATTCCGGTGGGCAAGAGCTACGAGGCGATCGTGCATTGCCATGGCGGCACCGCGACGATCCCAGGAAGCGAAAAGCGCGTCCACGAGCTTCTGGGATTCGTGCAGCAGCAGGCGCCCTGGTCGATCCTCGGCTGGAGCCAGCAGCTCGCCGATACGTTCAACAAGCGCGTGAACGATTTCGCGCAGTCCGTGGAGCAGCGCCGCCGGCAGTGGGAACAGCAAGGCAACAAGGTGTAGCACTTGATCGTGGTCGGCAGCGTACTCGCGACTCTGCTGGCAGTACAAAGCGTTGCGGATGCCGGACCGGCACCGTGCCGGTTCGACACCGCGGCGTCGATGGCGCAGCGCACCGTCGCCATCGGACTCGCTCCGGGGTGGCGCGCCAAGCAGTTCAGCGCGACGAAGCCCGTGCCGCAGACCTACCTCTTTGCCGCCGACGCCGTCCGGCAGTACTACAAGCCGCCCGCGATTATCAGCCTGCCGTTCTGGGCCAAGATTCCCACGATGCGCACGATCGGAGACAGCCTCGATACCGTCGGTCAGGGACTCGACGGCGTCCTGATGTTCCGGCTGACGGCGACCGGTCAGCTCGCCGACACGAACATCTTCGTCGCGACGGCGTCTCCCGAGTTCAACGCGAGTCTCGTCAGCGCCATCCGCCGCGCCGACTCGGCCAGCGCGTTTCCGCTGCCTGACGGCGAGGTCAAGCGCGATAACGGCCGGATCATCTTACGCATCGCGGACGTGAATCGCGCGGACAGCACGGCGCATGCCATCGGTCTCGTGCGCATCGCCGTGCCGATTCTGGCCATCGATCAGTGGGCGGAGCGACTGAACGATCCGCCGATGTCCTATCCCGACGTGTCGATCGAGGAAGGCGAAAACGACGACGTCACGGTGCAGTTCGTCGTCAACACGAACGGCCGCGCGGACACGGCATCACTGCGCATCCTGCAGGGGGGGCACCGCGAATTCATGATCTCCGCACTGCAGGCGCTCGCGGCTACCCGGTTCAAGCCGGCGAGCATCGGGGGCTGTCCCGTTCCCCAGCTGGTGCAGCAGCAGTACACGTACCGCACCTGGATTCGCTGCAGCGTCGCAGGAGCGTGCTGACGAGCCGTCCATTTCTCTCTGCGCAGTGGCGCAATCTGATCGTGTTGACCTACGAGGTCGATCCCGCGCGCATCATCGACCTCGTCCCTGGCGGCACGACCCTCGACTCCTGGCACGGCAAGACGTTCGTCAGCCTCATCGGCTTCCAGTTCCTGGACACCAAGGTTCTCGGGGCTCCCGTGCCGTTCCATCAGGATTTCGAGGAAGTGAACCTGCGATTCTACGTCCGCCACGCGGCGACGGAGGGTGTTCGTCACGGCGTCGTCTTCATTCGCGAGCTCGTGCCGCGGCCGGTCGTGGGCGGTATGGCGCGCCTTCTTTATAGAGAGCCGTATCGCGTCGTGCCGATGCGCAGCAAGGTATCGGCCGGGCCGCCGCCTGACGTCGAGTATCAGTGGGACACGACCGGTCGCTGGTGTACGGTTGCGGGAACGGGCGGCGGCGAAGGCGTCGAGCCGGCGGCGGGCTCGCTGGAGGAGTTTCTCACCGTCCGGCATTGGGGGTATAACGGTGAGATCGGCAAGGATACTCTCGAGTACCGCGTCGACCACCCGCGCTGGCGGGTGTGGCACGCGCAGCGCACTCGGGTCGATTACCGCGCCGGGCCCCTGTGCGCGCCGGAGCTGGCACGCCAGCTCACGACGCCGGCGTCAGTCCTGATCGTGGACGGATCCGCCGTGACGATTCACTGGCGCAATCAGCTGGCCTAGGTGACCTGCCGCACGCGCACGGGGCCGGGCCGTGCGTTATCTTAGGCGACAATGGCTGACGCGCTTCCCCCCTCTCCTCCGAATCGCCCCTCCCGCGGATCGGGTTCGCTCACTGTGCATCTCGCCGATGAGCTGGACGTCTATTTCAATGAAGTCGCCCACGGTCGTCCGGTCGGCTTCGTCGCGTCTCCCAAATGGAAGCCGCGCACCGACGTCTACGAGACGGACGACGAGCTCATCGTGCACATGGACATCGCCGGGATGCGGGCGGAGGACTTCAGCGTCGAGCTGGACGAAGGGATCCTGCGGATCGCGGGCGAGCGGCCCACGCGCCAGCCGGGGCGGCGCCACTACCACGCGATGGAAGTGCAGGTCGGGCCGTTCGAGCGGCGCTTCCGGCTGCCGGTCGTCGTCGATCCGGCGACCATCCGGGCGACGTACGAGCACGGCTTCCTCGAAGTCCGCCTGACGAAACAGCCGCCCCGGTCCTCCGGCGCGCACTCGGTGCGGGTCACCTGATGGAACGCCTGCCGGTCCTGCCCCTGGGCCAGCTCGTCGTTTATCCGCACGTCGTCCTGCCGCTGGCCCTCACCGATCCCAAAGCCGTCCAACTGATCGACGAGATCATCCAGGGTGAAAAGCGCCTGCTCTTGGGCGTCGTGAAGTCCATGGGCGGGATGGAGCCGCCCGAAGGCGCGGTGATGAACACGCTGCCGCACCAGCTCTACGACGTCGGCACGCTCGGCACGATCGTGCGGATGCTGAAGCTGGGCGACGGCTCGGTGCGCGTGATGGTGCAGGGGCTCGAGCGCGCGCGGCTCAACAACATCGCGCAGGGCGAGAAGTGGCTCATGGCGGACAGCGAGCCGCTGCAGGAGAACACGCTCGAGGACGCGCGCACCGAAGCGCTGAAGCGCACCACCATCGCGCAGTTCTCGCGCGTCATCGATATCGCGCCCTATCTCGGCGCCGAGCTGCACGAGGTCCTCGCGGGCATCACCGAGGCCGGCAAGCTGGCCGATTTCATCGCGGCCAATCTGGACCTCGCCCTGCCGGCGAAAGCGGAGCTGCTCGCGATCGACGACGTGACGCACCGGCTCGAGCGCCTCGGCGAATTCCTGGTGCAAGAGCTCCAGGTCCTCGAGGTCGGCACGCAGATCCAGGAGAAGGTGAAGTCGCGGCTCGATCAGAACCAGCGCGAGTATGTGCTGCGCGAGCAGCTGCAGGTGATTCGCCAGGAGCTCGGCGAAGGCGAGGGCGACGACGAGCTGGAGGAGCTCGCCAAGCGGCTCGATGAGGCGCAGCTCTCCGCCGAAGCGAAAAAGGTCGCCGACCGCGAGATCAAGCGCCTGCGGCAGATGTCGCCGCAGTCGGCCGAGTATCAGGTGGCCCGCACGTACCTCGACGTGTTCGCGTCGCTGCCGTGGAGCCGCGTGACCCAGGACCGGCTCGACCTGAAGGCCGCGCGCGAGATCCTGGACCGCGATCACTACGATCTGAAAACCATCAAGGAGCGCATCCTCGAGTACCTCGCGGTGCGCACGCTGAACCCGAACGCCCGCGGCTCGATCCTCTGCTTCGTCGGCCCGCCGGGCGTCGGCAAGACGTCGCTCGGGCAGAGCATCGCCGAGGCGCTCGGCCGCAAGTTCACGCGCGTGTCGCTCGGCGGCGTTCGCGACGAAGCCGAAATCCGCGGACACCGCCGCACGTACGTCGGCGCGATTCCGGGGCGCATCATTCACGCGCTGCAGCGCTGCGAGACGCGCACGCCGGTGCTGATGCTCGACGAAGTCGACAAGATGGGGGCCGACGTACGCGGCGATCCCACGGCGGCGCTGCTCGAGGTGCTCGACCCGGCGCAGAACTCCACGTTCGTCGATCACTATCTCGAGGTCCCGTTCGATCTGTCGGGCGTCATGTTCATCGCGACGGCCAACAGCACGGTGCCGATTCCCGATCCGCTGCTCGACCGCATGGAGCAGCTGACCCTCGTCGGCTACACCCCGTCCGAGAAGCTGCAGATCGCCAAGCGCTATCTGCTGCCGCGCCAGCTCAAGGAAACGGGACTCGGCACGACGGAGGATGCGGACCGCGCGCACGTCGCCGACGGCGCACTCGAGCGCCTGATCGGCGAATACACACGCGAGGCCGGCGTCCGCCAGCTCGAGCGCGAGATCCAGGGCGTGCTGCGGAAGGCCGCGCTCGAGGTCGTCGAAGGCGGCGCGAAGGTGGTGAAGGTGACGTCCAAGAATCTCGAGAAGTACGCCGGCCAGCCGAAGGTGCAGAGCGAGGTCGCGGGGCGCGCGCCCGAGATCGGCGTGGCGACCGGACTCGCGTGGACCCCGGTCGGCGGCGACATCATGTTCATCGAGGCGATCCGGATGCCGGGGAAGGGACAGATCACCCTCACCGGCCAGCTGGGTGACGTCATGAAGGAATCGGCGCAGGCGGCCTGGAGTCTGCTCCGCGCCCGCGCCGGTGCCCTCGGTATCCCGCTCGATGCGTTCACGCAGTCGGACGTTCACCTGCACGTGCCGGCGGGGGGCGTCCCGAAAGACGGACCGTCGGCAGGCATCACCATCGCCGCCGCGCTTGCCTCACTGTTGTGCCGACGGCCGGCGCGCCATGACGTGGCGATGACCGGCGAGTTGACGCTGCGCGGGCGCGTTTTGCCGATCGGCGGACTCAAGGAAAAGCTCACGGCAGCCGCGCGGGCCGGGGTGACGTCCGTGCTGGTCCCCGCGCGCAACAAGAGCGACCTTATTGACCTGCCTGAAGAGGTACGGAAGTTGCTTGATATCAAGCTGGTGGAGACGATCGACGATGTCCTGGATATCGCGCTGCTGGATGCGCCGCAGGAAGACCGGCGCGGCGAACGCCGCTCGGGAGGCATTCGTGTCGTGCCTTCCCCGGCGGCTCCCGCTTCTCCAGCGCCCCCACCACCGCCGGGCGAGGCCCGTCGATGAGTGACGTCGCAACGCTCGAAGCGGCGATGGCCGAGATCCGCAAGCGCGACGGCAAGTACAACGAACGCGCCTACATCTTCGTGCTGGCGGCGCTCGAGTTCGCGCAAACCAGGCTGCCGGCGCGGCGCCATCTCACGGGGGGCGAGTTGGCCTGGGCGTGCCGCGATTTCGCGCTCGAGCAGTTCGGCATGCTCGCGGCCTCGGTGCTGACGCACTGGGGGATCCGCGCGACGGAAGACTTCGGCGAGATCGTGTTCATGCTGATCGAAGTCGGCCTGCTGGCCCGCCAGCCGACCGACCGGCTCGAGGACTTCGAGCGCGTCTACGAGTTCGCGGACGTCTTCAAAGCCGGCGCGGGCTATCGCTGGCCGGGAGTTCCTTCCGCGGAGTGAGCGTCCGGGCGCCCGCCGTCAGCGGTCGCTTCTATCCCAAAGACCCCGTGGAATTGCGGGCGACGGTGGCAACCCTGCTCGCCGATGCCCGACGGGCGGACGGGCAGACGGCCGGACGGGCGGTCGGCGCAATCAGTCCCCATGCTGGCTACAGGTACTCCGGTCCCACTGCCGCCCGCGTCTTCGGCCGCATTGCGATCCCCGGCCTGGTCCTCATTCTGGCGCCAAACCACACCGGCATCTGCGACGCCCGGACCGGCATCTCCCTCTGGGAAACGGGCGCGTTTCGCACGCCCCTCGGCGATGTGGCGATTGATGCGGCCGCAGCGGAGGCGCTCCGGGAGATCTCGCAAGGAGCGGTCGAGGTGGATCACCAAGCGCACGTCTCCGAACATGCCATCGAGGTCGAGCTGCCGTTCCTCCAGTTCCTGGCTCCTGACGCCCGAATCCTGCCTCTCATTCTCGCCTGGGATTCCGCCGAGCGTGCGACGGCGCTGGCCGAGGTGGTGGTGCGCTTCGTCAAAGCGGCGGGCGAGCCGGTGCTGCTCCTCGCCTCGAGCGATCTCAACCATTACGAGCCGGCGCGAGTCTCCGAGCAGAAGGACGCACGCGCGATCGAGGCCATCGAGGCGCTGGACGGCGAAGGGTTGCTGGCGCGCTGCAAGCGCGAGCACATCTCGATGTGCGGCCGCGCGCCGGCGGCGGTGGTGCTCGCCGCTGCACGCGCCATGGGCGCTACGCGCGCCGAGGTGGTAGACTACCGCCACTCGGGGTGGGTGTCCGGTGACGACGCGCGCGTCGTGGGCTACGCGGGGGTGGTGATTTCGTGAATGCGGTGCCGGTCGTGTCGGCGAGTGAGGCGGCGGCGTGGGACGCGCAGGCGCGCACGCAGTACCGTGTGCCGAGTCGCGTGCTCATGGAGACCGCGGGCCGGGCCGTCGCGCAGGTGCTGGTCGCCGAACTAGCGGCCGCGACGCCCGGAGGTGTGCTCATCGCGGCGGGCGCCGGCAACAACGGCGGCGACGGCTGGGTCATCGCGCGCGCGCTGCACGCGGCCGGCATTCCGGTCTGGGTCGCCGCGCTCGATCCCAAGACCGACGACGCGATCGACAACCGCGCGCTCGCCCGCGTCGACGGCGTGCGCGAGCTGGGTCGCGACGAAGCCTGGCCGCAGGCCGCCGTCTGCGTGGACGCGCTGCTCGGCACCGGCGCCACGGGCCCCGCGAAAGGCGACGTGCTCGCGCTCGCGCAGCGCGTGGCCGACTACGGGGCGCCGATCGTCGCGGTGGATGGGCCGACGGGACTCGATCTCACGAGCGGCGAGGCGCACGGCCCGATCCACGCCAAGCTCACCGTGACGTTCGGTGCGCCGCGCCGCGGCCATCTGCTGCAACGCGAATGGTGCGGCAAAGTCGTCGTCGTGGACATCGGGTTCCCGCCGCCCGATGCCGCGTGGCCCGTCTTCGTCACCGACACGTGGGCGGCGCAGCGTTTGCCCCGTCTCGCCCCGCAAATGCACAAAGGCGACCGGGGGCGCGTGTGCGTGATCGGCGGCGCGGACGGGATGACCGGCGCCGCGCTCCATTCCGCTCGTGCGGCGCTTGCCGCCGGTGCGGGTCTGGTGAAGCTCGTCGCGGCACGCGAGACGATCGTGGCCGCGCAGGCGAGTCTCCCCGACGTGCTCACCGTCGAATCGGCGCTCGGGGAGCAGCTCGAGCCGCAGGCGGCGGAAGCGATCGACTGGGCGGACGCGCTCGTGCTCGGCCCCGGCCTGGGCCGCGAGGATCCGCGCACCAAGTTCGTCGCCGCGGTGCTGAGCCGCCGGCCGATTCCCACGGTCGTCGACGCCGACGCGCTGCATCTTCTTGGAGCCAGCTCCCTGACACCTGGCACCCGACCCCTGGTCTGTACGCCCCATCTCGGCGAGTTCCGGGCTCTGGCGGGCGACGCGCTCGCCGATGAAGCCGCCAACGATCGCTGGGCCGCGGCGACGCGTGCCGCGGCGAAACTGAAATGCACGATCCTGCTCAAGGGTGTGCCCACGGTGATCGCCGATCTGCGCGGGCCGGCGCACGTCGTCGCGAGTGGGAATCCCGGTCTCGCCACCGGCGGCAGCGGCGATCTGCTCGCAGGATTCGTGGGTGCATTTCTCGCGCGCGGCACGGCACCCGCCGAAGCCGCCGCGCTCGGGGCGCACGCACTCGGGCGCGCAGCGGAATTGGGCGCGCGACAATGGACCGCGCGCAGCCTGCGGCCCGCGGACGTACTCGCCGCGCTGCCTGATGTGTGGCGCGCATGGAAAGACGCGAAGCCCCATCGGCTGCCGATTCTGGCCGAAATTGACGCTCCGGACCTGTTGTAGCGCCGCAACAGCCGGGCTGGTTATACTCGCCTGTGCGACGGGGGGAATTCCCTCGGCCAGCCGTTCGCTCGACATCCTGAGCCCGGACAATCGGGCCGTCATTTCCGATTTCTCAGACGTCGAAGCAGTTGCCGCAACGCCGTGGCTGGTCTTTGCCGCGACGACGCACGGATTGCTGATCTACGATCGCGTCGCCCGCAGCTTTCGCCAGCCGGTCACGACGCTGGACGGATATCCGTCGCAGTACGTTCGGAGGGCGATTGCCGATCCGACGGGGAATGCGGTCTGGCTCGACCTGGGCGCTGGATTCGGTTACGTCCGATACGACGTGGATGGACGCACGTGGACGCCGGGCTCGGTACCTTCTGCGCAGAGCGGACCGGACGGCACGTTGACTGTCGCGCGCGCCCTGGCGAGCGCGCCGCTGGCGGACGCAATGCGTGCCGCAATTCTGACCGATCGCCGGCTGCGGACGCACGAGTTCACCGCGGCTGCCGCGACGTCTGATCGCCCCGAGATTTTTTTCGGCACGAACGGGTTGGGGCTGATACGTGTGGATCGACAAACGGGGGAGTGGGAAGTGCTGACCTACGGGCTCCTGGCTCCGAGTGTGGGTGCGCTCGCGGTTACACCGGACGGGAACGGCGTCTGGGCTGCGTCGAACACGCGTCCCGGTGAGTCGCGTCGCGGGATCACCTGGGTGGCGCGCGACTTCAGCGCGACGCGCAGCTCCGACGACGCGCGCGGCGCTCTCGGCTTGTCGTTTCAGGTCTCGCGCAAGCTGATCGCGACCGGGGGGCAGCTCTGGTTGGCGACGGAGCAGGGCGTGTTTCGCATCGATCCACAGACATTTGCATCGCGGCTCTGGGACGTGCCCGAAGCGACGACGCTCGCCGCCACCACGCGCGGCATCTGGGTCGGCACCACGCGCGGCCTCTTCCTTATTAGTGGCGATCGGGCGACCGCGGTCGGTCCAACCGGGTTCCCCATCACGAGCCTGCTGCCCGATGGCGACACCTTGCTCGTGGGAACGAGCGGCGGTCTCGGCCAGGTGCTTCCAGATGCCAATGACATCACGACGCCTCCGGACCTCGCCGACCGTTCCAGCCTGCGCGTTACCGTCCGCGCCCTGGGACGTCTTCAGGATACCATCCTGATGGCGACCGACCGCGAGCTGGCGTGGCGCGACCCCGCGACGCGCGCTTGGAATACGCTTCCCCTACCACCCGCCCTCGGCATCCCGACGGCTATCGTAGCGCACGCCGGTGCACTCTGGATCGGCGGCACCGCCGGGCTCGCGCAAGTCGACATCGCGCGCGCGTTCGTGCACGTGCATCCCGTGCCGTTCGACGTTCCCGCGCCCGTGCGCGACCTCGCGGCAGGCAGCGATTACCTGTGGGCGGCCACCGACAGTGGCCTCGTCCGTCTCCGATGAATCTCGGTCCCGGCGTCGAGTTCGATCGCATCCGCGCGATCTTGGGTCGGCTCGCCGAGCTGTTGCCGAACAACCAGGCGCTGGGCGACGACTGCGCGTTGGTCCCGTTCGGCGACACGACGCTTGCGCTCAGCATCGACGCCTCGCTCGAGGGCGTGCATTTCCGCACCGACTGGCTCGACTTCAAGGAGATCGGCTTTCGCGCCGCGGGCGCGGCGCTCTCGGATCTGGCCGCGGAGGGGGCGACGCCGGTCGGGCTGCTTGTGACGCTCGGCCTTCCCGCATACGAAGGAAGGGGCGCGGACCCAGCCGTCGAGATCATGGAAGGCGTCGCGGCGATGGCGGGGAACGTCGGCGCGCAGATCCTGGGCGGCGACTTGACGCGCTCGGAGCGATATACCATCGACATCTGCGTGCTCGGCAGCGTGGCGCGTCCGGTGCGGCGCTCGGGGGCGCGCGAGGGCGACGCCCTGTGGGTGACGGGCTATCTTGGAGGGGCGGCGCTTGCGCTCGAGCGTTTACGGGCGGGCAAGGCAATGGACAAGCCGCTGCACAACCGGTACGCATGTCCCGAGCCGCGCCTCGATGCCGGCCGCTGGCTCGCGCGTGAGGGGGCGACCGCGATGATCGATATTTCCGACGGGCTCGTCGCCGATGCGCAGCATCTCGCGGCCGCCTCGGAAGTGGGCATCGAGATCAACCTCGAGCGCATTCCGTTGTGGGAGAACGTGGACGCCATGGCGGCTGCATCCAGCGGTGAGGAATTCGAGCTGCTGCTCACGATGCCCCCGGTGTTCGGCGACGCGAGCGCGTCGTCGTTCCGCGCGGAGACCGGCGTGCACCTGACGCGCATCGGCACGTGCCTGCGCGGCGCGGGAGGACGGCGCGGCGGCGTGCGCCTGCTCGACCACAACAAGCCGGTCCCTTTGCCCGCGGGCTACGATCACTTCGCCCTTTGATCCGCACCCTCTGGTACTACGTAGTCCTGTTCGTCACAACCGTCATTCACGCTACCGGCGCCGTCGTCGCGGGACTGTCTCGCGTCAAGAACCGCGTTGGCGGCGTCTACGACTGGGCGAACATCGATTGGTCCCGCGACATCCTCCGCGCCGCCGGCACGCCGGTGATCGCCGACGGCCTCGAGCTCATCCCGCGCGGCCAGCCACTCATGTACGCGTCGAATCACTCGTCGATGTTCGACATCTGGGCGCTGCTCGCGACGCTGCCCGGCTCGATCCGTTTCGTCGCCAAGCAAGAGCTCTTCAAGATTCCGCTGCTCGGCAGCGCGATGCATGCCGCCGGGCACATCGCGATCGATCGCGCCGCCCGCAAGAAGGCGTTCGAGGCCTATGACGAAGCGGCGCGCACGATCCGGGAAGGCGTGTCGTCGATCGTCGTCTTTCCGGAAGGAACGCGCAGCCGCACCGGCGAGCTGTTGCCCTTCAAGAACGCGCCGTTCGCCCTCGCCATCGCGGCGCAGGTGCCGGTCGTTCCCGTGTACGTCCACCACACGTTCGAGATCCTGCCGAAGGGGGCCTGGCGACTGCGCGCCCGGCCTATTCGCCTGCTGATCGCCCCCCCGATCCCGACCGCCGGCCTCAAACCGGAAGACCGGGAGCGCCTCCGCGAGCAGGTGCGCGCCGCAATGGTTGCCCTTCAGTCGAAGGCGCGGTAGGGTTCGGACCACAATGAGCACGGTCATTTCGGTTCACGCGCGGGAAATCCTCGACAGCCGTGGCAATCCCACCGTCGAGGCGGACGTCACCCTGGCGAGCGGCGCGGTCGGCACCGCGGCGGTCCCGAGCGGCGCATCGACCGGCGAGCACGAAGCGGTCGAGCTGCGCGACGGCGACGCGAAGCGCTTCGGCGGCAAAGGCGTGCTCGAGGCGGTCAAGAACGTCAACGAAGTGATCGGCCCGCGGCTCGAAGGGATGTCCGCCGAGGATCAGATCGCGATCGACTATGCGATGCTCGATCTCGACGGCACACCGAACAAGGGTCACCTCGGCGCCAATGCGATTCTCGCGGTCTCGCTCGCGGTCGCGCGGGCCGCGTCGCAAGACGCCGGTCTGCCGCTCTATCGCTATCTCGGCGGGCCCGCCGCGCACGTCCTGCCGGTCCCGATGATGAACATCCTGAACGGCGGCGCGCATGCCGCCAACACGGTCGACTGCCAGGAGTTCATGGTCGTGCCCATCGGCGCCGAGACGTTCCCGGAGGGGCTGCGGATGGGGGTGGAGACGTTCCACTCGCTCAAGAAGGTGTTGTCCAAGCGCGGGCTGTCGACTGCTGTCGGCGATGAGGGCGGCTTTGCGCCCGACCTGCCGAACGACGAAGCCGCACTCGAGGCGATCATGGCCGCGATCGAGGCCGCCGGGTTCGAGGCGGGGAAGGATATCGCGATTGCCCTGGACGTGGCCGCTTCCGAGCTATTCGAGGGCGGCGTGTACAACTTCAAGAAGAGCAAGGGCGGCAAAAAGAGCGCCGAAGAGATGATTGCGCTGTATAAGGGCTGGATCGACCGCTACCCCATCGTCTCGATCGAGGACGGTTTGGCCGAAGACGACTGGGCGGGATGGGCAAAGCTCACAGAAGCGCTGCAGGAACGGGTGCAACTTGTCGGGGATGACCTGTTCTGCACCAACGTCGAGCGCCTGGCGCGCGGCATCGAGGAGAGCGTGGCGAACGCGATTCTCATCAAGGTGAACCAGATCGGCACGCTGACCGAGACGCTGCAGTGCATCGACCTGGCGAAGGGCAACGGCTACGGCTCCGTGATTTCCCACCGCTCCGGTGAGACGGAGGACACGTTCATCGCCGACCTCGCCGTGGCGACCGGGGTCGGCCAGATCAAGACTGGGAGCGCGTCCCGCACGGACCGCGTGGCCAAGTACAATCAGCTGCTCCGCATCGCGGAAGAGCTCGGCGACGTGGGCCACTATCCCGGCCGGCACCTGTACGGACTGTGACCCGCGCGCGCGTGGCCGGCATCGCCGGTGCGGTCGGATTACTGGCGCTCGCCGCCTGGGGCGGGGAATACAGCACGGCTGATTGGATCACGATCCGCCGCCAGGTCGCCGATGAGCGCGTGCGCGTCGCCGGGCTGCAGATCGAGATCGACTCGCTCGCCAAGCTCGCCCACGACCTCGAGACGAATCCGGCGGTGCAAGAACGGGTCGCACGAGAGCAGTTCGGGATGATTCGCGACGGTGAGGTACTGTACCGCGTCGTGCCTCGTTAAGAGGGAGGGGGAACACCATGAATGGTTTCCGTCGGTTCGTGCCCGTAGCGTGCCTCGCGTTTGCGTGGGCGGTGTTCGGGTGTGGCGATTCGAACGGTCCCGGTGGCACCCGCGCGGCGTCCGTCACCGGCGTTGCCGGCGACTCGCAGACGGCGCCGACGGGCGCGCCGCTCGCGTTCCCGCTGAGCTTCATCGCGCTCGACGCGGGCGGGCAGCCGCTGCCCGGTGTGCACGTTTCCTGGAGCGTCACGCCGGCCGGTGCCGCGGCGTTCAGTCCGCCGACATCGGTCTCCGACGCCAACGGCCAGGCATCGACGGCGGTCACGGTCGGTAACGACACCGGCGTCATCACGATTCAGGCGACGGTGCCGGGCGTCTCACCCGTCGTCTATCACGCCCTGGTTCTGAATCCCTGCACGTACTTGATTCCGTACACCTTTGGTCAGACGCTCAATGCGGCGCTCTCGGGGTTCGATTGCAATTTCGGCGGTCGCGGCTGGTACTACGACTTCTATTCGCTGAACTTGCCGGCCGGCCAGCAAAGCATTCGCATCTCGATGCAGTCGACCGTGTTCGACACGTACGTCGATTTCTTCCGCGCCGACGGTCCGTTCGTCGCCTTCGACGACGACATCGATCTCGGCGTCACGCAGAATTCGCAGCTCGACATCATCCTGCCCGGTGCCAACTACGTCATCGGGGCCAACTCGTTCAATCAGCTGACCACCGGCCCGTACTCGATCACGGCGTCGAGCCGGCCCGCAGCGCTCAACGGGTGCCGCCAGGTGTGGGTGACGCGCGAATGATTGCGCCGACTCGAGCGCGACGCCCCATCATTATGACGTCGCACGGATCTTCGTGCGTGATACGTCGGTGCTGACGATTTCGGCGCAATCTGCGTCGATCAACCCGACGCTGGCGCTCTATCTGCTCGATCCCAACACGTACGGGCGCACGCTGGTGAAAGCGAACGATGACAGCGCCGGCGCAGCCACGACGACGGCGTTCATTCAGGACTCGGTCACGGGTCCCAAGTTCTTCGACATCCTCGTGAGCACGAGTGCCGTCGGTCAGACCGGCCCCTACACGTTCACCGTGTCGTCATCGACGACGATGTCGCCGCGGGCGATAGCGCCGAGAGCGGTGCGCCCAGTGTTCACCGGCCGCACGTTCTGGCTCGGCGCGCAGCTCTTCCCGAAGCGAGTCAAGCACTAGCCTTGCGGCGAGGAGCCCTCCTCCTCGCGCTCCTCGGTGTTCTGGGGATCGATCGGCTGGCGG
>Ga0310811_10001158_pt1 | contig 33760 bp, 47 predicted proteins | sample YCmetagenome_FD_207642 | JGI IMG/M metagenome (GOLD analysis project Ga0310811, IMG submission 207642) | Soil microbial communities from experimental microcosm in Duke University, North Carolina, United States - YC | ecosystem: Engineered > Artificial ecosystem > Soil microcosm > Unclassified ...
CGTTTTCGATCGCGTTCGCACCCACGTTGCTCGGATTGATGGCCCCGGTGCCGGCCGAATATTCAGTGATGCGTGCCATGGATCACCCTAGATGAACAGGGCGCCGATGGTGATTGCGCCCTTCAGTATGTTGCCGAACGCGGCCCCTTGGTCATTCTTCGCGGCGATACCCGCTGCTTTCGCTTGGGCAAGGTCTGTTGCCTGTTGCCCCAGATATGCCTTGCTCTGTGTCTCGTAGCCGAGTTGCTGTTCACGGAAAGCGTTCTCGCTGATGGCGCCCTGAGCTATGAGCACGTCCCGTTGGATCGCTCCCTGAGCGCGCGATGACGCCAGCAAATCCAGGGCGCTACCGCTTTCCGCGAAGCCAGCGGCGCCCACCTGGGCCTTCTGCGTTCCAAGAGCCGTGGTGAGCGCCCGTTGCTGCTGATAGACCTGGAGCGCGGTAGACGCTTCCTCAATCGAGATGTTCTGGCCGGCGATCCCCGCCGCCTGGGTCGAGAGGCTGGACGCCTCGCCAGCGAGCCCCGCAGCCCTATTCAGGGCGTCCTGTTCTGCCTTGGCACCCTGGGCCGAATATAGGTCGCCCACAGCCGTGCCGAAGCTGCCCAGCGCACTGCCGGCGCCCGAGACGGCTTCTCCGAGGGTAGGCATCGAGAATGTGTCAGCCATTATCGGTCCTGGGTGTTGATGAAGGCTCCGAGGGAAACCACCGTCAATGGATATGGGCGCGGAACCTGCCAGAGCAACATACTGTCAAAGCTGTAGGTGTCCCCCAACGACCCCCATTGAACCCCGGAGAAAAACTCGTCGTAAGCGTATGGGATACCGCCCGGCGTCTTGAACGTGATCGCTCGCACATTTGTGTGCGAGACGCTGGCGTCCGTCCCGATCTGCACTGAGGTCGTGATGGCGTTGGCGAACAAGGCGGAATACATGTGGGTCCGACGCGTCTTCCCGAGGGGTGGACCATTGGCTGCGCCCGCGTCTTGGGGTGTGCCCGGCCGCAGGATTTGCCCCTGAGATGTGTAAGTCTTACCCAACACCGCTCCGCCGGTCACGTTCACAGTGCTGGTCGTGTCTGCCAGGAACGCCGTGCCGGGGAGAAACAGTGCCCAGCCCTGATTGAAGGTCGTGGGCGTGCCCGAGAGCGGCGTCGGCGCCCCCGTCACCGTGCTGTCATAGTTCACTTGGGACACGAGGTGGCCTGTGATCCCGTCATAAACTTGCACATCCGTTGGCGCCACGCCCGCGATCGACGCCGATAGAGTGGTTGCACCGGTCAGGGTATTGAGCAATGTGATCTGGCCCGTCGTCGGGCTGTTATCGCCCATGAACCCGTAGCTGCCACCCGTGATCCGCGCAAACTGGAGGTTTGGCGGGGTGATGAATGGGTTGACCGCGGTTGCCCAGATGACTGGGCTGATCCCGGTATCAGTGCTGTAGAGCTTGACGAAGTAGGCCGTGTTGGTGACAGCATCATCCGTCGTGAAGTAGGCCAAGAGATTGCCATCCGTGGGGTCGTAGCCGATTGGCCCATAGTTGAAGGTGGTCCATGCCGGATCAATCTGGTCGGGCGCGATCGTGTAGACCTGGGACGTGGATATTCCAGGGCTCCCCACTACCGTCCATGACGAAGCGTTTTGGCTCGGAATGATGTTGAGATTGCCACCCACATCCGACGTGTAGACGAGCCCAGCATAGACCACTTTGTCGCCCGCGGCGTAGGTAACCGCGCTGCTCCAGTTCACAACCGGGTGCCAATTGGCGTCATCCGCTGGCTGGTTACCCTTGTTGTTCGCGATCAGACTGACCCAATTCCTCCCTTCCCATAACACGCTTGCGTTGAGTTGATAGGTGGTCCGCGGTGACCAGACCGGCGCCGACGAAAGGTTCGCTGAGTTCGGAGCCCCTTGCGTGATCCGGGTGTTCCAGAGCACTCCATCGCTGTTCAATGTGAACACTTCGCTGTATGCACCAGGAGACCCGCCGATCGCCGTCCGGCCGGCGCACATGAACACGTTGTTCACGAGCCCCGATCCTACATTCGCCACATCATGGCCCGCGTATTTCATGTTGGTGCCGTCAACAACTGCCAAGTCGCCGAATTGCGCGCTGACGGACACGAGATACGTGATATTGCCACACGCGACCGAGCACATGCCGCCTGAATAGGAAATGCCCAGCGGCCCGCTCGTGCCGCTCGACACCATGTCTCCAAACTCATCAGAGGCCGTCAGCGTTGCTGGATTGATCTTGTAAATCGGTTCACGCGTGCCGCCCGCAATCTGTGCATAGAAGTTACCGTCCGCCCCCATCGTGAACACAGAGCCGAGGTTCGTCGCCGACGCGATTGTCACCGGCCCGGCCCAGAACGTGGGATTGGTAGCCGGCGGTTTGTTGGTGTTCGTCATTCCCCCCACGAGGCAAACCCATGCAAGCTGTTTGGCGAGCACGCTGCCGTCGCCAAGCGGCGCCACGACGTATTGGCCCGCCGCGTAGTTAGTCTTGGCCTCGTCCCAGGTCGTGAGTTGCTGCCACTGGCCCGCAGACATATCCGGCTGATTGCCCATGTTGCCCGTCAGCAGGCTGATATAGGTGTCGCCACTGTAGATCACCAAGTCGCTCTTGGCATAGTTGTGCCCGCTGTCGTAGGCACCGTAGCTCCCGCCATTGACCTTGTGGTTCGTCAAATCAATGCCGAGCACCCAGGCAATATCGCGCACGTCTACGTCCGCGTTGGCCGAACGCGTTTCCAGATTGTAGGAGCGGAATGAAACCTCAAGACCGCCGCCGGGTTGGACCCCATACATCGCAACGTTCGTGGCCCAATCCACACCTACCAGCGCCGCCGCCGTGTTGCCCGAGCCCACGTATTCACCGACTGTCCCGTTGAGAGGACTACGCGCGGGCACCGTGGTGACCGAGGATGTGTAGACACTCGTGGCCTCGCCGAAGTCTTGGCCATTGAGCGATTGTAGGTAGGCGTTCGTTAATAGCTTGCCAGGGTCCGACTGGAAAGGCACGAAGACCGAGCCGTCCGCCGCTACTGTGTAGTCTCCGCAGTCAAGCCCGCCCACCCAGGCAGTGATTTCCTCTCCGACCCACTGGTATGCGCCATAGACCGTCACACCAGTCGGTGGATCGTTGTCGTCTGGCACAATGGAGGTCGCCGCTACCGCTTCGTCCAAATGGAAGGACTGGAGCAACGTGTCACCCACATCAAACTGCTTTGTTGACCGCTCGACCCAATATCCAGTCGTCGTTCCGTCACCCGTCACCACGCTCAGCGTATCCGTCTTGTGCGCGGGAGCGGGCACTACGATCGAACTGAAGACGCGCCGATCGGAGCCCAGGCCATGGCGATGCCAGCCGATGATGGTTGCTTCCTCGCTCGGGAAACTCGACTTGCGGCGGTAGGTGATGCCGTTCAGAAAGCCATCAGTGGTTCGCACCCAGATGATTGGTGTGAGGGTCTCCATATAGGATACCTCTTCGATCCCATTCGATGTCAGGTGCTTGGCGCGTTCCGACAGATTGGGCGCGAGATACTTGCCAGTGAACACGTCGGGCAAAAACTCCATCACCCGGTGGCCTTCTTTCTGCACGAAGATGAGTGCGAGAGGCGCCTTCACCGGTTGAATGTCGGCGCACCCGTATTTGGTCACACGCTTCGCCTGGACAGTCGTTGGTGTCAGGGGGTCCGTCAGCGTGCTGGCCTGAACCAACCATTCCCCGGCAATCGATCCGCAAACGATACCACTCAATTCGCTGTGCATCCACAAGAGCGCGTTGGCATCTTGCGTGCCCGCCTCCAAGGTGTAGGTGATGCCGTTGTTGTCGGCCACGTTGCCGAGGCCGTCAGTGGGCGAGAACACGAACGGCTGATTGACCATGCTGCTGAATATCTGGTTGCCCTTGCATAGCCATATGCGCCCTTCATGGAAGCAGCCGGCCTTGGGCCAGCCCTCTTGCCCGCCGAAGCGCCCGAGCCGCCATGTGGTAATGTCGGCCTCATAGAGCAGATCGCCCTCCAACTGCACCGATGCCTCGACCGGGCTGTTCACGCTAGTGATGATGCCCGCAACCCACTGCGCCGCGTTGGGGTCAAGTATCCAGTCGTCAGGCGAGATGTCCGGGAAATTACCGGTGGTCGCCTGGACCGCGGTATAGGGCAGCGGAATGGTGCCAGCGCCATACTGCACATGATCGCCGGCCGCGTAGGTATGGTTCTTGTCGAAGTCGAGTGGGGTTGAATAGAACCGGATCAATCGACCAACATCGCCCGGTAGGAGCACGTTTTGGTTGGGGCCAACGGTATCGTTGAACGTGATCTGGATCACGCCACTGGTGCCGGCGGGCGTAACCGTGCTACCGGGCACCGCGTCGAAGTATGGCCCGTCCTCGAAGGGGTGAATGCCGCCGGACGCCGTGGGGCCAAACTCGAACTGGTTGAATTGACCGGTTGGGTCGGAGGTATCCGTGAGCGTAAGCGTGTAAGGCATGACTTCTTCGTTCAACACCACCGCCTGATTGTTGAACTGCACGATCCGATTGTTATACCAGTTTCCGACATAGGGCGAGCCCAGGATCAGCACTCGGGAAATCTGCGCCTCGCTGGAGACAGTATCCCACAGGATCGTGCTGCCGTCGATGCTGTCAGAGGTGATTGGGTCATGGATCGTAAACGAGGTGTCGGAGATTACGTTGATGGCCAATTGCCGGTTCTTGATGGGTGCCAGTGTGTCGGGCGGACCACCAGTCACCACGAACTGAACAATGTCGCCCGAGGTCCAGCCATGGGGGTCAGCGGTGATTACGAGCGCAGGGTCATCTGTCGATACGGAATTGACGACGACAGCGCTATCCATGACCAGCAGATCGCCAACAGACAGCCGTAAACATCCATCGGTGAACTCCATCACATAGGGGATCGTTTCGCTGTAGGCAAACAGAAACTCACGCGCCGGGCCACCGCCATGGGTAGGCCACTTGAACTTCATGCCCGGCCGGCGCACCCAGGCGCCCTCTTCGACTGGGTAGCCGTTGAGGCAAACGTTCATCGCCGTCTTATACGCCGGGGTATCGGTGCGCCCCTGCGCAAACGGAGACCACTCGCCGCCGAGGAAGGATGCTTGCGTGTAGGAAGCGTCGGGCATTACATCCTCACCACGATATACTCATCCTCGGGCGGTTCCTCTGGCCCCTGCTCAATACCATTCACCATGCGCGCCTCGCGCATCACCGTGTTGTAGGAAAGCCATGCCGCCTTGAGCTTGCCCTCCGACTGGGTGATGGCTTCGCAGCACTCAATGGCCAAGCGGGCGGCGAGCCCCTCACAGAACATTGGGTCCATGTTATGCACATCGGTCACGTCCGCGCCGAAGCGCAACACGATCACCTTGGTCTCGATCGTCGTGATGAAGCCCGAGTTGTAGACCCAATCGTTGTATTGCAGCCCGCTGGGCGCCCCCAGGTAGCCGAAGCTGCCGGCCTTGGGGTCTTGTGGGGCTTCGCGCAGGAAGCCGTAGGGCAGCGGATAGACGTTCTTGGTGACAGTCTGCGACGCCGGCCCTGAGCCGATGGGCCATAGGGGGGCGAACGCGCCGGACGTGCCGGTGACATGGAGCCATGTGCTGTCGATGCCGGGGAACCCATCGTTGTTGGACTGGAGCGATAGGTAGACCGTGAAGGTCGGGCTGACGACCATCCATGCGCTCGGGTTGTCCGCGGGGGTCAGACCGAGGTTGTCGTCGATGAGGGACTGGTAGCCGATGCCGTCCGCAATCACCTGATCGTCGGTGTTGTAGGTCGTCGTGCTGACCCAGAGGATGGGGGTATAGACAAGCTCTCCCGCGAAATACGTGGTGCCCTGGTCCCAGGGTTGCGCATACAGCGACCCGAAGAAGACATCCCAATCGTCCGGAAAGGCACCCGGCGTCTTGTTCAGGTTGAGGAAGGTCTTGGACTGCCAGTAGAGACCATCCTGTTGGACGAGTGCCCCCGGCGCATAGGTTGTGACGCTCGACCATGTGGCCGGGAAGAACTGTCGGCTCGATACGTCGAGCGCGCGAAGTGCAGCCTTCTTCGTGCTGAAGACCCACAGGTTCCGGCGAAGCTCGGCCGTCCGCACCTTGTCGTAGGCGAACCCGAGTTCCGACGCTTCCTTGGTGTCGTCATCGAACGAGGTGAGGCGCGGCACACCAAGATGCTGGCACGCGCGGCTGGCGATGTCGAGTGCGGTTTCGTATTCCAACGTAGCCATAATGCCCTCTCATTCTAAGGGTCGATTGGTGAGGGAGATATAGACCGCAGTCGCAGTTGTCACAAGGAAGCGATATTGGCCTGCTGGTAACAGGAGGGTTAGCCGCACCGTAACGGCCGAAGTGAACGCGGCCACAGTGACATATGTCACGCCATCAGCGGCTAAGATTTGTAGCGCTACATTCCCGCCGCCCCAGGTCGCGGTAGCAATACCGGTGAACTGACCGCCATCCAACGTAAAAGGGGCAGTCGCGCCTGTTCCGATGTTCTGAAATACTATTCCTGGACCCGCCGCTATACTCATCACCGTCTCCTATTCGACGGGGAGCCCTGTAAGCGATAGATAAACCGCCGTCGCAGTCGTTACAGCGACTTGGTAGAGACCCGCAGGAAGAGCCAAGCCACCATTGAACGCATTGGCCGTCCAGGCTGTAACGACTGGAACCCAAGTGACGCCATCTGCGGCCAATACGTTCAAGGCCACGTTACCGCCGCCCCACGTTGCGACAACCACGGCTGCATATCGGCCACCTTGAAGGTTAAAGGATGCGGTAGTGGCCGATATGTTCTTGAATACCGCGCCAGCGCCATTTGCTCGGCTCATGAACCTTACTCCACGAAGTTGCCGTCGAGACCCAGCCCGCCGTTGCTCACATAACGCTCGAACGCTTCCAGCGCACGGATGATGTCAAGACGGCTCGATCCCTTGCCGGTGTCCACACGAAGCTCGAAATCAGTGCTACCGGTGCTCGCGCCCTCGGTAATGGCATTGGTGGACATGTCCATGGTGCCGCGATTGATGCCGATGAAGATGCTGGCCATGTGGCCCTCCGTTATGGTGTGACGCCGCCGACACCCGACGCCAGGGCCGCGACGACCGCGCGCAGCGCAGCCTTGACCTTGTTCATCGTGCCGGCGTTCGTCGTATCGATCTGGACCACCACGTCTCCGGTGCCCAGTGCGCCCGTCAGCGCGGTCAGATCGGTCTGGACCTGGGTCAGCCCCAACGATGTGGCATTGGTGCCCGCGTTGGTGATGGCCGTGGTCAAGTCCGCCTGTAAGGTCGCGAGAGACGTGCTGCCAGCGGTAGTAGAAGCCAGGGCCGTTTGATAGCCCTGGTCTCCCACTGCCTGCTTCACGCTCACGCCGATGGAGAAGACGGCCATCGGATTACAGGTCGAACAGGACGGTGATCCCGAGCAGCGCGCCCGTGGTCACTGCCGTGGTGTGACAGACGGCCACGATGTCGAGGAACCCGCCTGGATCGGTCGCCAGCCCGAGCGCCTGCCATAGCGGCTGGTTGCGCAGGGACAGCGGGTAGTTGCCGCTCTCATTGGTCTCGTTCGCGTCATTGAGCGCGGAGGCCGCAGAGATGTCGCTGCCGAAGAACGCGTCACCGCCGGGCGAGCCAGATACGATCAAGCCCTGGTTGGCCGGCGCAGTGCCGTCGGTCGTGCTGTCGCTGTAGTAGACCGAGAGGTTGAAGGCACCCGCGGTCATCGCGCCCGCGCACATGAAGATTTCCTTCACCTTCGCGTTCGACGGGAGCCGCACGAGGCGGTAGGTCGAGCCGGCGGCATCCGCCGACACAGTGGTCACGAAGCCCACGACGGACTTCAGATAGGCCGGCGCACCCTCGCCCGTGGTGTTCGCCACAATCGGCGTTGCATCCAGGTTGGTGATTGCGGCGGACTTGAGGTTCGAGGTCTGGGTCATTGGTAGGTCTCCAAAGGGTGAGGGGAAGGCCGGCTCTCACCGGCCCTCACTCATTACGGGGTGGGGTCGCCGCCCGTGGTGTCGTTGCAGAGGATTTTGATGACCTTGCCCGGCTGGGTGCGCGTGGCCCCGAAGCTGACCGAGGTGTAGAGGTCATACGGCTCGCCCGACAGGTCATTGCGCTGCGACACGCGGTTGGTGTTGTCCTTCCACATCCCCAGGTAGATGCCCGACTTCACGTAGGCCAAGACGCTACGGTCGTTGGACGCGACCGGGAGCCGCTCCATGACCTTGATGTCGAAGCCCAGGAAGCGCTTCACGCGGCCATCGACGAGCACCGGCCGATCGTTGAACTCGGTGCTGACCACCTGGACCTGGGACAGCAGATCAGTCTCCTGCTGCGACCCGATGACCAGGACCGGGGGGTCCATGTCAAGGTCGTTGTGGTAGTGCTGGAAGATGCGCCGTGCCTCAAGCAGCTTGTCGATCGACAGGCCGGTCGTGGCCGAAGCATGGAAGTTGTTCGCGATTTCGTAGGCGCCTGAGAAGCTCGCCCAGGTCTCGCTCGACAGACCACCCGCATCGACGCCGATCTGCGCCGTGCCGAAAGCCGCGCTGATGATCGCATCGTCCCACGAACGCCCGACCGCCATGGCCGCGTTCTCCACATACTTGGACTTGGGGTCGATGATCGTCTTCAACTGGTCGAAGCTGTCGATCAACTGGTCGATTTCGCCGTCCTGCGGGAACACCCAACGCCGGGTGAAGTCCGCATCGGTGCGGTTCTTCGGAGCGAACCGGCCGGCCGGCGCCTTCAAGCTGATGGGCGCGACTTGCTGGATCGGGGATGCCATCTTGCCGACGTGGAAGCCTTCCGCGACGGACCCGCGCAGCTTGCTGCCCATCTGCTGGAGCTTCAACTCCAGGTTGGTGCTGAACTGCGTGGTAAAGAGTTTGAAAAGGTCTTCAGACATGGCCTGCTGCCTTATGTGCTGGAGGTTGACGATTTACGGTTCGCCCGTATCCAGTGACGGGGGGCAGGTAGGCACTTCCGCCGTATCCGGTGAAGGGGGCGGTCTTCAAGCCATGCACATAGCGCATGGCCGAGGTTTCGTCAAGGGGTCAGTGTTTCGCCTTCATGCCAACGAGCGCGAGCCGCGCCTGCTTGCCGGTCTTGCCCGACGCGTGTTCCTTCTCGTGAGCGTATTCCGACGTGCTCTCGCCGGCCGCGTGCGCTTTGGCCTTGAACTGCCCATGTGCGTTGGCGAACGCCTTCTTCATCCAATGCTTGGCCATCAGTGCTTCCCTTTCACATGGCGGGGCAGCACCTTCATCGACCGCCCCTTATCAGCATGTAGGAAGTCCTGTGCCACGCTCACAGGCATGGGCTTCCGGCCTTTCGCGCGCAGCTTCCGCCGCCCTGCCTCGGTAGTGGACATGGCGGCGAAGCCGTGTTGCGCTGAACTCTCGCTGGGCATCAGCCGACGATAATCTGCATGAGGTTGGCCATCTCACGCGCTTCCTGTGAACCACCAGCCATATAGCGCTGGACCCAGGCAGTATCGGCCTTCAACTCCGTCAGGCGTGCACTGGCACCCTCGCGTGTCATGAGGTTGGGGCCATTGCCGACGCCGCCACCCGTGACGAAGGACGCCTCGCCAATCTTGGTGCCGATCAACCGGAACATCTCCATGACCTTGGAGTAGCCAACCTGACCCTCCAGCGCGGCCACCGCCTCCGGGGGAATGCCGAGCGCGCGCACCGCGTTCTGGGCGATCACCTGATTGGCCTGGAAGTTCTGGCCCCAGTTGGTCTGGAGCGCAGCGCGTTCCTGCTGGATCGCTGCGGTCTTCTCGGCGGTCTCATTGGCCTCGACGCCATCGAGGTGCCGGGCGATACCCTGGGCGATACGCACGGCCATGTCCTTGGGCACGTTGGCCTCGGCCATGGTCTGACGGAACGCCGCCTCAAACGTGGGGTCGAGGGGGCTGCCATCGGTGAACTTCACCGCGGCAAAGTCGTAACCCTTGGGATCGCCGGGTGCGCCGAGCTTCGCCCACAGCGCCTTGGTGCCAGCCTCGTCGGCTGGACCGGCGGGCAAGCGCAGGAGTTGATCCGTGGGGGCGCCGACGAACTTCTGCGCCTCCGCATATGCCTGAGATGCCGCCAGCGCTACCTTCGCGGGATCGGACGTGTCCCAGTTCTTGTTCTGCCACAAGCCCAGCACCTCGGGCGGGACTGCCGCCGTGGTGTGCCAGGGAACCGCTGCCCCGCCTGTGCCGGTATCTGCACCGCTCGCCGCGTTGCCCGGGGTCGCGTTATTCGTCGTCTGTGTCTCGCTCACTTGCTATCTCCGTTGCACGTTGGATGGCCTGGGGGCCACCGTAGAGGTGGAAGAGTTGTTCGGAGGTGAGACCTAGGTGCTGCTGTATGCGCAACCAGACCTCCCGGCGACCCTCCAGCGCCGCGTGTATCCTCGGGTCAGGATCGAAGCAACTCTCCTGCGCCCGGCAGAACTTGGCCAAATCGTCCAGCACCACGGCGCCTGTCGGCGTCCCGAAGGTCTGGAGGTAGGCGCCGCGCCGCGCACGCAAGGCGTCGATCGTGCGGCCATACATGTCTACGAGCTTGTCGATCATTGGCCACCTGTCAACGGGGGCGCGGCCTGGACGGGCTGTTCTTCACCGGGCGGGGGCATCCCAGCCTTCGCCTGAGCCGCCTGAGCCTTCATCATCGCCGCCTGTGCCGGCGCTGCCTGGATCGCCTGCTGGGCCTGCGCCGCCTTGGCGCGCGCCTGCTTCTTGGCCTGGATCATGCCCGGGCTCGCCATCCAACTCTCGGGCATCCCCTGGATTTCGCTGATGCCCTTCAGGGTCGCGTCGATGTCAAACATGTCAAGCGGGGCCGGATCGCCCGTGATTGCAACAAGTTCCTTCGCAGTCTCCAGAGACCGGATCGCTCCCGCTGCTTCCTGGGCGCGCATGGCGCGACTAAGTGGGGACGTGTGGACAACCTCGTAGTCGCCCATCGCACGCCGTAGGGCTTGCGGCATCGGAGGCAATAAGCCTTGAAACGAGAGGATGTCAAGTTCACGGTCCACCAAAGGACCAATGTATTCGGCTTGCTGGCGACCAACAGTCGGGGCGAGCAAAATACCTTTCTCATTGGTCCTCTCGATCACTTCGGTCGCCGTCATCTGCGGCGTCTCCATGAGGATTTGGAACAGGCTCACCAGGAAGGCATCGTTGATGAGGGACTTCTCTTCCGCCATCATCTCCTTGCTGATCTGGATGTTCCCCGGCTGGAGCGGGATCACCAGGGGCCGGCCATCCGAAGAAACGCCCCCCGGGTTCAAAGCACCGGGCCTCATAGAAAATCCCACGATACCATCGTCCGCCGTCAACAACACCGGATCGGCGGCACGGTGGCCGGCCTTGAGGAAAGTCCGTTTCTCGGCATTCAAAGTCTTCAAGGCGGGAAGCACCATCATGGCTGGCGAGCGCCCATAGGGCTCGTTGGGCGCTTGATCGTATCGCGAACACGCCACGGGGAATGTGCGATAGCCGCCTTCGTCCATGAGACATTGGCCCTCTACTGAGACGTAGTAACTCGACCATCTCTTGCCCTTCACATCCAGACGATAGGGATCGTATTCCTCGTTCGGCACACACCGATGCAGGAAGTTGTATGGCCACTGGCTGCCCTGGTCGAGCGCCGCGCGCAGGGAGCCCGGGAGCTTGTCGAGGCCCCACTTCTGCACCGCTTGCCGCGCCGTGAGCTTGAACCAGCGGATGAACCCGTCAACGAGGCCCTGATGGTTCTCAGTCAGGAAGAACTCGCCGAGGGGGATAGAACGGTAGCGCATCCCCTTCAGACCACCATACTGACGCCCATCGAACTCGTCGATGAACACCGCGCCCGTTCCGAAAGCTCCAAGGCTCTGGAACTGACCTTGGTTCTGTGCCACGAAGTTCGCCATCGGTGCGTAGCGATACTTGAACAGGATGCGGGTCACTTGCTCGAACCATAGCTTCACCTCTCGGCTCTGCTTCAGGTCATCGTCCATCGCGGCCAGCCCGTGCCACGTCATGTTGCGCGGGGTGAGCAGGCTGTCGCATATGGCGGCGAAGCGATGGAGAGCCATCATGCCGGTGGCGTCGATCTGGCGATCGGTCTTCTTCACGCCCGGCCAGTTGAAGTTCTGGTAGAAGAAGGTGTTGCGCGAGGTCGGGAGGATCAGTTCGGCCACCTCTTCCCACTGCGCGGCGAAGGTGTTCCGCCAGAGTTGAAGCTCCGCGAAATGGCGCATGGTCTCAATCACTATGGCCTGCGCGCGGTCCGACTGGTCAGCGATGCCGTAGGTCGGGCGATCAGACATTGAACCCGCCTTGGCCGAACAGGCTCATGACCGATGGCGACATGCCCAGGCTCGCCGGTTGGTCGAGTGCCGCGAGCTTCTTCTTGCGCTGCAAGACCTGATCCTCAACCTGGGACTGCAACTGGTCGCCGAGGCCAAGGTCTTGGGCGGCGAAGGACAGGACTTGGTTCTTCTGGCTGACTGCGGGCATCTGTTAACTCAGGTCAAAGTCGATGTCATCGGCGATCCGTGCCGCACGGGCAGAGCGGTGGCTGCCGAGCAAGACTTGCTTGGCGAACCTCTTCATCATGATGGCGATGCGGGTAGCCGACATCAAGTCATCCTTCACCTTTACGATCAGCCCTTTATCCCGGTGATAGATGTCGTATTCCTCGAACCAGTCCTTGCAGTGAGCGGCAACCTTGAAGCGGTTGGTCTCCATCCGCTCCTGCATCTCCATGATCCCCGTCTCGGTCGAGACTGATCCGTCCGGCCACGTAGCAGGGTCGGGCATCATTGTCAAGCCCTGGGCCTTGTAGCGCGCCATGAGCGGGGTGCCCGAGCCCGGATCGCGGTTGGTGCCATCCCGCGGCCACGCGCAGGGGACGCCGTAGCCGACCGGCTTCATGGCGGCGGTGTGCTGGAGGGGCAGGGCGTCGGCCATGCGGATCGTGTGGAGGACGTGGAACTGATCGTAGTCCTTGTCCCAGGCGCACAGCGCCGCGGCGAATGGATGGCCGATGCCGAAGTCGAGACCCCAGAGCTTCCACCAGTGCTTGGGCACGTTCTCGATAGTGGGTTCGATGATCGCCGCGTGCGGCATGGTGAACACCTTGCCCTCACCCAACATGGGGATGCCGCGGGCGCGAGCCTCGCGTTCATGGGGGCGGTAGCCAGCGATGATGGCCGCGCGCTTGTCCGCGTCGATATGGGTGGCGTCGTCAATGGTCATGGTGACGAACCAGCGGTCGGGGCTGGCCTCGTTCATGAAGCGCAGCACGACGGTGGACATGCCCTTCAGCGGGGTGAAGGTCGTGTAGAGCATCCCGTTGGTCGCCGTGATGCGCGCGAGGCATTCCGAGTAGATCGCCGCGTCCGGTTCCTCGTCGAGCCAGATGAAGTCGATGCCCTCACCCTGGAGCTTGGTGCGCCCCTGCTCGTAGGACTTGAAGCTCAGCGAGGCGACCCCGCCGCTTTTGTGCTGGACGAAGATCGTGTCATATGCGTCCGCGGTCCCTTTGGCCAGGGTGGGCTTTCCAGCGAAGGCGGCGCGGGGAATGAAGCCTGTCCCAAAGGCACTGTCGATGCCGGGCTGTCCACAGAGCTTGGCCTGAGACACGTTGCGAACCACGGAACCACTTTCGCCGGCTGCCCAGCCACGAGGTGCGTGACTGAACCGACGACCCTTCCACCAGTCTGGATACTCACCTGTGAGATGACAGGCCGTTTCGTAGGCACCTGCATAGCTCTTCCCCTGCTGGTTGCCCGCCATCAGGAGCCGCTCCCGGTGCGTCGCACCAGCGGCAAAGAACTGTTCCTGCTTCGGGTATGGGTTGAAGAAGTCGATCGCTCGGGTTCGGCGCCGTAGCGCCAGGGTCTCCAGGGTCGCGACCAGATCGGTCAGCTTTTGCGTGTCGCTCATCGGATAGCCACACGAGAAGCTCTCCAAACCCGAAGACGGCGGCGCACCAGCCCAAGAATACAGCCAGCCCAAAATAGTGCATTACAGAACATCCTCAAGACCTTCCGACGTTTCCTTCACGACTTCGGTGAACTCCGCCTCGACCACGCCGGCCGATCCGAGCAGCTTCGTGGCGTCGAGCCCGAGTTCCGCTGCGAGCCCCTTTACCTTGGCGATCAATGCCTTGTCGTCAAGCTCTACGACGTGCTTGGTGGTGCTGACGGTCTCGACGGGAAGCCCGCCGCGGTCCATGACCATGCGGATGGCCGTGAGCCGATCCTTGGTGTTGCCCTGCTCATCACCCGCGATCTTGATCAACGCCGACACGGACATGAGCAGACCGGCTTGTAGGCGCGCCCGGCTCTCTTCCGCTATCGCGGCTTGGACGGCCGGTTCGTGTGCCAAGCGCGACGCCGCGGACTTGGCGCTGTCGTAGTCGGTCGTGTAGCCGGCGGCCATGTAGGCGCGCGTGTAGTTGTCGTCCCCTTGTTCCAGCAGGGCCATAACAAATTCCCGGCGCCTGTCATTCAGGGCCGTCATGGCTGGCCCCATCTTGTAGGGGTGGTCCCGGGTTGGCGCCGACTTCGCGATGACCTTGGATGCTGACATGGTAAACCTCCTGATCCCCGGGATATGGTGGTTCCATGGCCAACGTTAAAGGGGTGAACATGTTACCCCCTACTGCAACGCTTCCAGGGGTGTCTGGTGTGCGCCTTAGCTAGCGGGCTGTCGGGGCCGGAACCCATGGAGGAACCCGACCCCAGCCCACAGCGCTGGGCGCAACATACCACACCCCTGGGCCATAAGTCAAGTGTTTTCGGAGAATGCCGGATTAACTTTTCGTAATGTGGGTTAAGGCCCTGATCCTATTGGCCGGTCTGATCCGATGTTGCCGAGGTTAACATTGGATTTTCCCCCGTCGCCCTAGACGAAGACCAGCCGCAATACTGTGTGAGCGGGCGATCCCGGGGGTGCCCCCACCCCACCCGGGTCTTTCGCGAGCGCGCGCGCAATAGACCGCGCGACCGCATGGGTTGTATACACGCGCGTATGCACACATGGGTGCAACACGGGCATACCCCCGGGGGGTATCGCGAAGGGCATGATGATCATGCGCAACGGTCATGCCATGCCACCGACCATGATCACCTCGGTAAACACGCACATACGCTTGTATACACGCAATCCATACATTCCATACCAAACCCATAGGAATGATCGGACACATAGGCAAGCGTTAGATCGGGCTAGCCATGGTAACACACCACTGATCATATCATACCACGGCGATAGGCAATCACCTCGCAACCCATTGAAATCATTGACAAACATGACATGCACCAAACGCATGGCCGATCTGCAATCTTTGCACACAAATCATCGCGTTAGTTCGGCACAATTTTTCGCAGTTAATCAATCGGCAGAACGCCCACCGGGTGACCCGGGAAGTCCACAAGCGGTCACACAGCAACGTGCACGGCCAAGCCGCTACAACCGCACACGCATTGCCCGCCCAATGCCCCTAAGCGCACAGTCGCAGGGAAGGGGAGGCGGGACACTGCCAACGGATGCGCCACTGAGCCGCGTAAACCCGCAAGGGTGCTAGGGGTCGATCCAGCATGGGATAGCAACCATGCCCGACCCCGGGCGGCACTAAGCTGTGAGAAACGCCATGCAGTGCCCTAGCGGCCGGCCGACAAGCACATGGTATTCTCGGCACCCGGAAAAAAACGGGCGGAACGCATGCAATCATGGGCATGGCGCGATACAATCAGGACATGAGTGAATGACTGAGCACGGTAGGCTTTGCGCTGCCGTGCTCTGGCTTTACCATGGGCAACGCCCCCGACAAGGCAAACCGCGGTCCGCTATGATGCGCAATGCGCGCATGTATGACTGGCGTTGCTGAGCGGCTGGCGTTGCCCATGGCCTAGCCACAACCTGGAGAACACCAATGACATTCGATCTGACGCAACCCTGGTCGCTCAACCCAGGCTTGCAGACATTCCCGGAGCCAATCGAGCCCGATTGCTTCGCGGAGGATTGCGACAACGAACTCGGGGACGATGAGTTCCGCTATCCCGAGGGCGTGCGCCGCGTCGCACCCGTGTTCTACGACGCGGAGTGACAGGCACCATGGACGCCAACATAATCCCGCTCGTGATCAAGGGCAGCGTGAACCAAGCACACGTTGCCTTGGCCAGCCGCGGTCTACACCCGACGAAACTCAATCATTCCCTGCCTTGGGATGAGGCATACGCGGAGGTGGAGAACACGCCTGAAGCCGTGGCCAAGGTGCGGGCATGGTTCCTGGAGAACTCGCACGCCGAGACCGTGTGCCCGGCGGGCGCCTTGCTGTTCTACCGCTACGGAGACGACGCATGAGCACACCCTATTTCGTGAACGCTGAATTAGATTGGCGCCGACGCCAGGGTCTCAGAAAGTATAAGGGTCTGCCAATCGAGACTGAAGAAGACTACGCCGATTGGCTAGAGGAATGGAAAGCCCAACGTTTCCGACAAGGCGCATTCGCGATGTATCTCGGTAGCATGCTGGGGGATGACGCATGAAGCGACGGGGATACTTCGGCGCGGCTTACCGACGGCGCTTGGCCGACGCCAAGGTCTGGCATGACCAGCAGATGGGTGACCGTTGGCCACATGGCCACTTGTGGGTCGATTTGCCCGCCATCGCCGATGAGCACTTGCAAGAGCAATGGTTTCCCACCCGTCGAACGGAGGGAATGGATTGGGATGATCTGTCGAAGGCTGCCAAGTTGCGTCAGCAACGCAAGGATGATCCCAGCTACTCGCGCATCTAATGGCGAAACCTACCGGGTGCTGCGGCGCCCGGGATGGTCGCAGGGTTGTGCCCTGCCTGATGAGCCAATCGTCAGCAACACTTGCGATGGAGCGAATATGCCAGACGTTGCATTCTGTCAGGCGTGCCTGACCTTGGCGCAGCGATGCGTCGGGACTTGGGAAACGTCACCCGATGCACCCGATGATTTCGACACGTTGGTCCAGACTTACCTCGGAACTGGCCGCATGGTGGTCACTGATCGGTGGTCCCCAGAGGATCACCCGGCTTTCGATGGTCCTGAGACCTATGCTGCTTTTCGGGCGTGGCACGACTGGCTCCACGTCACCTATCGTGGCGCATTCGATCTGACGGGTGAGTGCCAGATGGTTGCGCTGCATGAGTTGCAGTTGAAAGCATTCGTCGGGCCGAAAGCTGACGAATGGAGCGACATTCTGCGCTATGAGTTGATCGAGAACAACTTCGGAGCAAAAGCGACATGTCCGCCTTTGGGCTGATGCTCCTGGCACTTGCCATCACCCTTGCCATTGGAAAGTGGCAGGGGTTTACGCTCACCCGCACCGGTTACAACCGCTTCAAAGGGAATGGCTGACATGACACTTCTCCAGCTTCGCGAGTTGCGCGATCTGCTCGACCTCATCCCCATGCCGCCGAAGTATCTCGCCTCGCGTGAAGCGACGGCGGGTGAGATTGCCAATGGCATCCACATTCTCGACACGGCCATTCGTGAGGCATCGCGTCACCATGGCCATAGGCCAGCGGCGCCACATGCAATCGACCCTGCCATCTGGCACGCACCAGATGCACGGCTCCAGGTCATGCGCGAGAACATCGAGCAGGAGCAACGTGCCACGCGTGACTTCACGCCGATCCGCAAGAACTCTGATCCTCGGCTCTGGCGCGAGAACAACACCGAGAACGAAGGATGGGATGTGACATGATCCTGATACTCGCATTGCTCGCCTTCGTCGTCTTCGCGGCAATGTGGCGCTCATGATCATAGCGCTCATCTTCATCCTGGCCACCCTCTACATCCACGGAGAAATCACATGATCCAGCCATCCCTTCAGGTTCGCAACAACGTAGACCTGGGCACTGAGACCGCAGACAACACCGCTCTGGAACGCGAGACCGCCCTGGCCAAGCTTCGCGCACGGCGGGTGCGTTTGACCCGCGACGGATATGAGGTGGGCACTGATGCATACTATGGCGTCGGCGCGCCCGTCTACGTCGTGACCGATGCCGAGGGGAACTATCTGGGCACGGAGCGCGCATCCACGCCACTTCTGGCCAAGCAGAAGGTTGTGGCAGACCGCACGCTCCGCGCGGTGTTCTAGGCTCATGCGGCCTCGCATCCGCGATCCGCCTATCTGACGCAAGCTCACTTCAATGCGTCTGGACATATGTATATACTGAGCCGTGCCTACATCGAACCCAGGAGGTTGTCATGAAACCCCGCCACTAATCATGGCGAAACCATCCGCCGCAGTCGATCTACCAGCGGTAGCGCGCGTGGCTGCGGGGATGGTCGCAGGGTATGGCCCTGCCTGATGAGCCAATCAGAACCCCAAATGGGAGACCTTCGCTCACATGTATGAATTGCTCACGCTCGTGTCTGCTGGCTACATAGCGGGCGCCGCCTACGTCAAGCGCCATCACTTCACGCCGTATGGGCTCCAAGCCTTCATGGGGCCTTTCGCCATCATCGTTGGCATGGGCGTGATTGAGGCGCTGTATCAGTTTGGAGTGTTGTGATGGACTACATGGTTCCCGCCGTGGCCACGCCGACCCAAACGCTGGCCGCATTCCTGCTATTCGCAGCGCTCACTGGTATGGTGGTCGCAACGCTGGTAGCATGGATATTCGCCAAGCTCGCCAACTACACACCAGGGAGTGGACCGCATGTTTGAATATCAGCCCGTGACTGACGCCGTAGCCAACGGCGATATGCCTCTGACTGAAGACGTGGCGCAAGCCATCGCAGGCGAATACCTGGGCCAGTTGGCGATGGCCGGCGCCCGCAAGCTCTGGGGTTGGCTCGCGCCCGAGAGTAAGCTGTATGACGCGGGCGACATTCGCAACACTGATACCCCCACAGCACAGGACATAATCGCATGAGGCAGATCGCTCCATTCCCCAAGTGGCGCCGGCTTTCAGCCGGGGAACTGGATGTGCGAATTGACGGTGAGCAGTTCATGCTCATACGTGAACCGCACCGCTACGGCCGCAATGATATTGCGGTTCCACGTGCCGACGCAATCGCCTTGCGCGACGCACTGCTGGCCGAGTTCCCTCTAACTGAAAGGAAGGATAGTGCGAAAATTGCTTGACAGTCTGATTGGCGTTCACCGGACACCGACACGTCACGTGGTCATTGGCCATGGGTTTGAGGTGTTCGGCGGCTTGGCCGGTTTGGCTAAGTTCGACATGATCGCCAACGGCTCCATCGTCGTCGGGGCGTTACTGATGCTCTATGCAATCCTTGCATATCAGGCACCCGACTGAAACTTGACTTTCGCAACTCCGGTGTGGTATGTTGCGACCAGCGCTCTGGCCTACGGCGCGCCGGGCCACGCTTAGGCGTGCCGACGCTAGGCTCAGTAGCTAAGTCGCACACTCCACCACCGGAAAACTCAGGAGAAAGTGCTACCATGGCCAATCTGAACCAACTGAACCCAGAACTGGCTGCTGCCGTCAAGGCGCAGTCGCATACCCTGACGCGCATCTACATGGGCCGCACGCGCGCCCTGCCGACGCACCGGTCGCAGGACGCCTATGTGACCGACGGCGCGGTTGAGAAGTTCATCGAGAAGAACGTGCAACGCGCGTTCCCTGATGGCTTCACCGTCTACCACACTGAGGGCGGCTGGACCTACAAGTCCGGCTTGGCCAAGAAGGAACGCTCGTTCGTCGTCGAGGTGGCTGACGCCGATCCGCTTGCGACCGATACCCTGGCGCGCGAGTGGAAGACGTTTGCTGACCAGGAGAGTGTTCTGGTCACGACGCAAGACCTGACCAGCATGGAGTTCGTAGCGTGAACCGTATCCCCATCCCCGGCGAGCACATCATGGGCGCAACAATTGAACTCGACCATATCCTCGGGCTGAAGATCGTTGACACGAGCGTGAAGACCGACCCGGATACCGGGCGGTCCCATGCCATCGTGGAGTTCAGCGATGGCTCGACCACCGAAGGCTACACTGACAAGCCGGCAATGCGCCGGCTTCTTGAAAGGGCACAGGCCAACGCATGACACGTTTACACTCAGTTTCGACACCCGACGGTGGGCGTATCCAAGTCGTCGATCCGCCCCGGGAGGGGCGGGACTTGCCTGAGCGCGGCTGGAATGCCAAGCAGGGCGAGCATCACTACTTCGGGCGCGCTCGTAAGCCTGGGCGTGCTCTGGGCAACGTCCGGTTCAATGTGGAGTGGGTAGGCGCAGGCTGGTATTGGATAGACCAGCGGCGCACCGCCGACGAAGCAGCGATCCACGGCCCATTCGCAACCTCGGCCAACGCATGGTGGAACGCCAAGCTCCACTTCGGCGTGACCTATAAGCAGCGGAGAGATGTATGACCACAACCACCAACAAGCTCTGGCAGGCCGCGAAGGCTATCTTGGCGGATGCTGGTATCTCGGATATTCCGATCAAGCCCATTGATGATCCCGACCGGGGAGCATTGATGCAGGATTACGGATATAATCCGCCTCGCCCAATACACCTGCAAGTGGTGTGGCCACCTAAGACACAAAAGGACTTGGCGGTGCTCAGTCATGAGGCCGGGCACGCCGCCACTACTTCGTGGGCCAACGCCAATCAGGAAGTGCTGTGGGCCGAGTTGAAAGCGTCACTCTGGGGTATGCAAGCTCTGGCCCGACTTGGCATGTTGACGGAAGATGACTTGGCTACACGCCAACACGCCCTGGGCACTTATTTGCGCGCCGCCGTGAACCCATTGTGGTGGGACACGAGAGAACGAACCATGGCTAATGAGTTCCATCATGGGCGTCACGCCGAAGACGTGAAAGCTTTCATGGCTGCGAAGTCACTCAACGACCCGAAGCTGCAAGAGCTTCTGAAAGGAACCTATGGACGCGCAGATTAACCCAACACCCACACCGGAGCCCGAGGTGGTCCTGCCGCATCGTTTTGTGGTGGAGACCTACCCAGCGATGGACATGAAGACCTACCGAACCAAGGCCACGTCCGCGGCAGCGTTTGGCTCGCCCGTGCCCGTGATCTTGGATACCGGGTGGGAAGTCGTGCTCATCACTCAGGTGGCGGACGAAGCATCGGCCGAGGCCAACAAGCGGGCCGAAGCTGGCGAGCTTGTCCGCGCACTCAAACGCACTCTGCACTAGGAGAGAAACCCCCATGAAGGGCTTTGACCTGATTGCCGGTCGCGACCATCGTAGTCCGAAGTTCCAGCAGCGCCACTACGAGGCTTTGGCCAAGGTGTTTGCCAACACCCGAAGTCGGGATGCGCTGACGTTGCTCTACTCGCTGGCGGACATGCTGGCCAACGATAACCCCAACTTCAACCGCGAGCGGTTCCTAACCGCCGCAGGAGACCAGGAATAATGGACATTCAACGTCAAATCCAAAGTTTCGTGCGGTGGGCGCCGCGCGAGCTATCAAGCCGGTTGACCATCCGTGCCAGCGAAGCGGAACTCGCGGAGTTGAAGCGCAACGTCGAGCTTCGCCTGAGCTTCAACCATCCGCTGGACCCGGGCACCTATATCCAGTCTTACCTGGGCGTGCGGATCGACCATGACCCGAGCCTCGACCCACCATTCGTCGATCCTGGAATGGCATAATAGGAGCACACTGATGGACCTTTGGAAATACCGATGGCTAATGTGGTCGCTCGCGGCAGTCGCGGGCGGCGTGATCGGCTGGTTGGTGACGCCATGACAGCCCAGGAGTGGGTGGCCGCGGCGCAACTCGGCTGGCGGGAGTTCTACCCGCTGGTCGAGGCCGAGGCCAAGGTTTGGCTGACCCAGGCCCACGTAGACGAACCCGGCACAGACGTGTCCACAACCGAGCTTGTAGAGGCGCTGTGGCCGTCCGCGTGGCAGTCCGATGGGAAGGCCCGGCAACGTGTCTTCAAGGCGCTGACGGCCCTGGAGACGCGCGGGCTGGCCGGCTGGGTGACACTGCGCCAAGCGCGCGGCCGGTATGGCATGGTGAACTACCGGCGCTGGCACTATCCAACAGAAGGAACTGAAACACAATGACGAACACAATAACTCTGCAAGAGCTACATCGTCGCATGGCTCGCGACGCCGACATTGCGGCAAAAATGTATGATGCGATCCTGGTCGATGACGATGGCAATCCGGTTGTCGGCACGGTTGGCTTGGCCCAGGAGGCTCAAGCCCAAGAACCGGAACCTCGTGGTAGCACTCGTAGCCATGAGGCCCAATGGGACGCGGACCATATGCGCCAGTTTATTCGGCGCTATGTGGCAGGTATGCCGCCCGGCGAAGTAGTGTCGCGTGACGAAATTATGGAAACAGGTGGGTGGGCCGAGGGTCGGCCAGTGCCCAAGGGCACGAAGTCACTCGCGGGTGCCCGCATGTTGGTGAGCTACAATCTCACTCTGGCTGGGCTTCACCAGATTAGCCGCAGAAGTGCGGAGGGGAGTAGTGCCAAGAATGCGGTCTTCGAGAAACCCCGAGTGCAAGTGAGGTGACATGAGCGTTCCATCCGCTAACAGCGGGCTACCGTTGGATACCTTGGGCAATATGATAACAGCATTGTTCAAGAACATTGGTGACAAGGAAGCGACGCTACGAAAGTATCTCCTGGAAGCCCGTGATCGCGTCGCGTCGGGCGAAGCGGGGATATCGTGGAACGAATGGCGGATGGAGCACCTCAAGGTATCGAAATCTCAAGTCAATCGATACCTTGAGCCCCCCGCTCAGGCTGCCAAGCGGAGGCAAGCAAACGCTGCCCATATGGCCGCAACACGTGCTGCTACCAAAACAGTTGACGCACACGTGTGCGCCGATGATCCTGAACCCGCAACGAACCCCCAGACCACATGGCGCGACCAGTTCGCGTTGCTGTGGCATGAGGGTTCGTCCGCGGATCAAATGTGGGCGCGTGCTTTTATTCGCTGATCCTGATCGCCCACGTTCGTGGCGATCCCTTCACGAAGACCTTACCGGTGGTCTGGGCGATCTTCTTGAGCTTGCGCTCTGTGCTGGCGACATTGGCTTCCCATTCCTCGGGTGTCTCACCCATGAGATGGGGTGTCATGTTGCTGGCCAGAACGTAGTCTCCAACCGGCACCCCTAAGTCGCGCAGCTTGGCCGCGATCTTGTCGCTCGCCAGGGGGTCAAGGATTTTGACCTTCTGCGAGTAGACCTGATCCGACAGCACGTGCAACACCTGATCCCGGAGTTCAAAGTGGCGATGGATACGCTTGCCGTCCGGCCCGCATTCATCCGCTTCCTTGTGGTGCTCCACCTCCAGCGTGGCGAGCTTGCTGTCCTTGTTGAGCCGTGTCAGCACGAGGCGGGTATGGAAGTCCGCCGGCAGGGCGCTGCTCCCGCGCACGCGGTCCTGGGCGTCCTTGCCATAGCCTGTATGGGCTACCCAGAGTTGGGAGCACGGGAACTCGTCGAGCAGATTGTCCGCGAACATGCTCATCTCGGCCACTTCCTTCGGCTTGAACTCGTCGAGCCCCGACATGACCTTGGCCAAGGTGTCGAAGACAATCAGCTTCGGCATCCCGTAGCGATCGACCAGCGTGCGCAGCGCCGCGATGAACTCCAATTGTTCTTCAAAGCTCGCCACCCGCGGCGCCGGCCCGATCAGGAACGGTATCTTTTGAGTAATCCCTCGCGCTGCCTTCCACGCGCGGCGCCGCACCTTGCCCAGCGCGTTCTTGCCTTCGAGCGCGCAGTAGACAACTGGACCACTTTCGGCGGGCATCTCGCCACAAGTCTTGCACGCGGAGCAGATGGCCAGGGCTATGTCCGAGGCCACGTAACTCTTGAAGCTGCCGCTCGCGCCGGACAGGAGCACTCGGCTTTCTTTCATGATCAAGTCTTGGATCAACCATTCGGGGTCTTCCCAGGCGTCTTGCTCATCCTCATCCGCAAAGTGGAACCGCGGCGGCTTTGGCCGCGCACCTCCTGGCTGTGTATCCCCTGGATCAGATGAGCTACTGAGGCCCAGGTCTTCGGCTGTTCCAGTGCCGTATCGGGCGAAGGTTTCGCTGACGGGGGCGACGAAGTTCGCGGCCCCTTTGTGCTGTCGGTATGCTTCGGCATTGCTGACTATCCTTGCGAGTTCGTCTTCGGACCAGGGCGGTTGGCAGGCGTCGTTCCAGCCGGTTTCTTGGAGATTGGTGAAGACAGTTGCGGCGGTAACTCCCATACTGAAAACATCGCAAGCAAGTTGGTAGCACGTATCATTTCCTCCGGACCCGCTGATACTAACACGCTGTTGCCGTATGCAATCAGTGAGGAAGCGACGGACCCGAGCGATCTGTGCATCCGTGTCAAGCGTGGTGTCGTCGCCCTCAGATCGGCTATTGCTTGTCGCAACCGCTGTTCGACGGACAAGGAAGTCGGGGAGGATTGCAATGTCAGTGCCATGATTGATTACCTCATACGGTTGATCGAGCCATGTGCCGCTTTCATCTTGAACGCGGCTAGGCGGCAGGAGAACGTAGCTGTCACGTCCGCGCGTGTCTACAGCAGCGCGACCCGTGGCGAGCCTCAACTTTACCTTACCGGGCAGACTGCCCTGATAGTAGAGGTGCCGCCCTCCGCGTGGAGTGCGGACCTGATATGTGTTTACCTCATGCTCCCCTTCCTCCGCCAGCAACGCTTGCCAGTCGTTTTCGCCGTCCCATTCAATGTCAAGCACGGCCCAGCCCATAGTCTCTGGCGAGAACGCAATGTTGGCATCCGGGTGGCGTTCCCACCATTCGCGAATTACATCTTCATTGGTGCTTGCATCCTTGAAACCATGTTTGGTGATCGGTATCTTCGTCCCTGACCAGCAGGGGAAGATCGGCATATCGGCCCTGGCATACTTCAGGGCTTGTTCGAGCATCGTCACATCTAACCCTCATGGGTTGGGGCTTGAAGCCCGGGGTGTGCTGGCCCAACTAGGTGGCTCCCCAACGATTTGTCAACAGGATCAGTCAGCCCCATGCCAGTCATCGTGAGCTTGATCGCATTCCTTCTATGTCTCGCACTCTACTCGACCGGATGGCTCTGAGATGCAACTCGATTACGTTGAACGCACTGGCTACTTCACCTTGCGGGTGAAGCGGGGCGAGGCAGACTTGCGCAGCTTGATGCACGACCATGGCCTCGACTTCAGCGCACCCGCCAGCACAGGCCACGAGGCCGTGCTCATGACCAACGAACCCTATGCGGCTGCGAGCTTCGCGGCCCATGCCACGCCCCTGGCGCTGAGCAAGCTGAAGGGCATTCTCGACCAAGTGGAGGCATCATGGAAGACGGACAGCACGACCAAGATAGCGGTGCCGGCCGACAAGGAACTCTGGCCCTTCCAGAAGGCGAATGTCGAATATGCCCTTGGCCGGCGAAATACGCTTATCGCAGACGAACCTGGACTTGGGAAGACCCCGACAGCCATAGCCTTTGCGAACCAGATCAAGGCCAAGCGCGTGCTAGTCGTTTGTCCGGCGTCGATACGTTTGCAGTGGGCGACCCGCATTCGCGAGTGGTCAACCATGACTTGGCCCTACACAGTGCATGTTATTCTCAATGGCAACCGTGGGGTCAATCCCACTGCCGAGTGGACGGTGGTATCCTATGAGCTTTGTCGATCGCCTGCTACGGGTGCCGCTCTTGCGGCTGGTCAATATGACCTACTCATTCTGGATGAAGCTCACTACCTCAAGACGACCGGCACCAAGCGGTCGCAGGCTATCCTGGGCGGCGGTTTGCATAGAGCGTTTCCGGCAATTGAGAGCCGATGCGGCGCTATCCTTGCTCTTACTGGAACTCCGCTTCCTAACCGGCCCCGCGAAGCCTACACGCTTGCGCGTGCGCTCTGTTGGGACGCCATTGACTGGCAGTCCGAAGACGACTTCCAAGAGCGCTTCAACCCCGTCGCCCGAGGCGAGACCGACGACGGCAGGGTCTACGTCCGTGAGGAAGTAGGGCGGGCGCACGAGCTTCAGATGCGGCTGCGGGGCAACTTCATGACCCGGCATCTGAAGCGCGATGTGATGCCGCAGTTAAAGCTGCCGATCTACGATTTGATTGAAGTCGAGAACACGACCGCGGTGCGCAAGGCACTGGAGGCCGAGAGCCTGTTAGGTATCGATCCGGAGGATTTGACTGGGGCTGATATGTCGATCCTTGGCCATGTGTCCGAGGTGCGCAAGCAGATGGGTATTGCATTGGCGCCGCAGGTTGCCCAGTATGTGAACATGCTCATCGAAGGTGGCGAAACGAAAATCGTGCTTTTTGCGTGGCACATCGAAGTGCTGAACATCCTTGAGCGTGCACTCGCCAAGCATGGCGTCCTGCGGATCGACGGCTCAACATCCATGGGCCAGCGTAAGCGTCTGGTCGATCAGTTCCAGTCCGACCCCAGCAAGGAAGTCATGCTTGGCAACGTGTTATCGCTGGGCACAGGCGTCGATGGCTTGCAGAACGTGTCATGCCATGCGCTCATAGCCGAGCCGTCCTGGACGCCGGGCGAGAACGTGCAGTGCTTCGACCGTCTCGACCGTGGCAATCAGGCCCGACAGGTGCAGTGTGACATGTTTGTCGCGCCGAACTCCATTGCCGCTCGCATCCTTGCGTCCGCGCTGCGCAAGTTGCAGACCACCAACAAAGCGCTAGACAAGAGGGTATGACATGACACAGATCACAGGCGGACGTGTCCGCTATATGAAGCGCGTGCAGGCTGCGCAGTTCGAGCCTGTAGAGGCCGAGGCCGAGTATTCGTTTGCGGTATCGGAGGGTGACGACGAAGGTGCAGTGTCTCTGCGCGCTGGTATGGCGGCGACGAAGATGGTCGATGCCATGATCGCCAATAAACTCGGCCAAGTCGAAGTGGCCAATCCGTCGCCGAAGACTGAAGAGAAGCCGAAGGCGGAACGCAAGAACCGCTCGACCCCACCGCCGGCAGTTGAGAAGCCCGTCGATCCGCCGAAGACCGAAGCCAAGCCGGCCGAGGATGACCTGGGCTTGGAGGGAAACGCGTCATCTGGCGACGCCGATGGATCGGCCGAGGATGATCTGGACCTGGGTATCGAGACGCCCACGTCGGCTCCCGAGATTACGGACGTGGAATTGTCCACCGCCGTGACCCGGCGCAACGGCGAACTCATCAAAGCCTACCAGGATAAGGAGGGTGAAGACGCCGGCAAGAAGGGCACCCTATTGATCCGCAACCTGCTGGTCGATAAGTTTGGCGGGGCCAAGATACGGGAGCTTCCGCAAGAGAGACGCGCGGACTTCCTGAAGCAACTCGCTGCCCTACAATACAAGGCAGCGTAACGAGACGGGGTGGTGCCGCTAGGGCTGCGGCTTAATGGGTGCTCTGGTGTGCGCCCGCCACCCCAACTTACGGCGGGAAGTTGGCCCGCTGGCCCCGAGGGGGATAGCTTTGCGGCCCATGTCCTGGGCAATTGCGGCCGAGCCTCGGGGTCGATCCCCTCTACACACAGGAGACAGCACATGCAGACGAAGTTGGTTGTGGTTGCAGTGACGAATACGGAGACCGGCGAAGTGCGCCGAATGGGCTACTTCGGCCAGCCAGAGTTGGTGGACGCCATCACGGCCGGCGCGAAGGACGATGAGACCGCACTGGTTCTTGGCGAGTTCGAGGTGTCTGGCCTGATTGCGTGTTCGCTAGTGAACCGCGAAGATGCCGAGGCCCAGGGTTTGCTCGACCCTGAAGACGACGATGAGGATACCGACAACGATGACTGACCTTCCGGTTCACAGCCGGCTTGGCGCTTCATCCGCCGAAAGGTGGATGGAGTGCCCTGGGTCCAACGCGCTGCTGGACAAGCTGGGCTTCACGCAAGATACTGACGAGCCCGACTGGCAGCGCGAGGGCACCGCGGCGCACGATCTGATTGCCCGGTGTCTGAACCACACTGACACGGCCGGCCAAGAGGCGTGGGAATGGGTTGGTGAGATCATGGAGAATGGCGAGGTGATCACCGCCGACTTGGCCATAGGTGCTCAGGTGATGATTGACGAGTGTGTGCCGATCATGCATGGCGCCGATCAAGTGTGGGTCGAGGAACGCATCACGTCCGGGATCAGTAAATACTACTATGGCACGGTGGACTTCGCTGCACTGCATGGCACCTACCTCCAAGTGCGCGACTTCAAGAACGGGGCCGGCGTCGTGGTCGAGGTGGAGTGGAACCCGCAGTTTCTCTACTACGCCTGGGGTATCGCCGAGAGCCGGCCGGACATAGAGGTGATCCAGATTGGCGTGGTGCAGCCGAATGCCTACCACCCAGATGGCCCCGTGCGGACATGGACACTAACGCGCGACCAGCTTCGCAAGTGGATATACGAGAAGCTGATGCCTGCTATGCACAAGGCCATGCACTCACATGACTTGAAGCCCGGCGAGTGGTGTCGCTTCTGTCCTGCTAAGCTCATATGCCCTGTGCTCACTGGCCTGTTCCGTGCCGCCGCTACGATCGACCCGGAAGCCCTGGGTGGCATGAGTGACGCGGACCTGGACCGGGACTACGCGCTGATTGAAGCGGTGCAGATGCGCTTGCGTGCGATCAAGAACGAAGTGTTCAGTCGCCTATCCCATGGCCGCGAGTTCACTGAGGCCAAGCTCGTGCCCAAACAGGCAGACCGTGTGTTTCGCGGCGGCGCCGAAGATGTGCTTGTTGAAAAGCTAGGCGCTGACAACATCTATACGAAACCGCGTCTGAAATCACCGGCCGAGATTGAGAAGTTGACCGGCGGTAAAGCGTTGGTGAAGGAACTTGCATATACACCGGACACTGGGCTGACGGTGGTGCCCACAAGCAACAAACGCCACGCCGTTGTGGTGAAGCCCATTACTGAGAAGTTCAAGAGGTTCACTGAATGATCTATCTGACTTGCGGACTTGTTTCTCTTGCCGCTCTACTCTACATAGGAGAACAGTATGTGCGTTGCACGCACCACCGCCAGACGAAGGCGGCAAATGAGACTGGATACGAGATACGGGGCTCGCGCGGCACCCGTCTCCCGTAAGCTGCAAGGTCGCAGCAAGCTACTCGCCCAACAGAGCCGCGTTCGTAAGTAATCTTCACACCTGATAGGAGCCACTCATGGCTAAAGACCCACAGAACACAGTTGAACTCACTGGTATTCTCGCTCATCCCCATGTGATCGAGCCACACCAGTTCGTTAATCCCCGCACGAAGAAACCCGATGGTGAACCCAAGTATGAGGCATCGATCGTGATGGAGATGACTGGCGCCGAAGCCGATGCAGTCAAGGCCATCATCCGTCGCCTGGGCGAAGAGAACGGGGCGGACCTGAAGACCATGGCCAAGCCCATCAAGTCGGGCACGGCACTTGCGGACGCCCGCAAGGCGAAGTGTGAGGCCGAGAACAAGGCACCAGATGGTGAATACCAGCGAGGCAAGATGGTGCTCACGGCCCGGTCGAAGTTTCCTGCGCAGCTTGGTGTGCTAGTAGGCAACAACATCATTGACTTGGACACTCCGGAGAAGATCAAGGCCAACAGTGGCAAGTTCTACTTCGGCACACAGTGTGCCTCCGAGGTTTCGTTCGAGTGGCACGACAAGGTGGGCGGCAACCCGGCTGGCGTCCACTGCTATCTGAACTCGCTGTTGTCCTTCAACAAGGGCGAGCGTATCTCTGGCCCGCGTCCGGCGAGCGAGCGCTTCAAGGGCTTCGCTGGGCGTTCGTCCAGCGTCGATCCCGGCAAGAATACGGACGACGAAATCCCGTTCTAATAAGCCTTGCGGCATACCTGAACAGGAGACCACCGTGCGGACTTGGGTTTGCTTAGACTTCGAGACACTTAGCCTATGCGAACTCAAGTCAGCCGGTGCGGTGCGCTACGCGCAAGACCCCACCACTGAAATCATCTGCCTGAACTGGCGCACCAAGGATGGCGTGCCTGGGGTGCTAGTCGATCCGAGCCTGGATGGGTATTCCTACGTGACCCAGGGTCTACTGCCCACCGGCCGGCTCATGGCCATGGTGCTCGACCCCGGTGTGTTGTTCATCGCGCACCACGCGATGTTCGAGAAAGCCATCTGGCGCTACATCATGGTCGATCAGTATGGGTGGCCTGACATTCCCGATGAACGCTGGCACGACGTTATGGCTGTATGTGCGGAGAAGGGTCTGCCCCTGAAGCACGAGGCCGTCGCCCGCACACTGGGTGTCCATTCGCAAAAGGACATGGAAGGATCGCGCCTGACGCTGAGCATGAGCCGGCCGTATGCCAAGAACACGAAGGCCGGCAACGCGCGTGGCGAGTTCAAGGACTACCTCCCGAAGCTGGAGCTACACCGGCCGCGCATCGCCGAGTATTGCCAGACAGACGTGGATGGCGAGATAGATGTGCATCGCATCGTCGGCTGGCAGGAGCCCCGCGAGCGCGACGTGTGGCTTATGGACCAAGAGATTAACCAGCGCGGGGTTCGGCTCGACCGGCACTACATCCGCAACGCCCACAAGATCGTGCTCGACGCGAGTGCCCAACTGGCCAGTGAGTTCACGAAGATCACCGGGATCGAGAAGATTAATCAGGTGGCGCAGATCAAGGGATGGTGCGAGCAGCGGGGTGTGATCATCCCGAACCTCCAGAAAGAGACCATCACCAAGGTGCTCCAGGTGGACGTGGATGCCCCTGACGCTGTGCCTGAAGCCTGGGACGATGACTACGCAGCCGAGGATGCGCCCGAGACTGTGGCCCTGCCTGACGACGTGCGCAGGGCGCTCTATGTGCGGTCCCTCCTGGGTAGCGCCAGCGTCAAGAAGCTGCCCGCCATGGAGGCGTGCATAGGCTGGGACGCGCGAGCCCGGGGGTTGCTCCAGTATCACGGCGCCGGGCCTGGGCGATGGGCTGGACGCCTCCTACAGCCCCAGAACTTCCCGCGAGGCAGCATCTCTTTTGCTGCGGCCGACGGCACCCAGAAAGCGGTGCCCATGGCGATCGTGGTTGATGCGATCATGACAGGCGATTGGCACTATGTCGAGGCCATCGTCGGCCCGGCAATTGAGACCGTGGCCAGTGGGTTGCGGCACGCTCTGGTCGCCGCGGAAGGGGATGAGTTCGTCTGCGGTGATTTTGCGTCTATCGAAGCCCGCATTGTGTTGGCCCTGGCTGGTCAGCATGACAAGACCGCACTCCTGGCGTCCGGCGCCGACGTGTATCTCGACATGGCTGGAGCGATCTTCGGCCGGCCGGTGGTCAAGTCGGAAACCCCGTTGCGCCAAATTGGCAAGAACACGGTGCTGGGTTGTGGGTTCCAGATGGGCGCCGCTAAGTTCCTGGCGCGCTACTGCCAAGGGCGCACGCTGGAGTTCGCCAAGAGTGTGATCGACGCCTACCGCACCGTCTGGGCACCGTTGGTGCCGAAGCTCTGGTATGGCCTCCAGGACGCCGCTACACGGGCGGTGTGGGACAGGACGCCCAATGAGGCATTCGGCGTCGTCTACGCCCTGGAAGATCGCTGGCTGACCGCGCTGCTACCGTCTGGTCGCAAGCTCTGGTATTACAATCCGCAACCCGTGACCCGAGCGATGCCGTGGGACAAGAATGACATACGGCCGGCCTTCACCTATCAGGCGTGGAAGAATGGTCATCTGGTCACGGTCACGGCATACGGCGGGCTGTTGACGGAGAACGTCGTGCAAGCTCTGGCGCGCGACCTTCTGGTTTCAGCCATGTTCAAGTGTCGCGCTGAGAACATACCTATCGTGCTCACCGTGCATGACGAAATTCTCGCCGAGGTTGACAAACGCCGGCAGGCGGAACAGATGCTCAAGCAGATCATGGAAGATCGCGATCCCTGGGCAATTGAGTTGAAAGTGCCAGTGCTATCGGAGTGCTGGTCAGGTGGAAGGTATCATAAATGATTGGTGCAAGGGAATGCCCATGTTGCCGCACGCTCTGGGCAGTGAAACAGCCGATCCCACTGTTACGTGCGTTCGATAAAGTGGACCCCTCGACAGTCGAGTTCACCATAGAAATGATGGATGAGCCGTGTGACAACTGCGAGTGGAGGCGGCTTCATGGCAGCAAGTAGAGCAAAGGGGAAGCGCGGCGAGCTTGAGCTTGCCGCCTATCTCCGCGCGCGTGGTATCGACGCCCACAGGGGCCAACAGTTCAAGGGCGGCGCCGGAAGCCCTGACGTTGTGCATGACATACCCGGCGTGCATCTGGAGTGCAAGCGATGCGAAAGCGGAAACCTTTACGAGTGGCTGGCGCAAGCCCAACGGGACGTTGGGGCGTCGGGGGCGTTGCCCGTCGTAGCCCACCGGAAGAACAACAAGGAATGGGTGGCGATCCTGCCACTGAACGAGCTACTGGAGATATTGGTATGTCTGAACGAACGTGGAGTGTCGGCATCACATGCGGCGACGGCTTCGACGGAGTGGTCTTCGCAGACAACGAGCGACACGTTGAAGTAAGGGCTACATGGCCTCGTGGCGCGAACGCCAAGTTCATCGCGATGCGCCTGGAACAACTGGCGAAGAACTTGAGGGAGCACAACGACAATGGCTGACCATCTGTCTGATGCGGAACTCGTGTCCCGCATGATCCTGGCCCGGGACTTGGGCAACGCCAAGGCCGCGGCGCAACTCGGCATCGGCGTGCGGCCCTTGCAGACTTCGCTTGCTCTAGCGCGAGAGCGCGGCCTGACACCCGAGAGTAAGGTAGTCGATGAGCTTGGCAAGGCGAAGGCGACCATCGCCGCCCTGCGCGCCGAGGTGGCCGGACTACACCGCGTGGCCGAGACCGAAGAGAGCGTGCGCGAGCGCATATATGGCCTGAGCAATCTGGAGGTGGACCCGCCGGTCTGGACACAACGCCGGCCAAAGTCGATCAAGAACCCCGGCGTGCCCATGACCATCTGGTCGGACTGGCACTGGGGCGAGACCGTAAGCAAAGTGGAGGTAGGCGGTGTTAATGAGTTCACTCTGCCTATTGCTCGTGAGCGCGTTCGCAGACTGGTGGACACGACAATCTCGCTCGCCAAGGATCACATGGTGCGGCCTACTTATCCTGGCATTGTCGTGTGCCTGGGCGGTGATATGATCACGGGAGATATTCATGAGGAACTGGCTGTCACGAATTGGGGCACAACTCAGGAGCAATTCCTCCAGGTTCAAGAGGAACTCACCACTGCTCTATCGACTATCGCTGATGCTTTTGGTCGTGTATTTGTTCCCTGTGTTGTTGGTAACCATGGCCGTGGAACTCTTCGGCCTCGGTTCAAACAACGGGTTCTGACCAGCTACGAGTGGAACCTCTACAACCAACTGGAGCGCACGTTCCGTAAGGACAAGCGCTTTCGGTTCATGATACCAGGAGAGACCGATGCGTTTTTCTCTGTATATGGCCATCGCTTTATGCTCACTCATGGTGACACGATGGGCGTTAAGGGTGGCGATGGGATCATTGGCGCGCTTGGACCGATTACCCGTGGAGCTATCAAGGTGGGTCGCAGCGAAGCGCAGATTGGGCGGGACTTTGACACGCTCATTATCGGGCACTGGCATACCTACTTGGGTCCTAACGACTGCACTTCAGTCATCGTCAATGGCGCCCTCAAAGGATACGACGAGTTCGCCCGGCTCGCACTGAGGGCGCGCTACAGCCGGCCGACGCAAGCCATGTGGTTCGTGCATCCCGACCACGGCATCACCGCCTCATGGCCCATCTATCTCGACCATCGCCGTAAGGC
>Ga0310811_10001160_pt1 | contig 33721 bp, 24 predicted proteins | sample YCmetagenome_FD_207642 | JGI IMG/M metagenome (GOLD analysis project Ga0310811, IMG submission 207642) | Soil microbial communities from experimental microcosm in Duke University, North Carolina, United States - YC | ecosystem: Engineered > Artificial ecosystem > Soil microcosm > Unclassified ...
CCGGCGATACCAGAATATCGCGCAGGCCGACCGCGACGGCCCCGGCAAAGTCGCGCTTGGCCCGCGCCTTGGTAAAGGCCGCCAGGAACGGCTTCACATCTTCTTTGGTCACATCGCGGCGCCAGGCGCGGCGCAGCAGGGTAGAGAGAATCTTTTCGGCGCAGGGCGTTTCCGCCGCCGCGGTGCGCGGGGTGCAGCTCAGGATATGGCGGCGGCTTTCGCTGTCGGCCGGCGGTCCCGGATTATAGGGGCCCGTGATTTCGGCGCGCGCCAGAGTCGGCGGCCCGCTGCTGATACTGACAGCTTCACCAGGCTGAGGCCCTCTGATCTCGAACTCCTTCAGCTTGCGGCCATCCAGCAGCATGACCAGGGTCGGCCGGATAGCCGAGCCTTGCACGTCCACCGGACCGCCCTGCGCAGCCCCGCCCGCGCCCGGCAGGTTGGGCACCGGGCCTTCATTCTTGGCGCTGCTTTCGGGGAAGGTGATGATGAAGCTGTGCTGTCCCGCCTTTATAGGCATGCGGATATGGAAGAAGCGCACGCCTTCCGTCGGCGTCAGGTCCGCATCGTTCAGGAAGGCGCGGAGGTCATATTCTCCATCTCGCGGGAAATACTTCTTTACGAGAATGCCGCCACGGGTATTGAACGGCATGCCCTCGCCTTGCCATACGGCCTGGCTTTTGATCGCGGGATAGCGGTCGGTGACGGGCGACGGATCGCCCTCGCCCACGGCCAGTTCACTGACGCGGCGCGCCACCTTGAGATAGCTCTCAAGCAGGAGCGGCGACATCGAAAGTGAGTCGGCGATATTGTCGAAGCCATAGGCCACGGCATCGCTCGGCAGATCGCCGGCAAACGGAAAATCGATGTCCAGCAGATCGCTGACAGCGTTGCCATATTCGACGCGGTTGAGGCGGCGGATGATGGTCTTGCCGACCATAGGTTTCTTTTTCGCAGCGGCATCCAGAGCGGCGATCAGTGATTGCACCATCGCATGCGTGACTTCGGGATTGGGCCGCTTCTTGATGGGCCCAGGCGGCATTTCGCCCGCACCCAGGCGCACCACCACTTTCTCCCAGACATCGGCATGATCGGTGAGGTGCTGGGTATCGATTCCTTCCAGCACCAGACCGGCGGTCTTCAATTTTGCATTATGGCAGCTTGTGCAGAATGTGCCGAAGAATGCGGTGCGGCCCGCCGCCGTCTTCAGCTTGGCGTAAGTCTGCGGGCCCGGCGCAAAATTGTCGGCTGTCTGGGTCGGCGCAGCAGGCGCCTCAGCCGGTGGTGGGGACTGCGCGGCGGCGGCTTGAAAACCCAGGAACAGCAATCCCGCGGCAAGAGCGATCCCGCTCCGCGCATGACGGACGCAGGTCTGTCCAATCCTGGTATGCCATTGCCTCTTATTATTTTGAGGCTGATGCCACATAGCCATCCTTCCCGTTTGGCTTTTGCCGCAAAAGTAGGCGCGGCCCCTACCTCTGTCAAATATTAGTAGTAGTAGTCACATATTGGGATTCACTGCGATGCCATTGATCTCACTCAGTTATCTGACGCCAAGCATGCCCGCGGGAACCGAGCCGCGCCGCCTTTTCGGTCAGGCGTCCTGTTACATTCGCGAAAGGAAGCCTCGCGAACGGCTAGGTCTCGGGATCGACCTTATAGGCGTGCGGACTGTTGCCGATCTTGAGGTCATAGGACCACATCGCGCCGGGCACGACCGTCACCTTCGAGCCCAGGGTCAGGCGCGCCTTTTTCTCGCCCAGCTGGACATTCACCTGATGCCAGACCTGCCCATTCTCGAGGGTCGCAATGAAGGCGCCCTGATTGTCATAGCGGACGCCGACAAGAACCGAGACGGCCATCGCCCTGTTGCTGGAAAACATATCCATGAAGCCGCTGCGGTGGCGAGATGAAGGCGGCGCGACCCTGGGCGTCGCACTGACGGCGACAGGAGGCGGCGGCGCCATTGTCCCAGCCGGAGGAACGAGGCGCTGTTGAAATTCCGGCGCCGGCGTCAGGCCCAGCTTGGACCGCATGAGTTGCTGTGCGCCATAGGTGCAGTCCAGCCAGGTGCGATCATCCGGGATAACCGAGCAGCGCTGCATTGCCGTCAGCACATCTTCTCGCACGCCGGCCAGAACCGGCGAGTTGAAGAGCGCGGCAGCAAGTGCTGAGAGATAGATAAACTTTTTCATTTGCAGCCCTGGAGAATTCGACAGCCCCGGCCCCAGGTAATTGGAGCCGCCAAAGTCAGTAGGTCACTTCATTCCTTCTTCGTCCAGTCCAATATCCAGCGCGGAAACCGCGGCCAGTTTTGCGGCGCAGCGCGGCTAGCGATCCTCCCCGCCCGCGCGCGCCTGCCCGAAGAAAGTTTCATCGCCGATCTGCCCGCCTTTGAGAACAATCTCCAGACCGTTCCGGCTTTCATCGTCGGACCAGGTCCGGCACAACGGCGCGCCGGGAGTCAGGCTGGCCGTAATCGTGAGCGCCTGGATATTGAGCGCATTCATGATCTCGCCGGAACTGTCCCCGCCGGCAATGACAACCCGGCCCGGACGGGCGCGGTCGAGCATTCTCCGCATCACCTCGGCAAGCGTTGCGCCCACGGCGCGGGCCGCGTCCGGTCTTGAAAGACCCGCATTCTGCGCCAGTTGATCGAAACGGTTTACGCTTTCGTCATCCGGACCCTCCGCGCTGAAGATGACAGGGCTGATGTCCTGCTCCAGCGCCGACGCTGCGATGCCCGCAAGGCGCTCGATCTCGGCTTCCCGTGTTCGAATATGGAGCGCACTTGGAATATCCATGCGTTCCGTCCGGAATCCGTGCGCGCGCGCCCACGCGATCTGTGAAGCCGTCACTGGCGAACAACTGCCGCTGACCACCGCGATCGCCGGAACCGCCGCGGCCTGCGGCAGGGAAACCTGTTTGGGCAGCAGACCGATCTGCCGCCAGTAGGCGGTCAGCGCATAGCCCAGGCCGGACGATGAGGCGCTGAACAATCCGGCGCCGCGCCGTTCCCATACCAGCCGGCCGGCGGCGGCAAGCGTTTCTTCGTCCATGACGTCAATGAATACGACCGGCACGTCCGCGCCCATGAGATCATCGAGGCGCCCGGCCGCCGTGCCCTGGCGCAGCTCAAGCACGTCGATCAGTTCGATGCGGCGCGCGGTCTGCGCCGCCAGATGGCGCTGCAGATCCGATTCGCCCATCGGCGTGACGGGATGACGGGACATGGTCGGATGACGATCCAGGCGATAGGCGATACCACCCACGGCAGCGAACAGGTTGCCGAAGACCTGGTAGCGCGCCAGACGCGGCGAACCGACAATGGTTGGAGACCACCGGCCCGGCATGACCTTGGTCCCCAAATCTATAGCGCGGCCAATGGAGCCGATGGTGGGCGAGGAATCAAAGGTGGAGCAGACTTTGTAGTGCAGGATCGGCGCGCCCAGCCCTGCGAGAATGGAGAAGTACTTCGGAAGCTCTTTTTCCATCCATTCCGGACTGCGGCCGCGGGAAGACCCTGCCATACCGATGCAGCGCGCGTTCGGAAACTTCGCCAGCATGTCCGGTGTCGGCGTCGTCAGGAACAACACCGTGGACACGCCGGCGGCCGCCATCGCCTCCATCGCATCGGTCGAGCCGGTGAAATCGTCGCTGTAATAGGTCAGCAGCAATTCTTCGGGATGACCGCTCACCGCCAGAGATCCAGCGCCTGCGCCAGGGCCGGAACGCGTTCCGCATGTTGCGCCAGCGGAATTCCTTCGATCGCCGCATCCCAGGCGGCGCGCAGAGCCTCCACGCCCGCGGACACGCCACGGGGATGGCCGAAGATGCCGCCGCCCGCGGTGTAAATCAGGTCGGCACAGCCAAGCGCCGCATAGGTATCGTGGGCCTGCAGCCCGGTCTGTCCGGAGCTGAAAACCGGCATGGCGGGAAGCGGGGCCTCAGGCATCACCGGCGCCAGCACCGAGCGTGCGGCAGCGATGACGCTCTCGTCCGGCTCGGAGAACTTGTTGCGCAGGCCGTTCACATGCAGATGGTCCGCGCCCGCAAGCCGCCAGATCTTCTGCAGCGGCGCGAAGTCGAAGCCAAGCGCCGGCGACCGGCTCAGATAGCCCCAGCCGGCCCGATGCCCATGGATCGGCAATTGCGCATGGCGGCGCAGTTCGGTGAGGCCCACCAGGCCCACCGCATTGAGGCAGACCATCACGCAGCTGCCGCCTTCGGCCAGAACCAGGTCATGACGCCGCCGCATCTGGTCAAGATCGCCGGTCAGGTTGAAGGCCACCATCGTCTTCTTGCCGCTGCGCTGCGCGGCCTCTTTGACAACCGCCATCACGGCGCGCACGCGTTCGTTGAACGGACAGCCGGGACCATCGGCCTGCAGTTCGTCGTCTTTTATGAAGTCAATGCCGCCGGCAACCAGTTCGCGTGCCTGCTGCGCGGTCTCGGCCGGTGAAAGGCCCACGCTCGGCTTGATGATGGTGCCAATGAGCGGACCGCGCGTGACACCTGCGAGCTTGCGCGTTCCCTCCACGCCGAAAGCGGGGGCCGGATAGGCCGCTGCAAAAGAGGGCGGCAGCTCCAGATCGACCAGGCGAAGGCCCGTGACCTCGCGCAGTTCGTAGAGATTGCCCGCAACTGTCGCCATCAGGGTCGTGAGAGAGGGCCCGAGATTTTCAATCGGCCAGGACAGCGTGAGCTTGCATTGCGTGTAGCGCGCCGACTGTTTCGGCGTCGGCAGGCTTGGCGTTGCCGATGTACCGATGATGTCGAGCCGCTCCACCCTGGCGCCGGCGCGCGCCTTCAGCTCCGGCGTCTCGGCTGCCAGCGCGACAAAGGTGCCGCTCGACTGCTCGCCGGCGATGACCTCGGCCGCCCGGCCTGGGTCATCGCCGGTTTCCAGCCAATAAGTGGCGTAGATTCGTTCGCCCATCGGTTTTTCCGCAAGAGCCGCGTCAGGTGATACGGCGAATACTTTCCGCGATCTCCTGGCGGTCGAACACCCCCCGCCAATCGTCCCGCATCAGGCGCGGCTTGCCGAACGTAATGGCCTTGTTGCAGGCGTCGGAGAAGGCGCCGGGGATTTCCTTGAAGATGACCGCGGCCAGGATGTTCATATGCCCCAGCAGAAAGTCCCGCGCGCACTGTTCGGGAACGCCGCGTTTCACGGTTTCCTCCATTGCATCGCGCATGACATCCAAAAGAGTCGCGCAGACGGTTTCCGAAAGGCCCGGCTCCAGGATCGCCATCTGCTCAACCGTCAGGCGGTAGGAGCGCAGGATGGGCGCGTAGATGGTCTTGGCCACCTCCTCGCCAAGATCGAAGGCCTCGGGCGGACCCTGCATCAGGGCGCTAGTGATGGACTGCTTCGCAGCACTGCCGCCGAAATGATCCTTGCGGGCTTCCGGATCGATCTCATCGTTGAAGATGGTCGGATGACAGGGATGCGCCACGAAATAGGTCAGGTCCTTGCGATCCGGCAGATGACCGGCAAAGGGTGCGGCCGCATCCAGGGTCATCACCATGGTGCCCGGTTTGAGCTTGGGCGAAATTTCATGTGAAACCTTGCCGATCAGGGTATCCGGGATCGCCAGGATCACCACATCGACATCCGCAAGCGCGGTATCGACATCGACGCACTGAATACCCAACTCTTCCTGCAAACGCTGGCGTCCTGCCGCACCCGGTTCTACGTGCCGGACCCGGAAGTCAGAACCGAGCAGGTTCTTCGACAGGCGGACACCCATTTTTCCACCGGCGCCGAACAGTGCGATTTTCTCGTTCATGGAAATCTCCCAGAGTGTGTGCCCGGACCAGCGGTCACTTCGCGTAAGGTGTCAGTTCGAGAGGATTGTCGCCGGCGATGGCCGGCCCGGACTTGGCGGCAATGGACATGACCAGGAACGCCGACAACAGCAGCAAGCCACCGACGACGAACATCGGCGCCTGGTAGGAACCGGTGGCGTCCTTCATCGCCCCAGTAATGTAGGGCGCGGCGAAACCGCCGATGTTTCCGATCATGTTGATGAAGGCGATGCCGGCCGCGGCGCCGGCACCGCTGAGATAGCGTGCCGGAAGTGTCCAGAAAACCGGCAAGGCCGCAAAGATCGCGCAGGCGGTGATGGTGATGACGGCGATGGTCATGGTCGGGGTGGTCATGGAAAGCGCGCAGGGAATACTGAGCGCGCCGATCAGGGCCGGCAAGCCCACATGCCAATTGTGTACGCCACGACGGCCAGGACGTGTCCACAGAAAGGTCGCCACCGCGGCAGGCAGATAGGGAACGGCGGTGATCAGGCCTTTCTGGAAAACGTCGAACTTGCTGCCGAATTGGGATTCAAAGCCGCCGATGATGGTGGGCAGGAAAAAGGTCAGCGCATAGAGGCCATAGACCAGCCCGAAATAGATCAAGGCGAAAACCCAGGTCCGGGAATCGCGCAGTGCCGTGCCCGCGTGACGGCCATGCTCGCCGGCCTTGGAGCGGTCTTCCTTCGCCAGTTCACCCGTCAGCCAGTCACGCTCACCGGCGGTGAGCCAGCGGGCCTCGGCCGGCGCGTCCGCCAGGAAGAACCAGGTGACAAGGCCGAGAAGAATGGCCGGAATGGCGACCCCCAGGAACATGACCCGCCAGCCGGCGAGGCCGAACACGCCGTCCATCCCGATCAGAGCTGCGGCGACGGGCGCACCGATCACGATGGTCAGGGGCTGCGCGATATAAAAGAGACCAAGTATGTGGCAGCGGTGTCTGGCTGGGACCCACAGGCTGAGAAACAGGATAGCCCCCGGAAAGAAACCAGCCTCCGTCACGCCCAGAAGAAAGCGCAGCCAGTAAAGTTCGCTGGTGCCGCTCACCCAGGTGAAGAGAAGCGATACGATTCCCCAGCTCACCATGATGCGTGCCAGCCAGCGCCGGGCGCCGAACCTGTGCAAAGCGAGGTTGCTGGGAATTTCCAGCAGGATGTAGCCGGCAAAGAAGATACCTGCCGCAAAGCCGAACTGGGCCGCGGTCAGCCCCAGGTCCCGCGTCAACCCGTTCGGGCCGGCGAACGAGATCGCGGTGCGATCCAGGAAATTGACGACGAACATCGCCGCCACCAGGGGCACCAGCCGGGTAGCGATCTTGCGAATGGCCGCGCGTTCGATACTGCTCACCTCGCCCGGCCCGTGGTCATCGTGCATGACATGCCCGCCTATTGGCTCTGCAATGTGATGTTATAACATGCGGCCCGGCCGGTCTTGTCGCTGGACCTGGTATAAAACAAAGTCCCGGCTTGCCGGGATCGAAAAGGAAACAGGAATGGCATCCACGTCTCACCAGGTCATCGCCCTGTTTGCCGAGCCCCTGTTCAAGGCCAGCATCGCCGGCGCCATCAGCCCCGAGCAGATCGACTTCATCAAGAAGCTGAAGATGCGGGACAATATCGAGAACCTTATCTCGGAGAACAAATACATCTTCGAGGAACCGCAGCTGAAGAGCATCAAGGACGCGGTGCAAGAGGTCCTGGATATCTATGCCGCGCAGGTGATGTGCATTCCCCAGCGGCTGTACGTGACGCAGTCCTGGTCGCTGATCAACAAATCCAATACCGGCATGCATGGCCATGCCCATTCCAACTCGATCATTTCCGGTTCGTTGTACTATTGCGAGCTGCCGCAACCGGCGGCGGCCATGACCTTCGTACGGCAGACCAGCTACCAGCAGATCGACCTGCGGCCCCCGCCCGACAAGCGCAATGTCTATAACACGCCCATCACCTCGGTGACGCCGGCGCAGAACGAGGTCCTCCTGTTTCCTTCGAGCCTGACACACACCGTCGATCCGAATGTAACAGGCCAGACCCGCTATGCCATCGCCTTCAACACCTTCGTCAAGGGCAAGCTGGGGGACTATCACACCGTGTCGGAGTTGGTTCTCTAGTGTCCCGATTTCGAAATTCGCACGATCTCGATATCGGGCTCAGGGCGAATTTCGGAATCGAAGGACACTAGCAATCTATTGATTCTAGTGTCGTTTGGTTTCGAAGTTCGCCTCAGGGGTCGATATCCATGATATGGCGAACTTCGAAACCACGACACTAGGCGCTCCGCCTGCGGCAAAAAAGCAAAAAGCCCCGTCCTTTTGGGACGGGGCTTTTTCGTATCGGCGTTAGAACTGCTTGCGCAGCTCGAAGATGAACATGCGGCCTAGGGTGGCGAACGCGGTCGGCGTGCCCGTGCCGGAGTTGGCGAAGGGCGGATTGGTGTCGGCGATGTTGTTGACGGTGATGCTCGCCCTGGCATTGCTGGTCCAGGTGAAAATGCCGTCCAGGTCGTAGCCGACATTCAAGTTGGTCACCATGAAGTCGCCGACATGGGTCTGGGCGCCCAGGCCCGTGGCGGTATAGCCGGCACTGTCCTGAACCGTGAGGCGCGCCGACAGCGGCCCGACCGTGCCGCCGACATAGGCCGTGATCTGATAGGGCGACAGGTTCGCCGCCAGCTGATCGGCAATGAGCGTGGTGATATTGCGGTTCTGGGTATAATCGGTGCCGCTCACGCCCAGATCAATCGAACCCCAATCCATCTCTCTGGCGTAGTTGACCGCGAAATCCCAGCCGCGCGCCCGCAGCTTGCCATAGTTGAAGCGGCGCAGGTCGCGGAACGAATACGGCGTGGTGATGAAGCAGCCGATGGCCGCATTCACAGTCGGACAAGCCGCGCCGTTGGGATTGTAGAACTGGGCATAGCCGCCGGAGAAGCCGGCGGTCGGCACCGGAACACCATTGACCGTGGTCGCAGCGACCATCTGGGCCAGGGTCGGGTTGAGAATATAGTAAGGCTGGATGGTCGGCGCGATACCTACACCACCGGTGCTGGCATTGTTGCCGCCAGGGGCAAACACGATGCTCGTCGCCTGGTTACCCGGCAGAGCGATGGTGTTCTGCAGGATGACATACCAGCGCGACAGGCTCAGCTTCAGCCCCTCAAAGAAACTGGGGGTGTAGTCAAAGCCATAGGAGCTGGTGGACGAAGTCTGCGGCACCAGGTTGGGATTGCCGCCCGGCATCGCGATGGCGGGGCGGGCCCTCTCCAGCGCCTGATCGGCCGCGGAATCGTAGGGATTTGTCGGGGCGCTGCCGCCGAAGGCCACGCGGGTGTCGATCGCAGCCACAGTGTCGTCCAGGCTGGGCGCAATGAACGAGGTGCCCGTATTGCCACGGATTTTGAGGTCCTCGATCGGAGCATAGGTGATGCCGACGCGATAATTGTCCGTGCCGCCCTTGAAGCCGCCACCGGAGGTATTCAGATAGTCGTGGCGCCCGGAAACGTCGATGTCGAAGGTATTGACGAACGGGATATTGTTTTCCGGGCTGATGATCGGGGCTTCGATTTCCGCAAAGACCGACTCGGTGATGCGGTGGCCCGACAGGGTCGAGCGATAGCCGCCTTCCGGAATGGCGCCGACCGGGAAGATGGTGCCGTTGGCCAGGCCATTATAATAGTCGCCAGCCGACTGGTACTTTTCATACTGGGCGCCGATCGCCCAGTGGATATCGCCGCCCGGGACCGAGAACAGCGCGCCCTGCGTCAGGGCGCGTACCTGGAAGATGTTCTGGATGCCGCGGCCGTTCTGGCCATAGGACTGGATGGTTGCCAGGGTCGCCTTGCTGCCCGCCGCCAAGTTATAGGGATCCAGCGCAAAGGCCGGATCGGGGCTCACCAAAGCCGCATTCACGGTGGCGTTGTTGATCGTATAGTTGATGGTATCGACGTCGCTGCGGCCGTAATTGGCCATCAGGTTCAAGCCCCAGTCCTTGAAGGGACCGTGGGTGCCCAGATCGATGTCCAGCTGGGGGGTGATTTCCCACTGATTTTCGAACTGCGGACCGGGGTTGTAGGGCCCGAACACCGGCGAATAGTCGAAGGAAACCGTCTGCTGCGTTTCACCATTGATCGACTGGAAGAAGGGGTTCTTGTTGGTGATGACGGCATTGGTGGTCGTGTTTGGCGGCCGAAGAGCGCGGGCGGTGTGGAAGGCCGCGTTCGCCGTCATCGAGAATTCGACGCCCTCGGCGATATGCTGGCTCATGCTGAACCACAGCGTGCTCTGCTGCTCGGTGGGGATCACCGAAAAGCCTTGCGCATTGCCGATCGAACCGGGGGTGCCGGCGCGATAGGTATCGCAGATATTCTTGCCCACGCTTGCTGCCGCCCTCAGGGCACCCGGGGTGTTGGCCACCGTATTGCTGTTCAGGGCATAGGTGACGCCGCCCGCCGTCACGTTGGCCAGGGCGCAGGGCGAGGTGCGGTTGTCGATGGTGCCGCCCAGCGGGATCAGGTCCTGCCCCAGATATGTCCGGGTCTGTGACATCTGATAGCCGTTATAGGTGTACTGGTAGGCCAGATAGGCATTGCCCGAACCCCAGCTGTGGCCCGCCATGGCGCCCAGATTGTACTGGGAATAGCCGCCGTCGGCGGTACCGAAGGAGCCCTGGGTCTCGAAGCCTTCATAGCTCTTGCGGGTGATGACGTTGATGGTGCCGGTCACCGCGTCCGAGCCGTACAGCGACGAACCGCCGTCCGCCACCACGTCGACGCGCTGGATAACCATCGATGGGATTTCCGACAGATCGGACGTGGTGTTCAGGCTGCCCACGCCCACCATGTTGTGGCCGTTGACCAGCAACAAAGTAATGCTGGCGCCGCCGCTGACATTGAGATTGCGAATGCGCGGGACCACGCCACGGCTGGTGCCGACGTCGTTGGTGCCGGAAACGGGAACCGTGTTGAAGATGTTCGAAACCTGCGGCACCGTTTCCAGGATGCGGTCCATCGTGACCTGGCCGGTGGCGGCGATGTCGCCCGCATCAACGGTGACGGCGGAGGTGCCGACGGGGTTGATGCCTTTGATCAGCGTGCCGGTGACCGTGACGGTCTCGACATTGTTGCCCGCTGCGCCCTGGCCTTGCGCGTAAGCGGCAGGCGCCATGGCCAATGCGCCCAGCGACGCGCCGAGCATGAACCGGGTGGCCGCACGCGTTGACGGCTTGATGCTGAAAAACATTGGATGGCTTCCCTCTCGTTGCGGCGTCCCTGTGCCGGGATCGTCCGCATGTCAGAATCTCAACATGTGCAATATGTCACTAAAGATTTGAGACCGGCTTCGGCCTCAAGTCAATGTCGATCCTGCCCGCTGCATGATCGACAACCCTAAGGCGTGCCTTCCAAGCCATACCGGAGCCTCACAATGTGAGAGACGCCCCCCGGCAACGAATGCTCACCCGTGGTCGGGCGGCTCAAACCGAAAGCCGGTCCAGCTTGAGTGGCGCAGTGCTGTTGCCCAGCTTGTCGGTCGGCACGCCCAGCTTGTCCAGAATGGTCAGGTGCATATTGGCGACCGGGGTATCGACGCCCGACGCCGTGATCATGCGGCCCGTGGCCAAGCGGCCGCCAGAGCCGCCGCACAGCACGATCGGCAGGTTGCGCTGACTGTGGACGGTGGGATTGGAGAGCGTGCTGCCGAACAGGATGATGGAATTGTCCAGCATCGAGCCGCCGGGCTCCTTGATGGCTTCCAGTCTATCCAGGTAATAGGCCAGAAGCTCGGACTGGAGGATGTTGATCTTGTGCAGCGCGTCCAGCTTTTCCTTCTCGTAATTATGGTGCGAGGCCTCGTGATGCTGCAGGCCGACACCGATTTCCGGGAAGGTCAGCAGCGAGGACTCGCCGTTATACATAAAGTTGTTCACCCGGGTGAGGTCGGCCTGGAAAGCCAGCGCCTGCAGGTCGAACATCAGCTTGACGTGATCGCTCCACTTGTCGGGAATGCCGGCTGGGCGGGCTACCGCCGGCAGTTCGGGCATTTTCTTGGTGGACGCGATCTGGATGCGGCGCTCGACATCGCGCAATGACGTCAGATACTGGTCCAGCTTCTGGCGGTCCGACGGGCCTAGCCGGCCCTGCAGGGCGGCGATCTGCTGCATCACGCCGTCCAGGGTACTGCGGTCCTGGGTATCGCGCTTGGCGGCGGCCGTGGCGTCGATCTTGCCGCCATCGCCGAACAGACGCTCGAAAACGATGCGGGGATTGTTCTCCACCGGCAGCACGGTATGGGCGTCACGATAGAACATTGTGCCGTTGGCGTTGTTGGGCTGTTCGGTGGACATTTCCAGCGAGGCGAACTGGGTCTCCTTGCCGAAATGCGCCGCCGCGATCTGGTCCATCGAGATACCGACCTCAACCCTGCCTTGGGTCAGCTCGCAGCCGGTCAGCCAGCCGGCGACGGCGCGGTCATGGAAATCGGGCTTGCTGTGGTCGACCGACGAGCACAGGCCGCCGACCACCAGCAGCTTCTGCTTGTGGCGTTCCAGGGGCGCCATGCCTTCGGCCAGGGTGAAGCTGGCGCCCTCGCCGGTCGGCAGCCAGCGGTCGGTGGCGCCGTGCGGGAAATAGCAGACGCCCAGCCGGCGCACCGGCGCCGCCGCCGTCAGCCGCTCCTGCCCGAAGGCGGGATGCATCGCGTCCAGGAAGGGCAGCGCGATCGCGACCGCGCCTGCACCCCTGAGCAGGGCGCGGCGGGAAAGAAACTTCTGCGATACATAGTGCATGGCAAACACTCCGTGACTGCGCCGGCTAGTTGATGGCAACCTTTGTCTTGATGCCCATGGCCTTCTTGACCGTGTCGCTGGTTTCATGCGCCAGGACGGCATTAAGGTCCCCGTCCTTGCCAACCGCGCCTTCCTTGGCAATCTTCCAGCGCACGAGTTCCTGGTTCAGGGCTGCCTGCAGCGCCGTCTCGCCGTGATCGTTCACCACATCGGTGGGCACGCCCTGGGCGACCAGATATTCGATCACGCCGGCGGCATCGGCCGCGGCCGCAATGTGCAAGACCGTCTGGTTCTTGCGCGCCTCGGCCTTGGATTCCACCGTGTCCGGCAGTCTGTCGCCGACATTGTAGATCATCTTCACATTGGCGCCGTGGGCGACCATCACCTTCAGCGCCGGCAAGTTGTTGTTCTGGGCGGCGACTGAGAAAGCCGAGTGACCGTCCTTGCGCAGGCGGTTGACGTCGCCGCCCTTGGCGATCAACAGCTCCAGCGCGGCGGTATCGGTGATGCGGGCCGCGATATGCATCGCGGTCGAACCGGGCGGCGCCGGATTGACCCGCACTTCGGTGACCGGGCCCGGTGTCGGAAAGAGGGTGCCCTTGTTGGGATCGGCGCCGATATCCAGCAGCCGCTTGACGACGGCGAGGCCCTCTGGATTGGGGGCTCTCTGTATGCCGCGGTCCTGGTGGGCGCGGGGGGCGCGGCCGGCGGTGGGCGCCAGGCCGATGATCGCGCCATGCAGCGGCGTATAGCCGGCGCCATCCACCGCGTCCGCCTTGGCGCCATGATCCATCAGCAGGTCGGCCAGCTTGTAGTTGGCGACAAAGCTGATGCCCGGCGTGCGCCCTCGCCTGTCCTTGGTGGCCGTCTGTTCGTCGCCCGAGCGCCAATGGTACAGCGCCGCAAGCAAAGGCGTGGTGCCGTCGGCGGACGCCCGGTTCACATCGGCGCCGGCCGCGATCAGCATGTTGGCGGTTTCCAGGTCGTCATGCTGGACCGCGAACATCAGCGCATCGAGACCGCCCACCCTGGTGGTGCGGGTACCGTCATTGTTCCACGGAATGCCGGTCACGCCCACGGTCACCGTGATGGGCGTGTAGACCACCGCCTCCACCGTCCAGTCCTTGGTCACCGGCTTGATATCGGCGCCATGAGCCAAAAGCATGCGGGCCAGGTCGGGCTGCCCCGCCGCCCACATCAGCGCGGTCTGGCCGAATTGCGCCTCGCGCGCATTGACGTCGGCATGATGGTCCAACAGGGCCGAGACAATGTCGGCCGAGCCGCCACGCACCGCCAGCATCAGCGCGGTCTCGCCCGTCATGCGGGCGACGCTGGCATTGGCGCCTTTGTCCAGCAGCAACGTCACCATCTCGGGCTGGCTGTTCTGGATCGCCACCATCAGCGGGGTGACGCCGCTGGTGTCCGCGGTGTTGGGATTGGCGCGCGCTTTCAGCAGCGCCGCGGTCAGATCGAGGTCACCATGCATCACCGCCCAGGCCAGCGCGGTCTCGCCGGTGGCATCGATGGCGTTGACGGGCGCGCCCTGCTTGAGCAGCGCCATCGCATCGGCGCTGAGACCGCTCTGTGCCGCCGTCAGCAGCGCGTCGCCGGACGGCTTCTGCGCCTGTGCGGCGCCCGCAGCCAGCAGGCTAAGGAAAGTGGTGGTCAAAAGCGTCGTGCGTGTGCGCGTCATGACTGCCCCTTTTCGACCTGTTTCTTCTGGAACGGCGCGGAATGGACGATCGCCAGGATGATATCACCAAAGCGATAGTTGCCCGCCTTGGTCTGGCTGACGATCTGGCGCACCGTCGGCTGATCCTTGGCCTCCAGCGGCCGGCCCAGCGCATAGGTCAGCATGCGCGAGACAGTGGCGCCGACAAAGACGTCCGGACTGGCGGCCAGGTTCGCCTTCAGCCCGGCGGGACCGGTGAAGTTCAGCCCGCTGACGAGGTCGGCCCGTGCATTGATCGGCCCGCCGGCATCGGCATCGCGCCAGCGGCCCATCACGTCGAAATTCTCCAGGCTGAAGCCATAGGGGTCCATGCGGGAATGGCAGGTGGCGCAGACCGGATTGGCGCGGTGGCGTTCCATCTGTTCGCGGATGGTCAGCACCTTGCCGTTCTGCGGCGCGGCATTCAGCGGCGGCACGCCCGGCGGCGGCGGATTGGGCGGGGAGTTCATCAGATAGGTGAGAATCCACTTGCCGCGATAGACCGGCGAGGTGGTGGCGGGATGGGAGTTGGGCATCAGGAAGGCGCCCATGCCCAGGACGCCGCCGCGCGGGGAATCCGCCGGGAAGGTGATGCGGCGGAAGCCGGGGCCCTTGACGCCAGGGATGCCGTAATTGTCGGCCAGCCGCTCGTTCAGGAAGGAGTAGTTGGCGGTGACCACGTCCATGACGCTGCGGTTTTCACGCATGATCGACTGCAGGAACAGCCGCGCCTCGGTGGCGAAGGCATCGCCAAGCGCCTTGTCATAGGCGCCATAGGCCTGCGCGTCCGGGGTAAAGCCTTCCAGGTCGTGGTCGCTGTTGCGGATACCCAGCCACTCGCCGGCAAAGTTGTCGATCAGGGCGTCGGACTTCTTGTCGGCCAGCATGCGCCGGACCTGGCCGTCGAGGACGGCGCGGTTGTGCAGCTGCTTGCTGGACGCCAGCTTCAGCAGCGTGTCGTCGGGCGATGAACTCCACAGGAAGAAGGACAGCCGCGAAGCCAGTTCGAAATCATTGGCGGCATAGGACTGGCCCGCCTCGGCGTTGGAAGGATCGAACTCCAACCGGAACAGGAAGGCCGGCGACACCAGGATATCGCGCAGTGCCACCGCGATGGCGAAGGGGAAATCGTCTCCGCCGGCGCGGCTTTTGCGGAAGGTAGCCAGGAAGGGCTTCACCTCGTTGGGGTTGACGCCGCGGCGCCAGGCCCGGCGCAGCAGGGTGGACAGGATCTTGTTGGCGCAGGGACCTTCCTGCGCCGCCGTCTTGGGCGTGCAGACAAGGACATGGCGGCGACTGGCCGTGTCGGCCGGCGGCCCCACATTATAAGGCCCGGTGATCTCGGCCCGGCCCAGGACGGGCGGGCCGGCGCTGGCGCCCAGCGCGGCCTCGCTGGCGGAAGGCGCGCCGACATCGAACTGCTTAAAGACCTTGCCGTCCAGCAGGAACAGGATCTTGGGATGCACCGCCGTGCCTGTCGCATCGAGCGGTCCGCCGGGGGCCGCGCCGCCGGGGCCCGGCAAGTTGGGGACCGGGCCTTCGGCCTGCGCGCGCATCTGCGGGAAGGTGACAATAAAAGTGTGCTGGCCGGTCTTCACTGGCACGCGCGTGTGGAAGAAGCGCACGCCTTCGGTGGCGGCCAGGGTGCCGGCGCCATTGTTCAGCACCAGGAAGGCCCGCATGTCGTATTCGCCGTCACGCGGGAAGTATTTCTTGACCAGCACGCCGCCGCGGGTGCCGAACGGCATGCCTTCCTGCCAGGCGGCCTGGGACTTGGTGGCGAAGAACTGCTCGGTGATGGGGCTGGGATCGGCCTGGCCCAGCGCCAGGTTACTCACCTTGCGCGCCACCTTGAGATAGCTGTCCAGCAGGACGGGCGAGATCGAAAGCGCGTCGGCGATATTGTCGAAGCCTTCCGCGCCGCCGTCCTGCGGCAGTTCGGCGGTATAGGGAAAGTCGACATTCAGCAGGTCGTGGACCGCGTTGCCATATTCCAACCGGTTGAGGCGGCGGATCACCGTGTGCCCGACATATGGATGCTTGGCGGCGATAGCGTCGAGATTTTCGATCAGCCCCGCTACCATCGCCTTGGCGACGGCGGGGTCGGGACGGCGCGGCGCATTGCGCGGTGGCATTTCGCCGGCGCCCAGCCGCTTGATCACTTTCTCCCAGATGACGTCGTGATCGGCCAACTGGTCGGTGGCCAGGCCTTCCAGCACCAAGCCTGCCGTCTTGGCCCTGGCATTGTGGCAAGCGACGCAAAAGGTCTGGACGAATTCGGTGCGGCCGGCAGGTGTCTTGAGCTTGGCGTAGACTTCCGGGCTTGGCGCGAAGTTGGCGGCCGCACTGTTGATAGGGGCTGCGGATTTTGGCGCGGCGTCCTGTGCCTCAGCCCCCGCAAGCAGGATGCAGGACACCGCAGCGCTGGCCATGGCCAGAAGTCCAAACCGCTTGCGTCTGTAAGCCCTCATTGCGCGCCCGATCCCCTTAGCCCCACACCCGGTCTCCAACGGGAGCCGCATGCTTTATCTCATGATGTGGTATTTATATCTCAGGATATGATTGTGGTCCTAGGGTGTCAATCAGATCATGGATGCGCAAGGATTGTCCCACATTTCTGCGGCGCAACAAATTCGCAAACTGTCTTGCCGCGGAACCTGAAGACGGTTTTGAGTCTGCCACGCAGAAGAGACGCAAAAACACGCGGCCCGACTTAAAAGGGTCAGTTGCGCAAAGGGGAAGATAGCATGAGAGCAAATCGGTTTTTCCAGCTTACGGCCATCGCGCTGCTGCTTGGCTCGGTCAGCCTTTCCCTGGACGCGCAGATTCTTGATCAGGCGATTCCCGGTGATCCGGTCGCCGTCACCGGTGGACGTGTGGCCGGCAACCTTCTGCCCGGCGGTGTCAAAGCCTATCTCGGCATTCCGTTCGCGGCGCCGCCGGTGGGGAACCTGCGCTGGAAAGAACCGCAACCGGTGACCCCGTGGAAAGGCATCCGTGAGGCGCTCACGCTTCCGCCTGCCTGCATGCAGACCGGCATCGCCGAGCCGATCAGCGAAGACTGCCTCTATCTGAATCTGTGGGCGCCCGCCAAAGCCAAGGCCGGAGCCAGATTGCCGGTGATCGTCTACATCTATGGCGGCGGCTTCAGCCGCGGCTCGGCCTCTTCGCCTGTCGTCGCCGGCGCCCATCTGGCTGCGAAGGGCGTGATCTATGTCGCGGGCAACTACCGAGTCGGCCCGTTCGGCTTTCTTGCCCATCCCGATCTCGACAAGGAGAATCCGCATAGTGCGTCGGGAGACTATGGCCTTCTGGATCAGCTTGCGGTTCTCAAATGGGTTCACGCCAATATCACGCGCTTCGGCGGCGATCCTGGCAATGTAACCGTCGTGGGACATTCCGCCGGCTCGGTGTCGGCTTCGGCGCTGCAGGCCAGCCCGCTCGCGGCCGGTCTCTTCCAGAAAGACATGGGCATCAGCGCCAGCGGGCTGACCTGGGAAGCCGGCGTATTCCGCAGCAAGGAAGCCGCCGAGCGCGATGGCGTGATGGTTCAGGAAGCCCTGAAGGCGCCCAATATCGCAGCCATGCGCGCCATGTCCGCCGATCGCATCTTGGGGCAGCGCGGCGGCCCGCCCAGCGTCGACGGCTGGTATATGCCCAAGGACCCGAAGGATATCTTCGCCGCGGGCGAACAGAATGATGTCACCAGCTTTGTCGGCTTTACCCGCGATGAAGGCTATGGCGACTTCATGACGGTTCAGTCGCCCGAAGACTATGTCGCGGCGGCCAAGCGCAGCTATGGCGAGAGTGCCGACAAGCTGTTGGCGCTTTATCCCGCCGACACGAACTTCAAGCACAACGCCCAACTCGCGGCGCGCGACATCACGCTGGGCACCGCCATGCGGCGCTGGGCGATGGGGCAGGCTTCCGCGAACCGCAAACCGGCCTATGTCTATATGACCGCCATCCCGCATCACTACACGCCGGAAAAAACGCCGCCGGCGGGGAGCTATGAAAGCACCGCGTTCCACGGCTCCGACAATGCCTTCTGGCTCGATACCATCGATGGCTATAACGCCGCCGGGCCGACGCGCCGGTGGACCAGCGCCGACCACGGGCTGGCGGACAAGATGTCGGACATGCTGGTGGCCTTTGCGAAAACCGGCAGTCCCGACATCCCGGGCGTGGCCGTGCCGCGCTACAATCCGGCCGACGAGAAGCTGCTTGCGATCGATGTGGACGGGATGCGGGTGATGCCCTTCCCCGGCCGCGAGAATGTGACCTTCCTGCACGGCTTGAAAATCGCAGAACGACCACCTGGCGCGCGCCGCCAGTAAGCGATCGGCCGAGCGCCTTGCAACAGTTCGCTCACGTCAGGGATTGCGGACTTCTTCCCAGCCCAGTTCACGGCTGATCGATTTTGCCGCGCGCAGCACTTGCCCGGCCAGGCTGCGCATCCGTCCATCGTCCATATAATGAGCCGCGCTGGAAACGCTGATGGCTGCGCTTATCTTTCCGGTCGCATCGCGCACAGGGGCTGCCACGCAGCGGATGCGGTCCTCGCTTTCTTCGAGATCGAAGGCGATTCCCTGGCGGGAATAGTCCCGCATCCGCTGGAGCCAGACACTTTCGGAAACGGCATAACCCTGTCCGCCGTCATCTTCGGATCTGTAGAATTCCCGCAACTGCGCGTCATCCTCATCCAGAAGCAAGGCTTTGCCCAGGCCGGTCGACCGTAGCGGTTGCAGCTCGCCGACCCGGGAACTGATCTCGACTCTCCGGCGTCCGGGAATCTTGTCCAGATACAAGGCCCGCGTCCCGTCGAGAATTCCCAGATGCACGGTATCGCCGGTCTCCGCCGCCAGCTTTTCCAGATGTTCCCTGGCCAGGCGTGGAATGTTGAGCTGGGCACGCGCCTGATAGCCGATCTCCAGCGCCTTGGGACCCAGCCCATAACCATAGCGCGGCACGAAGGACAGATAACGTCTTTGAACCAGGGCAGCGGCGATTCGATAGACCGTGCTGCGATTGAGCCCCAGGACGTTAACCAGTTCGGCCGGGTTGCTCACGCCGGAGGATACAGCCTCCAACACATCGAGCCCGCGAATGAGCGTCTGGCTGCCAAACCTCGCATGCTGCGACTTTTCGACGATGTCCGAATGCGGAGCCAGGTTCCAGCCGGATTGCTTTCCGTTGGAGGCTGCATCCCCACGTTCTGCCATAAAGATAAGCCCCGCCAGCAGCTACAGGCCGCATCTCATGTGGCCGAACTCAGGAATGCAACCCTCGCCTGCCGCTTTCCGATTCTGCTCTCTCACAATGTGCGAGACCGTCTGGCATTTCAGCGGCCGTGCGCTCCTGCGCTTTCTTCTTTTTTCCTTCTTGCCTCAACTTCTAGTCGCCTTCACCGGCAAACCTGTACCGGGAGGGCACAACAATCCCCGGAACTTGAGCCAAAGCCTGCTGCTGCGCATTCGTCACGCATGGAATATGGGCGCCGAAGAGATCGGTCATGGACCACGGGTTGCGATGATCCAGATCCCGGCACACCTGCACGGCGGCTCTGTTCGTCCTTGCCTTCAGCCGCTCGACATCTTCCGGTTTGGTCAGGTCGAGATCGCTGTAATTCACGTCCCGCGAGACAGTCATGCCCTGGCCTCTGGAATGCACCGTGACCTGTTCGCCTGGCATTGGCGCCGCCTGCGCCGCAACTCCGGAGAGGAGACAAGTGAGCGCGACCAAAACAACGCGCGTGGGTCTCGACCTCATCGTTCGCACCTCCAGGTTCGCTCCCCGAGGCGCACAATCGCCGGGGAATCTGATGCCCTGAAAACGTTGGAGAGTCAGTTCTGTTCGGGGTGTCGCAGGTGGCCTTAAGTCCAAGTCCCTGCGCGGCTCTCAGGCTGGCCTGGCCTGAAAGCGCGAAAACAGCTCCTGCATCACGCGCACCGCGCCTTCCGCCTCCGCGCGGTCGGGGATTTCGTTGCTGTTCTTCCAGCTCTTCACGAACTGACCCTGGCCTATCGCGATCACCATGACACCATCGCTCTTGGAGCGGCATTCCACATTGCGATAGGTCAGGCCGTAATTGACTTCTGGCTGCGGGATCAGCCACTCGGTCTGGCCGCGCACCGGCACCATCGCCTTGTCCTTCCACCAGTCATGCGCCGCATAGCCGGGACAGTTGATGATCACTTTCTCGGGCAGATGCGCCAGCTCGGCGGGGGAATGGAAGTCGCGGATGACCATCTTGCCGCCGCGCTCGAAGAACTCGCTGTTCAGCAGATGGCCATACTCGCTGAAATTCCAAAACATCTTGGTGGCGCGGGTGCCATATTTCACCGGGAACGGATTGACGTCCGGCGTCAGCACTTCGCCCTTTGAGTCTAGGTCGCTCGCGCGGTTGCCCATATCGTAGAAGACGGGCCGCGCCTCGCCATTGGCCATGGGCGGCAGCGGAGGAGGCGGCGCATCGAAGGGCGTGTCGGACAGGGTGTAGTGATCGACCCAGGCGATAGGATTGCCCGCCATGCCCATGTAAGGGCGGAAATATTTGAACGAAGTGCGGACCATCTTTTCCCAGATCTCGCCCAGATTGGCCGGAGCCTCCGAGGCCAGCGCCACCGTGCCCGGCCCCCACACGCCATTGGCGCGATAGGAACGGGTACGCGGCAACAGTTCGCGGGCATAGATGGTGACCTGGGCGCCGGCGCGCTGGGCCACCAGCGCCGAGGTGAGGCCGATGATGCCGCTGCCGATCACCGCGATCTTCTTGGGGCTGAGGGACATGGCTTTCTGCACCTGCATGTCGGCCGAGCCCCAGGAAAGGCACCAACCGCTGCCGTAATGGCCGTAATTGTGGATCACCGTGGTATCGCCGATCTGTTCGACGGAGAGGTTGGGACCCTTGGTGCGGAAGGGGCGCAGGCAGCATTTAATGTCGTAGATGCGATCGGGATGAGCCCGGATCGGAATCAATGCCGGAGGCCGGTCCATCAGCGGCACGGGCGCGGTCTGCGCCACCGCTGTGCGCGCGGCCCCCAATCCGACCAGCCCCGCAAGCGAATTCTTCAGAAGATGCCGACGGTCCATGGCTCTCGCCCCCTCGAACCCCGGTACGGAGAGTGCATCCTTGCGCCCGGACCGTCCAGTCCTGCGTCAGGCAGATATGCGCCCAGGAGGCGAGAACCAGGCGCGCGGGCCGTCCAGGCTTCTACCGGGCTGCAACCTGCTGGTTAGCGCTTGTGTCCGCTCTCGCAATTGCGCCATTGGTAGTCGCGTCCAGCCTGGCAAGGGCCTGGCCAGCTGCATTGCGGACGCAGTCTTTCCGGCTTGATTCACCTACCGGATGGTAGACGTCGCGCGGAAAGCGGGAGTCCAACTCCCTGCAACTGTCTTTGGCGGCCACACGCACCCGGTCCCGCAGTTTTGCGACATCATCCGGCTTTGAAAGATCGAGATCGGCATAGCCGACATTCTGCGAAACCGAAATGGTGAACTCGGGCATTTCTCCGCTCAGGGATCGCTTGGTCATCGCCTTGCGGACAGTATAGGGGCCCTGGACTGTTATCTGCTCCTCTCCCGGCGCGGCTGCCCAGACGGACCCCGCGGAAAACAGGCTCAAAGCAAGCAACACAGTGCAGCGCCCGGCAAATGTCTTGGTCATGTTCAGCTCCATTCTGTCGTTGGTGGGAGTGGACAGGCACGCAACAGATGGATGTCACAAACCTGCCAGTCCCGTTCTGAACGTTGCAGCGACCGAAACCCGTCCCGGCCCGCCATTAGCCTTTGGTCTAACTTGCCCGCGCGTCCTTCGCAGAGGCACCTTTCGGAACATGCGGGAGTCGCGGCCGGCGCTCATGCGCTTCTGAGGCTCATGCAGTTATTGCAGGACCGATTTACGAGGGAAATGTCATGTCCAGCCTGCCAAGCAACGAGAAATGGGTCCAACCCGCCGCGTTGGCGATCCCCAAGGAAGGCTTCTTCAAGCTTGAACAGGGCCGCTATGGGCCGATCTTTCCTCAGACGCCGGCATGTTACGGATTTTCGGTCGTAGCCAAGGTCAAGCCCGGCCGGGAACAGGCCGTGCGGGACTATGGCAAGACTATCGAGGACGCGGTGGCCGCCAACCCATCCGTCCTGGCGCCGCTCAAGCTGCACTATCTCCGCTGGATTCTGTTCGATGTCGGCTCGGGATTGCATTTCATGTATCAGGGCATTTTCGATACCGACTTCGATAAATATCTGGAAGACGCCGTCGCTCTTTTCGTCAAGACCGGCATCACCACCGTCTTCGTGAATCTGGAAGGATGGCCCGACGATTGGCGGACCAATCTTTTATCGGTCATCAAATTCTTCCGCGATCATCAATGCACCAGCTTTCTGGAATATGGCGAATACCCTTACGTGACAGCCGAAGAGGTCAAGAAGGCGCTGAGGCTGAAGGCCGCCTTCTCGCAGATGCTCGACCAGATGCAGTGACCCGTGCCGGCGCCGCGGACAGAACTGGAATTTGACGACATCCAGCACATCCTGCTGACCCGCGCTCCTGCCCTCACCGGACGCTATGAATTCCTGTCCTTTCATAGCGGCGCGGCCGGACGCGCTTGGCTGACGGCGATCGCCGACAAGGTTCAGTCGGCTGCCCAGGCCCGCGCCTCTGTTGCCGAGGACAGGCGCTGGGTGACGGTGGCCTTCACCTGGAACGGCCTGGCCGCGCTTGGCCTCGACCGCGCTTCGCTGGCCAGCTTTCCCGAGGAATTCCGGCAAGGCATGGTGGCCCGCGCGGAGGTTCTGGGCGACACCGGCGCCAACCATCCCGACAATTGGATCGGCGGGCTGGCCAGTCCCGATCTTCATGCCATCGTGATCCTGTTCGCGCGGGACGATGCAGAACATGACCGCTGTGTGACGGAGCACAAGAAGCTGATAGCGGCCTGCAACGGCGTGGAGGTTCTATCCTGGCTGGATCTCAAAGCGGTGCCGCCGTTCGGTTATGCACACGATCATTTCGGCTATCGCGACCGGCTGTCTCAGCCGGTTATCGAAGGATCGGGCGAGGAGCCAACGCCGGGATCAGGCCCCCCGCTGAAGGCCGGAGAATTCATTCTCGGTTACGCCGACGAAGATGGGCCGCCCGCCAACCTGCCGCAGCCCGAACTTCTGTCGCGCAATGGCAGCTATATGGCCTACCGGCGGCTTGAAGAACATGTCGGCCGTTTTCGCGATTTCCTGCGCGCACAGGGCGAGCCGGCGGAGCAGGAGCTGACGGCAGCAAAGCTGATGGGCCGCTGGCGCAGCGGCGCGCCCTTGACCCTGGCGCCGGACAAGGACGACCCGCAGCTTGGCGCCGACATGCAGCGCAACAACAATTTCACCTACAAGGACATGGATCCGCATGGCTATGCCGTGCCGCTCGGCTCACACATGCGCCGGATGAATCCGCGCGACACCGCATCCAATATGAATCGCCGCCGCATGATCCGCCGGGGCGCAACCTACGGCCCTCACCTTCCGGAAGATGCCCCTGACGACGGCCAGGAGCGCGGCATCGCCGCTTTCATCATCTGCGCGAGCCTGGTCCGCCAGTTTGAGTTTGCGCAGAATGTCTGGATCAACGACCACAATTTCCACGAACTCGGCAACGAGCGGGATCCGGTCTGTGGCCATCATGACGGGACTCTGGAATTCAAGATTCCGCGGCGCCCCATCCGCAAAACCATCCGCGGATTGCCTGCCTTCACGACCTTGAAAGGCGGCGCCTACTTCTTTCTTCCGGGGCTGAAGGCGTTGCGATATCTCGCCGGTCTCGGCGAGGCCGCGCACAACTGACCGGATGGACGGAGATTGACATCGATGACCTTGCCGATGGCCCGGACCTACAATCAGGATCACGTCCCCAGACCCTATACGCCCGGCCGGCGGCGGCTGAGCATCTACTGGAGCTGGAACTATCCCTGGGAAGCCCAGCGCGACCTGGCAGAGATGGACAATCGTTTCTCGACCATGACGGAGGTGCGCCGTGTTGTATGGCCCGCCTATGAGGGTCCGGAATGGTCCGCAGCACAGTTTCAGCAGGGAATCGCCGGCACCCTGGAATTGTTCCATCGCTCCAGCCGGGACTTTCAGCGCACCGCGGAAGACGTCACGGGCCATGCGGTGGCCGTGTTTCAGCGCGTCGACCAGGCAGGCTACCGGCTGCCGATCGACGAGCGCATCCTGCACGACACCGATACCCTGATGGTGTTCGGGCTCGACCATCTGGCGGCCCATGCGCAGGCCTGTGAGGAGGAAATCGGCGCGCTGAAGGACTGGCTCAGGCGCGAAGGCAACTGCCTGCTGCTGGCGCCACATCATGATGTCGGCTTCACCGACGATCTGCAGCAAAGACAGATCGAGTATCTCCACCATGGCGACGCGCTGGTGCCGCGCCAGCAGCGCTTCAGCGGCTATGTCCGCTCCCTGATGAAGGCGTTCGATGTGCCGGTTCAAAACAGCTATGGCCTGCGGCCGGCGCTGCTCAAGGGAACCAGGGACGTCGCACCCCTGATCGGTTTTCCGGACCTGGACGAACTGGGCCTGCTCGCGGATGTGACGACGCTGAACTTCCATCCGCATCTGCCCCACTACGAAGTGACCGACCCGGACGCCCCGGTTTATTTGCTGGCGCAGCAGCCAATGGATCTTGACCGGCCGCACCCCTTCTCGACCGCTGGCAACACTGCCTTCAATTGTCTGCTGTGGATGCCGCCGGCAGGCGACCGGGCCGCGGACATCATTCTGGTCGACTCCACCCATTTCACGACCCTGTTCGGGGCCTCGGAAAGCCTGCGAACCTTCTGGAAAAACCTCGCACAGATGAAATGAGCGGCGCGATGACATCGGGCTTTGAACTGATGTTCCCGGTCTTTCTTACGACCCTCGGGCCGCTGAAGGTCATACCCGTCTTTTATTCCCTGACGCTCAACACCGGTTTCCGCTATCGCGCAGAGCTGGCGTTGCGGGCCGCGATTGAAGCCTCCCTCGTGGTCGGCTTCGTGGCCCTGGTGGCCAACAGCAAAATGGAACAGCTGCACATTTCGCATGACGCCGTCGCCATCGCCGGCGGCATCATTCTGTTCGTGACAGCGCTTCGCGCCATCACCAGCTTCTCCCTGGCGGCACTGCCGCCCCAAGCCCCCGAAGCTGTGGAACGGCCACCGCTGTCATGGATGGGTCAGCCGACCCTTTCACCTCTGGCAGTACCCACAATCGTCACGCCCGGCGGCGTCGTTGCCATCCTTTTCTTCTTGGCGCGGGCCACTGACGACACTGCGATACGGGATGTGGATGTCATGCTCATGCTCGGTTTCATGATGCTGGCCAACCTGGCCGGTATGATGCTGGCCGCGCCCATCATGAAGATCGTGCGGCTGGCGCCCCTTCAGGTCACCGGCTGGATCTTTGCCGTGCTTCAGGCCGGTATGGCGGTCCAGGCCATTCTCAATGCCCTGCACCGGCTGCAGATCACGCCATGAGAGGGCTCCAGCAAGGCCAGGGCCGGTGGCACCTTGTCCTTCTGTTCTGTGCCGTGCTGCCGGCCTCCGCGCTGGCTCAGGATGATGGCTCCCGCACCTATCAACTGCTTCCCGCCGAGACCAGGTTTGTCACGCTTTTCGGCGTCATCAACCAAGGCAACCAGGCGGATGATCCGGCGATCGTGACTCCGGGCGCAACGATAGACACGAGCCTGGCAGTCTTGCGCTATGCGCAGTATTTCCCCCTGGGCGGCCAGGCAGGCTCGGCATTCGCCATTCTGCCGACCGGCAAGGTCAGCGGCACCATCGGCGGCCAATCCGGCGGAACAAGCAGCGGGATTGGCGATGCCCAGATCGGGGCGCTGTTCGGCCTGATCGGCTACCCCGCTCTTTCCGCCGAAGAATACAAAGCATACAAGCCCGGATTCTCGGTCAGCGCACTGCTGAAACTGTCCGCGCCTACCGGAGCATATTCTTCAACACAGCAGATCAATCTGGGCGCCAATCGCTGGTCCTTCAGAATCGGCCCGGTCATAACCTATTCTGTGGGGGAGAATTTTCTCGATCCGTCCCTGATGACCTTTGAGTTGCAGCCCTCGGCCACCTTTTTTACCGCCAATGAAGCCCCTTTCGGAGCCGGGCGGGTGCAACAGGCGCCCCTCTATCACATCGAAGCCCATATCACCCGCAATCTCGATAAGGCCTGGTGGGTATCGGCCGATATGGTCTATTTCACCGGCGGCGCGACAAGCACAGACGGCATCCGCAATCACAACTACCAACGATCCCTGGGACTCGGCGCCAGCCTGGGCACCCAGGTGGGAGACGTATATCTGAAGGCCACCTACGGACACGTGGTGGAGCGGAATGAGGACGGCCTGTACAAGAAAGGCATCCGCCTCCTCGCGGTTTATGCGTTCTGACCGGACACTTCAAAGACCAACGCTGGCGCCGAAATTGTAGCGGACGGAAAACTGCACCCTGAGATCCTGGCCGGCATTGCCATTGTGATCGGCACGCTCGCCCCACAGGCCTTCCACCCCGAACAGCAGGTTCTTGGTCGGCGTGTAAAGCAGGTTCATCGAGCCATACTGGCCTTCATGGAACGCGTTCGGCTGCTGCAAATTCGTGTTGTAGTTGTGTGTGACGCTGTAGCCGAGCGAGGTGGACCAGCTGTCGTTCCAGGTGTGATCGTAATAGGCCAGCGCGCCCAGGACCGGCAGCGCCTTCGGGCCGATGCCGCTGGGCCGCGAGGGCGCCAGTTGCGGCGCCAGGTCGGTCTGGCCGTCATTCATATAGTTGGAGATGCCTTCGCCATAGGCGACCTGGCCCAGGATCTTGTCGTTTTCGAACAGGTTCAGATGGCCGCTGCCGTTTATGCCCCAGCCCAGCCGGCTGCCCTTGGGGACGTTGTTCAACGTGCCCAGCGTGTCATAGCCCACACTTCGCAAGATGCCGGCGAGCTGGAAATGGCCCCAAGTATCGGTGGTCTTCCAGTGCATGCTGAAGTCGGGCCATTTCTCGTCATTCTGGATATTGGCGCCCAGAACCGGATCGAGCTGGCGTATGACCCCTGCATCGATATCGTTGCTGGGCTTTTCGATCGCAACGGCGAATTCGTTGTGATCATCGCGCAGCGGCGTCCAGCGGAACTGCGGATTGCGGATGAAGATCATCCCCGCCGGTCCCCAATATTCGATCGTGTTCGGGAAGGCGTCGATGTCCATGAAATTGCTGTTGGTCTGACCGGCGAGGAACTGACCCAGCTCGCCATAGGCATGGCGCAGCCGGATGGTGGTCAATCCCGCATCGACGCCGGTACCGAACAGGTCGAATTCGAATTTGAACTTTATAGACCCCAGCGTGTCATTGACCGGAATATCGCCCGAGACGCCGAACCGGCTCTGCTTGGCGGAGAAGGAGCTCTGGCCGTTGCTGCCGAATGTGCCGGGCGTGGTGGGAATTTTGGTCGGCCGCAAGGCGTCTTCCCAGGCCGGGTCCACGCGGTTGCCGTCATAGGTGTAGTCGCCTTGGGCAAAGCCGTAGATCTGGAGCTCGCCTTTTGACGCCGCCTGAGCCGGCTGCGAAAATCCCAAGGCAATGACGGCGGCCGTGACGGTGCACGGGCAGATGGCGGCGATACGCATGGTCCCTCTCTTTGACATGGGCCGCTTTCGCCGGTCATCGCGAGGCACGCCTCACCTGACCCTTTGACAGCGACACGGCCCATTTTCTTCGAAGGGTTCTCGCGGGAACATTGGACCTTGGTCCCATGCTTCGGCCAAAGCCGACAGCTTTCGCCAAACTTCCAGAGCGGATGCGCCGCCTGGTTATCTCATTGAGCGGACGAACCGGTTGTTACCGGAATCTTTCCACAGGCGTCCGCAATTAGCCCTTGGTCCAATTACCCGCCTTTTGTACTTCACGGTTCGATGACCCTGAACGCAGTGAAATAGAGAAACCAAAATTGTGACACGCATACTGATCGCCGATGACCACCCCATTTTTCGTCGCGGCCTGCGCGGACTGCTGGAGAGCCGGCAAGGATGGACGATCGTCGCCGAAGCGCAGGACGGGTATGAATCGATCGAGAGCGCCTTGCGGACGCAGCCCGACATAGCGATCATCGATGACACGATGCCGCGCATGAACGGGGTCGAATCCGCGCGGCGTATCCGCCAGCGTCTTCCGAAGATCGAGATTTGCCTCCTGACCGACAGTGAGGAAGAGACCGTCATCGCCCATGCGCTTCCCGTGGGTGTGCGCGGCTTCGTCCTGAAATCCGATGCGGAAAAGGAAATCCTACTGGCTATCGATTCTCTCTCTCGGCATCGGCCTTATTTCTCGCGTGTGGTCTCCGAATCGCTGCTCGACCATTTCGTCAAGCACATCGGCCTGCCGCAGAAGATCGACCTGCTCACACCCAGAGAGCGTGAAGTGGTGCAACTCGTTGCCGAGGGCCTGAGCAACAAGCAGGTCGGGCGGCAGCTTCAGCTCAGCATCAAGACCGTCGAAACCCATCGCAGCGCCGCGATGCGCAAGGCGGGCCTTTCCTCGACGGCAGATCTGGTGCGCTACGCCGTGCGCAACCATCTTGTGCACGCCTGAGTCGCGCTCGCGCGAGTCTCGTCGCGGATTTCCCGGCTCGAAAAAATCTGAAGCTATTGGCCTAAAGGCCTAGGGGCTTACCCACATCGCGTCTCGGTTCTGAACCCGATGCCGCAGTTCCGGAGACGGCCATAAGGTTGCGGGGTAACAGCAGCGGGATGCAGCACCATGCAGAAGTCAGCCGTACACGCCTTCGCACCGTCAGGCCAGGCGAAGGCGCAGGACACGCACAAGAGCGAAGCGGGGCTCCGGAAATCGAAAACCATGATGTATCTCGTGGGCGCCGCGCTGGTCGCCGGCGGCGGCGTCGCCTGGTACATCCTCTCGCGGCCGGCTCTTCCCGCCGGCTTCGCCGCCGGCAATGGCCGGCTGGAGGCCACCCAGATTTATGTGGCGAGCAAATATCCCGGCCGCGTCAAGGACATCCTGTTCAATGAGGGAGACACCGTAGAGACCGGGCAGGTAGTTGCCCGGATGGACACCACCTCTCTTGAGGCACAGCTGCGCGAAGCGCAAGCGCAGATCAAGGCGGCCCAGGACAGCAGGCGCGTCTCGCTGGCGCAGGTGGCGGTCAAGCAGGCCGACTATAATTTCGCCGAGAAGCAGTATGCGCGGTCAAAGGATCTGGTGACGCGTGGCGCCGTCAGTGGGCAGGAAGCCGAACTGGATCAGGCCCGCGCGCTGGCGGACCGCGCCGAACTTGTCGGCGCCCAGGCTGACGCCACCCGCACGATCTCGAACATTGACGCCGCGCAGGCGACGGCCGACAGGTTGAAATCCGAGATCAACGACGCGGTGCTGGTCGCGCCCTTGCGGGCCCGCATCGAGACCCGCTTGACCGAGCCCGGCGAAGTGCTGCCTCAGGGCGGGCGCGTCTTTTCGCTGAACAACTTGGCCGACGTTTATATGTATGTTTTCCTGCCCGAAAGTGTCACCGGCAAGGTCAAGATCGGCTCGGAAGCCCGCATCGTTCTGGACGCGGCGCCGCAATATCCCATCCGGGCATTCGTTTCCTTTGTATCGCCCATGGCCCAGTTCACGCCGAAAACGGTCGAGACGGCAGAGGAACGCCACAACCTGACCTTCCGCGTAAAGCTGCAGATCGATCCTGCCCGGCTGCGCGAATATGAAGCGCTGGTGAAAACCGGCCTGCCCGGCATGGGTTATGTCCGTTACGACGAAAATGCTCCGTGGCCCGAATCCCTTCAGGCCAAAACTGCCAATCCGCAAAATCTCTGGACGCCGACCGGTTCGAAAAGCTCGAATTAATATTTTATGCCCGACAATTTCGTCGCGCGGGTGCATGACGTCACCCACACATATGGAAAGGCTGTCGCCCTCGACGGCATCAGCCTGGACATTCCCGCCAACAAAATGATCGGTCTGATCGGGCCGGACGGTGTCGGCAAGTCCACCCTGTTGGCCATTCTTGCCGGCGTGCGAAAGCTCCAGAAAGGCCAGGCGGAGGTTCTGGGCGGCAATATCGACGATCCACGTTTTCGCAAAAGTGTTTCGGCCCGCATCGCCTATCTGCCGCAGGGTCTGGGCAAGAATCTCTATCCCACCCTCTCCATCTTCGAGAATGTGGATTTCTTCGGTCGGCTGTTCGGTCAGTCGCGTGAGGAGCGCGAGTGGCGCATGGACGACCTCTTCGCCAGCACCGATCTCACACCGTTTCGCGACCGCCCCGCCGGCAAACTGTCCGGTGGCATGAAGCAGAAGCTGGGCCTGTGCTGCTCGCTGATCCACGACCCCGACCTTCTCATTCTGGACGAACCGACCACCGGCGTGGATCCCCTCGCCCGCCGGCAGTTCTGGGACCTGATTGACCGCATCCGTCTGCGCCGCCCAACCATGAGTGTGCTGGTCGCCACTGCCTATATGGATGAGGCGGAACGGTTCGACTGGCTGGTGGCGATGAATGCCGGCAATGTCCTGGGCACCGGCACCGCCGCCGAGCTCAAGGAGCGAACCGGCGAGCCGACCTTGGAGAAAGCCTTCATCAAGCTTCTGCCGGAAGAGGCGCGCCGCGGCCACAAGGAGCCGGTGGTCACGCCGCGCGTGGCCAGTGGCGGGCCGCCGGCGATCGAGGCCCATGGCCTGACCCAGCGCTTCGGCAGCTTCACGGCCGTCGATCATGTGAACTTCCGCATCGAGCAGGGCGAGATCTTCGGCTTTCTCGGCTCCAATGGCTGCGGCAAGACCACGACCATGAAGATGTTGACAGGCCTCCTGCCGCCCACCGAAGGCGAGGCGCTGATCTTCGGCAAGCAGGTCAAGGGCGGCGACGTGGAATCCCGCCGGAACGTGGGCTTCATGACCCAGGCCTTCTCGCTCTATACCGAACTGACGGTGCGGCAGAACTTGCTGCTGCATGCCCGCCTGTTCGACTTTCCGAAGGAGGAAGGACAGAGGCGGGTCGAGAAGATGCTGACCGATTTCGGCCTTGCATCTGTGGCCGACACGCTGACGGAGAGCCTGCCGCTGGGCATCCGGCAAAGGCTCCAGCTGGCCGTGGCTGTCATCCATGAGCCAAAAATACTCATCCTCGATGAGCCGACATCCGGCGTGGATCCGGTGGCGCGCGACGGTTTCTGGGAATTGCTGATCCGCCTGTCCCGCGAGCAGGGCGTGACCATCTTCCTGTCGACCCACTTCATGAACGAGGCCGAGCGCTGCGACCGCATGTCCATGATGCATGCCGGCAAGGTGCTGGCCCAGGGCCCGCCGGCGGAACTGGTCAAGGAGCGCAAGGCCATGAATCTGGAGGATGCCTTCATCGGCTATCTGGAAGAGGCCGCGGAAAAATCGGGCGCCAAATCAACCGCGGCGGCGACCGAAACAGCGGCTGCGGCAGCGGCCGCGGCCGAAAGCCACGCTACGGAAGCCGTCGATGCCAACACAGGCCGGTTCAGCCTCAGCCGCGTCTGGGCTTTCGCCCGGCGCGAAGCGATCGAGCTTCGGCACGATACGGTCCGTCTTACCTTTGCCGTGCTGGGCCCCATTCTTCTGATGATCGTGCTGGGCTATGGCATCTCACTGGATGTCGATCACCTGACATTCTCCGTGCTGGACTTCGACGGTACCCAGGCCAGCCGCACCTATGCCGATGCCTATCGCGGCTCTTATTATTACGAAGAAACCAAACCCATCTTCGATTACGCAGAGTTGGACCGCCGCCTGCGCAGCGGCGACCTGCGCTTCGCGCTCGAAATTCCGCCGGGCTTTGGACAGGATCTGGAGCGCGGCGCCCAGCCCACCGTCGCCGCCTATTTTGACGCGGCCATGCCCTTCCGCGCCGAAACCGCGCGCAGTTATGTCGAGAACACCCATAGCCAGTACGAAAGCGCTTTGCGCTCGGCAAAGGGCATCCCGGCCGCCGCCCAGCCGGTGAAGTTCGAGCCCCGCGCGCTCTACAACCAGGCGTTCGAGAGCGTCTATGCCATGGTGCCCGGCGACATCATGCTGCTTTTGATGCTGATTCCCAGCATGCTGACGGCGCTCAGCATCGTGCGGGAAAAGGAACTTGGCTCCATCGCCAACTTCTATGCCGCGCCCGCGACAAAGGGCGAATTCCTGGTTGGCAAGCAGCTCCCCTATCTCGTCATATCGCTGATCCAGTTCGCCACTCTGGTGGCGCTCGCATCGTTCCTGTTCCATGTGCCTATCAAGGGAAGCCTGCCCACCCTTGTTCTAGGCGCGGTCATCTACCTTCTGGCCAGCACCGGCTTCGGCCTGCTGCTGTCGGTCTTCGCCACCACCCAGACCGCCGCGATCTTCGCGGCCGCCATCATCGCCATTCTTCCCGCGACCCAATTCTCCGGCATGTTCGTGCCAACTTCCTCGCTCAAGGGCGCCGCAACGATCGCGGCCAAGATATTTCCCAGCACCTATTTCCAGGCGATCAGCGTGGGCACCTTCACCAAAGCGCTGGGACTGGTGGCGCTATGGCCCAACCTGGTCGCGCTCCTGATCATCTTCGTCGTGTATTTCGGCGCGTCCGTCATCTTGCTGAAGAAGCAGGAGGCCTGACCCATGCAAAACGCTTTGCACATTTTCCGGCTTGGCATCAAAGAGCTGATCAGCCTGGCGCGGGATCCGGTGCTGCTGTTCCTGATCGCCTATGCCTTCAGCTTTGCGGTCTATACGCCGTCGAAAAGCGCGGTCATGGACCTGATCAACGCTTCGATCGCGGTGGTCAACCAGGACGACTCGCAAGCCGCCCGGTCGGTGAAGGACGCCATGCTGCCGCCGCTCTTCCTGCCGGCGCATGACATCGCCTTCAGTGACATCAATCGCGACATGGATGCGGGCCGATACACCTTTGTGGTGAACCTGCCGCAGAAATTCCAGCAAGACCTGGAGCGCGACGCCAAGCCCACGATTGAAATCGTCACCGACGCGACCGCCATGAGCCAGGCCGGCCGCGGGCCGGGTTACATCCAGCGGATCATAACCAGCACGATCGATCCCTTCTGGCAGGGCCGCGGCAAGCGCAATAACGCACCGGTGGCGCAGTTGGAAACCAGGGCGCGCTTCAACCCCAACATGGAGCAGGGCTGGTTCGTCGCCATCAATCAGATCATCAACAATATCTCGGTGCTCGCCATCTTCCTGAGCGGCGCCGCGGTGCTGCGCGAGCGGGAGCACGGCAATCTCGAGCATCTGCTGGTCATGCCGCTGCATCCTTATGAGCTGATGTTCGCCAAGATCTGGGCGAACGGCCTTGTGGTCGTAACGGCGGCGATGGCCTCGCTTTTCCTGGTGGTCAAAGGCGCGCTGGGCGTGCCCGT
>Ga0310811_10001162_pt1 | contig 33688 bp, 30 predicted proteins | sample YCmetagenome_FD_207642 | JGI IMG/M metagenome (GOLD analysis project Ga0310811, IMG submission 207642) | Soil microbial communities from experimental microcosm in Duke University, North Carolina, United States - YC | ecosystem: Engineered > Artificial ecosystem > Soil microcosm > Unclassified ...
GTGGGGGCGCCGCGAACCTGTCGATCAGTGCGCGAAGTGGCGCGTTCCCGTCAGGTACATCGTCACGCCGGCCGCCTCGGCGGCCGCGATCGAGTCGGCGTCGCGGACCGAGCCGCCGGGCTGGACGACCGCGCGCACACCCGCGTCGATCAGCACCTGCAGGCCGTCGGCGAACGGGAAGTAGGCGTCCGAGGCGACGACCGACCCCGCGGCCCGCTCGCCGGCCCGGGCCACCGCCAGGCGCGCCGAGTCGACCCGGTTCACCTGGCCCATGCCGACACCGACCGAGGCCTGCCCCGCGGCCAGCAGGATCGCGTTGGACTTGACCGCGCGCACCGCCCGCCAGGCGAAGGCCAGGTCGGCCAGCACCTCGTCGGACGCCGCCGGACCCGCGGCGAGCTGCCAGGCCTCGGGCGCGTCGCCGGGCGCCTGGTAGAGGTCGCCCTGCTGCACCAGCAGTCCGCCGCAGATCTGCCGGAACTCGACGTGCCGGCGGGCCCGGGCCGGGGTGCGCAGCAGCCGGATGTTCTTGCGGGCGGCCAGGATCTCGACGGCGCCGTCCTCGTACTCGGGGGCGATCAGCACCTCGGTGAACACCTCGGCGACCTGCCGCGCCATCTCCACGCTGACCGGCCGGTTCACGGCGATGACCCCGCCGAACGCGGAGACCGGGTCGCAGGCGTGCGCCTTGCGGTGCGCGTCGGCGATGTCCAGGCCGGAGACCGCGATGCCGCACGGGTTCGCGTGCTTCATGATCGCGACGCACGGCTCCTCGAAGTCGTACGCGGCCCGCAGCGCGGCGTCGGAGTCGACGTAGTTGTTGAACGACATCTCCTTGCCGTGCAGCTGCTCGGCCTCGGCGAGCGTGCCGGCGCTGTGCTGCGCGAGGTAGAGCGCCGCGCCCTGGTGCGGGTTCTCGCCGTAGCGCAGCACCGAGGAGCGCACGTACGGCATGGCCAGGAACTCGGGGAACGGCGACTCGTCGGCCGGCGCGTAGTCCCGGGCGAACCAGGAGGCCACGGCCGCGTCGTACGCCGCGGTGTGCGCGAAGGCCTCGGCGGCCAGCCGCTTGCGCTGGGCCAGGGTGAAGCCGCCGTCGGCGGAGGTCGCGGCGGCCAGCACGTCGGCATAGCGCTCGGGGTTGACCACGACCGCGACGCTCGGGTGGTTCTTCGCTGCGGCGCGGACCATGGATGGGCCGCCGATGTCGATCTGCTCCACGCACTCGTCCGGGGCAGCGCCGGAGGCGACCGTCTGGGTGAACGGGTAGAGGTTGACCACGACCAGGTCGAAGGGCTCGACGCCGAGCTCCTCGAGCTGCGCGACATGCTCGGGCAGGCGGCGGTCGGCGAGGATGCCGGCGTGCACCTTCGGGTGCAGCGTCTTGACCCGGCCGTCCAGGCACTCGGGGAAGCCGGTGAGCTCGGCGACCTCGGTGACCGGCACGCCCGCCTCGCGGATCCGCCCGGCCGTGCTGCCGGTGGAGACGATGGCGACGCCGGCCGCGTGCAGGCCGGCGGCCAGCTCGGCCAGCCCGGTCTTGTCGTAGACGCTGACCAGCGCCCGGCGGATCCTCACGGCCTGCTCTGCGTTGTTCTCGGTCATTTCACGGTCACCTTTCGCTCCGCGTCGATGGTCCAGCCGCCGCGGGCCATGCGGCCCACGTAGTCCACGAGCAGCGCGCGTTCCGCGACCTTGATGCGCTCGTGCAGGGAGTTCTCGTCGTCGTCCGCCTCCACGGGGACCGCGCTCTGCGCGATCACCGGGCCGTCGTCCACGCCCTCCGTCACCGCGAACAGCGTGCAGCCGGTGACCTTCACGCCGTACGCGAGCGCGTCGCGCGCCGCGTGCATGCCGGGGAAGGAGGGCAGCAGGGCCGGGTGCGTGTTCACCACCCGGCCGGGGAACGCGGCGAGGAAGTCGGGGCCGAGCAGCTTCATGAACCCGGCGCTGACCACCAGGTCGGGCTCGTAGCCGGCGACGGTGTCGCGGATCGCCAGGTCCCAGGCCCGGCGGTCCGGGTGGTCCTTGACCCGGTGGACGAAGGTGGGGAGGCCCGCGCCCTCGGCCCTGGCCAGCCCTTGGATCGCGTCCCGGTCGGCCCCGACGGCGACGACCCGCGCGCCGTACGCGGGGTCCCGGCTCGCGTCGAGCAGAGCTTGGAGGTTGGTTCCCGAGCCGGAGACCAGCACGACGAGTCGCGCCGGCGCATGGCCGGGTAAGAGGTCCAGAGTGGAGGCCACGACCGCGGCTCCCTTTCTGTGAGATTCTGGCTGCAGAATTCGAAGCGCGTCGTCCGTCCGGACGGTGTGTAACGGGCGGGACGCGGATTCGCGGCCAACGATATCTATGGATACCGTGAGAGGGCCAATCAGCGGCTGACGACGATATGACGAGGGAACCTGAGGAGAACGTGACCGACGCCTCGCCGAGCCAGACCGAGCCGGACAGCGGACTCGAGCCGTCGGGCGAGGGCCCCGGCGACGCTGCGCACGACGGCGCCCCGAAGCCCCCGCGCTGGTCGGACAGCCAGCCGGCGCCCGCGCCGTGGTTCGTCGGCCAGCCCGGCGGCGGTCCGCAGGCGCCCCCGCAGGCCGGCTGGGAGGTGCCGATGCCCCCGCAGCAGCCGATGCCGCAGCAGCAGCCCGCGCCGCCGCGCGAGTCGTCCGCGGCGCCGGGCGCGCCGTCGCAGGACACGGATTCGGCCGGCGCGCGGGGTTCGGCGCACCCTGAAGATCAGGCCCCTGAGGCGCAGGGCGATCCGGAGTCGCAGCAGCCGCCGATCGCGCCGCCTCCTGCGCCGCAGGGCCCGTACGGCCAGCCGTTGCCGCCGGCGATGCCGCCGTGGCACGGGCCGAGCCCGTACGGACCGCCGCAGCACCGGCCGCAGCCCCCGCCGAACCGGCAGGACGATCCGTGGCAGCGGCAGCGCCAGCCGCGTCAGCCGGCCGAGCAGGACAAGCGAGCGCCGCTGGATCTGCGCACCCGCTGGGCCCGCGGCCTGGCGCTCGGCGCGATCGCCTGCACGATGGCGTCGATCTGGTACAGCGTCTCGAACTTCCCGACCTGGATGGTCGGGGCCGGGGCCGGGCTCGTGCTGGGCCTGACCGGACTGTGGCTCGGCGTGTTCGCGCAGCGCGCGGCGCTGGCGCGCAACAAGCGCGCGCCGGAGGCCGTCGGCGCGATCGTGTGGAGCTCGATCGCGGCGCTGCTCTCGCTGATGATCCTGGCGTTCTCGCTGATCTTCTACACGCAGCTGTCCCAGCTCTCGAACTGCCTGCACACGGCGACCACGATCTCCGCGCAGAACCAGTGCGAGACGAACTTCCAGCACGACTTCGGGACCAGAGGCTGATGTACGCGGCCGGGGCGCCGTCGCCGAACCGGCTCGTCCGCCTCGCGCCGCGCCGGATTCCGGAGCGGCTGCGCTCGTCCGCCGGACGCCTCGGCCTGGCGGCGGCCTGCTCGCTCGGCGCCGCCTGGATCCACGAGCACCATGATCCGGGCGCGCTGTGCCCGCTGCGGCGGCTGACCGGCGTCCCGTGCCCGATGTGCGGGTCGACGACGGTGTTCATGGAGGCCGGCGCCGGGCACTGGACCGCGGCGCTGACGGCCAATCCGTTCACCGTGCTCGCGTTCATCGTCTTCCTCGCCGCGCCGCTCACGCTCATCGACCCGGTCGCCTCCTGGGCGAACCTGCCCGCGCGACGGCGCAACGCGCTGCTCGGCGTCGTGCTGGCGCTCTCCTGGGTGTGGCAGCTGCACCGCTTCGGCTTCCTCCTCGGCGGCACGCGGTTGGAGTAGCCCGAGAGGCGGAACGCCCGCATTCGTCACATGATCTGTTTGACGGACGGACAGATCTGGGAGGCCACGGTGAGCACGCCCGAGAACCCGAGTTCGCAGGACCCGCGCCCGCCCGAGGAGCAGCGGGCCGAGGAGCAGCGGTCCGAGGCGGCCGGCCAGGGCGAAGCGGCAGGCCGGGGCGAGGAGGCGGCCGCGCCGGGCCAGGGCGGGGCCACGCCGCAGGACGCGCTGCGCGAACTGCACCAGCAGCCGCGGTTGGACGAGCAGGGCAATCCGACGGCGTTCACCGCGGTGCCGCCGCCGCTCAACCAGCAGCAGGGTGGTGAGCCGGGGCGGCCCGGAGAGCAGGGTCAGCAGGGCCGGCCTGGACAGCATCCCGGTCCCCAGCAGCCGTGGGAACCGCCGCCGGAGGGCGCTCAGCAGCAACAGCAGCCCTACGACCGGCAGTTCCAGCAGCCGCAGTACGGTCAGCCGCAGCAGCCTTCGTACGCGCAGCAGCAACCGGGGTACGGCCAGCAGGGGCAGGGCGGGCAGCCCGGCTACGGACAGGGCCCGCAGCAGCCCTACGACCAGCCTCCGCCGCCGTACGGCCAGCAGGCTCCGTACGGTCAGCAGCAGCCCGGCTACGGCTATCCTCCGCCGCCCGGCTATCCGCAGTACAGCGGTCAGCAGCAGCCCTACGGCGCCGAGGCGCTGCCGCCGGGGATGCCGCCGTTCGCCTCCTGGGGGCAGCGCGCCGGCGCATGGATCATCGACAACCTGCCCGTGGTCGTCGGAGGCTGGCTGACCGACATCGCCTACTATTACTGGGGCAGCGGGGGGCGGGCGGTCGGCCTGGTGATCCTGATCGTCGGCCTGGTGTGGTCGGTCTACAACGCGTACCTGGCCGGGAAGAGCGGGCAGTCCACCGGGAAGCGGATGACCGGGATCCGGCTCGCGCGCTTCCGGGACGGGCAGGTGGTGGGTCCGGCGTACGGGCTGCTGCGGCTGTTCATGAACGGCGTCTTCTGGGCGATCTGCGTGATCCCCGGGGTGCTCAACTACCTGTGGCCGCTGTGGGACCGGAAATCGCAGACCTGGAGCGACAAGATCGCATCCTCGGTGGTGGTTCAGGCCAGGTGAACGCGCGGGTGGCGTTGACCACGATCAGATGACAAGTGCGGACCCGGGGTTACCTGACGTCCAATCGTCGGATAAATTGCGGAACCATGTCCGACCCCTCTTCCGAGTCCGATAACGCACAGTCCGACGCGCAGTCCGACGCGCAGTCGGCGCAGCCGGCACCGCAGGCCGAGCCGACCCAGTGGGCGATTCCCACCCTGGGGAATCAGAACCCGAGCACCGGATCGGCGCCGGAGCCGCCGGCCGCGCAGCCGTCGTCCACCCAGGCCGAGCCGACGCAGTGGGCGATCCCGACGCTGGGCGGGCAGCCGGGCGCCGCGCCGCAGCCCGGCGCGGGCGACGTGTCGAGCCCCGCCGAGCCGACCAGGCTGACCTGGGGTCCGGGCCACGAGGACACGGGTGCGCCGCAGCCGGGTCAGAACCCGCAGTTCGGTGCGCCGCAGGGGCAGCAGCCGGGGCAGCCGCAGTACGGCCAGCAGCCGGGGCACAACCCGCAGTTCGGCATGCCACCGCAGGGCCGGCAGCCCGGCCAGCAGGGCCAGTTCGGCGTGCCGCCGCAGGGCCAGCCGCCCTACGGCCCCCCGCAGCAGGGACAGCAGTTCGGCGCGCCCGGCCAGCAGCAGTACGGCCAGCCCGGCCAGCCGCAATTCGGCCAGCAGCCGGGGCAGAACCCGCAGTTCGGCGTGCCGCCGCAGGGCCAGCAGCCGCAGTTCGGGGCTCCGCAGCAGGCGCAGTACGGCCAGCCGCAGCCGCAGTACGGCCAGCCGGGCCAGCCGCAGTTCGGTCAGCAGCCCGCGTTCGGCGCGCCGCAGCAGCAGGGCCAGCCCTACGGCGCCCCGCAGCAGGGACAGCAGTTCGGCGCGCCCGGCCAGCAGCCCCAGTACGGCCAGCCCGGCCAGCCCCCGTACGGCCAGCAGCCCTCGAACACGCCGCCCGGCGGCTCGCCGACCTCGGCCCCGGCGACGCCGTGGGGCGCGCCGCAGGACCAGCAGCAGGGCCAGCCGCAGTACGGCATCCCGCAGCAGGGTCAGCCGCAGTACGGACAGCCCGGACCGCAGCAGCAGTACGGCCAGCCCGGGCAGCAGTTCGGCGGACCGCAGGGCCAGCCGCAGTACGGCGCTCCCGGCCCGTACGGCGCCCCCCAGCAGGGCTACCCGGGCATGCAGCAGGGCGCGTACGCGGGCATGCCCGGCACCGGTGCGGGGTCAGGCGCCCTCGCCGGCTGGGGGCAGCGGTTCGCCGCCGGCCTCATCGACTACGTCGCCCTGATGATCCCCTTCTGGATCTGCTACGCCTACTACGTCAGCGGTCTGCTCACTCCCATCACCGTCGACCCCGCCACCGGTGCCACCAGCGGCGGCCCCTCCGGCGGCGCCGTCATCGCCCTGCTCCTCGGCATGATCTACATCATCGCCATCGGGCTCTGGAACGCCCACAAGCAGGGCACCACCGGCCAGTCCGTCGGCAAGGGCGTCATGCACATCCGGGTAATTCGGGAGGCTGACGGTCAGGTCACCGGCTTCGGCGGGGCCATCGGCCGGTACTTCTGCCACATCCTCGAGTTCGGCATCGGCTACTTCGCCCCGCTCTGGGACGCCAAGAACCAGACCTTCGCCGACAAGATCGTCCACACGATCGTCGTCCAGGCCTGACGACGCCGGAATCGTTTGCCCACCGCGCCCGCGCAGCCGTTCGGCCAGCGCGGGCGCCGCGTACCAGGCCCCGAACGTGGCGGCGGCGGCCAGCAGCACTTCCGCGGACACGAGCGCGCCGACAAGCCAAGCCGTCGAGCCGACCACGGACATCGCGCCGAAGGCCACCGGGCCGCCCGCGTACATCTCCGCCACCGCCAGGATCAGTCCGGCCGCCGCCGCCATCGCCGCGGTCGCGGTGATCCGGTCGGACCACGACGCGGCCCGCCGCCCGACCAGCACCGCGCCGACCGCTCCGGCCGCCGCGGGCACGAGCAGGAGCGCCAGCCAGCCCAGCGCAGGCTGCTGGGACGCCGGGGTCGCGGAGAGCAGCGGCAGGCCCGGCAGCGGGCCGCGCACCACGGAGAACAGCGATACGTTCGTGCCGGTGCCGAGGGCGAACCCCGGCCCCGCGAGCACGCCGATCACCCACAGCACCGCGTTCGGCACCAACGCGACGTCGATCAGGAACAGGCCCGCGTCGCCGGCCAGTCCCGCGCCGATCTGCTGTTGCGCCGCCAGTGCCGCGTCGGCGTGCGTGACGACGAGGGACGCCGCGAGCAAGGCCGCCGCCCCGAGGTAGATGCACAGCGCGGCCGCCGTCCCGCGCACCGCCGCCGGAAGCCAGGGGGCTTCCGTACGCGGCAGCAGCCTGATCGACCCGGCCGCACCCGCCGCGTGGCCCGCGAGCGCGATTCCGGCCGGATACAGCAGCACCTGCGCGTACTCGGGGGTCAGGCCGTTTCCGGTCGCGCCTGCCGCGATGATGCACGCACACGCCGCGTACCCCACCGCCGCGCCGGCCGACGCCCGCACCGCGAAGCCGGGCACCTTCCGCGCGGTCCGCTGCCCCGCGGCGAACAGGCCGACCACCGGCAGCAGCGTGAATCCCAGGGGGCTGAGACCGAAAGGACCGTCCGGGGCGTAGAGCATCACGTGGTGCGCCGCGAGCCAGAGCTCGGCGCTCACCCGGAGCGGGATCGACGGGTCCGAGCCGGCGGGCGCCGCCGTGGCCCACAGCAGCAGCGTGAGCGTCGCGGCGACCAGCCAGCCGCCCACGGCCACCACCGCCGCCGCGCGCACGCCGGAGAGGTACGCGGAGCCGTTCTCGGCGAAGTCCCGGCGCACCCGCGAGGGCAGCGCCCGCGCGGTCTCCGGGAGCGGCGGGAGCTGGGCGAGCTGATCGGCGATCAGCCGCGAGAGGGGCGGCCGGGCCCGGCCCGGCCCGAGCTCCTCCGGCTCGGCCGCGGGCCCGGCGGCCGCTTGTTCGGTCTCGGCCATCCCCCCATGCTGGCGCGAGCGCCTGCGCGGCCGGGAAAGGCTCGCCAGCCGGTCACCCGAAAGAGCAGCCGAGCCCCCCGCCCGAGGAACGGGCAGGGGGCTCGGGTAAGCACCCAGCTGCGAAAGCCGACCGTACTACCGTCTCGGAAGCCGACCCCGGCCCGCCGCAGCCAGTCGCGCAGCGGGCCTGCGAGAGCTTGAATACCGTCCTACAGCGCAACCACAATTTCGCGCATGAGCTTGGCGGTCTCGGACGGCGTCTTGCCGACCTTGACGCCGACGGCCTCGAGGGCCTCCTTCTTGGCCTGCGCGGTCCCGGACGAACCAGAGACGATCGCTCCGGCGTGACCCATCGTCTTGCCCTCGGGCGCGGTGAATCCGGCCACGTAGCCCACCACCGGCTTGGTGATGTGGTCCTTGATGTAGGCCGCGGCCCGCTCCTCGGCATCGCCGCCGATCTCGCCGATCATCACGATCGCCGCGGTCTCCGGGTCGTCCTGGAAGGCCTGCAGCGCGTCGATGTGCGTGGTGCCGATGACCGGGTCGCCGCCGATGCCGACGGCACTGGAGAAGCCCAGGTCGCGCAGCTCGTACATCATCTGGTAGGTCAGCGTGCCGGACTTCGAGACCAGGCCGATCTTGCCGGGCTTGGTGATGTCCGCCGGGATGATGCCCGCGTTGGACTTCCCGGGGCTGATCAGGCCGGGGCAGTTCGGGCCGACGATGCGGGTCTTCTTGCCCTGCGCGTGCGCCCAGAAGACGGTCGAGTCGTGCACCGGGATGCCCTCGGTGATGACGACCGCGAGGGGGATCTCGGCGTCGATCGCCTCGATGACGGCGCTCTTGGCGAAGGCCGGCGGCACGAAGATGACGGAGACGTTCGCGCCCGTCTCGGCGATCGCGTCGGCCACGGTGCCGAACACCGGGATGGACGCGCCGTCGATCTCGACCTTCTCGCCGGCCTTGCGCGGGTTGACACCGCCGACGATCTTGGAGCCCGAAGCCAGCATGCGCTTCGTGTGTTTCATGCCCTCGGAGCCGGTCATGCCCTGGACGATGATCTTCGAGTCCTCGTTGAGGAAGATAGCCATGATCAGTCCTCTTCCTTACTTCGCGGCCAGCTCGGCGGCCCGCGCTGCGGCGCCGTCCATGGTGTCGACCTGCTCGAGCCGCGGCAGCGCCGCCTCGGTCAGGATCTTGCGGCCGAGCTCGGCGTTGTTGCCGTCGAGCCGGACCACGAGCGGCTTCGTGACGGCCTCGCCGCGCGACTCGAGCAGCGCGAAGGCCTGCACGATGCCGTTGGCGACCGCGTCGCACGCGGTGATGCCGCCGAAGACGTTGACGAACACGGACTTGACGTCGGTGTCGCCGAGGATGATCTCCAGGCCGTTGGCCATGACCTCGGCCGAGGCGCCACCACCGATGTCCAGGAAGTTGGCGGGCTTGACGCCGCCGTGGTTCTCACCCGCGTACGCGACCACGTCCAGCGTGGACATGACCAGGCCGGCGCCGTTGCCGATGATGCCGACCTCGCCCTCCAGCTTCACGTAGTTGAGGTGCTTCTCCTTGGCCGCCGCCTCGAGCGGGTTGGCCGCGGCCTTGTCCTCGAGCTCGGCGTGGCCGGCCTGGCGGAAGGCGGCGTTCTCATCCAGCGAGACCTTGCCGTCGAGCGCCAGGATGGTGCCGGCCGGGGTCTTGACCAGCGGGTTGACCTCGACCAGGAGGGCGTCCTCCTGGACGAAGACCTGCCAGAGCTTGACCAGCACGTCGGCGACCTGGTCGGCGACGTCGGCCGGGAAGTTCGCGGCCGCGACGATCTCGGCCGCCTTCTCCGGGGTCACGCCCACGGTCGCGTCCACCGGGACCTTGGCCAGCGCCTCGGGCTTGGTGACGGCGATCTCCTCGATCTCCATACCGCCCTCGACGGAGGCCATCGCCAGGAAGGTGCGGTTGGAGCGGTCGAGCAGGAAGGAGACGTAGTACTCGGTCTCGATGTCGGCGGTCTGCGCCAGCATCAGACGGCGCACCACGTGCCCCTTGATGTCCAGGCCGAGGATGCCCTCGGCCTTGGCGCGCGCGTCGGCCGGACCCTCGGCCAGCTTCACGCCGCCGGCCTTGCCGCGGCCGCCGGTCTTGACCTGGGCCTTGACGACGACCTTGCCGCCGAGCTCGGCGGCGACGGCCTCGGCTTGCTCAGGAGTGTCAGCGATCTTGGCCGAGAGTACGGGTACGCCGTGCTTGGCGAACAGGTCCCTCGCCTGGTATTCGAAAAGATCCACGCTCGTCCGTCCTCAATGACGTGCTGCGGCTCGGGGCACGGGGTCCCCGTCCTGGACTAGATTCTCGTCCGAGGTTATCCCGTCCACGATGCGAGGGCGGAATCCGCGGAGTGTGAGCTACGCCGCTTGTGGGCATGTGTCAATGAATTATCGCCGCCCGCAAGATCGTCCGCAGCCGCTCCGCCCGACAGCCCGCACCACCCGTCCGGATATCGGAACGAGCGTGGATCCTCCGTCTGCCGGAACGCGCCGCGCTAGACCCGCTCGACCAGTCCGGCCAGCAGCCGTCCGACGACCAGGTAGACGACGGCCGCGAGGCCGTAGTCGAGCAGCGTGTTCCACTTCGCGCTGGACGTGGTGAACAGCCCGTCGAACCAGGCCGCGAGGTGCCGCGCCCAGGTGGCGTCCGTCGAGACGATGCTGTTGCCGGGGTTCGCGCCGATGAGCACGAACAGGATGTGCAGCACCAGAATCAGGACGATGACGCCGACGATGAGCATGATGACAGCGGCGAGGCCGCTGTACCGTCTCCGCAATGCTTCAGCCATACCGCCGAGTGCCCGCGAATCGCAGTGCTCATGCGTGCGGGAATCCCCCCGGCGCGCAGCCGCGGGCGTTCGGCGGCGGCCGATCCGGGCTCAGCCGAGGTTGGCGTACGCCCAGTCCACGATCTCCTGGGTCGGGGTGCCCGGGGTGAACACGGCCGCGATGCCCGCGTCCAGCAGGGAGCGGATGTCGCCCTCCGGGATGATCCCGCCGACGAAGACCTTGATGTCCGCGGCGTCCTGGGCCCTGAGCAGCTCGACGACCTTCGGGCAGAGGGTCATGTGCGCGCCGGAGAGGATCGACATGCCGATGCCGTCGGCGTCCTCCTGGATGGCGGTGGCCACGATCTGCTCGGGCATCTGGTGCAGGCCCGTGTAGACGACCTCGACGCCGGCGTCGCGCAGGGCGCGGGCGACGACCTTGGCGCCGCGGTCGTGGCCGTCGAGGCCGGGCTTGGCGATGACGACGCGGATCGGTGCAGAGCCGGGGGCGGGCGTGTGGGCCGCCTTGATCTCGGTCTCGCTCATACTCACTCCTTCGTGAGGCCGATGGAGTACCCGCGTACTCGACACTTTCGGCCAGTCGCAGCGTAGCCGAGGCCGCCGCGGACGGCGCGCCGGCGGCCCTGTGATCTCCGGCACGAGGTGGGGCTGGCACCACCCCGGACTCGGGTGCCCGCGCCCTCGTGCCGGGCGGGTCCGGAGCGCGACGCTGGATCCATGCCGAAGAACACTGAGAACCTCCGCCGGAATCACGCCCCCGCGATCGAGGCGCGCGGGCTGACCAAGTCCTACGGAAGCAAGACCGTGGTCGACGGGCTGGACTTCCAGGTGCACGCGGGCCGGGTGACCGGCTTCCTCGGGCCGAACGGCGCCGGGAAGTCGACCACGATGCGGCTGCTGCTCGGCCTGGAGCGCCCCGACTCGGGGCAGGCGCTGATCGAGGGCCGGCCGTACGCAGAGCTGTCCGCGCCGCTCTCGCACGTCGGCGCGCTGCTCGAGGCGAAGGCCTTTCACAAGGGCCGCAGCGCGCGCAACCACCTGCTTGCGCTCGCGCAGTCGCAGGCGCTGCCGGAGCGGCGGGTGGACGAGGTGCTCGACCTCGTCGGACTGCACGACGTGGCCGCCAAGCGGGCCGGCGGCTACTCGCTGGGCATGGCGCAGCGCCTCGGCATCGCGGCGGCGCTGCTCGGCGACCCGCGGATCGTGCTGCTGGACGAGCCGGTCAACGGCCTCGACCCCGAGGGCGTTTTCTGGATCAGGAACCTGATGAAGCGGCTGGCCGCCGAGGGCCGCGCCGTGCTCGTCTCCTCGCACCTGATGAACGAGATGGCGGTGACCGCGGACCACCTGATGGTGATCGGCCGAGGCCGGCTGCTGGCCGACTGCGGCACCGCCGAGTTCATCGAGCGGCACACCGATCCCGCCGTCTACGCGGCGACCCCGGACGTCGCCAGGCCCGCGCTGCTCGAAGAGGCCTTCATGCGGCTGACCGCGAGCGCCGTCGAGTACTCCGCCCGATAACGACCGAATCCGAGAACAGGGGAACCCACGATGACGACCGCAACCCTCACCCGCGCCGAGGACGCCGTGCGTCCCACGCACCGGCCCGGTATGACCGACCTGATGCGCAGCGAGTGGACCAAGCTCAGGTCCCTGCGCTCGACCTGGTGGTCGCTGGCCGCGATGATCGTGGCGAGCGTCGGCTTCACCGTCGCCGCGTGCGCGGTCTACACGCACGACTTCACCCACCTGGACGCGGCGACCCAGACCGAGTTCCGGCAGGACACGATCGGCCTGATCCTGCAGCCGGGCGTGCAGTTCGCCAGCCTGGCCGTGAGCGTGCTCGGGGCGATGCTGATCACCTCCGAGTACTCCACCGGGATGATCCGCGCGACGATGCTCGCCGAGCCGCGCCGGACCCGCGCGCTGCTGGCCAAGGCGGGGACCTTCGCGCTGTTCGTGTACGTCGTCTCGGAGCTGATCGCGATCCCGTCCTTCTTCATCGGCTCCGCGATCACCAGCGCGCACGCGTCCGTCTCCATCACCGACCCGACGAACATCCGGGCGATCCTCTGCTTCGGACTGTTCATGACCGCGATGGGCCTGATCGCGCTGTCCATCGGCGCGATCGTGCGGCACACGGCCGCGGCCGTCAGCCTGGTGCTGGCGCTGCACTTCGTGCTTCCGGGCGTGCTCGGCCTGATCCCCGGCACGGTCGGCAAGCACCTGTCGGCCGCGATGCCGCAGGGCACGAGCGTGGTGGTCAGCAGCGGGCACAACGCGAGCAACCTGTACACGCCGGCACAGGCCGGCCTGATCCTGGCGGCCTGGGTGGTCGTGCTCGGCAGCGCGGCGCTCGTGTCCGTCAAGCGCCGTGACGTGTAGGTTCCGATGAGTGAGAATGCTGTGACGATGGAGACGAACCCGGTCACGGCGGTGGTCAGGCGCGTGCTGCGTGAGCCGTTCACCGCACGCGCCTGGCGCACGTTCGTGTTCTGCTTCTGCCAGCCCTTCCTCGACCTGGTCGGCCTGATCGCCATCGGGATCGCGGTGGCGATCTCGATCGTGACCGGCGGCCTGGCTTCGCCGGTGCTGCTGCCGCCGCTGCTGGGCTTCTCCCGCGGTCTCGGCGTGCTGCGCCGGGCGATGACCCGGCAGCTGCTCGGCGTGGACATCCCCGAGCCGATCAGGGCGCCGCGGCGGCGCGGCGCGCTCGGCTTCATCGCGTACCACTTCGGCGAGGCGATCGGCTGGCGCGGGATCGGCTACGTGCTGATCAGGCTGCTGATGATCTTCGAGTTCGTGGTCGGCGTCGGCTTCCGGCTCGGCCTGCCGCTGGTCTTCATGGGCGCGATCCACGACCGCGGCATCAGTTCGGTCACGCTGGTGGCGGTCTGGACCGCGATGTTCCTGGCCGCGCCCCCGCTGACCGAGCTGATTCTCCAGCTGGACGTATGGCTGATGCGCCGGCTGCTCGGCCCGTCCGAGGACTCGCTGCGGATCAGGGAGCTGGAGCAGACCCGCTCGCACGCGATCAACGAGGCGGCGGCCACGCTGCGCCGGATCGAGCGCGACCTGCACGACGGGGCCCAGGCCCGGCTGGTGGCCCTCGGCATGCAGCTGGGAAGGGCGGAGCGGCGGTTCGAACGCGGCGACACCGAAGCCGGGCTCTCCCTCATCCGCGAGACGCGAGCCGAGACGAAGGCGATCGTGCAGGAGCTGCGCGACCTGGTTCGCGGCATCCACCCGCCCGCACTCGACAGCGGTCTGGAGCCGGCGCTCGGCACTCTCGCCGCGAAGACGCCGATCCCGACGTCGGTGCGCGTGGGCCTGCGGTCGCGGCTGCCCGCGGCCACCGAGACGATCCTGTACTTCACGGCCGCCGAACTGCTGACCAACGCCGCCAAGCACAGCGGCGCCCAGGCGATCGCCGTCACCGTGATCGGCGACATCCGCGAGGACGCCGTCCAGCTCATCGTCACCGACGACGGACGCGGCGGCGCGCGCCTGGACGGCGCCGGCACCGGCCTGCGCGGACTGGCCGAGCGCATCAGGACCATGGACGGGCACCTCACCCTCGTCAGCCCGATCGGCGGCCCGACGACCGTGACCGTGCAACTTCCGACTTGCAAGGTCGACGAGGGGAACTGACGGGGATGCGCATCGTGGTGGCGGAGGACTCGCCGATCCTGCGGGCCGGGCTGGTGGGCCTGCTCGAGGACGAGGGGCACGAGGTGGTCGCGGCGGTGCCCGACGCGACCCGGCTGCGCGAGGTGGTCGAGGAGCACCGCCCGCAGATCGTCGTCTCCGACATCCGGATGCCGCCCACCCACACCGACGAGGGCCTGCGCGCCGCCGTCGAACTGCGCGCCGCCGACCCGAGCCTCAGGATCCTGATCTTCTCGCAGTACGTCGAGACCCAGTACGCGAGCCGCCTCCTGGCCGGCAACTCGGCCGGCGTCGGCTATCTGCTCAAGGAGCGCGTGATGGACACGAAGGACTTCATGGACGCGCTTGAGCGCGTCGCCGCCGGCGGCACCGCCCTGGACCCGGAGGTCGTCTCCCAACTCGTAGGCGCCAGCAACTCGCGCCGTGCCCTGGAGACCCTCACCCCCCGCGAACGCGAGGTGCTTGGCCTCATGGCCGAAGGCCGTTCCAACGCGGCCATCGCGGCGGCACTGTTCGTCACGGAGCGCGCGGTCGAAAAGCACGTGGCGAGCATCTTCACGAAGTTGGACCTGCCGGTCTCGAGTGCCGACCACCGCCGGGTGCTGGCGGTGCTGAGGTATCTGGGCGTGTAGCGGTGACTCGCCATCAGCTGACGGCACTTCGACTCGGGCGTCGTAAGCCGCGCGGGCGTCGTCGATCTCATCTGAAGTCCGGCGATGGCTAGGCGGCGAGCGCTTACGATCGCGACCACAACGGCGCGAACCGTGGGTGCAGCCCGAACGCGGTCCGTCGACCGCGACGCCGGCGCGACCTAAATCAGCACAGCTACAGCTTCTGCAGCGGCGCGAAGGCCAGTACCAGCTTCCTGACTCCCTCGGATCCGAAGTCCACCGTCGCGTGCTCGCCGGTGCGGCCCTCGACGGAGACGACCGTCCCCAATCCGTAGGTGTCGTGGATGACGCGGTCGCCGGGGGCGACCGAGATCGGCTCGCGGCCGGAGGTGCCCAGGGACTTGAAGCCGGTCTTGCGCGTCTTGTTGGCGGACGCGGTCAGCTGCGGGGTCTGGGTGCCGAACGCGGTGGAGCTCGGGGCGGGCGCCTCCCGCTCCCACTGGACCAGATCCTTCGGGACCTCGCTGACGAAGCGGCTCTCGGGGTTGTAGGCGGGGGCGCCCCAGGCGGAGCGCAGGACGGCGCGGCTGAAGTACAGGCGCTGGCGGGCTCGGGTGATGCCCACGTAGGCGAGCCGGCGCTCCTCTTCCAGCTCCTGCGCGTTGCCGAGGGCGCGGGTGTGCGGGAAGACGCCCTCCTCCAGGCCGGTCAGGAAGACGACCGGGAACTCGAGGCCCTTGGCCGTGTGCAGCGTCATCAGGGTGATGAGGCCGTCTTCGTGCTCGCCGGGGATCTGGTCGGCGTCGGCGACGAGGGCGACGCGCTCGAGGAAGCCGTCTATCCCCTCGTTGCCCTCGGTGCTCTCGTACTCGTGCGCGACGGCGACGAGCTCTTGGAGGTTCTCGGCGCGGCTCTCGTCCTGCGGGTCGGTGGACTCCTGCAGGTCGGCGAGGTAGCCGGTGCGCTCCAGGATCGCTTCGAGCACCTCGGCCGGGCCGGCGCCGTCCTCGACCTTCTCGCGCAGGCTCGCCATGAGCGCGGCGAAGCCCTTGACGGCGTTGAGCGAGCGGGCGGCCATGCCGTAGGCCTCGTCGGCGCGGTCGACGGCCGCGCCGAAGGAGATGCGCTCGCGGTTGGCGAGTGCGTCGAGCATCGCCTCGGCGCGGTCGCCGATGCCGCGCTTGGGCACGTTGATGATCCGCTTGAGGGAGACGGAGTCGTCCGGGTTCGCCAGCGACCTGAGGTAGGCCAGGACGTCCTTGACCTCCTTGCGCTCGTAGAAGCGCACGCCGCCGACCACGCGGTAGGGAAGGCCGACCCGGATGAAGCACTCCTCGAACGCCCGGGACTGCGCGTTGGTCCGGTAGAACACGGCCACGTCGCCGGGCTTGGCCAGCCCCTCGTCGGTGAGCCGGTCCACCTCGTTGGCGACGAAGGCGGCCTCGTCGTGCTCGGAGTCGGCGACGTAGCCGATGATCCGCTCGCCGGCGCCGGAGTCGGTCCACAGGTTCTTCGGCTTGCGGCCGCGATTCTTCTCGATCACCGCGTTCGCGGCGGTCAGGATGGTCTGGGTGGAGCGGTAGTTCTGCTCCAGCAGGATCGTCTTGGCGTTCGGGTAGTCCGCCTCGAACTCGAGGATGTTGCGGATCGTGGCGCCGCGGAAGGCGTAGATCGACTGGTCCGCATCGCCCACGACGCACAGCTCGGCGGGCGGGAGCTCGCCGTCCGCCGGGCCGACTCCGAACTCACGCGGATCCCCTGCGGCACCAGCGGGGACGCCGTGCCTTCTGGAGATCTCCGGCGAGCCTACGATCTCACGGACCAGCACGTACTGCGCGTGGTTGGTGTCCTGGTACTCGTCGACCAGCACGTGCCGGAAGCGGCGGCGGTAGCTCTCGGCGACGGCCGGGAACGCCTGGAAGAGGTTGACCGTCGTCATGATCAGGTCGTCGAAGTCCAGCGCCTTCGCCGCGATCAGCCGGTTCTGGTAGACGCCGTAGACCTCGGCGATCAGCTGCTCGCGGTCCGACTGCGCGGCGTCGCGCGCCGACTCGTGGTCGACCAGCTCGTTCTTGAGTGCGGAGACCGCGGCGAGCAGGCCGCGCGGCGGGTGCCGCTTGACGTCGAGGTCGAGGTCCCTGGCAACCTGCGTCATCAGCCGGCGCGAGTCGTCCGCGTCGTAGATGGTGAAGGAGGAGGGCAGGCCCAGGTGCTCGTGCTCGCGGCGCAGGATGCGCACGCAGGCGGAGTGGAACGTGGAGACCCACATCATCCGGGCGCGCGGGCCGATCAGCGCCTCGACCCGCTCGCGCATCTCGGCGGCGGCCTTGTTGGTGAAGGTGATCGCCAGGATCTCGCCGGGGTGCACGCCGCGTTCGCCGAGCAGGTAGGCGATGCGGTTGGTGAGCACCCGGGTCTTGCCGGAGCCGGCGCCGGCCACGATGAGCAGCGGGGTGCCGCTGTGCACGACGGCCTCGCGCTGGGCCGGGTTGAGGCCGTCCAGCATCGCGGTCATGTCCCGCGCGGCGGCGGCCGCGAACGCCGGCGGCGGCCCGGCGGGCGACGACGGGGTCGGCAGGTCGCCGCGCTCCTGCTCACGGGGCGCCGGGCGGCCGAGACCGGGCAGCGCGGACTCCGCCCGGTGCCGCGCGGGGGCGGGAGGCTTGGGCAGATCGAACAGGGGGGTCTCGTAGCCGCTCATCGCACCCGAGTGTAGAACCGTCCGCCGACAACGGCCGGATCCGTGAGTTCGCTCACGTCCCGTGCGGGGGCGCACGGGACGTGAGCGTGATTTGAATTACGGTTGAATAACGAGACGAGTCTGACCTCTGGAGACCGATGAGCGAGCGAGACGACGGGCGGGAGCCGCGGGACGAGAGGAAGCCGCGACTGAATCTGACCACGAGTCAGGTCGCGGCTTCCGCGTTGGCGGCCTGCTGCGCCTCGGTCGTCGCCTCGTACCTCGGCGTGGCCGGCACGGTGATCGGCGCGGCGGTCGGCTCGATCGTGGCGACGACCGGCGCGGCGGTCTGGGCCCACCTGTTCCGCACCGGCGGGAACAAGATCAAGCAGACGCTTCTGGTGAACGGTCAGTTGATCGAGGTCGAGACGGACGCGAAGGATGCGAAGCGGGCGCAGGGGACGCGGGCCGGAGCGCAGGACGCGGGGCAGGCGGCGCGGCCGGTGCCGGCCGGACGCTTCTACAGCGCGGCGGCCGCGCCCGCGGTGGCGCTGTGGACGCCCAGGGAGGCCACGGCCGAGACCGAGGTCATCCGGGACGAGACGAAGCTGATCCTGCCGCCCGGCATCGACGCGGACCGGACTCAGCTGCTCGCTCCGCCGGCGACCGATGGCGGGCAGAGCCCCGTGCGCCGCAACCGCTTCGCCCGGATCCTCAAGTACCGCAAGCCGATGGGCATAGCCGCGGCCATCCTCGCGGTCTTCAGCGTCTCGATCGTCGTCGGCATGTTCGCCGGCGCCCCGGTGCGCGACGCGGGCTCGAACGCGCCGCCGTCGACGACCACGACGACGACCGTGACCGAGACGACCCGGCAGACGACCGGTGACGGCTCTTCAGGGTCCTCGGAATCCACGCAGTCGCGGGGATCCGAGGCCACGTCATCGGCATCGGCGTCCGCCTCCGGCTCGGCCCCGCCCTCGCCCTCGGCGAGCTCCTCGGCGTCGCCCGGGGCCTCCGCGTCGGCCGGCTCCACAGGGACCGCGAGCGGTTCGCCTCAGGCACAGGGCGCGACCAGCACCGGATCTCCCTGAATTCCCTCGACACACACCGTTGACCGGCGGATATCGGAGAGTGCACACTATGCGCATCTCGTGAGAATGAGAGCCAGACTTCTTGCCGACACTCTGTCGGAAACCCTTCCTCCGCTTGGCGCATCACGAAACGGCTCGCATGCCGGTCCGTTTAGTCCGGTTCGCCCGACCGGCAAAACGGACAGAGCACGGCAGACTCCGACCATTCGGCACCGCCCGGCGGCCCGCATACGGCCACGGTTCGATCACGACGGGGGCAAAGAGAACTTAAAGAGCCGGGCCGAAAAATCGATGCCCCGCATGCAAATGGCTAGAGTCCACCATCAGATAACCGCCCCACGCGGGGTCGTCCAGACCCCCGGCGGATATCCGCGCCGAGTCCAATCGGCGGAGCCTCGAAGGGCCGTGCAGCGCGGCTGTCGCGCGCTACGGACCGCCGGGGAACCGCCGCGGAGCCGGGGACCCACCCGCAGCACCGGGGTGAATCACCGCGCCCGACCGGATCGCATCCGCGACCCGCGAAGGCAAGGTGTAGGGCGAACACTTCCCGCCCGAACCCGTCAGCTAACCCGGTAGGCGCCACCGGAAGAGGAACGCATGCCGTCTCATCGCGCCCCGAAACTCTCGCCGCGCAAGGCGTCGGCCGTCGCCCTGGTGGGCGTCGCCGCCGGATCCACCCTGCTGATGCAGGGCAGTGCACACGCTGAGACCCTGTCGCAGGCCAAGGCCGACTACAACACCAAGATGCAGCAGTCGGAGGCCGCGACCGAGGCCTACAACGCGGCGAACGAGCAGGCCGCGAAGCTGCAGGCGAAGATCAACAGCCTTCAGGCGCAGATCTCCACCGCGACCGCCGAGATGAGCTCGCTGCAACGCACGATGGGCCTGCAGGCCGCGCAGCAGTACGAGAACGCGGGCATGTCCTCGACCCTGGAGCTCGCCCTCGAGTCCAGCCCGGAGACCTACCTGAACAAGGCGCTGGCCAGCAACGAGATCTCGCAGAAGGAGGCGCAGCTGCTCAAGCAGCTGGCCACCGACAAGGCGCAGATCGCGGCCGACCAGAAGCTCGCGCAGACCGAGCTGACCCAGCAGCAGGCGGCCGTGGCCACGGCGCAGAAACAGAAGACCGCGGCCCTCGCCGCCGCCAGCCAGGCGAAGTCCGTCATCAGCACGCTGAGCGCGGCGCAGCAGGCCACGATCACCTCGGGCGGCGGCAGCACCACGAACACCGTCAAGGTGGTCGCGTCGAACTCCCGCGCCGCAACAGCCGTCGCGTACGCGGAGTCGAAGCTCGGCGACAGCTATGTCTACGCCGCCTCCGGGCCGACCACGTTCGACTGCTCCGGCCTGACGATGGCCGCCTGGGCCGCCGCGGGCGTCACGCTGCCGCACAACGCCGCCGAGCAGATGAGCGTCACGCAGTCCGTCAGCGAGTCCCAGGCCCAGCCCGGCGACCTGGTCTTCTTCTACGACAGCCCCGGCTACGTCGGCCACGTCGGCATATACCTGGGCAACGGCATGCTGATCGACGCCCCGCACACCGGAGCCTGGGTGCGCGAGATCTCCCTGAGCAACATAGGCATGCAGGTCGCCGGCTTCGGCCGCGTGTAGCCGCTCACCAGAACACCTCAGGCCATGTGACCTGGCGGCGTTCTCAACCCCCCTCCCCCTCGTGAGGACGCTGCCTTCCAGCGCCCGGATCGCCGGGGCTCCGTGACCCGCAACCTCTCCCCCCTGTGCGGATCACGGAGCCTTACCCACCGGCGATCCGGGCGCTAATACTTCTGCCCGGGCGCCGCCGCCTCGAGCTCGGCAAGGAACTCGCCCGCCCGATCCGGCTGCCAGGCACCCATCTCTTGGTAGAGCGCGACGGCCTTGCGCAGCCCGGTCAGCGCCGTGGCCGGCCCGGTCGGGGGGAGGCAGCGGCCAAGGCCCTCCAGCGCCTCGGCGAGGACCGGCGGATGGGCGGTGCCGGGCATCTAGTGCTTCGTCGTATCAGCGGATACCGCATGCCGCCCCAGTTCTCCCCGCCGAGACGCCGGGCCACGACTACTGAATCAACCACCTGTCATAGGCTACGCGGACTGGGACGCGCCTTCCGAGCTCGCGTGCATGAAGCTGTTCCACAGCCGCGCGTAGGCGCCCTCGGCGGCGAGAAGGTCGTCGTGCGTGCCGTCCTCGACGATGAGGCCGCCGTCGAGCACGAGGATGCGGTCGGCGCGGGCGGCGGTGGTGAGGCGGTGCGCGACGACGAGGGTCGTGCGGGAGCGGGAGACCTCGTCCATGGCGCGCGTGACGGCCGCCTCGCTGGCGAGATCGAGGGCCGCGGTGGCCTCGTCGAGCAGCAGGATGTCCGGGTCCACGAGGTAGGCCCGGGCCAGCGCGAGCAGCTGCCGCTGACCGGCCGACAGGCTCCGGCCGCGCTCGCCGACCTGGTGCAGGTAGCCGCCGGAGAGCCTGGCGACCATCTCGTGCGCGCCGACGGCCCGCGCCGCGGCCTCGATCTCGGCGTCGGACGCGCCGGGACGGCCGTAGCCGATGGCCTCGGCGACCGTGCCCGGGAAGAGGTACGCCTCCTGCGGGACGACGCCCAGCCGTCCGCGGTACTCGGGGAGGCTGTAGTCGCGCAGGTCGACGCCATCGACCAGCACCGCGCCCGAGGTCGGGTCGTAGTAGCGGGCGACCATCTTGACCATGGTGGACTTGCCCGCGCCCGTCTCGCCGACCAGGGCCACGGTCGTGCCCGGGTCGATCACGACGTTGACGCCCGCCGCGTCCTCGCCGCGGCCGCCGAGCGCCGGGTTCGCGCTGGTCGTGTAGCCGAAGCGCAGATCCTTGAACTCGATCAGCCCGGTCAGCCCGGTCACCGGCGTCGGCTGCTCGCGCTCCGGCGTGTTCGTGTGCGTACGCAGCAAGTCGGTGATCCGGCGCAGGCCGACGGCCGCCTGCTGGTAGCTGTCGAACACCTGCGAGAGGTTCTGCACCGGCGCGAAGAACATGTCCACGTAGAGCAGGTACGCGATCAGCGCGCCCGCCGTCATCGAACCCTGATGGATCATGTGGGCGCCGTAGACGATCGCGAACGCGGCGGTCAGGTCCGCCAGCAGCTGCACGAACGGGAAATACGTGGCGATGTACTTCTGCGCCCTCAGCCGGGAGACGCGGTAGGCGTCGGTCTTGCCCGCGTAGCGCGTGCGGTTGACGCCCTCGCGGCGGAAGGCCTGGGTCACCCGCATGCCCGCGACGTTCTCCTGGAGGTCCGCGTTCACGGCGCTGATCCGGTCGCGCGCCTCGTTGTAGGCCTTCGAGGAGCGCCGTTTGAAGATCACCGTGGCCACGATCAGGATCGGGATCACCGCGAAGACCACCAGCGACATCCGCCAGTTCACCACGATCAGCGCGCCGGCGATGCCGAAGAACGTCAGAATCGAGACGACCGTGGTGGACACGCCGTTCTGCAGGAACGTGGAGAGCGCGTCGATGTCCGAGGTCATCCGGGTCATCAGCCGCCCGGCCATCTCCTTCTCGTAGAAGTCGAGGCCGAGGCGCTGCAGGTGCGCGAAGGCCTTGAGCCGCAGCGTGTAGAGCAGCCGCTCGCCCATCCGGCCGGTGACCATCGTCTGGATCGCCTCGACGACCCAGTCCGCGAGCACGAGGCAGAAACCGATGATCGCCATCGTGGCGATGACGTGGTACGCCGCGCCCTGGATGCCCTCGTCGACGCCGGTGCGGATCAGGGCCGGGATCGCCAGCGAGGCGAGCGCGTCGGCGCTCTCGAGGAGCAGGCCGAAGACGAGCACGACGAGGAAGGGCCGGAGCAGCCGCTTGAGCGAGAAGGCGTAGTCGGGCTCGGTGACGGCGGCCTTGTCCAGGCCCGGCTTGTCGTTGGCCGGAGGCAGCGCCGCGACCTTGGCGAGCAGTTCGGGCGTGGCCGGCAGCGCGGCGATCATGTTGCGGCCGCCGCCACCTCCGCCGCCACCGCCGCCCTGCGGTACGCGGTTGGCCGCTGCCGCCGCCGCCTGCGCCGATTCGCTGTACCGCGGAAGCTTCGAGTGGTCCCACAGCGCCGGGGTGACACCGTCGACCTGCACCATCGCGTTGTCGACCGGCAGTTCGCCGGCGTCCACGCCCTCGGCGTCGTCGCCCGGGCCGGACAGCAGCAGCCGGTAGAGCGGGCAGTCGCGCTCCAGCTCCTCGGCGGTGCCGACGGCGACCAGGCGGCCGTGGTCCAGCACCGCGATCCGGTCGGCGAGCTGCAGAGTGGAGCGTCGGTGGGCGATCAGGAGGGTCGTGCGGTTCTCCATCACGCGGTGCAGCGTCGCGTGGATCTCGGCCTCGGTGGCGGCGTCCACGGCCGAGGTCGCGTCGTCCAGCAGCAGGATCTGCGGGTCGGTGATCAGCGCTCGGGCGAGGGCGACGCGCTGGCGCTGGCCGCCGGAGAGGGTGAGGCCCTGCTCGCCGACGACCGTGTCGTAGCCGTTCGGCAGCTCTTCGATGAAGCGGTCGGCCTCGGCGGCCCGCGCGGCGGCGCGGACCTGCTCGTCGGTGGCGTTCGGCGCGCCGTAGGCGATGTTCGCGCGCACGGAGTCGGAGAAGAGGAACGCCTCCTCCATGACCAGGCCGATCGACGCGCGCACCGACTCGGTCGTCACGTCACGCAGGTCCTGGCCGCCGATGCGCACGTCGCCGCTCTGCGGGTCGTAGAAGCGCGGGAGCAGCATGGCGAGCGTGGACTTGCCGGAACCCGAGGTGCCGATCACCGCCATCGTCTCGCCGTGCCGCACGCTCAGGTCGAGGCCGTGCAGCACCGGCTCGGAGGCGAGGTAGCCGAAGGTCACGTCGTGGAACTCGACGTCCAGCGCCTCGTGCGGGATCGAACCCGCGTCGGGCTTGTCCTGGATGTCGGGCTTCGAATCGATGACCTCGAACACGCGGATGGCGCTGGCGCGGACCTGCTGGCCGAAGGTGATCAGCGTGGTGAGCATCCGGACCGGGCCGACGAACGCGGCCAGGTAGCTGGAGAAGGCGAAGAAGGTGCCGATGGTGATCTGGCCGTTCAGCGCCATCCAGCCGCCGAGCGCCAGGATGCCGATCTGGCCGAGCGTCGGGATCGCGCCGAGCGTCGGGTTGTAGCGCGCCGTCAGCCGCACCTGCCGCATCCGCGCGGCGAACAGCGTGCTCGCGGCGCGGTCGAGCTTGTCGACCTCCTGCCGCTCCTGGCCGAACCCCTTGACCACGCGCACGCCGGTGACGGCGGACTCGACCACGCCGGCCAGCGCGCCGGTCTTCTGCTGCGAGTCCCAGGTGGCCGGGAACAGCTTGCGTCGGGCCAGGATGTTCACGGCCAGCAGCCCCGGGCCGACGGCGAGGCCGACCAGCGTGAGCGTCGGGGACAGGAAGAGCATCGCGGCGATCGAGCTGAAGAACATCAGGATCGTGCCGGCCATCATCGGGGCCATGCCGATCAGCTGGGACACCATGTTGATGTCCGAGGAGGAGCGGGAGACGATCTGCCCGGTCTCCAGGTTGTCCTGGCCGCGGCCGTCGAGCCGGGAGAGCGAGTCGAAGACCTCCGTGCGCAGGTCGTTCTGCACCTCGATGCCTATGGAGCCGCCGAGGTAGCGCCGGGTGCGCGAGACGACGAAATTGAGCAGCGCGATGCCGATCAGCGCGATCGCCCAGGGCAGCACCGGGCCCTTCCCGCTGATGATCACACTGTCGATGATGCTGCGCTGGACCAGCGGCACCACGACGCCGATGCCGGCGATCGCGACCGAGCTGACCGAGGCGATCACCACGATCTTCTTGTAGCGCCAGATGTAGCCGACCAGTCTCCGCAGCCAGGCGTCCTCGCTCTTCGCCTTCGCGACCACGCTGCCCCCCTTCAGGTTCGGTTAATGCAGGCTCAGCATAAGTGAGACTACCTCATCAACGCCACTCTCTCGTCCCGCCGGATACAATCTGGTCTCAGCTTGGCGGTCGAAAGCGCAACGCGAGATGGGACGTCGTGCACACCGAAGCATGCTCCGCGGTCGACGAGATCAACCTGCTCTCCGAACGTCCCGAGGAGCCGAACCTGCACTACGTCGAGGCGGCACTGACCGGCAAGCTGGATATGCCGCGGCTGCGCGAGGCGGTCGTCGCGGTACTCGAAGCGCACCCCGAAGCCCGCGCCAGGATCGCCACCTCGTCACCCATGCGGCTGTGGACGCAGTGGGCCGTGCCCGGCATCGCGGAGACCGATCCGGTCCAGGACCGCGCCGTCGGCAGCCGCGCCGACCTGACCAGGGCGCGCGAGGAGATATTCGCCACCGCGCTGCCCGTGCGCACCGGGCCGCTGTTCCGCCTGCACGTGCTGCGCCAGTCGCGGGTGACGAACCTGATCCTGGCGGCCCACGCCGCCCGGTTCGACGCGTACTCCGCGCTCGGCCTGCTGCGCGCCATCGCCTCGGCGTACACCGGCGGCAAGGCCTCGGCCCCGCCGCACGGCCAGGCGCCCCTGCTGCGCGGCAACTCCCGTCCGCCGCGCATCCAGGGGCCGCCGCTGCGCATCGAACCCGGCCGTACCCTCCAAGACGCCGAGCAGCCGAAGAACGGCTACCACTTCCGCCACGTCGCCATGGACATGCGCGACCTGTCGAACGCCATCTCCTACTACGCCGACGCCTCGATCGAGGACGCCCTGCTGGCCGAGGTCGCGCGCGCCGTCTACGAGTGGAACGCCTCGAAGGGCAAGGGCTGGGGCCAGATCAGGGTCATGATGCCGATCGATCGCAGGTCCGTGATGGACGAGACCCTGCAGATGGGCAACCTGGCCGCGTACGGCACCGTCGCCCTCGACCTCGCCGACATCGCCCAGAACCCGCTCCCCGCCGTCTCCGCGCAGACCAAGTGGCTGCGCAGGAACGCGGTGGAGCTCGACGGCATGGCCCGCACCTTCGCCGAGCCCTGGGCCCCCTACGGCATCCGCAAGGCCCTGAAGATCCCCGTCGACCGCCGCACCGCCTCCCGCGTGCCGAGCACCATGCTCGCCAACCTCGGCGAGATCGACCAGCTCTGGTTCGGCGCCGTCCGCACCGGCGCCGTCTGGTACGCCCCGCCAGCACCCCTGCCGATGGGCCTGGCGGTCGGCGCTATCGCGTACAACCGCCGGATGCACCTGACGCTGCGGTACCGGCGGGCGATGTTCACGACGCCGCCGTTCTGGGGGCGGGGGTGAGGTACTCGTGACGAAGGTCAGACCCTGTCCAGCGGCCGATGTGGTTCAGCTGGAAGCTCGACTTTGATCTTGTCGCCGGGACGGACTTCCCCACCGCGCTGGACGATGCTCATGATTCCCGCCTTGCGCACGACGTTCCCGGCTTCGTCCCGGCCAACGACCATCTTCAGCAGGCCGTCCTGGAATCCGTCAATCTGCAGGCACGGGTTGCGCAGGCCGGTGACCTCGACGATCGCTTCGTCGCCGATGTGGAGCAGCGTCCCGACCGGAAGGCTCAGGAGCTCGATGCCGCTGGTGGTGATGTTCTCGCCGAGGTCGCCGGGCGCGACGCGAAATCCTTCATCTTCGAGCTCTGCGAAGAGTTCGCCATGGATGAGGTGAACCTGACGAAGGTTCGGCTGCGTGGGGTCCTTGGCGACGCGCGAGCGATGCTTGACCGTGACGCCGGCGTGCACGTCGCCTTCCACGCCCAGCCCGGCGAGCAGCACGATGCTGTCTCGATTCGGCTTGGTGAAGGAGTATTCGCCGTTACTACTGACCGCCGTGACCGTCCCGCTCATTCAGTGCTCCTCCCGTTAGACAGCGCTGACGCCGCCTAGTCTGCACTGCCTGCGGCGCACTGCGCTCGCAAATTCGCGGCTGGGAGGGGGCCGCACGTCGATCGTCGACCGCGAGCCGAAATCGCCGACCACTTCACCGTTCTACAACCGCCGGTCGTTAGCCCACCGCGAGAGCTCGTACCTGTTCGAGAGCTGCAGCTTGCGGAGGACCGAGGAGACGTGGGTCTCGACGGTCTTGACCGAGATGACGAGCTCTCGGGCGATCTCCTTGTAGGCGTAGCCGCGTGCGATCAGGCGGAGGACCTCGCGTTCGCGGGCGGTGAGGCGGTCTAGTTCCTCGTCTACGGAGGCGGCGGGGGCGGTGGTCGCGGGGGCGGCGCCCGAGAAGGCGTCCAGGACGAAGCCGGCCAGCTTCGGGGAGAAGACAGCGTCGTTCTCGGCTACGCGCTTGAGTGCGTCGACGAGGTCGGTGCCGGAGATGGACTTGGTGACGTAGCCGCGGGCGCCGGCGCGGATGACGCCGATGACGTCTTCGGCGGCGTCGGAGACGGAGAGGGCCAGGAACCTCGTGTCCGCCGCCTTGCCGGGGCCGCCGCCGGTGAGCAGGCACTGGCGCAGCACCTCGACGCCGCCGCCGCCGGGGAGGTGGACGTCCAGCAGCACGACGTCGGGGCGCCGCTCGACGATGACGGCTACGGCGGTCGGCGCGTCGGCCGCCTCGCCGACGATCTCGACGGTGCCGTGCGCGGCCTCGTCCAGTTCCGCGCGCACGCCGGTGCGGAACAGCTTGTGGTCGTCGACCAGCACCACCCGGATCGGGCGTGCGGTTGCCGCGGAAGCGGCTGCGGCCGCCGCCACGGCCGCGACCTCAGGACTCGACGACGGTTCGCTCTGCACCGGTGGACCTTTCTTCATTCACATCGTTGCCGTTGCTCGCGCCGCCGACGCTCGGCTGCGGCACGCGCTTGGCCGTCAGACGCACCTCGGTGCCCTCGCCGGGCGCCGTGCGGATCTCGGCCTGGCCGCCGTGCCGGCGCATGCGGCCGAGGATCGACTCGCGCACGCCCATCCGGTCCGGGGCCACGGCGTCCGGGTCGAAGCCGGGGCCCCGGTCCTTCACGAACACCTCGACGCGGTCGTCCGCGAGCTCCGCGTAGACCGAGATCGGCGCTTCGGGTGCGTACTTCGCCGCGTTGACCATAGCCTCCCGCGCGGCCGCGACGCACGCCCCCAGCTGCGGGTCGAGGGGCGCGTCGCCGACCGAGACGACGTCGAGACGCGCACCGTGGCGGTCTTCGACCTCGGCGGCCGCTGCGCGAATAGCCTCGGCGAAGCTCTCCACGGCGGCGTGCTCAGTGCCGTCAACGCCCTGTTGAGCCCGGCGGAGCCGGTCCGCTCGGGCACCGTAGAGCCATTCGCGCAGCTCGCGCTCCTGGGCGCGGGCCAGCCTGGCCACCTGCGCGGGGTCTTCGTGGTGACGCTGGATCAGGGTCAGGGTGTGCAGGACGGAGTCGTGCATCATCGCGGCCACCTCCGCGCGCTCCTGGGAGCGTGCGCGCTCGGTGCGCTCGTGCGCGAGGTCTCGCAGGATCCTGAGGAAGAACGGCAGGCCGATCAGGCCCGCGCCGACGAGCAGCGCGAGTGCGGCCAGCAGAGTGCGGCCGGTCTCGGCCCAGCTGTTGCTGCCGTCGGCGAGCGCGATCATGCCGCCGATCGCCACGGCGGCGCCGAGGCCCGCGCGTGCCAGGTGTGTCGTGGAGCGGGTGCGGGTCCTCAGCCCCTCGCCTGCGCGCTGCGCGTCGTCCGCCTGGCGCCAGAGGACGGCGAGTCCCAGGGCGACGGCGGCGAGCGGGAGGATCGTGCGCCAGTCGGTCGGGTGGGCCGTGGGTACGCCGAACAGCAGCAGGAGGCCCAGCGCGGCCAGTCCCAGCAGGACCAGGCGCACCTGGCTGCGCGGTGCGGAGCGCTCCTCCTCGGGCACGTCGCCGAGCGGCACGAATATCCAGAACGCGGCGTATGCCAGCACGCCCAGGCCGCCGACCCACGTGAAGATCGCGAACAGCGCGCGCACCAGCCACACGTTCACGCCGAGGTGCAGCGAGAGCCCGCGGCAGATACCGCCCGCGAGCCGTCCCTTGCGGGAGCGGCGCAGCCGGCGGGTGTCCTCGGGCAGGGGCGGCGACATCACCCCCTCATCGTCACACGTCCGCTCGCCGCCGGGCATCGGGGATTGACCCGGACCCGGACCCTGAGAGCGCGGGCGGCCGATTCCAGGGTGCGATCAGGGCGCTGCCCGATGGTGCCGACCGCCCTCGATCCAGAATCCTGGACACCATGAGCGAAGAGACGACGAGAGGCCACGCCACGCGTGGCCCGTTGCGCCGGGACCGGCGCTCGAAGGTCATCGCGGGAGTGTGCGGGGGGCTCGGCCGTCATCTGGACATCGACCCCGTCGTCTTCCGCATCCTGTTCGCGGTGCTCTCCTTCGTCGGCGGCATCGGGCTGCTGGCGTACGCCGCCGCATGGCTGTTCGTCGCGCAGGACGGCGCCGACCGCTCGATCGTGCACCGGCTGCTGACGGGCAAGAACCCGCTGGTCGCCGTGCTGGTCACGGTCGGGCTGGTGCTGGGCGCGCTGATCTCGGCCCGGGCGCTGCTCAACGGCGTGTCCGACCTGTGGCCGATGTTCATGCTGGCGGCCGCCGTCGCCGCGGTGCTGATCTGGCGCGGCGACCTCAAGCTCGGCCGGCGCGAGAGCACGCGCGCCGCGCAGCAGCCGCCGACCTGGTGGCAGCAGCCGGTGGAGGGATCGCAGGGCACGTCGACGGGCGGCGGGGAGCCGTCGACCGCACCCGGGTTCGCCGCCGCCACGGGCGAGCCGGAGGACACCCCGCCGCCCTCCCCCGGCGTCACGATGCCGGGGGCCGCGGCGACCGAGCGGGTGCGGCGGCGCGGCTACGGCGGACTGGTGCTCGCCAGCCTGCTCGCGGCGACCGGCGTGCTCGGCGTGCTGGACGCGGCCGGGCTGATCAGCCTCGGCTGGCTCTCCGGCGGCGCGCTGGTGCTGGTGCTGCTCGGCGCGGGAATGGTCGTCGGCGGCGTGTTCGGAAAGACGACCGCGCTCGTCCCGATCGGCCTCGTGGTGGCGATCCCGCTGATCGCGCTCGCCGCGATCGGGGTTCCGCTGCACGGGACGATCGGCGACGAGAACTGGGCGCCGCCCACCGCGTCCGCCGTGCAGCCCTCCTACCAGCTCGCGGTCGGCGACGGCATGCTGGACCTGTCCAACGTGACGCCCGGTGCCGGCAGGACGGTCGTCGTGACGGCGGAGGTCGGGGTCGGGCAGCTGGAGGTGACGGTGCCGACGGACGTGACCGTGAAGGTCCGCAGCCACGCCGGAGCCGGCACGATCGCCGACCTCGACCAGCCGGCGCTGACCGACGCCAACGGCGGCTACGGCACGCGCCGGAACGACGGCGTGAACGTGGACAAGAACTTCACCGTGGCGTCGCAGGGCACGCCGCAGGGCACCATCGTGCTCGACCTCAAGGTCGGCGTCGGTGCCATCCACATCCAGACGGAGGGCTCGTGATGACGGAGATGTCGACGGAGACGCAGCACCCGGGCCGGCCGCGGTTCCGGCCGGACGCCGCGTCGATCACGGCGGGCCTGGTGTTCATCGGGATCGGCCTGGTCTACCTGCTGGCCGGGTCGGCGAGCCTGCAGGACGCGGCCCGCTGGACCGGCTCGGTGCTGGTGCTTGGGCTCGGCCTGGCCTGGGTGCTCGGCGCGATCACCCGGCGGCGGCGCTGACCCGGCGGTATCAGTATTCTTCCGCCGAGGCGATGTCCAGCGCGTAGTCGTCGGTCTCGAGGCCGGAGGCCGTGACGACCCGGACTATCCACGGACCCGGATCCACGTCGTACGGGACGGGCACGGTGATCGAACTGTCCGTCGGATTGCTGAAGCCGCCCTCGGTGCCCGGCACCAGCGGCACGTGGATGTGGATCGGCCCGAGCTTGACCACGATCCGGGCGAGCTGGTCCGGGTCGGCGGCGGCCGGGGGCACGAAGCCCAGGCCCCTGATCTCGATGTCGTCGCCCTGCCGGATCGGCCCGTCCAGGCCGCCCGGCGGGCGCACCCGGACCACCGAGACGAGCACCGGCCGCCGCGCCTCGACCAGCCGGACCGCGGCGTAGAGCACCGCGGCGGCCAGCGAGATCCACACCACGATCGCCGGGATCGGCGGGAGCCCGTAAGGCTTCTTCGCCAGACCGGCGATCAGGAAGAGCGCCGCCACCAGGTACGACGGGAGCCAGACCGCCGAGGCGAGCGAGCCGAAGCCGGTCTCGTCCAGCACCAGGTCCCGCACCTGCGAGCGCTGGCCCGGCAGGTAGGGCACCGCGCGATGGCGCATCCGCATCGCGGCGACCGCGTTCGTGACGGCCGAGACCAGTATCGGCACGGCCAGCAGGACCAGGTACTCCCAGCGCGGATGCGAGATCGCGTCCCCGACGGCGGAGCGCTCAGCAGAGGTCCCGGCCGCGAAGTCCTCGACCGCGAAGTAGACCAGGGCCGTGCTCAGCGCCGCGCCCCAGAACAGGCCGAGCGTCTTCGCCGGGGAGAGCCGTCCGTCCGCGCCGACCATGAAGCACAGCACGCCGCCGACCTCGCTGTGCACCAGGCTCAGTCCGGTGATCAGCGCGGCCAGGGCCGCGAAGGCGAACAGCACCGCGGTGTGCGGCAGCGTCCAGGATCCGGAGAGCGGCAGCGTGGCCAGGTCGACCACCAGGACGAGCCCCAACAGCATCCAGCTGCCGCGCATCGTCCAGCGCCCGACGAGCGCCAGCCAGGCCGAGTTCTCGGCGCGCGCGGTGACCGCGAGCCGCTGGGCGCGGCGGGTCAGCTCATCGGATATCCACTGCCGCGCGCCGCTCTCCGAATGGGAGAGCGCGGCGGGCACACCCTCGTTCTGCGCGAATTCACGGCAGCGCTCGGCGAATTCGCTCAGCTCACGTTCGTACTCCTGCCGCACGCCGGCGTGGCTCTCCGGGCCTTGCACCACCGCGAAATCCCCTCCACCGGCGACAGCTGAAAACCCCTTAGGGAGCTGAGATGCTACACCTATTCCCACTCGATGGTTGCCGGGGGCTTCGAGGTCGCGTCGAGCACGACGCGGTTCACGCCGGGCACCTCGTTGGTGATCCGGGTGGAGATCTTCGCGAGTACCTCGTACGGCAGCCGGGTCCAGTCCGCGGTCATCGCGTCCTCCGAGGAGACCGGGCGCAGCACGATCGGGTGGCCGTAGGTGCGGCCGTCGCCCTGCACGCCCACCGAGCGCACGTCGGCGAGCAGCACGACCGGGCACTGCCAGATCTCGTCGTCCAGGCCGGCCGCGGTCAGCTCCTCGCGGGCGATCGCGTCCGCGTCGCGCAGCAGCTCGAGCCGCTCCTCGGTGACCTCGCCGACGATCCGGATGCCGAGGCCCGGGCCGGGGAAGGGCTGGCGCTGCACGATCTCGCGCGGCAGGCCGAGCTCGGCGCCGACCTTGCGCACCTCGTCCTTGAACAGCTTGCGCAGCGGCTCGATCAGCTTGAACTGCAGGTCCTCCGGCAGGCCGCCGACGTTGTGGTGCGACTTGATGTTCGCGGTGCCCGCGCCGCCGCCGGACTCGACGACGTCCGGGTAGAGCGTGCCCTGCACGAGGAACTCCACCGGCTCGCCCTCGGCCGCGGCCTCAGCCAGGATCTCCCGCTCGGCCTGCTCGAAGACGCGGATGAACTCGCGCCCGATGATCTTGCGCTTCTGCTCCGGGTCGCTGACGCCCTCGAGCGCGTCCAGGAAGCGGGCGCGCGCGTCCACGGTCTTGAGCGAGACGCCGGTGGCCGCGACGAAGTCGCGCTCGACCTGCTCGACCTCGCCCTTGCGCAGCAGCCCGTGGTCGACGAAGACGCAGGTCAGCTGATCGCCGACGGCGCGCTGCACGAGCGCGGCGGCCACCGCGGAGTCGACTCCGCCGGACAGCCCGCAGATCACGCGCCTGCCGCCGACCTGCTCGCGGATGGCGGCGACCTGCGCCTCGACCACATTCTCGGTGGTCCACTCGGGCTTGATCCCAGCCGCGTGGTACAGGAAGTTCTCCAGCATCCGCTGGCCGAACTCGGAGTGCAGCACCTCGGGGTGGTGCTGGACCCCGTAGAGCCGGCGCTCGTCGTCCTCGAACGCGGCGACCGGGGTGCCGGCCGTGGACGCGGTGACCTTGAACCCGTCCGGCGCCGCGACGACCGCGTCGCCGTGCGACATCCAGACGGTCTGCTCGGCCGGGCTGCCCTCGAACAGCGTCGAGGCGGTGTCCGAGACGGCGAGCGCGGTGCGGCCGTACTCCCGGGTGTTCGTGTGGTCGACGACGCCGCCGAGCGCCCGCGCCATGGCCTGGAAGCCGTAGCACATGCCGAAGGTCGGCACACCGGAGCCGAACAGCTCGGCGCCGACGTTGGGCGCGCCCTCGGCGTACACCGAGGAGGGGCCCCCGCTGAGGATCACCGCGGCGGGCTTGCGCTCCAGGATCTGCTCGGCCGTCCACGTGTGCGGGACGATCTCGCTGTAGACCCGGGCCTCGCGCACGCGGCGCGCGATGAGCTGGGCGTACTGCGCACCGAAGTCGACGACCAGGACGAGGGGGGAGGTGGAGGCGTCATCCATGATGGGGACGATTCTACCGGCCGTCGGGGCGCTCCTTCGCCGGTGGACGGCCTGCGCCCCGCGCGCGCAGGGCGGCGGGGCGCAGGTCCTGGCGAATGGGCAGGGCCGTCGGGCAATCCGTCGCGAGGTCCCACAGCCGGGCCGGCGACCGGACGCGCCGGACCCGAGCCGATCGCTCGGGATCCATTCAAGGGGGATAACGACCCGGCGGACCGCCGGTTACGCGGGGTGGGGCCGGCGAAGGCCTCACACCCTGCCTCGGCCGAGTTCGAGCAGGGCCATCGCGACGCTGGTGCCGGGGCGGCCGAGCTCGCGGGTGTAGCGGCCGATGACCTCGGTCTCCCGGCGCAGGTCGACGCGGCGGCCGCCGTCGGCCATCCGCGCGGCCTGGATCTCGGCGGACACCGCCATCCGCCGCCGGATCAGCGCGAC
>Ga0310811_10001163_pt1 | contig 33681 bp, 41 predicted proteins | sample YCmetagenome_FD_207642 | JGI IMG/M metagenome (GOLD analysis project Ga0310811, IMG submission 207642) | Soil microbial communities from experimental microcosm in Duke University, North Carolina, United States - YC | ecosystem: Engineered > Artificial ecosystem > Soil microcosm > Unclassified ...
TCAGCATCCCGTCCTGGTGGATGCCGCTCTCGTGGGCGAAGGCGTTCTTGCCGACGATGGCCTTGTTGAACTGCACCGGGAAGCCGGTGATGGCCGAGACGTAGCGGCTGGCGCGGGTGATGTGCTCGGCGACGATGCCGGTGTACTGCGGCATGCGGTCGTGGCGCACCTTCAGCGTCATCACCACTTCCTCGAGCGCGGCGTTGCCGGCCCGCTCGCCCAGGCCATTGATCGCGCACTCGACCTGGCGCGCGCCGCCCTGCACCCCGGCCAGGCTGTTGGCCACGGCCAGGCCCAGGTCGTTGTGGCAGTGGGTGGAGAAGATGACATTGTCCGCGCCCGGCACGTTTTCGATCAGGTCGCGGAAGATCTCGGTATATTCGGTGGGGTAGGTGTAACCCACCGTGTCCGGGATGTTGATGGTGCCGGCCCCGGCCTTGATGGCCGCCTCCACCGCCCGGCGCAGGAAGTCGCGTTCGGTGCGGGTGGCGTCCTGGGCCGACCACTCGACATCGCCGCACAGGTTGCGGGCCAGGGTCACCGACTTGGTGATCAGCTCCAGGATGTCGTCCTGAGACATGTTCAGGATGAAGTCGCGGTGCTGCGGGCTGGTCGACAGGAAGGTGTGGATGCGGCCGCGCCTGGCGGGCTTGATCGCCTCGGCGGCGCGCTCGATGTCCTTGACCCCGGCGCGCGCCAGGCCGGCGATGGTCGACTCGGTGACGATCTCGGAGATCCGGCGCACGGCTTCGAAGTCGCCGTTGGAGGCGATCGGGAAGCCGGCCTCGATCACGTCGACGCGCATCTCCTCCAGGATCTTGGCCAGCTCCAGCTTCTCGTCGAGCGACATGGAGGCGCCCGGCGCCTGTTCGCCGTCGCGCATGGTGGTGTCGAAAATGATCACGCGGTCCCGATCACTGGATTTCGTGTCGGAGGACGGCGCGGGGGCGGCCGGGGGTTGGCCTTGGGCTTGGTCGGACATGGGTTTGCTCTTCGCGGGATTTTACCAGGGACGTCGCGGTTGAAGAACCCCTGCGCGCCCGGCCGCGAAGATATCGCGGCCCTAGAGCGCCCAGGGGCGGCTAAGCCCCAGCGAAAGGCCGAGGGCGAGGCCCTGGTCCTTCAGATTCGCGATGGTCCGGCGCGTACGCATGGCGGCTATGTAACCAAACCTTGCCTTGCGCACAAGTGAACGGCTCACGCAGCGCGGCCGGTCTGGGCCATGTAATCCGCCCGGCTCTCGATCACGCCATACCAGCCGAGGCCCTGGTAGGTCTCGTAGCCGGGCGTCAGGGCGAAGGCCGTCAGGACGCCGTTGGCGGCGTAGTGGCCGCGGCCCTGACCGGCGGTGTCGAGCGGATAGATCTCCTGCAGCAGGCCCTTGCCGTCGGACGCGGCGATCACCCGATGGCGGGCGTCGAGCAGCATGACCCGCGTGGTGCGCCGCTCCTCCTCCGACAGGGACACGCCCGTGACCACCGCTTCGGCCTGGGGCCGCCAGTCGAAGAAGATGCCGAGCACGCCGATCGGCTGGCCCTCGTTCGTCGCGCCCTGGCGGATCGCCGTGGCGTAGGTGGCCACCGCCGCGCCGCCGAGCGCGCGGTTGGTCTCGATGTCGGCGACGGCGAACGCCTCGCCCGTGGCCGTGCGCATGGCCTTGCGGAACCAGTCGGTGTCCGAGACGTCGAGCCCCTTCACGCCGGGGTAGGCGTGCGGCCGCCCGCTGGCCACGACCTTGCCCTGGGCGTCCGCCACCCACAGGTCGAGATAGACGGTGTAGGAGCGCAGGATGGTGGCCAGGCGCTCGGCGGCGTAGGCGACGCTTTGCGCGCCCGGCCGCTCCAGCACGTCGACCACCGCGCTGTCGGTGGCCCACCAGCGCACGTCGCAGGAACGCTCATAGAGGTTCCGGTCGATGATCTCGACGGCGTTGTGCGCCAGGTCGGTGAAGCGGGCGCCCCGGAACTGGGTCATCATCTCGGCCCCGGCCCGCTCCAGCTTGTCGATATTGGCGCCGACGGCTCCGCGCAGCTCCTTGGAGATGCGGCTGATGTCGATGGCCACCTGCCCCATCTCCTGGGCCACCACCGAGAAGGCCGCGCCCGACGCGCCGGCGCGGGCCGCCTCGATGCGGGCGTTGATGGCCAGCAGGTTGGTCTGGCGCATCACCGAGTCGATCAGCTCGACCTTCTCCTCGGTGACCCGGGAGACCTCGTAGGCGAGCTTGAGAATGTCTTCCTGCATAAGGGATTCCTCGGCGAGCGCGTGTTTCAGCGATCGGCGATATCCCGGGATTCCTACCCCAATGTTAACGACCCCGTTAATCTTGTTCGGAGCACACGCGGGGCGCGAGACGGGCACACCTGCCACGCGAAGCGCCGCTTCGACAGCCATGTCGGGGCCGGCGGCGCCCAGAGTTTGAGCAGGGCGGCCGGGGGTCCGAAATCCGCCGCCCGGCGCCGCGGGCCGGCCTGCCCGGCGAAATCGCGCCCGCGAGGGTGGCGCTGCGCTGCAACACGAGCTAAACCCGCGCCCGCGAAACCACCGGAGTCGTCTGATGTCCCTCGAATCCGCCGCCCTGAAGCGCGTCAAGCCGTCCGCCACCCTGGCGGTCGACGCCAAAGCCCGCGCCCTGGTCGCCGAGGGCAAGAACGTGATCGGCCTGTCGGCCGGCCAGCCGGACTTCGACACCCCCGACAACATCAAGGAAGCGGCCATCAAGGCCATCCGCGAGGGCAAGACCAAGTACACCGACGTCGACGGCACGCCGGAGCTAAAGGACGCCGTGGCGGCCAAGTTCAAGCGCGAGAACGGCCTGGACTACAAGCGCAGCCAGATCCACGTGGCGCCCGGCGGCAAGCCGGTGCTGTACAACGCCCTGGTCGCCACCTGCGGCCCCGGCGACGAGGTGATCGTGCCGGCGCCCTACTGGGTGTCCTACCCCGACATGGTGCTGCTGGCCGGCGCCGAGCCGGTGATCGTGGTCGGCCCGGAATCGAACGGCTTCAAGCTGGAGCCCGAGGCCCTGGACAAGGCGATCACGCCCAGGACCCGCTGGCTGATCCTCAACTCGCCGTCCAACCCCACCGGCGCGGCCTACACCCGCGAGGAGCTGCGCGCCCTGGCCGACGTGCTGCTCAAGCACCCGCACGTGTGGATCATGGCCGACGATATGTACGAGCACCTGCTCTACGACGGGCTGGAGTTCGCCACCATCGCCCAGGTCGAGCCCAAGCTCTACGAGCGCACCCTGACGGTGAACGGCGTCAGCAAGGCCTACGCCATGACCGGCTGGCGCATCGGTTTCGCCGGCGGCCCCGAGGCGCTGATCACGCTGATGCGCAAGCTGGAGAGCCAGTCGACCTCCAACCCCTGCTCGATCGCGCAGGCCGCGGCGGTGGAGGCCCTGAACGGCACCCAGGAGTTCCTGGCGCCGCGCGCCGAGGCCTTCCAGAAGCGCCGCGACCTGGTGGTGTCGATGCTCAACCAGGCCACCGGCATCACCTGCGCCAAGCCGGAGGGGGCGTTCTACGTCTATCCGTCGTGCGCCGGCCTGATCGGCAAGACCTCACCCTCGGGCAAGGTGATCGAGACCGACGTCGACTTCGTCACCGAGCTCCTGGAGTGCGAGGGCGTGGCGGTGGTGCAGGGCTCGGCGTTCGGCCTGGCCCCCTACTTCCGCATCTCCTACGCCACCAGCGAGAAAGTGCTGGAAGACGCCTGCAGCCGCATCCAGCGCTTCGCAGCCAACTGCAAGTAAGGACGGGTTCGAACCCAGACCATGAAGGGCGCGCCGCCCGGCGCGCCCTTTTCGTTTGGGCTCACTGCCAGAAGTGGAAAGCCTTCCAGCCGTAGTCGAGGACCTCGGGCCGGAGGCCTACGGCGATGCTGAGCCGGGCGGCGGCGCGGAAGAGCATGGCGCCGCCCCCCGGGACCACGAACACCAGCACCAGCAGCGCCACCATGCCGAGCCCTTCCGCCTTGCGCAGGCCCGGGCCCCAGGACGCCGGGAGAAACGGCCGGATGGCGTTGAAGCCGTCGAGCCCGGGAATCGGCAGCAGGTTGAGGATCAGGGCCATGGCCTGGAGGAAGGCCAGGACGCTCGCGGCGGCATAGAGGTCGCGGCCGACGTCCGTCACAACCCAAAGGTCGAGGAAGCCCGACAGGACGATGAAGATCGCCGCCGTCACCGCCGGCCCCGCCAAGGAGGCCGCGGAGCGCCAGAGGCGGCTGCGCATCAGGTCGGTGCGCAGATAGACCGCTCCGCCCGGGAAGCCGACGCCGCCGAGCGCCAGGGCCAGGAGCGGCAGGCCGATCGACACGGCGGGGTTCACGTAGCGGCGAGGGTCGAAGTCGAGGTAGCCCTTGGCCTTCACCGTGTGGTCACCGGCCCAGTAGCCGACCAGGGCGTGGCCGAACTCGTGCGCCATCACCGACAACATCCAGCCGACCATGACGAAGGCGAAGGTGAGGATGGGCGGCGGGCTGTCGAGCACCAGCAGGGCGCAGCCGAGCAGGAGCCAGGCCGCTAGGACGGCGAATCCCACCGGATGCATCGAATGGGCGCGTGGCTTGGGCGGTTGGGCCATGTCGTTCACGAAATCCCGCTTGACGCTCCCACCCTAGGCAAGCGTCCCGGTGAAGGGAATGGACTGGCGCCAATCGCTCTGGTGTTCCGGCGACCAATCTGGAAGCTTCGCATCCAGACAATTCAGCCAGTCCGTTTCCGGGAGGATCCATGGCCACCACCGTTCGCAATTCCGCTGTCGCGGCCGTCGCGCTCGCCGTTTCCGCCGGCGCCGCCCTCGCCCAGCCGCCGGCCACGCCCCCGCCGCTGGCGACGCCCAACCCGACCTACGCGACCATCGTCATGGAGCAGGACGTGGCCCGGCCGGCGGCCGAGGTGTGGAAGCGGGTCGGCAAGTATTGCGACATCGGCGAGTGGTCGCCGGGCCTGAAGTGCGAGCTGACCGGCGAGGACGGCAAGGTGGGCGCCGTGCGCCTGCTGAACGGCTCGACCATCGAGGTGCTGGTGGCCCGGACCGACCTCTCCTACACCTACGCCCAGCCGGTGCGGGTCGGGCAGGTCTACAACCTCTACCACGGCACCCTTGAGGCCAGGCCGGTGACGGCCAAGACCTCCAAGCTGGTCTACACCCTGATCCTCGACAACTCGATGCTGGCCGACGACGCCGCGCGCAAGGCCGACGTGGAGCGCCGCCGCGCCCGCTTCACCCAGGCCCTGAAGGACATGAAGACCCTGGCCGAAGGCGGCAAGCTGGCCCCGCCGCCGGTCGGGCGATAGACGAATCGCAGCCGATCTCCTTCTCCCCTCGAGGGAGAAGGGACGCCAATCGGCATCCGTCGTGGAGCTGGGTCGGGTCAGACCGCCCGGGTCACCGCGAAATCGGCGAGGGCCTCGAGCGCCTGGCGCCATTCGCCGTCCTCGAAGGCCTGCAGGGCGCGCTTGGCGGTCTCGGCGTAGTCGGCGGCGAGGTCGAGGGTGGCTTCCAGCGCCCCCGTACCGACGACCAGCTCGCGGGCGCGGCGGAAGTCGGCCTCGGTCTGCTTCAGGTCGCCGATCACCCGCTGCCAGAACTCGGCCTCGCGCGGGCCGCTCTTGGCGATGGCCAGCAGCAGAGGCAGGGTGGCCTTGCCCTCGCGGAAGTCGTCGCCGGCGTTCTTGCCGAGGTCCTCGGTCTTGCCGCCGTAGTCGAGGGCGTCGTCGGTGAGCTGGAAGGCCAGGCCGAGGTTCAGGCCGTAGGCGCGCAGGGCCGCGATCTGGCCCTCGGGCGCGCCGGCCGCCACCGCCCCGGATTCCGCCGCCGCGGCGAACAGCTCGGCGGTCTTGCAGCGGATGATCTCGATGTAGGTGGCCTGGTCGAGGTTGAGGTCGTGCGAGCGGGTGAGCTGCATCACCTCGCCCTCGGCGATCACGCCGGAGGCGCGGGCCAGGATGTCCAGGGCGCGCAGCGAGCCGGTCTCGACCATCAGCTCGAAGGCGCGGGCGAACAGGAAGTCGCCGACCAGCACGCTGGAGGAGCCGCCCCAGATCAGGTGGGCGGCCACCTTGCCGCGGCGCAGCTGCGAGCCGTCGACCACGTCGTCGTGCAGCAGGGTGGCGGTGTGGATGAACTCCACCGCGGCGGCGAGCTTCAGGGCGGCCTCGCCCTGTCCGCCGGACAGCCGGCTGGCGGCGACGGTGAGCAGTGGACGCAGCCGCTTGCCGCCGGCGGCGATCAGGTGCTCGGCCAGGGCCGGGATCACCGGCACGGGGCTGTCCATGCGCTCGGTGATCAGGGCGTCCACGCGCGTCATGTCGGCCGAGGCCAGGCGCACCAAGGCGTCGACGGAGGCCGTCTTGGAGGGCCGAACGACAGACGGGTTCACAGCATCCAAGATGACGCGAGCTCCTAGGGCGGGGCCCCAAACCCAGGGCGGGACGGGGCCTCGCAAATCGGCGGGACAATGGTCGTGCAATAGGTCAGGGTCAAGCCGAGGGGAAGCGAAGTCCTGATGGAATCTACCGGAGTCTCAACGCGGCCGCCGGCCGACACGATCCATGGGGGCTTCCTCGGCGGCCGGCTGAGCCTGGCCCAGCCGAGGAAAGGCTATCGCGCGGGGATGGACGCCGCCTTGCTGGCGGCCGCCTGCGACGCCCGGGCGGGGCAGCGGGTGATCGAGGCCGGCTGCGGCGTCGGCGCGGCCCTGCTGAGCGCGGCCGTGCGCAGGCCGGACAGCCGCTTCGTGGGCGTCGAGCGCGATCCGCAGGCGCTGGCGCTGTGCCGGGAGAACATCATCGCCAACGGACTGCAGGCGCGGGTCGAGGCCCTGGCGGGCGACGTGGGCCGAAAGCTTTCAGCGCTGGGACTGGAGCCGTTCGACGCGGCCCTGGCCAATCCCCCGTTCTTCGACGATCCGGAGGCCATCCGCGGCCCCGCCCCCGAACGCCAAGGCGCCTGGATCGCCGACGGCGGGCTCGAGGCCTGGACCCGGTTCCTGCTGAAGGCGGTGCGCGAGGGCGGCGGCATCACCATGATCCACCGCGCCGACCGCCTGGCCGACATTCTGCACCTGCTCGGCAAGGGCGCGGGCAGCTTCCGCATCCGGCCGATCCACCCCTTCGCCGACGAGCCGGCGAAACGCGTGCTGGTGCGGGCGGTCAAGACGGGGAAGGCGCCGCTGGTGCTGCTCCCCGCCCTCGTCCTGCACGACCGGGCCGCCGGCAAGCACACCCCCGAGGCGGACGCGATCTTGTGGGGCGAGGCTGCGCTCGGCTGGTGAGGGGGACACGCGCGCCCGCGGCGCCCATGTCCCCCCTCCTGCCCTTAGTTGAAGCTGGACGCCCGCTGGCCGACCAGGGTCACCTCCACCCGGCGGTTCTGCTGGCGACCGGCGGCGGTGGTGTTCGGGGCCTTGGGATCGGCCTCGCCGTGGCCTTCCAGGCGGAAGCGGCGCGATTCCACACCCATGTCCGCCAGGGCGTCGGCCACAGCCCGGGCCCGGTCCTTGGACAGGGTCAGGTTCGCCGCCGGCTTGCCGACGGAGTCGGTGTAGCCGTCGATGCGCAGGCGCACGGCCCCCTTGGCGCGCAGGTAGCCGGCCAGCGGCCGCAGCTGCTCGACCGCGTCGCGCTTCAGGTGGGCGCTGCCGGTCTCGAACAGCACGTCGCCGAGGTCGAACACCGCGCCGTAGCGGCCCTCGCGGAAGTGATAGCGGCGCAGGGCCCCACGGTCATAGTCCTCGCCCCCGCGCGCCGGCGGCGGGCCGGCGGCGAAGCGGCCGCCCGGGTGGTCCCAGTCGAACCGGCGACGGTCGCCCGGGCCGGCCACGTCGAGGAAGGCGCGATTGGCCTCGCGCGCCTCGCGCGGGGTGATGAAGCCGTCGTGGTCGAAGTCGAAGTTGCGCATGACGAAGGCGCGCCCGCGCGGGGTGTCGCGGAGCTCGGGCAGCAGCTCGCGCACGCCGGGGCCGCGGATGTCGTAGGGCCGGTCGCCGGGGCGGAAGTCGTAGCGTCCCAGACCCTGAGCTTGGGCCTGGGCGGCGCCGGACAGCGACCCCGCGGCGATCAGCACGCCGAGCGCGGCGCCCAGCATCGGTCGGAAGTGAACCATGGCCTTGTCTCCCCTTGGATGAGCCGCGGGCACCATGACCGGGTTTTGTTGAACCGCGAATGACAGCGAAGCTGGGGGCCCGTTCAGTCGGAATAGAGCTTCACCGCGTCCAGGCACAGCTCGAAGCCGGTGAGGTCGCCGTAGATGTCGGGGGTGGCGATGACGAACAGGCGGCGGGCCTCGGCCCACAGCATCAGCTCCTCGGGCAGACCGTAGTCCTCGATGGCGCCGCCGAAGCCGTCGCGCCAGGCGCCGGTGCGGTCGATCTCCAGGCCGAGCTCGTTCTCGATGCGGTTCCTGAGTTCCGCCTCGTCCTCGCTCTGCACGTTCATATAGGCGAACACCGGCTTGCCGAGGGCCGACATGAAGCCGGCCTCGAAGGCGGCCGAGACGCTGCAGTTGGGGCCGCGCCAGGGAGTCATGTTGATCACCGCGGCGTCGGTCAGGCGCATGCGGCCGACGCGGTCGGTGTAGATCTCGCGCGCCATGGCCTCGGACGGCTCGGTCTCGACCAGGATGCCGTCCTCGGGGAACACCCCGACGAAGCCCTTGCTGGCGCACAGCGCCCGCTTGTTGGCCATCAGCACCAGGCCGTCGGGCATGGCGGCGTCGGGACCGCCGAGGTAGAGCGAGGTTATGCGCCGCATGGCCCCACCCTACCCGGTTTCGTGACGGTCGTTTAGTTGCGGGCCTTGTCGACCAGCTTGCCCTTGGTGATCCAGGGCATCATGGCGCGCAGGCGGCCGCCGACTTCTTCGATCTGGTGCTCGGCGGCGCGGCGGCGGGTGGCCTTGAAGGACGGCTGGCCGACGGCGTTCTCGAGCATGAAGTCGCGCACGAACTTGCCGGACTGGATGTCCTCCAGCACCCGCTTCATCTCGGCCTTGGTCTCGGCGGTGATGATGCGCGGGCCGGTGACGTACTGGCCGTACTCGGCGGTGTTGGAGATCGAGTAGTCCATGTTGGCGATGCCGCCCTCGTAGATCAGGTCGACGATCAGCTTCACCTCGTGCAGGCACTCGAAATAGGCCATCTCCGGCGCGTAGCCGGCTTCCACCAGGGTCTCGAAACCGGCGCGGATCAGTTCGACGAGGCCGCCGCACAGCACGGCCTGCTCGCCGAACAGGTCGGTCTCGCACTCTTCGCGGAAGTTGGTCTCGATGACGCCCGAGCGGCCGCCGCCGATGGCCGAGGCGTAGGCCAGGCCGAGGTCGAGCGCATTGCCCGAGGCGTTCTGGTGCACCGCGATCAGGCACGGCACGCCGCCGCCCTTCTGGTATTCGCCGCGCACGGTGTGGCCGGGGCCCTTGGGGGCGACCATCAGCACGTCGATGGTGTCCTTGGGCTCGATCAGGCCGAAGTGGATGTTGAGGCCGTGGGCGAACAGCAGGGCCGCGCCGTCACGGATGTGGGGGGCGATCTCGTTCTTGTAGATGGCGGCCTGATGCTCGTCGGGCGCCAGGATCATCAGCAAGTCGGCCCAGGCGGCGGCCTCCGCCACCGTCATCACCTTCAGGCCTTCGCCTTCGGCCTTCTTGGCCGAGGCCGAGCCGGGACGCAGGGCCACCGCTACGTTCTTCACGCCGGAGTCGCGCAGGTTCAGCGCGTGGGCGTGGCCTTGCGAGCCGTAGCCCACGATCGCGATCTTCTTGTCGAGCAGGCGGGCGAGGTCGGCGTCGCGATCGTAATAGACGCGCATGGTGGTATCTCCGGACGCGAAAAGGCGGGCCGCCGGATGCCGGAGGCCTCTCGAAAGCGCGCTTTCGACAGGTTTTTGCGCCGCGCGTCAAGAGCGGGCGGAGCCGTTGGAAAAGCTCCGCCCGTCTTCAAGCGTCAGTAGAAGATGCCGTAGGCGGCATCCAGGACATAGCCGTCGCCGTAGCGCACCAGAAGGGCGTCGGGGCCGACGCGGATCCAGTGGTAGCCCGGAGGCGGGGCCGGCAGGCCGTACACCCAGTAGTCATAGAGGGTGTAGTCCGGCGCCAGGAACACGAACGGCAGGAAGGCGCCGAAGGCGAACCGGCTGTAGCCCCAGCCGGACGGATAGCGGTACGGGGTGGCGCGGAACCGCGAGCCGCCGCGCCAGCCGTGGTCGCGCAGGTAGAAGCCCTGGCGGAAGCCGGGCTCGGCCCCGCGGAAGCCGCCGCGCGGTTCGGAACCCCGGAAGCCCGGGCCCGGCGCGGGCACGCCGCGGAAGTCGCCCCGACGGTCGCCGCCGCGATCGCCGCCGCGGAACTCCTGGCGACGGTCCTGGCCGCCCTGGAAGCCGGGGGCCGGCGCGCCGCCGCCCCGGAAATCCTCGCGCCCGCCGCCGCGGAAGTCGCGGCGCTCGCCGCCGCCGCCGCCACGGAACTCCTGGCGGCCCTCGAACCGCGGCTGCGGCTGAGGCGCCGGCGCGGCCTGGGGCGCGGGGGCGGCCTGGGGCGCCTGGCCGCCGCGGAAGCCGCCTTGCCGCCCGCCTTGTGGACCGCCCTGGGGGCCGCCTTGCGGACCGCCGCGGAATTCGCCGCGTCCGCCGCCGCGGAACTCGCCGCCGCCGCGATGTTCGCCGCCGCCGCCCTGGCGGCCTTCGCCGCCGCGACCGCGGTCGTGATCCTGGGCCGAGGCCGCTCCGCCGATGAGGCAGAGCGCCAGGGCCGCCGTGATCATGTATTTCATTGGTCGACTCCAGAAGGGCTCCCATCAGCCCTGTCACCCGCAGAATGCGCGGGCCTAGGTGAACTCGTCTTGAACGGCCCGTGCAGGTTTAAGCTCCACAGTAAGCGAGGAAACATGGAACCGGCCGATGTCGTGAGCTTCTGGATCGAGGCGGGTCCCAAGGCCTGGTTCAAGAAGAGCGAGGCTTTCGACGCCCAGATCCGCCGCAAGTTCGAGGCCCTGCACTTCACCGCGTCGCGCGGCGAGCTCGACGACTGGGCGCAGACGCCCGACGGCGCCCTCGCCCTCTTACTGTTGCTCGACCAGTTCCCGCGCAACCTGTTCCGCGGCTCGCCCCACGCCTTCGCTACCGATCCCCTGGCGCGCCGGGTGGCGCGGGCCGCGATCGACCGCGGCTTCGACGCCCGCGTGGCCTCCGAGCTGCGCCAGTTCTTCTACCTGCCGTTCGAACACTCCGAACACCTCGAGGACCAGGATACGAGCGTGGCCCTGTGCGCAGCTTCGGGCGACGCCGACCTGGAGAAGTGGGCGAAAATCCACCGGGACATCATCGCCCGCTTCGGCCGTTTCCCGCACCGCAACGCCTGCCTGGGCCGGACCACGACCGAACCGGAATCCGCTTTCCTGAAAAGTGGCGGCTTTGCAGGCTAGAATTGGCCGGATGGATCGGCTTTTCTGCCTGTAGGCGACGCTGTTGTCGCCGGTGATCTCGCCCGCCGTCCGCGGGCCCGAGGGAGGAATGCCGATGTCCCGTGTCGCGATCGTAACCGGTGGAACCCGAGGCATCGGCGAGGCCATCTCCCTGGCTTTGAAAGCCAATGGCCTGAAGGTCGCGGCGAACTATGCGGGCAACGACGAGCGGGCCAAGGCCTTCAGCGACAAGCACGGCATCCCGGTGTTCAAGTGGGACGTGTCCGACTACGAGGCGTGCCAGAAGGGCGTGGAGCGGGTGACCGCCGAGCTCGGTCCGGTGGACGTGGTGGTCAACAACGCCGGCATCACCCGCGACGGCACCATCCTGAAGATGACCTACGAGATGTGGAAGGAGGTCATCGACACCAACCTGGGCGGCTGCTTCAACATGGCCAAGGCCGTGTTCCCCGGCATGCGCGAGCGCAACTTCGGCCGCATCGTCAACATCGGCTCGATCAACGGCCAGGGCGGCCAGTACGGCCAGGTGAACTACGCCGCGGCCAAGAGCGGCATCCACGGCTTCACCAAGGCCCTGGCCCAGGAAGGCGCGCGCTACAACGTGACCGTCAACGCCCTGGCCCCCGGCTACATCGACACCGACATGGTGGCGGCGGTCCCGGCCGACGTGCTGCAGAAGATCGTTGCCAAGATTCCGGTGGGACGCCTTGGCCACGCTGAGGAAATCGCCCGCGGCGTCGCCTTCCTGTGCAGCGAGGAGGCCGGCTTCGTCACCGGCTCGACCCTGTCGATCAACGGCGGCCAGCATATGTATTGAGGAAGCTCGGGGGCGGGGCTTCCGCCCCCGACTTTTGCTGTGGGCCAATGCGAGAACGCAGGCCCCGCCCGCCTGATTCGGCGTTAACGTCAGGCCATGAACGCGATCTCGTCCATCAGCGCGCATCCCGAGCAACAGTATCTCGACCTGCTGGCCGACATCCTCGCCCACGGCGTGGAGCGCTCGGACCGCACCGGCACGGGCACCAAGGGCGTGTTCGGCCGGCAGATCCGCTTCGACCTGACCCAGGGCTTCCCGGTGCTGACCACCAAGAAGCTGCACCTGAAGTCGATCATCGTCGAACTGCTGTGGTTCCTGCGCGGCGACACCAACATCAACTGGCTGAAGGATCGCGGCGTCCGCATCTGGGACGAGTGGGCCGACCCCGCCGGCGAGTTGGGGCCCGTGTACGGCAAGCAGTGGCGCTCCTGGGCCGCGCCCGACGGTCGGGTGATCGATCAGATCGCCAATGTCATCAATGGCTTGAAGACGAATCCTTACAGCCGCCGGCACATCGTCTCGGCCTGGAACCCGGCGGACGTGGAGTCCATGGCCCTGCCGCCCTGCCACTGCCTGTTCCAGTTCTTCGTAGCCCCCGACGCGCAGGGCGTGGACCGGCTGTCGTGCCAGCTCTACCAGCGCTCGGCGGACGTGTTCCTGGGCGTGCCGTTCAACATCGCCAGCTACGCCCTGCTCACCCTGATGATGGCCAAGGCGACGGGGCTGCAGCCTGGCGAGTTCGTCCACGCCTTCGGCGACGCGCACCTCTATCTGAACCACGTCGAGCAGGCCGAACTGCAGCTGACCCGCTCGCCCCGCCCGTTCCCGACCATGCACATCGCCGACAAGACCGACCTCTTCGCCTTCGAGGAAGGCGACTTCGTGCTGGAGGGCTACGACCCGCACCCGCACATCAAGGCTCAGGTCGCCGTATGAGCCTGAAAGCCGCGACCGATCCGATCCAGCAGGTCTGCGACCTCTACGCCGAGCGCTGCGGCATAGAGCGGAACGACGACTGGTTCCTGCTCAAGATCCAGGAAGAACTGGGCGAACTGGTGCAGGCGCACCTGAGGCTCACCGGCCGCGGGCGGACCAAGGGCGCCGGCCCGGCGGAGCTGCAACAGGCCCGCGCCGACGAGGCGGCCGACCTGCTCTGCCAGGTGCTGCTCTACTGTCGCCATTTCGGCATCGACCCCGACGCAGCCATTCAGCGCAAGTGGCTGAGCTGGCTCGATAAAGCAGCCTGAAATCATGGTGCTTCCGATCATTGCGGTGGGCCCCATCGCCCGCTCGAAGAATGGCGTCATCGGCCGGGCCGGCGACCTGCCCTGGCGGCTGAAGTCCGACCTGCAGATCTTCAAGCAGGTGACCCTGTTCAAGCCGGTGATCATGGGCCGCAAGACCTGGGACAGCCTGCCCAAGAAGCCCCTGCCCGGCCGGCTCAACGTGGTGCTGTCGCGCGACGGTTCGTTCGAACCCGCCGGCGCCTTGGTGTGCGAGACCCTGGACGAGGCCTTCCAGATCGCCCGCGAGCAGGCGGCCGAGGACGGCGCCGAGGAGGTGTGCGTGATCGGCGGGGCCGCGGTGTTCGCCGAGGCCCTGCCGCGCGCCAAGCGGCTCTACCTGACCGAGGTCGACGCCGTGGTCGAGGGCGACACTCACCTGCCCCCGATCGACGAAAGCCAGTGGCGCGAGGTGCGCCGCGAGGCGCATCCGGCGGGGCCGGACGACGACCACGCCTTCGTCTTCCGCGTGTTGGAACGGATTTAGCCAGCGGCCTCGCAGGCCAGCTTCAACACCGGCAGGGCGGCCAGGGCCGAGAGCCCCTCCCCCGCCGTGATTCCGTAATCGATTACGGGGCTTAGGCCCATCTCTTCGCAGACCCCGCGATAGCCGGAGGCGTCGCCGGCCAGGACGTGCTCGACCGTGCGCGGATCGATCCGCTGCAGCACCGCCGCGGCCATGGCCGCGCCGTAGCCGCCGAGGATCACCGGCACCGACTGGTTGCGCGCCGCCAGGATGGCTCCGGCCACGGCGGCGATCTCGCGCCCGCCGAGCTGGCGCAGGTATTCCAGGGGATCGGTGGTGCGCCCCATGTGGGCGCGGGCGCGCTCGGTGGCGCGGGCCACCAGGGCCTCGTCGCCGGAGATCCACTCCTGGGCCTCGCCGCCGAACAGGGTCTGGGCCAGGGCGGCGGCGGCGATGCGGCCGCCGGCGCTGATGTCGCCCAGCAGCAGCAAGTCGGGCTGCTTGGCCAGGGCCTCCATGCCGAAGGCCATGGTGGCGGCGCACTCACGCTCGCTCATGGCCGGGTGCTCCAGGATGTCGGGCACCGGCCGGTCGATGGCCAGGTCGAACACCTCCAGCCCCGCGCCCTGGGCCTGGGCCAGTCCGTTGACCGCCGCCGCGCCGGCGGCCAGGGCCTCGAGCCGCGCGCGCACCGCGTCGGGGCCGCCGGCCAGGCGGCTGTGCTGGGCCACCTGGTGGCTGCCGGCGTAGAGGGCCAGGATCGGCCGGTTGATGCTCGGGGCGCCGGGGCCGGGGCGCCAGCAACTCAACCACGCGGCGAGCTCGCCGAGCCGGCCCAGCTTGGCGCTGGGCTGGACCGTGGGCGCCCCCATCGGCGGCAGGCCGCCGATCAGGGCCCGGATGTCGTCGAAAGGAAGCACGCGCGTCGCGACTCGGCAGGGATTTCAGCTCCGCTTTGGATAGGGCCGCGCCCGGTGAGCGGCAAGCGTCCGCGCCGCCGCAGGCTGCCGCCAAGCCTGTTCACGCGTTGAAAACCCCTCTTCGATAGGGTGGTTTCAGCGGCCGTGAACAAGGCCGAGTTTTGGTGGGTGCTTCGATGTTCAGGTACGCGGCCATCGCCGCGGCCGGGGCGCTGTTGGCCTTCGGCGCGCTCCAGGTCGCGACGGGCTCCGCCGCCCATGCGGCGGCGGACGCGCCTCTGCGCGGGGCGCAAGGGTCCGAGGGCGAGCCGGCGCGACTGACCAAGGCCGCCGACGGCCAGTTCTGGGCCGACGCCGTGATCGACGGCCGCGCCGTCCGCCTGCTGGTCGACACCGGCGCCACCAGCGTGTCCCTGACCCCGCAGGACGCCGAACGCCTGGGTCTCTACATGGGCGGCCTGGTCTACGACCGCACGGTGCGGACCGCCGACGGCGACAGCCTGGCGGCGCGGGTGAAGCTGCACAGCGTCTCGGTGGGCGGGGTGCGCCTGGCCGAGGTCGACGCCCTGGTGATCGGCCGCGGCCTGCCGGCCTCGCTGCTGGGCATGAGCTATCTCGGCCGCCTGTCGCGGTTCGAGGCCACGCCCTCGACCCTGGTCCTGAACCCCTAGGCCGCCTCGCCCTCGCCGGCCCGGCCCCGCCCCGCCACGGCCTCCAGCGCCCGGTCGATGACCTCAAGCCCCGCGCCAGGCTTGACCCCTTCCACCGTCACGATGCGCCGCCAGGCGCGCGCGCCCGGACGGCCGTGGAACAGGCCGAGCATGTGGCGGGCCATGGCGTAGAGGTGGGTCCCGCGCCTCAGGCGCTCGGCGAGGTAGGGGCGATAGGCGAGCACCGCCTCTTCCGGCGAGACCACCGGCGCCGACGGGTCGAACAGCAGGCGGTCGGCCTCGCCGAGGATGGCGGGCTCGTGATAGGCCGCGCGGCCGAGCATGGCGCCGTCGAGGCCGGCGTCGATGTGGGCCTTGGCCTCGGCCAGGGACTTCAGCCCGCCGTTGATGACCACGGTCAGCTCCGGCCGCTCGGCCTTCAGCCGATGCACCAGGCCGTAGTCGAGCGGCGGGATGTCCCGGTTCTCCTTGGGGCTCAGCCCCTCCAGCCAGGCCTTGCGGGCGTGGACGACGAAGGTGGTCACGCCGGCCTGGGCGCACAGGTCGACCAGGCCGAACAGCGCCGCCTCGGGGTCCTGGTCGTCGACGCCGATGCGGCACTTGACGGTGGCGGGGATGCGCACGGCGGCGATGGCGGCGGCCATGCACTCGGCCACGCGCTCGGGCTCGCGCATCAGGCAGGCGCCGAAGCGGCCGCTCTGCACCCGGTCGGACGGACAGCCGACGTTGAGGTTGATCTCGTCGTAGCCCAGATCCTCGCCGATGCGGGCGGCGGCGGCCACCTCGGCGGGCTCCGAGCCGCCGAGCTGCAGCGCTACCGGATGCTCGCCGGGGTCGAAGCCGAGCAGCCGCTCGCGGTCGCCGTGCAGCACCGCCCCGGTGGTGACCATCTCGGTGTAGACCAGCGCGCGCCGGGTCAGCGACCGATGCAGCATCCGGCAGTGCCGATCGGTCCAGTCCATCATCGGTGCACAAGACAACCTATGTGCTTGATTTTTCGCGTCTTTTTCCATAAACTTCAAGCTGTTGGAGGGCGACTTTCCCGCCGCCTCTGCGGCCCAATACGACGTTCCACGCCAGCGTCTTCTGCTCTCGCTGTACATAGGAAGTACACGAAATCGGCCACCTTCGTGAGGCTCCCGTCAGGTTCTTGGCGCGTCGTCGTCCGGCATAACAACAAGTACGTCAGCCGCACCTTCCAGCTGAAGGAAGACGCCCGCGGCTGGGCCCGTGACCAGGAGCGCGCAATCGACCAGGGGCGCTCGCCCAGACCTTCGGCGATCTGATCGACCTGCATATCGTGGACATGAAGGAAGTCGGCAAGGCGCCGGGCCGTTCAAAGGACGCCACGCCCGCCATGGTCAAGCGGGAGTTGGGCAACCTGAAGGCCGGCGAGCGCGACCGTGAGCAAGTGGTGAAGTTCGGTCGCCAGCGCGCCGGGGAAGGCGCCGGCCCGGCGCCCCTCAATATGGACATCGGCGCCATCCGCCTGGTGATTTCCGGCGCCGCGGCCGTCCACGGCCTGTCCGTGGCTGTCGAGCCGATCGACCTGGCACAGGATCGCGGATTCACGGGCGGTTTCGCGCCAGCAGCGGACGTCTGATCTGCGCGCCAGACTGGACCTTCCGGCGACGCGAGCCGATAACCCGTCCGATGAAGCGGTTCGATTGGTTCGCCTGCCTGCTCTGCCTCGCCTTGTTCATCCCGTGCGCAGGTAGCGCCGAAGAAGTCATTGCGCACGGACGTTTCGAGCACGTGCACGTGTATAGGCCGGCGGGCAAGCCGCGCCAGTTCGTGCTCTTCCTGTCGGGCGACAAGGGCTGGAACGCTGCCGCGGCCAGGCTCGCGGCCCTGCTGGTCAAGCACGGCGCGATGGTCGCCGGGGTCGAGCTGCCGCGCTTCGAGGCGAAACTCGCCCCTGACGACGTGCCGGCGGGTGATTTCGAGAACCTTGCACACTACGTGCAGGGTTACGCCCGCCTCTCCACCTATCACACGCCGCTGCTGGCGGCGCCGCCTTCCACCTTGGGGTTTGCGCGAGCGGTGGAGGCGAAGCCGCCGGGCGACCTGTTCGGCGGCGTGGTGGTGGCGGATAACCCGCGGCAGCTCCTCGCCACCTACGACAGGCTCGCTGCAGCCAATCGCTCGCCGCTGCCGCCTCCGCCCGGCAACCTTGTCGGCTTGCCGCTGGTCGAAGTTCCCGCGACCCGCGCCGCCACCAGCCAGGCGGCGAAGGATACGTTCGCGGTGCTGCTGTCCGGAGACGGCGGTTGGGCCGGCCTGGACAAGGACGTGGCCGCCGCGCTTGCCGAGCACGGGGTCGCGGTGGTCGGCTTCGACTCGCTGCGCTATTTCTGGAGCAAGCGCACGCCGGACGGCCTCGCCCACGACCTCGACCGCATCGTGCGCTACTACGCGGCGCACTGGAAACGGCGCCGTGTGGTGCTGATCGGCTATTCGCAGGGCGCAAACGCACTGCCCGCGTCGTTCAATCGCCTGCCCGAATCCTCGCGTAGCAGGGTCGCACAGCTCGTGCTGATTGGGCTGGAGCACAAGGTCGCCTGGCAATTCCATATCAGCAATTGGATCGGCGCCCCTGCGGACGGGCAGACCATACGGCCGGAGGCCAGCAAGCTCAGCGCCGCCACCACCCTGTGCCTCTACGGTGAAGGCGACGGCGACACCTTGTGCCCGGAACTGCCTGCGCAAAATGTCACCGCACTGGAGATGCCGGGCGGCCATCACTTCAACGGCGCCTACGACGACCTCGCGGCGAGAATCCTCGCGCGACTGGATTGAGCGCCTAATCCCGCTTGGCCAAGGCGGCCGCGGCGTCGTCATGGCCAACCACGATGTGAGGGGTGACGATGATGCAGAGGTCGGTCTTCGTCCGGGTGGTGGTGTCGTTCTTGCCCAGCACCGACAGGCCGGGGATGTCGCCAAGGAGCGGGATCTTATTGTCCGTCGTGAGTTTCGTATCCTGTGTGAGGCCGCCGATGATGAACGCCTCGCCGTCCTTCACCGTCGCCATCGTCGAGGCTTCGCGCTGGCTGATGGTGGGGTAGCCCTGGGACACCCCCGTCACGCTCGAGACCTCTGCGAACACGTGGGACGTGACGTAACCGTCGGTCGTCACGCGCGGCGCGAAGTCGTGGGGAGACGAACGCTCGGCGGCAATCACTTGCAGATGAATGGTGGAGGGGCCCCGCCCGTCGGGCCCAGTCGAGTTGATCCCCTTTGTGGACCGCGCATCTTCTCGGCTGGGTTACGTGGAGGCGTCCTCACGTTGGCCTGGCTAGTCGCCCTAGAGAACTCTGAGGGCGCTCGGAGATCGACAGCGGCCTTACCCGTCGGCGTCCGCTGCGTCTCGCCAAACGGGTCGGCTTTATGGGCTTCGCAGCCGCGCTCGACATCGGCCTCGATGCTGTCCTTGGCCAGGATGGCGCAGTCCTCGGGCCCGTACCGGCCGTCGAGCCTGGTCAGGTCATAGAGGTGACGCCCCTGCCCCAGGCCCAGGCGCGCCGCAAAGCATTTTGAGGCAAGACTTCACGGCAATGATGCTTCCAGCTTGTCCTGGGTCCGCGTCGCGAAATCGCTCGCCGCATGCCGTTCGCGCAGCTGTTGAGAGGGCTCGCCCGTGGTGCGGTTGACCATGCGGCCCCGCTGCACCGCTGGGCGCTCGGCGATTTTGGCCGTCCAGCGCTGGACGTTCTTGTAGTCCTGGACGGAGAGGAATTCGCCAGCGTTGTACGCCCCGCCTTGAGCCAGAAGGCCGTACCAGGGCCACACCGCGATGTCGGCGAGGGTGTAAGTATCACCCGCCAGGTACTCCGACTGGGCCAGGCGCCGGTCCAGGACGTCGAGCTGGCGCTTGACCTCCATGGCGTAGCGGTCGATGGCGTACTCGATCTTGAAGGGCGCATAGGCGTAGAAGTGGCCGAAGCCGCCGCCGAGAAACGGGGCCGAGCCCATCTGCCACATCAGCCACGAGAAGGTTTCGGCGCGCTGGTGGCGTTCCGTCGGCAGGAACTCGCCGAAGGTCTCGGCGAGGTGCACCAGGATGGCGCCGGACTCGAAGATGCGGATCGCCTCCGGGCCGGACCGGTCGATGAGCGCCGGGATCTTCGAGTTGGGATTCACCTCCACGAAGCCGGAGCCGAACTGCTCGCCCTGGCCGATGTTGACGAGCCAAGCGTCGTACTCGGCCCCCTTGTGCCCGCGTTCGAGGAGTTCCTCGAACATGATCGTCACCTTCACCCCGTTGGGCGTGGCCAGGGAGTAGAGCTGGAAGGGGTGCTCGCCCACCGGCAGCGCCTTCTCATGGGTGGGTCCGGCCACCGGCCGGTTGATGTTGGCGAACTGGCCCCCGTTCGCCTTGTCCCAGGTCCAGACGTTGGGCGGCGTATAGGCGGATGCATCGGACATCGCTGATCTCCGTGACGCTAAGCTGACAGATGGTGAGACCGACGCTCGGCGGCCGGCGGATAGTTCGAGGGGAAGAGCGCCCGCTTGGTCTCCTCGTCGTTGACCATCTTGAACGGGTGGTCCTTGCCGACCGCCCGGGCGCGGGACACGGCGGGCCGGCTATCCACGGACTCGAAGAAACGCTTCAGGTTCGGGTAGGCCGCGAGCGGATCCCCCTCCCCTTTCAGCACCCGGTTGGCGCGGTCGAGCCATCCCCACGCGGACATGTCGGCGATGGTGTAGGTGTCGCCGACGATGAACTGCCGGCCCTCCAGGTGATCCTCGAGCACCTGGTAGTGGCGCTCGGCCTCGCGGCGGTAGCGGTTACGCGCGTAATCTAGCCCTTCGGGCGCCGCAAACTGGAAATGCACCGCCTGGCCCGAGAACGGCCCAAGCCCCGAGGCCAGGAACAGTAGCCAGGAGAGCAACTCGGGCCGGTCCTCGGCGCGTCCCAGGAACTGGCCGGTTTTCTCGGCGAGGTAGAGCAGGATGGCGGTGGAGTCGAACACGCGCGCCTCCCGGCCGCCAGGACCGTCCGTGTCGACGATCGCGGGGACTTTGCCGTTGGGATTGACGGCCCTGAAGGCGGCGCCGTGCTGTTCGCCCTTGCTCGTGTCGATGGGAACCGTCTCATACGGCAATTGGACCTCTTCGAGGAACAGGGCGACCTTGGCGGGATTGGGCGTCGGGTGGAAATAGAAGCGGATCACCAACGTCTCCTTTCGAACGCGACAGGCAGCTCGGGGCGTGCGAGCCCGTGGGGCGCACCAGGCGCGACACATGGCGCCTCGCGTTTTAGGATGTCTATTCTAAAAGTAGCCATGAGACTCGTTTGACCAGGTTCGAAAGGCGGCCGTCGGAGGCCGAAGCGGATGGCGCGTCCTAGGGAATTCGAAGAGAGCGCCGTGCTGGACGCGGCCATGCTCTGCTTCTGGGAGCAGGGCTTCGAGGCGACTACGGTCAAGCACCTAGTCGCCCGGACCGGCCTCACCGCAGCGAGCCTCTACAACGCGTTCGGCGACAAGCGCACGCTCTACCAGCGCACCCTCGACCGCTACGTCGAGTCCAGCGTCGCCAGCCGCATCCGCCGCTGCGAAGCGATGCCGCCTCTGGCGGCCCTCGCGGCCTTCTTCGAGGACATCGTTACCCGATCGCTCAGCGACGCGGATTGCAAGGGCTGCATGCTGGTCAACGCGGCCCTGGACACGGCGCCGCACGATCCACAGTTCCGCACGGCGGTCGCGGACGCCCTCATCCGTGTGGAGGCGTTCTTCCTGGGCTGCGTGGAGGCGGGACAAGCCGGGGGCGTCATTTCAACCAGACTGCCAGCCACGCAGCTCGCCCAGCATCTGTTGGCCGTGCTTCTGGGGATCCGCGTCCTGGCCCGGATCAGACCGGAGCGCGAACTGCTCGAAGGCCTGGTCGCGCCGACGATGCTGCTCCTCGACCCCGCCCCTTTCGCGGATAGTTGAACCGATCCCTTCGATCGGACGCAGGATTGTGCGGTCCTGCCGGCTCAGGAGTCCGCGCGACGAGACCCGTGATGATGCGCCTCGCCCTGAGGCCGGTCCATCTGGCGTAGCATTTGGGGCCCACCGGTGCGGATGAAGCGCCATGTCAGCACGGCCGCGATGACCAGGAAGGCGAGGTTCAGCCCATGAACTCGACCGGCGCGCGTAACACTTCGCCTCCGTCAGCCGAACTGCGCTCGACAACGCAACGGGAGGCTTCTGATGCTGACGAACTGGTTCTGGCGCTCGATGGAGGGTCGAGGCGCGGCCTGGGCTCCCCTCGCCCTCCGCCTCATCGTCGGCTACGGCTTCCTCGAACACGGCTACGCCAAACTGGCGCGCGGCCCGGACGCCTTCGCCACCATATTAAAGGCTATCGGCGTTCCGGCGCCGCACCTGATGGCCTGGGCGACCGAGTTCGTGGAGGTCGTCGGCGGCTTGGCGGTGCTGGCCGGCGCCCTGGTTCCGATTGTCAGCGGCCCGATGATCGTGGTGCTCCTGGTGGCGATCTTCACCGTCCACCTGCCCAACGGCTTCCCGTCGATCAAACTCCAGTCGGTCGATGCGGCCGGCGCCCACTTCGGGAAGCCGGGTTACGAAACCGACCTGCTGTATATGGCAGGCTTGGTCGCCCTGGTGCTCGGTGGATCGGGGAAGTTCTCCGTCGATGGGCTTCTCGCTCGGCGCCGGGCGGGCGCCTGAAGGGGCCCCTAGCGGGCGTCGCTGCCGTCAAGCGAAGCGGCATGACGTTCCGTACGTCGTCTCGAGCCCCTTCAGCCGGCGCCCTGCCAATCTCCTGCGAGCGGATTGGCCCCGACGCGGCTGCTCTATCTGGTGTTTGCGGTGATCCCGCCTCTCTATGGGCGCAGCCCTGATGTTCGACGCCGGGCTGATATGGGCGCTGCTGGGCATTGGCAGCGGGGTCCCGATGCTGGTCGGGTTCGCCCGCCGACGGGAACGTCTGTTCGCGCTGCTGGCGGCGGTCGTGCTGGCGATCATCGCCGCGGGCACGGTCCTAGGCTACGCGACCCGGACCGTGACCTAGCGGCGGCCGGCAAGGTGACCCGCCCGTGATGAGGGTGCGCTTGCCGCCGATATCCACGGGTCTTGTCCTCGCGCCGGTATCGTCGTGGCCGGGCGCGCGGCCCGGGTTATTCGGCGTGGCGGGCAATAGGTTCGGCGACGTGCTCGGCCGACGCGCCGAGCCTCGCGGCGCCTTCCCACCAGTTCCATTCCGATCGCTGGTCCGTCACCAGCGAAGGCTCCAGGGCGCTGTCAGGGAGCCGACGACGGCGACCCCGACGATGCCCAGGCTGTACCAGGTGGCGAGGAACGGTGCGGTGGCCTCGGTGCAGGCCAAGGCGTAGGCGGCTGCGCCGAGCGCGCCGGCGCAAAGGCCAAGGATTGCCCCAGCCAGGCGGATCGACCTCGGGGCCAGTCCCCGGATCGCCCAGGTGAGCGCGATGAACGGCGGCGCCGAGAAGACGAGAATCCGCCATGGACAGAGCGCCGCCGTGGAGCCCATCACAAGCGCCACCCGATCCTCGCCCGGCGCCAAGGCCAGTTGCACGCCGCAAATCAGCAGGACGAAGGCGACGGGGGCCAGTAGCCACAGGACCCGCTCCCTCGCCGGCGTCTCTGGCCTGGACAGGCGCTCCAAGGCCCAGACGGCGAGGGCTCCAAGCGCAAGGGTGTAGCCAAGCTTGGTCCAGAACATCGCGGTGCCCAGCGCCCGCGACATGTCCGGCCGGAACCCGAGGGTCGATCCCACCAGGATCACCGACACGAGGATGCCCGCGGCGGCTGGGACCACCAGTCGCCGCGCCACGGCGTGACGCGAGATCGGCTCCAGCCGGGCGGCCAGCCGTTCGATGAGGCTATCCGTCGCCTGCAGGGCCTGCGACGGAGCCGGCGCGGATCTGGTTGGCGAGCGCGAGGACACGGATGGAACCGGGTTTGGGCGAAGGGGGCTACCGGGCCAAGCCTTTCGGGCTTGGCCCGGTGGGACGAAGCGGGCCTACTGCTTCGGCGCGCTGGTCATCGCGCCGGACGCCATGTGGCCGTCCTTCTTCTTGCCCTTCATGTGGTCGCCCGAGCTCATCTGCCCCGACGACATGTGATCGTCCTTCTTCCCCGCGGTCATCGCGCCGGAAGACATATGACCATCCTTCTTCCCGGCCGTCATGGCGCCGGACGACATGTGGTCGTCCTTCTTCATGGCGTCGGTCGAGCTGGTCTGGGCAAACGCGTTGCCGCCGGCCAGCGCCGCAGCGAAGGCGGCGATCGTCAGGATGTGAGAGGTCTTGGTCATCGGAAGTCTCCGTTGGAGGTTTGGCCTGGAGCGGCCCTAAGGTCCCGCCCCAGGGCGGGATGACGTACCGGCCGCCGAGACGGCCGGAATGGGGTTCAAAGCCGAGCAGCGGCGAGGATCGGTCCGCCCGGGCCGTCCTGGACGAAGACGGCCGACTTCAATCCGCCGGTGTCGGCGGCCGGCAGATGGTAGGTTTGAGCGGCGCCGGACCAGGCGCCGAGACGGATCAGCGCTTTGACGACGTTCTTGTGTGGCAAGGTCTTGCCGCCGTTCTCGCCGCGCTGGATGGGCACCTGCACGACGTTGGGGTCGTAGCGGATGAGGAGAACCTCCGCGCCGCGCCGCGCGGCGCCGGCCGAGACGGCCACCGCGTCGCCCTTGGGTGAAATGACGGGACCGGCGGCGCCGCGGTCCTCGCGCCGGATCAGGGCTTCGAGTTCTTCACGCCGGACGCCCACCACGTCGGCGCGGCCGTTGACCACGACCTGCGGCGTCCAGACCTGGGTGTGATGCAGCGCGTGGGCGTAGTTCCACTGGCGCTCGGTGTAGCGCGGCGAGGCGAAGGTGTCCTTCCAGCCGAGCTGGTCCCAGTATGTGACCCCGAAGCTCAGCACGAGGAGGTCCGGGCGGTCGCTGAGGGCCATGGCGTTGGCGTTGGCCGGCGGGCAGGAGGAGCAACCCTGGCTCTGGAACAGTTCCACGACGGTCGGATGCATCGCATCCGCCGCAAAGGCCGGCGCAGCCGACGTCAAGCCGAGCGCGGCCGCAGCGGCGCGCGTGGCGAATGTGAAAGTGCGGCGGGACATCACGTCACTCCTCGCGGCCTCAGTGGCCGATCTGGTGAGGAATTCGACGGTGCGGGCGGCTTTGTTACATGCCGGCTCCGGATTTATCGGGTCTCCGCCGCGCCGGGGGAGGCGTTGCATCTTCGCATCCCACCCGGGCCGTCGCCGCCAACGGCGGAAGGACGCCAGCACAGCCCGCCGGAGGGCGCCGCCTCGGCGCGCAGCGCACCGTCCGCGAGGCCTGCGGCGCAGTTGATCGATTGGCTCGGCCGCGTCGTCCCCGGCGGGCAACCGTCAACGTCACCTGAAGGTCCAGAGCCGCTGCAGGCCCTCGGATCAGATCCCGGCGTACCACTCGTAGCCGCGGTCCTCCCAGTAGCCGCCATGGCCGCCGGAGATGTGGCGGAAGTCGCTGACGAGCTGGATACGCTTCACGTACTTGGCGTGCTTGTAGCCGAGCTGGCGCTCGACCCTGAGGCGGAGCGGCGCGCCGTGGGCGACCTCCAACGGCTTCCCGTTCATGTCATAGGCGATGATCGTCTGGGGATGCACTGCATCGACCAGGGCCAGGCTCTCATAATACTGGCCAGGGCTCTGCTCGCCGCCCTTGGACGGCTCCCCGTCGAGATTGTCCGCACAGTAGAAGACGGCGTACTTGGCCCCCGGCTGGACGCCGGCCGCCTTCAGCAGCAGCGAAAGCGGCGTCCCTGTCCAGCCGCCGATGGCGCTCCACCCCTCGACGCAATCGTGGCGGGTGATCTGGCTGCGCGCCGGAAGCTTGCGCAGTTCGGCGACACTCAGCGACAGCGGATGGGTGACCATGCCGTCGATCCTGAGCCGCCAGTTGGCGAAGCCCTCTTCGACCTGCCGGTCGTAGTCCTCGCCGCCGGGATTCAGCGTACCGTTGGCCTTGAACTTGGCGGAAATGTCGGAGGCTTTGAACTCATGCGCCATCGCCCCGCCGCCCAGAAGGAAGCGCTGGGTGGAGCGCGTCCAGCCCTCGGCCGCGGCCAGCACCCGAAGGAAGCTGGGACTCATGGTCAAGGCGTCACCCTGGAAGATGCGATCGCATCCGGCGAGCAGCAGGCCGCCGCCCGAAAGGCTTCCGATCAGCGCCTGGCGCCGCGTAAGAAGGGCCATGTCAGTCGTGCTCCGCTGGGACGTGGTAGCGGCCGGTGATCATCGAGCGCACTTCGTTGATCGGCCCGGCCAGGACCACCTCGACGAGGTGGACGACGATGAAGAGGACGATGGCCGAGGCGCAGAGGAAGTGCAGCGCCCGCGCCGACTGGCGGCCGCCGAAGAGCTGCGGCAGCCAGGGCGCGAAGGCGTCGAAACCTGGCGACATGCTGAGGCCGGTGACCACCATCCCGGCGATCGCCAGGATCAGGCTCAGGTACGCGAGCCTTTGCAGCACGTTGTAGCGTTTGGCGGCCTCGCCGGTGGGGTGCTTGAGCTTCAGGTGGTCGATGACCGAACGGGGAATGGCGCGAAGGTCCGCCCGGGTCGGCCAGATGTCGTGCTCGATGTGCCGGCTGCCGAAGCTCCAGGCGAGGTAGACGAGGCCATTGATGACCAGGATCCAGGCGAAGAAGAAGTGCCAGTGCCGGGCGTCGGCCAGGTCGGTGTAGCTCGGGATGGTGATCCATTCGGGCCAGCCACGAGGGGTCAGTTCGCCGCCCTGCCTGGAGAGGCCGAGAACGCCTGTGGTGTCGAAGTGGAAGGGGCCGACCTGGGTCATGCCGCGTGGGCCCTGAGGGGTATCGAACGCCTGAAGGGCCAGGAACGGCGTGTCGTACTCGTCCCCCTTCTGGCCCCAGTAGAGGGACGGGTGGGCGTTGAAGATGTTGAGCCCGCTGCCCACCAGCACGAAGATCGTCAGGGCGTTCACCCAATGGGTCAGGCGCACCAGCATCGCGTGGCGATAGATCACCTCCGGCTTGGCCTTGGGACGCTTCGCCTTGCTCGCGTCCAGACCCACCGAACCAGCGTCTTGGGATGTCATCGGCTCGCTCCCCAAGCCCGGCGCGGCCGGGCATGTCTTCCAGCAGTTCGACGGGCCCTGCCCGTTTGTTACATCGCGGACGCGCCTACCAACGCAGCAGCCAGCGCCCTGCCAGCGCCCCGCCCGCCGTGGCCGCGGCGATCCCGAGGCTATACCAGGTGACGACGAAGGCGGCGCCTTGCTCGGGGCAGTGCAGACCGTAGAGCGTGGCGGCCAAAGCCCCGGCCGTCAGCCCAATCGCGGCCCCTGTCCTCGCGGGATGGATCGGCGCCAGCGTGGCGCGCACCGCGACGACGAGGCCCGCGTAGATGGGGACAGACAAGAGGAGGATCAGGGGGGAACAGACCCGCCAGGTCTGACCGAGCCAGAGGGCCAGCCGGCTGGCCGGCGCCGCGCCGACAAGCTGTCCGACGCCGAGGCCGACCATGATCAGGAAGACGCCAGCCGCCCACACCGGGGCGGCGCGCAGCTGCGCCCCTGGCGTCCCGAGACGGCGCACCATCATCAAGGCGGCAGCGGTGAGAGCGGCGGTATAGCTGGCCTTCATCCAGAACCAGGGCTGGGAGGCCGCCAGGAACAGAGGCTGGCAGCGCAGCCAAAGGATGACCGCGAGCAAGGTCAAGGCTCCGCCCCCGGCCACGCCCACGGCGAGGCGCCGCCACGCCAAGCCGCGCGCCATTGGCTGGACGTCATTTGTCAGAAGCTCGATCAGGTCACCGGTCTTCATCACGCACAGCCCGGTTCAACCATTGGAGACTTCGGTGGAGCATGACCCGCGCGGAGACGGCGGTCACGCCGCGACGTCGCGCGGCCTCCTCGACGGAAAATCCCTGTATCTTCACCTCCTCGACCAAGGCGCGCTGGCGCTCGGGAAGCTGACCAAGCAAACGCTCGAGATCGGTGCGCACGGCCCCCTCTTCGGGATCGTCCTCGCCCAACAGTGTGCCGGCGTCCTCCAGCGGAATATGCGCCCGCCGGCGGCTCCGGCGGAAATAATCGACGAGCTTGTAGCGCGCCACCGCGTAGACCCAAGGCGTGAACGGCAGGGCGCGGTCGTAGCTCGATCGCTTGAGGTGCACGGCCAGCAGCGTCTCCTGCACCAGGTCCTCGACCTCGGCGTCGCCGGCGCCGAGGCGGCGGGCGAAGTATGCCCGCAGATAGCCGCTCAGGGCGCCGAGTAGATGGCGATGGGCGGCGGCGTCGCCGTCCAGGCTTGCCGTCATCCAGGCGCGCAGCTGCCGCTCGACCTCGTCCTTGGCGGGCGCTTCCACATGGACCGCCGTCATGGGTGGGGCCTGAGCGTTGCGGTGGCCGCGTGCACCATGCCATGCACGAGCGAGGCATCGGGCTTGGTGCGGGCGACCACGCGCAGACCCAGCATCACACCCAGCAGCAGGCTGGCGACCTCCTCGGCAGATTGGGTCGGGGCGATCGAGCCCTCGGCCTGACCCCGGGCGACACAGGCGGCGAGCAAGGCGTCGATGCGCTCGAACACCTGCGCCACCACTTCCCCGAGTTCGGCGTCCTGCGGCGCGGTCTGGAGGCCGGCGTTGACTACCAGGCAGCCGCGCTGCGCCTCGTTCGACAAGGACTCGCGGCCGATGGCTTGGAAGAATCTTTCGAGAGCCTTCAACGCGGTCGGCCCCTCTTCGAGCGTCGAACCGCACCACGCCAAGGCGTTGGCGGCGTAACGGTCCAGCACGAGGCGGTAAAGGGAGCGCTTGTCCCCATAGGCGTTGTAGAGGCTCGCGACGGTCAGGCCCATGGCGTCGGCCAGGTCGCGGGTCGTGGTCGACTCGAAGCCGCGCGTCCAGAACAGGTCGGTCGCCGCGGCAAGGACCGCGGTTTCATCGAATTCGCGCGGTCGCGCCATGCCCGGCCTTGGTGATGGGAACGCCAAAGGAGAGTCGTTGCGTTTTAGAGCGTTCGATCTAAAACGCAACGCTGGTCAAGCCCGCCTGCAACCCGGAGTCACCCCATGCCCAAGGTCGCCCTCCTCGTCGAACTGCAAGCCAAGCCCGGGAAGGCGGCGGAGGTCGCGGCCTTCCTGGCCAGCGCTCGCCCCCTGGCGATCGCCGAGGCCCAGACGCTGAGCTGGTATGCAGTACAGCTAGACGCCGATCGGTTCGCGATCTTCGACACCTTTGAGGCCGAAGCGGGCCGGCAGGCGCACCTCAACGGGCCGATCGCCGCGGCGCTGATGGCGAAGGCCGACGCGTTGCTCGCGGCCCCGCCGAAGATCCAGCAAGCCACCGTGCTCGCCGACAAAGCCTGATCCTATCGAACAAGCCGGCCTCGCCGGACGTAACACTGTCGCCCCCGCCTTCGAAGTACCTGTGGCAACGGCACGGGAGGGGACATGTTGCAAACCCATCAGATGGCCGCGAGCCTCTTCGAAGCGGCCGCCAACGCCTACCGCCAAGGAGATTTCTCGGCGGCATCGACCTTCGCCCGCGCCGCGATCCAGGCCGTGCCGACGGCGCCCGCCAACAACCTCGTGGGCCTCGCGGAATTCAGTCGAGGCAATCACGAGGAAGGCGTGGCGTTCGTCCAGCGCGCGGCTTCGCTCGACCCGTCCAGCGCCGAATATCCCAACAACCTCGGCTTCATGTTCCACGCCCTGGGGGATTTCGAAAAGGCGCGCGCCGCCCTCGACCAGGCCCTGGCCCTGGATCCGGCCATGGCCAACGCCGCCAACAATCTTGGCTTGGTCCTCGAGAAGCTCGGTGACGACGCCGCCGCCATCGCCTGGTACCGCCGCGCGCTCCAGATTGATCCGGCTTTCGTCGAGGCCCGCGACAACCTGGTCGTCGCTTGCGCCAAGGTCGCGCCCCAGTGGCACTTTCCGATGGTCGCCGATGTCCCGCGAAACCAGGCCTACGCCACCGCCCTGGCGCGGGCCGCCCCAGGCCGGCGGGTTCTGGACATCGGCTCCGGCTCCGGTCTCCTGGCGATGATGGCGGTCCAGGCCGGCGCCGCTCATGTCGCCACCTGCGAGATGCAGCCGGTGATCGCGGGCGTCGCGCAGGCGGTGGTCCGCGCAAACGCCATGGACGAGATCGCGGTGTTCGCCTCGAAATCGACGGACCTGCAACTCGGCCGCGATCTTCCGAGTCGCGCGGAAGTGCTGGTGACCGAAACCTTCGCCAGCGGTCTGCTGAGCGAAGGCGTCCTGCCGACCGTCGAGGATGCGCACGCACGCTTGCTGGTCCCCGGCGCGGCGATCATCCCGCGCCGGGCGGCGGCCGTCGGGTATCTCGTCGGCGGGCCGATCATCGAACAGCATCTGTTCGCCGCACCCTGGGAGGAATTGGACCTGTCCGCTCTCGACATGCTCGCCCCGAGCAAGCTCGGCGTGCACCTTGACCGCGTCCCTCATGAGGTCCTGTCGGACGATTTCGAGATATTTGGCTTTGATCTCACCGAGCACCGGTTCCCCGCCGAGCGTCGGCAGTTCGACGTCACGGCGACGAAGGCAGGCCGTGTCGTCGGCGTCGCCCAATGGATCAAGCTCGATATGGACGGGATCAGTGCCTACGAGAACCGTCCGACCCCTACAGCTGGAGCGAACGGCTGGATGCACGTCGTCTATCGCTTCGACCAGCCGGTCGATGTCTCACCCGGCGACCATGTTCCCGTCATCTTCAGTCACAACAGGACCAACATCGCTATCGGACTCGCCGCCAGGCATGGGTGACACGAACGGCTCGCCATGACCGACACGTCAGACGAGCGCCACAAGTCGAACTTGGCCTCGGTCCGGAAACCAGACATTCAGGCTATGCGAGAGCGGTCGACCGGGGCATCGGCGCCTGCCCCTAAGACAACGCCAGCAAGAGGACCGCGCCGGCCGCAATCGTCGCGGCGCCAACCGGGCCGCGAACGATGATGACACTTCGTCGGACGGTCTGACTGCAGGCGGGCAAGCTCCGCTCCAGACATCGGATCTTCGCGCGCTCAGCTCCGCCGATCGGGATTGCATCACGCTTGGACAGCCGCGTGGCGTCGATACCGCGCCGGCGTAACCCCCATGTGCTGCTTGAACGCGCGCTGGAAGGCGGCTTCCGACTGGTAGCCCACCTCCTCGCCGATGACGGCGACGGGAGTCGATGTTTGCCGCAGGGCATTGGCGGCCGCTGCCATGCGCACGTCCGTCAAGAGCTCGACGACAGAACGGCCAAGGCTGTGCTGGACCTTGCGGATGAACGTCGCCCGCGACATTCCACAGAGTCCTGCGAGCTCGGGCAGGGTCCAAGGATGGCCGGGGTCGTTGAATATGGCGGCCAGGGCCCCGGCGAGACGGGGGTGGCCGGCCAGGGCCAAGAGACCGCCAGGCGCATCATGCTCCTCGCTGGCCAAACGTAGCGCCAGCGTAAACAGGGCTGTCGACAGGGCGCCGAGCATGGCTTGGCCGCCGAGGTTCTCCTCGGCCGATTCCGCTCGCATCAAGCCCACCAGATTGACGAGCTTGGCTCGGGCGCCGGGCGTGGACGCCTGGGCCGCGTGCTCGGCGGCGCTGACCACGAGGCGCGGCGGCAGATAGTCGTGGATCAACCGCTCGTGGGCCGCGGAAAAAATGAAGCGCCCGCACAGCATGTCGAGTCGCTCGCCGTCCCCATCGTTCTCGTCGATCGTGATCGCGGCGCCGACCGTCTGGCGGATCGGGGTAGCCGGCTTGCCGCCGCCATCGTGCAGGATGTGAGCGGGCCCGCGGGTCAACAGCAGGATATCGCCCGCCTTGAGGGTTCGCGGCGGCTCGCCGGCGCCCCCCTCGAGCACGGCCGATCCGGCCAGGATCACGTGGTAGGGAATCTCCCCGGCCGCCGACACCGCATTGTCCAAGCGCCAGGGCGCGGCGAAGAAGCAGCGGTGCTCGGCTCGGCCCCTGACCGGGATGATGTCGAGCAAGCGGCTCAGCCAGTCGATCTGCTCCATCCTCGCACTCCCCATTGAGACGATAAAGCATGTTATTGAGCCGATGAAGAATTAGCAATCTCACGCCCGTGCCTATGGTGACACTCGTCGTCGCGGAAGACGCGACCAAGCCAGCACGGAGAGACACCATGTCCCGCATTGAAACCCCCGCCCTCGACACCGCCAGCGGCGACACTGCCGAGGTCTATGCCCGGATCAAGAAAATGGCCGGAGGCGTCCCCAATACCTTCGCCGTCATCGGCGCCCACGGGCCGGCCGCGCTTCAGGCGATCCTCAACGCCGACGCTGTCCTGGCGGGCAGCTCGCTGACCAAGCAGGACCAGGAAACCATCAAACTCGTGGTCAGCGTCGTGGCCGGATGCGAGTACTGCGTCGCCGCTCACAGCCTGCTCGGCAAGATGGCGGGACTGCCGCAGGACGTCCTGAAGGCCCTGCGCGACGGCCAGTCGACCGGGGACGACAAGCGCGACGCCCTCGCCCGCTTCGTGACCGTCCTCACCAGGACGCGCGGAACGATCCCCGAAACGGCGTTCAATGCGATCAAGCACGCCGGCTACACCGACGCCCAACTCGTCGAAATCAGCCTGGCGATCGCGGTGACCGTGTTCACCAACGTCTTCAACCGGATCAACGACACCACCGTCGACTTCCCGGCCGTCCACTAGCCGCCGCCTCCCGCGCCGGGGCGCGCCTCCACCCATCCAAACCTATCGCCGGGATCGGCCCGGGGGCGTCTGCCTCCGGATCGACAGGCACTGCACCTCAAAGGGGAAACACATGAACGCTATCGCTCGCCTTATCGGCCGCCTCGGTCTGCTGCACCGCGACCTCGACTACGATCTGCTCCGCGGCGCCATGGTCATCATCTTCGCCTGGTTCGGCTACGACAAATGGTTCTCGTCCGAGATCCGGGCGCTGGCGCCGCTGATCACCCACGGCCCCTTCATCTTCTGGACGATCCCGGTTCTGGGCATCCGCGGCACGGCCGTCTTCCTCGGAGCCGCGGAATGGACCTTCGGCTCGCTGTTGCTCCTGGGTTTCTGGAACAAGAAGCTGGGCATGTTGGGCGCTCTGGGATCCGTCGCCACCTTCATCTCGACCCTCTCCATCCTGCCGTTCGTTCCCGAGGGTTGGGATGGCGGCGCCGGCGGGTTTCCAGCGATGGCGATGAACGCGGCCTTCCTACTGAAGGACCTCGTTCTGCTGGCGGTATCGGTCTACCTGCTCAAACAGGACGCCCAGCGCGTGCTGGCCGACGCCGAGCGGGCCGCCTGATCCCCCTCCCCGAATACATCCAACCTCAATCCATCCCGGGGGCCGCCTCGCGCGGCCCAGAAGGAGACACGACATGAACTCCAACCTGAACGCCGGCCCCTGCGCCAACATCCATCGCGTGCTGCCTCTGCTTGGGACCGTCGCTGGTTTCGCCGCTCTTCTGGCGGTCATGGCCGGCGCTGCCGCCCATCTGATCTGATCAGGCCGCGCGCCTCATGAACGTCGCTGAGGGCGACCCGGACCAAGAGCCGGGCCGCCCTTTTCGCGTCCGCCGGCGCCTCTCACAGGGCGGGGCCTTATCGCTCTCGCTTTCGGAGGGCCGGAACACTGCCTTCGTGACGTTGAGGGTGAGGGTCTTGATGGCGCTGGCGTAGCTGCCGTCGTCCGACTTGTTGAGCACCCCATTCGGCACGATCAAGCGGATGTCAGGCGGCGGAAGGCTCCTGACCAGGGGGCTCAGAGCCTGATCTGGCGTCCCGGCAGACCTGGCGCGGAAGCCGAGGAGGCGCCTGCCGTCGATCCACCACCCAGGCCAGGGCCAGTTCTGCCTCGGCCAGAACCTCGAGAGCGCGGTCCACGCCCATCGGACCAGTGAAACGCCGGGCGGCGTTCGGCTCAAGACGCCGGCGGCTCGCTGTCGACGAACCTGCGGATGTCCGACATCTGGCGGAACAGGGCCTCGGGCCGACCGGCTTGCAGGGCCTCGGGCCGGGTCAGGCCCCAGGACACCGCGCCGAAGGCCATGCGCGCGGCCTTGGCGGCGTTGAGGTCGCGGATCTCGTCGCCGATCACGATGGCGCTGCGCGGCTCCACCC
>Ga0310811_10001164_pt1 | contig 33668 bp, 34 predicted proteins | sample YCmetagenome_FD_207642 | JGI IMG/M metagenome (GOLD analysis project Ga0310811, IMG submission 207642) | Soil microbial communities from experimental microcosm in Duke University, North Carolina, United States - YC | ecosystem: Engineered > Artificial ecosystem > Soil microcosm > Unclassified ...
GATATTCATCGTGGGCCTGCAGCGAGCGCTGCGAATCGAGCCCGGATACATGGCTGCAACCTCGACCTGATGCCAGAGAACCCGGACTGCTTGACAACAGGGAGTCGTCCATACATGGTGCAAATAGGAAAATCGAGGTTGCTGAGCGGCCATATATAGGGTTCCGCCAGCCTATCCACCGCTAGATCTGGTGTGCAGACTGCCGCCAAATCTCTATTTGCACCAGAGCCAGGTTCTTCGTGCGGCGATAAATCAAAGAGGCCTTGGTCCGACGCATCGTGCGCGTACCGTAGGCGGTGTCGTCAAGGCCGATTGACGCGACCCGCCGGTGAACCAACCGGGCGGATTGTCGTGTCCACCCGCGACGGACATGTGTCGGTTGAAGTGCTCATGACAATCTCCTTTCGATTGAAGGGAGATTCAGTTTGTGCTTTGAACAATGGGCGATTGTCGACCCACAAGGGACCGTCGCCTTTCTCAATAGCGGCCGTTGGTTGGGGAGCCCGAGCACGAAGTTTTGACATATATTTTAATCTCCGGGACCAACTACATGAGGACACTCATGCTCACTCGCGATCTCAAATTTCATAGCACCGGCAACCTTGGCGTTGCTTACGCCTTGATTGCTTCTCATCCCCGTCTTTGCGCGCTGGCGATTGCCGCGATCGCCATGACTGCATGGCAAGCTGCGCAGGCTGCAAATCTTGAACCGCGCACGGTTGGCCAGATCACCTATCTGTGCGGTGGGGTAGGCCAGGACGAACAGCAAGCGATGCGAGCGCAGGCCGGAAATTTCGACAGGGGGCTACTGTTCACATCGGGTTCTCGTGGCAAGTACCTGGGGGGTGTAGACGTCAGGCTCTCGCGCAATGATGAGGAAGTTGCCTCCTTTAAGGCCGACGGCCCTCGCTGCTTTATTACTGGGCCCGACAGTACGTACCAGGTTACCGCGACCTACAACGGTGTCCAAAAGCGAACGACTTTAGCCCGAGGCCAGAGGAACGTACAACTGCGATGGTAACCAGCGAGGTTGTTTACGGTTGTCGACGATCCATGACTGGGTGTTGACCGACCGTTCATGGCCCGAACCCGGTCGGAAGCCGCCGGGTGGTGGGTGTTAACCACACCACACGTACCAGATAAAAGAGGAGTACCAATTCGAAGGCGCCGTCGCTCACTTCACGGATTGAGCCTCGTAATCCGTTGGCCTTGTACGCCAAGCCCGGCCATCAACCCCTGCTGACCAAAGATAAATGCATAGACGTCAGCCTGCAGCGTTGTGGTGTTCATCGACCTGGCTGCGCCCGCATCGACGACTACAACAGTCGGGCCTACGCCAACGGCCCATCCACTACTATCGAAGGGTTGGCGCGCGGCTGCGTCGGTCATCAGAAACAACGCCTCCGAGAGCGTCTGCGCACCAGCTTGCAGGCCCCACGAAACCCCTGTGTTTCTGAAGTAGCCCAGGACTTTGCCGTCGGAGCCGAACAGTACTCCTCTTCCGCCTTGTGCGCCCACCCCGAGGCCTGCCCGGAGGATGTTCGGAAACACGAGCACTGCCTTCGCCCGATCATGAAGGTCTCTGGCTCTGGGCGCCGCGTCAAACAGTTGCTGCAGCGCCGCGCGCGCTTGCGCCTCCAGTTCTGGATCGCCCGCTCCAGGCGACGAAGTCTCTTGCGTCGAACAGGCCGCCGTGAGCAGCAGAAGCGGAACCACGAGAAAAAACCGCAGATACTTGCTCATGAGACGCGCTCCATTCGAAAGGCGACCTGGCGGTATGAAACAAACTTCCGCATTGGGATCTTTCCGGATGATATCAATAGTGGCACCTGCAAGGCTTCAAGACAATTGGACTTTGGTCCAATAGCGGTGTGGCGGCTCCCTGAAGCCATCCCGGTCCCGCAAAATGCTCCGGGAGTCGGGCTGCTCGCGGCGCGATGCGCTTTTCGTCAAGGCAGTGCGTTCTGCAATCGGCAAGCGCTACGTGGTCCGCTGACCGGACGAAGGTCCGGACAACGATTTGACGGGCCTGTTTTGGACCCGACGGCCCGGTGTCCGTAAACAGGATCCGCCTCTCGAATGTCGATGTGAAAGCGCGGGCCAATGACCATAGATGGCCCGAACTCAGCCCGATGCTGAATGGATAAGAGGGTGCGAGGTAGATCGGGCGGCGTCAGGCACAAGCCGACCCACCGCAGCCGTTCAACCCAACGCTCGCGGCCGTCCGCTGCGAAAACATTAAGCCGACGTTCGCAAGCCCTCTGCCATGCCATGTATCGCCGGCTTTCGTGTACAAGCATGGTCGATGCTGTCCAGCCCGACCCAGTTATAGGCGTCGACGGCGATCCTGACCATTACCGACGAAGGCATCGACTACTGCAATTCGCGCCATATTCAGCCTGTCGATTTCTTCGGCGACAGTCCGCGCATTTCGCTGATCGTGGTATTACCGTATTCCCGCAGCGACGGCGGTGCATTAATATTCGGATCACGCGTTGATCGGCAAGTTAATCGATCGCAACCGATAGCTGGCTGGAATTTGCCTACAAACCGCAGCAAGAAAGGGTTTTCGTAGACACGAGCGAACCGGTTAGAATCCCGTTGCTTTGGTGCTCGAGATGGCGAAACGCCAGCCGCGGCAAGGGATTCCAACGAAACTGACTGCCTCGCAGTTCGAGCAATTTGTCTTGCCGCATCTGAGCAAGGGCCGTCGCGGCCCCGCGACGAAACTGGGCTGGCACGCGATCTTCAACTACATTTTGCGTTTGCTCTACTTGGGCTGCCAGTGGAAGGAACTGCCAATCGAGAAGGATCGCCAAGGCTGTCCGGAGATCCATTACACGCGCATCTATCGCGCCTTTCGGCGGTGGCAAGCGGATGGCTGTTTTGATGCCATTTTCGAAGGCTCGGTGTTCAGGCTTGGACAAGACAATCGTCTGGATATCACCGTCATCCACGGTGATGGCACGACCACAGCAGCCAAGAAAGGAGGCGATAACCTCGGCTTCAGTGGCCACAAGAAGGTGAAGGGCGACAAGGTCGTCGTCTTCTGCGATCGGCGCTGCAACGTGATCGCGCCGTTCTTGGCTGTCCCAGGTAATCGCAATGAATCGCCTCTGTTGCGAGAGGCGCTGCCTGAACTGACGCGCATCGCCCGTGCGGTGAGCCTGGAGCTGCGAGGCACCATCGTGAGCCTCGATGGCGTGTACGATTGCAGGCAGAACCGCAAAGCCATTTTTAACCGCGACATGGTTCCCAACATCAACGCAAATTCACGCGCTAGAAAGCGACCCAAACGAGGCCGCAAGCCGCTGTTCGATCCGGCCATCTTCGAAGAGCGGTTCCGTACCATTGAGCGGCTGTTCGCCTGGGAAGACAAGTTCCGCCGCCTGCTGCTGCGCTTTGAACGTCTCAGTCAATTGCACTACGCATTCAAAACCATTGCCTATACGATGATCAATCTGCGGCACTACTGCCGGGGCTGATTTCACCCTCGAGGATGTGTTTAAAGTCCGGTGCACCGCGCCGTGATTCTGCTCGTCCGTTGCATCGCGAAACCACACTCATCGCGGTGCCAATCATCCCCCATCGCCCGCATTGCCGCACCCTATCCATGCAATCCTGCGTTCTCCTTAAGGAGCGCGACCCTGATTCCGATCGAAACCCGCAACCAGTTGTAGCGATCTTCGCGCCGATCGCGATATCGACGGCGAACGGCGGGTGCAACGTCGACACCACGAACTTCCGCGCAACCCAGGTGCTCGGTGCGACCGGCCGGCAGCTAATCTGCCAGGTGGTGCTGCCCGACGCGCTGCGCAGACATCCTGTCCGGGATACGAATCGGCTTCGGCGTCGGTTGGTCGACGTTCGTGGCGGCGGAGCTTGTCGCCACGGCGCGCGGCCTCCGCTTCATGGTGCAGTCGCAACACCTCGCCACCGACGTCGTCCTTGTTGGGCATTTTGGTCGGGCATCGCGACTGCGCGGCTCGGACTGCGAGCGCTTCACCGGCGCCTCGTCCCCTTGTGCGAGAAAGGCGACTGATACGGGCGCGGCGGGCCTTGGCACAATCTGGCGTGGCAAAACCATCGAAATGGGCTTGAGTGGCGTGGATGAATCAGCGCCCGATGACGAATGACCCGGGTGGGTCAATTCTCAGTGAACATCAACACGGCGCGGGACGAAGGTAGTTCTCCGTCGGGACGAACTGTTGTAGTTTGAAATGTGAACTTAGCAATGTCCACAAGGATTCTTTTACCATTCCGGCAATATCCTTGGATAGAGCAGGAAACTCACCGCGCCTACCGACCAGAAATATCGAACGCGCCGAGTTTCCGATCTCGATCGGGATGAGCTCGATGTTGTCAACGAATCGGGCCCCGGTCTGCAGCAGGCACGTCGGTGTAGTAATGGCCCAACCCAACCCCTGGGCCACTAGTAACGTCAATGTGTCAGCATGATCGACTTCAAGTCTTCTCGGAGGACTGAGCTCGTTGTATCTCAGGATTCTCTCTACACGGATGCCAAGCGTCGAGGTACGCCTGAAACTAATGAATGGGACGTCCGCAAGCATTCGAAGTGTAGTGGACCGCCCGTCGCGGCTCGCATCCCGGCTTGCGATGGCGACAAAGTGCTCCTTGTAAAGAAGCTGGTGATCAAAGACAGGGTTGTCGACGAATGCGTTCGTCGAAATGATCAGGTCGAGTTCACGATTAACCAATGCTTCTTCCTGAGCGATCGCCATGCCGATCTGCACCGACAGCCCGCTCGTTCGCTCGACCAGTTGCTTGATGAGCGACGGGCCGATGGTATTGGCCACGGAATCTATCATCCCGATGCGCAAGTACGCACGCTCGTTCTTCGATGCCTCCGTTGCGTGAGCCTTTAACTGCCGCGCAAGCGCAATCAGCGGCGCTGCATTCTGCGTAACGTAAAGGCCGGCGGATGTCAACGAGAGCGGACGTCGCGCGCGGTCGATCAACACCAGGCCGAGGGACTGCTCAAGCTGTGCGATGCCCTGGGAGACGGCGGATTGGCTGATTCCGAATGCCGTTGCCGCCGCCGACATGCTCCCCATGGAGGCCGTCGTCAGGAATAAGTCAAGCTGGTAGAGGTCGACCGGCCGGTCCTGTTGCTTGCTCACGCCTTCTTCACCGCTTTTGTTCCGGCCGCGAACGCATTGAGGGGTCGCATGAATCGGGTTTTGGAAAAGTAACCATAAGAATTCCTTATTCAGCGCCAGCCGCGTGACGCGCTTCATGAGCGAACCTAGAATTGCGAACACAATTCTACACATGACGATCAAAAAAGAGACCACTGTCCATGAATATGTCCCCACCGGGAAGCTACGAGACGACGGCGACCCTCGCGCCATCCTCCATTGCGTTTGAAGATGCACCCCTCACCGCTTTTCATAGGCGCGTAACGTTCGCTGGCACAGGCGGACAGTTCAGCGACGGCTTCGTACTCGGCATCATCGGCATCGCGCTCACCATTGCCACGCCGCAACTGCATTTGAATTCGGTCTGGCTTGGAACTCTGGGTGCGGCATCGTTGGCGGGCCTCTTCGCGGGTAGCCTGTTCGCCGGGCCATTCGTTGACCGTGTCGGCCGCCGCACGCTGTTCAACTACGACATGGCGCTGTTCGCCATCATCTCGCTCGCCCAGTTCTGGGTCACCAGCCCGGCGCAACTTTTGGTCCTGCGTCTGCTGCTCGGCATCACGCTCGGATTTGACTACGTAGTGAGCAAGGCGCTGGTGGTCGAATATTCTCCTCGCCGCTTACGCGGGCGACTGCTCAGCTGGCTCGCTATTGCATGGGCGCTCGGTTACACGAGTGCCTACGTGGTCGGCTATCTACTGAAGGACCGCGGCCCCGACGTCTGGCGTCTGATGCTGCTTTCCAGCGCTGTGCCATCTGCACTTCTGTTCCTGTTTCGTGTCGGGATTCCCGAGTCGCCGCTGTGGCTGCAGCGCAAGGGGCGAACCAAGGAAGCGCTCGCGATCATTCACAACAATATAGGTCCGAACGTCTTTCTGAGTGTTCCTGGGGAGCCCGCGCGGCAAGCCGCCCACACCACCCCGAAGACTGAAAGCCTGTTCTCGGCGAAGTGGCGACTGCGGCTTTTTATTGCGTGTTTCTTTTACATGTGTCTCGTCATTCCGTACTTTTCGCTGGGCACCTTTTCGCCGATGGTGTTCGACTCGCTGCACATCAAGGACAAGTTTCTTGCCGGCCTCATCTACAACATCTTCCTGCTGCTCGGCACTGTCGCTGGGGCGTTGGTCGTGGACCGAATCAGCCGCCGCGCTTTCCTGCTGTATGGCTTCTTTGTTTCCGCGATCGTGCTCGCGTGCCTGTCGGTGGGCGCCCATTTGCCGGGCAGCGTGGTCGTCGGCCTGTTCGCGGTATTTGCCTGCGTACTGAGTGGGGCAAACAACCTCTGCTTTCTCTATCCGCAGGAATTGTTTCCGACCGACCTTCGGGCCACGGGGCTCGGCTTCGCCGTTGCCGCGAGCAGAATCGGATCCGCTGCGACGACGTTCCTTTTTCCGAGCATCGTGGCGATGTATGGCGGCCAGACCGCGGTATACCTGTGTATTGCCGTGCTCGCGGTTGGTGGCACCGCTTGCGCTTTGTGGGCGCCTGAGACGCGTCATACGTCACTTGAGGGTTGATCCTGCAAAGTTTATGAAAGGCAAGCTGATGGAAGTTCAACGAATCGAAGCGGACGGGCTGGGCGAGCAGAGTCTTCCCGCCGACGCACTGTTCGGCATTCACTCACTACGCGGCAAGACAAACTTTCCCTATACGGGGGAGACCCTTGCGAATTACCCCCGCTTCGTTGCGTGGCTTGCGCGCACGAAGATGGCGACTGCTCTTGTCAACACGCGCAACGGCAAACTGACCAGCGAGCAGGGCGAGGCCGTTGCCAAGGCATGCGTAGAACTGGCAGACGGGCAGCATGCGCATGCGTTGATTGTCGATCCGCTCGAAGGCTCGTGCGGCACGTCGATCAACATGAATATCAATGAGGTGCTGACAAATCGGGCACTTCAGCTAATGGGCCATCGACCGGGTCAATACGAGTTCCTGCACCCGCTTGATCATGTCAACTATGCCCAGTCGACCAGCGACGTATTGCTGACCGCAGTCAAGTTGACACTGCTCACCGAGGTAAAGGGACTTGCGGCGACCATTGATCAACTCGCGATTTCCCTGCAGGGAAAGCAGCGCCAGTACGATCGCGTATTGCGTATCGGCCGGACGTGCCTGCAGGATGCATTGCCGATGCGGCTCGGCCAGGCGTTGGGCGGGTATGCGTCGCTCTCGCAAAGGATGGCGCAAGCGCTGATTGCGCACGTACCGGCTTTATGCAGCGTTGCGCTGGGGGCAACGGCAGTCGGTACGGGGCTGGGCACATACCCCGGTTACCGGAAGGCTGTGATCGCGGCGCTGTCGGGACTAGCTGGGCGTCCACTGACTGAAAGCGGCGACCTGTTCGACGCGGTCCAGAACATGGACGAATTTGCGGCCCTCTCCTCCACGGTGAAGACTGCCGCGTTATCGCTCGCGAAAGTGGCGAACGACTTCGTATTGCTCAGTTCGGGACCACGTGGCGGACTCGGTGAACTTCAGTTGGCGCCCCAACAGGCCGGCTCGTCGATGATGCCCGGCAAGGTCAATCCCGTACATGCAATGGGCCTGACCCAGATCGCGTATTTCGTGGCCGGCACCGATCAAAGCGTTGCGCTCGCCGCTGCCAATGGACAACTCGAGACGAACAACTACATGCCGCTCATCGCGGTGTCCCTGTTCAAAGCTATCGAGACGATGCGACGAGCGATATCGATGTTCGACGTGCATTGTGTGCAATCGATGGTCGCGAATCAGGAGACCAGTGAACGTAATCTGCTCGAATCGACCGCAATCGCTCCTGCGTTAAAGGAGGCGATCGGTTACGAGCGCACCGCCGCGCTGGTGGAGACGGCCAGCGCGTCTGGCCGACCGCTGATCGAGGCGGCCGAGGCGAATGGTGTAATGAGCCGCGAGCGTCTTATCGACCTGCTGCGCGAAAGCAGCGGACATCCCGACGCATACAGAAGTTCGTCGTCGGCGTGATTTATTGATGCCCTGGCGGCCACGCACTGCAACGCAGGGCGGGACCTGATCAATGCCAGCGACCCGTTGATCAATGCAGTTCAGTCACTTAATACTCGCGATGAAAGGAACGCAATGAACAACTTGACTAACGATGGTTCGCGTACCGAGCGCGACTATATCGGCGAGGTTCGCATTCCGGCGAACAAGCTATATGGCGTGAATACCGTACGAGGCGTCGAAAACCTGACAGTTTCGTCTCTCAGTATCGCTCATTATCATGCATTCACTACGGCGTTTGCCCAGTGCAAGTGGGCAGCCGCACTCGCAAATCACGATAACGGACTGCTGACAGCCCGGCAGTGCGACGCAATTGTCCGGGCCTGCGGCGAGTTGATTGACGGGCGGTTTCAGGAATCGCTCGTGGTCGATCTGCTTGAGGGGTCGGGGGGCACGTCGACGAATATGAACTTTAACGAAGTGATCGCGAATCGGGCACAACAGCATCTCGGCGGTGAGCCAGGGTCCTATGATCTGATTCACCCCAACGAGCACGTGAACCGTTCGCAATCGACCAACGACGTGTATCCCGCAGCATTAAAAATAGCGATGTACGCGATGCTTGGGCCTCTCATCGCTGAAGTCGAAGCTCTCGCCGATGCGTTTGAGGGCAAGGCGGAAGACTTCTCAGACGTCCTTCATCTGGGCCGCACCTGTTTGCAAGACGCTCAGCCTATGCGGCTGGGACAGGTGTTCGGCGGCTACGCGGCATTGACGCACCGGCTGGCCGACGCGCTGGGGACGGTTCGCGACCAGCTTCGGACCCTGCCGCTGGGTGGGACCGCAATCGGCACGGGTTTTGGCGCGCCGGCCGGTTATCGCAAGTCCGTCTATGCGCATCTATCTCGTATTAGCGGGATCCAGCTCCTGGTGCCATCGGATTCGTTCGATGCAATGCAGAACATGGACGTGTTCGCGCGGGTGTCGGGTGAGTTGCGGACTTGCGCGACTTCATTGGCCAAAGTCGCGTCGGACCTGACGCTACTCTCTTCCGGTCCAGTTGGAGGGTTGGGCGAACTGCGTTTGCCGATGGTTCAGGCGGGCTCCTCGATCATGCCAGGCAAGATTAACCCGGTCCTGCCAATGGCGATGATCCAGATCAGCTTCGCCGTCGTCGGCAATGACGTAACCGTGGCGCAGGCTGTGCAGTATGGCCAGTTGGAGATCAACCATTTCGAGCAGATCGTCGCTCAACGAATTTTCGACAGCATCACGCTCCTCACGAACGGTATCAAACGGTTCCGCGAAAAATGCGTAGCCGGCATCGAAGCCGACGTCGCTCGCAACGAGCAGCACCTGCTGGGCTCGATGGCGGTCGCGACAGCGCTAGTGCCAACGCTCGGGTATGCGAGTGTCAGCAAACTGGCGCGTCGGTCCGTCGAGGAAAATCGGCCGTTGCTAGATATTCTCGACGAATCGGGTTTGCTCAAGCGGGTAGATGCATTGTCGGTCATCCGGCAGGCCACACTGCCAGTCTTCGAGTCGCCGTAGCCCAACGAGTCGCGCTAGAGGGCTGCCCAGGCAGAGTACGAAGAGCGCGGCTATGCTGCAGTACAAGGACCGTTTTACTTCGGTTGCTATCAAAACTGTTATCGCACGGTTCGCTTTGCGTCAGCATGTCAGGGGTAAGTCTTCGGTCAGTAGTGGTCGCATTGGCTGCGAGTGGCAGAGGTGCGCAGACACCGCGTCCTGCCGATCGACGCAAGTTCGCAGCCGTCCAGCGCTGTTCGGCAGACAGACTCTACCGTGCGCAGCCATACTGCACGACTAAAGTTTCCGTCGGACTGGTTGTGTCGCGATAATGGCGGCAAGGCAAGAAAATGCCGCGATGACAAGGAGTCGTTACGCCAAGAGGACATGGCTAAACCAATACTCGATGACGAATTGTGGGCACTGATCCAGCTGTTGCCGCCACCGCCAAAACCTCGGCGGTCCCGGTGCCCCGGGCGCAAACCGTTAGGCGATCGCGCCGTGCTGACTGGCATTCCGTTCGTGCCGCAGTCCGGTATCCCTTGGGAGATGCTGCCGCAGGAAATGGGCTGCGGCTCGGGCATGAGCTGCTGGCGCCGACTGCGCGAATGGCAGCAAGCCGGAGTCTGGGACCGGTTGCGCGAAATACTGCGGGCCAGACTACTGGCAGCCGATCGCATCGGCTGGTCGCGCATCAGCGTCGATTCCTCCTCCATTCGTGCTGTGAGATCAGGTAAAAAAACAGGACCCAATCCCCCTGGTCGCGCTCGACCCGGTTCAAAACATCACCTCGTCACAGAAGGCGTGTCTTTAGTCGACCCGACCGAGCGGATGCCCGTACTGATCAGACTGGGCCAGGGAGTGCATGAGACACAACTGGCGCTCCCGAACTCGGCTCCCGCTACTACTTTGTCGCGCACCCCCGTCTTTTGGGAATCCATGTGTGTCCGCTGGCGTAGCGCTGCAGACGCTAGGGCTGCACCCAATGCACGTCGGCGCGCAGCTTGCGCTGCGGCAGCGTCATGGTAACGATTGCGCACAGCACCGTGCACGCGCCAAGGAACGCAAACGCGCCGTCATAGGAGCCGTGACGCGCAACGATGAGAAACCCCATCACCGCCGGCGATGCGACGCCCGCCAGTTGACTCCCGAGATTGACGATACCCGAGGCCATGCCCATGTCTTTCGCGTCGATCAGCTTGAGCGGCAGCGCCCACAGTGCGATGAACGATACTTTCATGCTGAAGGCGAGCACCAGTTGGCATGCAATGACGACAGGCAGGTCCCGCACGTTCAGCATCACGAACAGGCTGATCCCGGCCAGCACCACGCTGGCGAGCAGCAGATACTTCTCGCGGCCCGCGAAGGCTTTGTCGGCGAGCCAGCCGCCCGCCAGCATACCGACGACGCCCGCAACACCCGGCAGCGCGGAGGCGAATCCGGCATGCACGAGATCAAGCTTCTGCACCTTCATCATGTAAGAGGGGAGCCAGGACAGAAAACCCCAGATGAGAATGTTGACGCCGAAGTTGATCACCGAGATCTTCCAGATATTGCTGTCGCGAATAAGCTCGCCAAAGCCGCGTGGCGACGCGTAGCCGCCGCCCGCAACCGCCTGATTGCTCGGCGCGGGATGCGACCCGTGCGTGCCGAAGAAATACAGCGCGAACGCGACGAGCCCAATCGCCGACGCGCCGATGAACATCCCACGCCAGCCCGTATGGGCGATCAACGGCACCGCAAGCAGCGGTGCGACGACGAGACTCAGGGGATTCGTTGCGAGCATGAACGACTGGACGCGCGCGCGCTCGTTCTTCGCGTAGCCTTCGGCGACCGCCTTGTACGCGGCGGTCGGAAAGCAACCTTCAAACACGCCGAACAGGAAGCGGACGACGAACAACGCCGCGAGCGACCACGCCAGTCCGCTTGCGGCGGTGAAGATAGCGAACATCGCGACGGAGAACAGGATGGTCTTGCGCGTGCCGATCTTGTCGGCGATCCAGCCGCCGGGCAGCTGGATCAACGCGTAGCCCAGGAAAAACACGCTCAGGAGCAGCCCTAGCCCGGATTCGTCGATCTTGAACTCGGCGCCGATGAACGGCAGCGCCAGGTTGATGAGAAAGCGCTCAAGGTAGCTCGCGAACCAGCACACGAACAAAATGGACGCGAACTGAAATTTCTGATTCGAAACGTTCATACGTTCCTCACTTTTGAGCGCGGGAGGCGCCTGCCTTGCCGGCATGCTGTCTCGATCAGCACCGCGCACCTGGACTTCAATGTCTCCGATATCGATTCACCCACCGCGTAAACGGAATGCGCTCTTGAGGACGCTCTCGTTCGCGCAGCGTGTTGCGTGTGCCAATGCGTTCAGTCGAAGATGACCGGCGCGCCCGGCGGCGGGCTGAAGCCCAGGTCGCCGCGAGCGATTACGGCCTCGCGTCCGCCGTTGGCTGCCAGCAGTTCCGATTGACGCTCGCGCACCATGCGGTCAACGTTGTGCGGATCGCAGATGTTCAGCAGCCGCTCGTGGCATTCGCGCAGCACGGACGCGTAGTGCGGGTCAGCGGCGCGGTCCTCCAGTTCTTCCGGGTCGGTGGCGAGATCGAACAGTTGCGGCGGGTAGTCGACGTAGTAAACGTATTTGTACTGCTTGTGCCGGATCATGAACGCGCCGGTGGCTGAGCCCATGCCGTGATATTCCGTCAGCACGTTGCGGTCAGGCTTCGCGCCGTCGGCGATGTCCTCCAGCGACACGCCAGGGAAACCTTTCGTCAGTGCGGGATCGCTTTCGCCTACCGAGCGCAGGATGAACGGATATGCATCGACATGACTCACGGGCGTACCGACCACCTTGCCCGGTTCGATGCCCGGGCCCGCCAGAATCAGTGGCACCCCAGACGCTTCTTCGAACATCGTCGATTTGCCCCACATGCCGCGCGAGCCGAGGTTGTCGCCGTGATCGCTCGTGTACATCACGCGCGTGCTGTCGGTGAGGCCGGCGTCCTCCAGCGCCTTCAGCACGAGGCCGATGTTCTCGTCGAGGAACGAGCACAACCCGTAATACCCCGCCAAGGCCTTTTTGAGCTTGTGCTCGTCGAAGTAGTCGTCGTAGTTGAAGCTGCCGCGATAGTCGACCAGATACGGATGCGTCGGCCGCTCCTCCTTGCGATAGAGTTTCGGCAGCGGCAGGTTGCGGTCATAGTACTTGTAGAAATGCTGCGGCGGTGCGGTGAGCGGAAAATGCGGCGCGACGAATGAGACAAACAGCACCCATGGTTTGTCCGCGTGCTTCTGCGCCGCTTCGCGCAGCCACACTTGCGCGCGCGCGGCGATTTCGCGGTCGTAGAACGTGTACTGGCTCTCGCCGGGACCGGCCATGTTCGCCATCTTGTACGCGCCCTTGCGCACCGGCAGATCGCTGCGCACGAGGCCCATCAGATCGCCCTTGCCCTCGATAACGTGCATCGGAATGATTTCTTCGGTAAAGCCGTGGTCTTCGCCCGTCAGCCTGAAGTGCAGCTTGCCGATCGACGTCACGTTATGACCGCGATCGCGCAGCTTGTGATGCCAGCTCGGCACATCGCCGTCGTAGGCGTCGGCGTTGTCCGCATAGCCGATCTGATGAATGTACTTACCGATCGCGAACGATGCGCGCGCCGGAATGCACACGGGGCTTGCGCAGTACGCGGAGCTGAAGCGCGTGCCGCGTGCGGCGAGGGCGTCGAGATTCGGCGTCTCGACGATGCCGTTGCCCGCGCAGCCGAGCATCTTGGGGTTGTGCTCGTCGGACATGATGATAAGCAGGTTCTGGGAATCTTTCATTGTTCCTCCAACTATGTAGGACTATAGTTCTAGACAGGCAAAAAATTTTTTAAGGAGCGTCGTGCCCGGCAAAAAGCTAGCGCGATTGATGACCCATTCTCGGCAGCTGATCGGGGATGCTGAGTACGCGATTGGTCGCCGGAATGGAAAACTCCTGGTAGTACACGCACGCGGTTTCGCCCATCATCGCCGCGGCCCGCATGAAAAGACCGGATTCGCCCTTGCGTGTGCCGATAAGCTCGGCCGTGGCTGCGTCGAACTTGACGATGCTCACGTCGTGCGTGATGCGGGTGATCGGGACGTTCAGTTCGCCGACGATGACCGTCTTGAAGTTCAGCCCATCGAGCGAGCGCAGCGATGCCTTGGATAGGCGCGGCAGGATGCGGCTATCCATGTAGAAGCGCACGAGCACGTTGAATTCGCTGTTCACGTTGATAACGCGCGTGATCAGCGTGAGGTTGTCGCCCACGTCGGGAAAATAACGGCTCCACGCGCCGCGTGTCTTGATGCGCTCGCGGCTCAGCACCTTCGAGTAGACCGGCAGGAAGCTCACGTCGTCGGTGTCAAGGAAACGGCAGTGCCACGGGTCCTCCATCCGCAGATCGTTTTCGGTGACGAAGCTGCCGAGTCCGTGAAGCCGCACCACCACGCCTTGATCCACCAGCGTGCGCAACGCGCGCTGCACGGTGCCGAGGCTGAAGGGCGTCATGGCCGCGAGCTCTTCCTCAGTGGGAAGTCTGTCGCCGGCTTTCCAGTGGCCGGCGGTGATGGCCTGCATCAGCACGCTGGACAGGCGCATGTACTTCGGCGCGCCGCTGCGGTCAGGACGCGAGAGCGTGGAGAAAATGTCGGGGCTAACGGTTGCGGACTGCATCGGGAAGGAACCTGGATCGTGGAGAAATATTAGAACTATATAGTTCTATAGAACGGTACACTTGAGAGGTAGCTAACGCAACGGCTGGATGATGAGGGTTAACCCAATCGTGTCCGCTTTTCAACCGAAATTCAGCGGATCAGAAACGCGGCCAGCGGTAGAAATAACGTCAGCGCGCCGGTCCACTTCAGCAGGTCCTTGAACGTCTTGTCGTCGCCATGCAACTCGGCCAGCACGAGGCCTCCGCCAAGATGAAACGGGCTGGCCGTGATCACGACGATGCTGGTAGCCGACAGCGCCAGTTGTATCGACGCAAGCAACGCGGACGGCTCATGTACGAGCGAGTGCGTCACCACCGGAATCACAAGCCCGAGCACCACCACCGACGACGCCTCAAAGTTCGCCATGAGCGTGCCGAGGTAAGTCATTCCCACGCGCACCAGTGACTGTTGCTCCATGCTTTGCAGGAGCTCGCCGATTGCCTGCAATACTCCGACCGTTTCGAGCATGCCGATATAAATCAGAATCCCCGAAATCATGACGACCATGCCCCACGGCAGTTCGGCAATGACCCTGCGGGTATCGGCCCTAACTGCGATGTTGAGCAGGACGCCCATCGAGAACGCACTCAAGCCGACGTCGTGCCGGGTCAATACGAGCGCGATAAAGCCGAGCAGCGCGGCAAGCGCGGTCCATTGCTGCCACGTGAGGGTAAATCGGGAGGATGTTGTGGCGAGCACTGTTTCTCCTGTTGCATCGCGCGGCTTGGGGCGCGCGATCAGTTCTGATCCTCCGAACGCGAAGAAGGCCAGCAGGGCGAAAGCGAGATTGATCGCGAACTGACAGAGAAAGAAATGCGAGGGGAGCAGCGTCACGCCGCCTTTGGCCGCTTGCGCAACGACAACCTTGGCCCATGGATTGAACGGCGACAGTCCACCGATGCAGCCTCCCTGTATGGTCACGATGCCCATTAACGCGGGACGGATGTTTTCGCGCCGTGCAATCTCCAACGCGACAGGCAACGTGATGACGAGCGCGGCGATCGGTAGCGCACCGAGTGCGCAGATCAATGCGGTGAGGGTACAGGTCGTCCAGGGCAGCAGCCAGGGACGCCCGCGCGAAGTCGCGACTGCCCGGTGTACGATCAGTTCGGCGAGACCGCTATCGCGCACAAGGTTCCACAGGTACATCACGCCTAGAATCAGCAATACCAGATCCGTCGGGAAGGCGGCAAATACGCGCCGTTGCGGAATGCCCGCGATCTGCGCCAGCAGGAAACTCGCCGGAATGGCCACCAGTCCGAGGTTGATGCCGCGCCACAGGCTGATTGCGAAGATGATCACCAGCAGGAAAAGCGCAACGATATGGATGGTGGTCATACCGGTGTCTCCTCTTATTTGTCTTTCATCGTGAACGGCGAGCGTATGCACATTTACGCCATCGGAAACGATGGGAGAAGATGCGCGCGGCAACGGGTCGGCTACAGCCGGTTTTTGAGCGAAATGCCGTGGACCCTGGCCTCCCTACCAGACATGCGACCCACATGTTGTATTATCATGTATCAATACATCAAGAGGCATGCTATCGCCGGGCGTCTGTGGGTGTCAACTAGCGTAATCGCGAAGACGGTCCCGGGAATCGCAGCGTAATGGCCTTGTCTACGAGTATCCGAATACGGAACGCCGTCAGTAAAAGTTCCGTACGAGCACCGCCGTCCACTCGTGTTGACATCGACAAGCCAGGTCGCTAGTATTCGCTCTTGTTGTATTAATACAAGATAATACAACTACGCATCTCGTGGGGTGCACCGTAGCGCGTATCGATGCCCACACGTTGCCTGGTGACGAAATCTGTAGGGAGACTGCACATGCTGCTCAACGATGAAGAGAGGGCCATGCTCAACGGCGAGCAAGGCAAGGTCCTGCAAATGGCAATGCGCCATCAAGTGCAGGTCGGCGAATTTTTTGGAGCACACGATTTGGTGCCGGTCACGCAAGCGCACATCATGGCCGATACCGAAAGCCTCGGTCAGGCGGGCGTCATGTGGCTTGAGCGGCTTTCCGAACTCAGTGACGGGCGCCACAGCGTATGCATTCCCACCATCACCGATCCGCGCGGCACCGATTTCGCGAAGGCCAACGAGCTCGGCCAGCGTGACTGGATGATCGAACTGGAACGCCGCACGATTCACGCGTTCGAACGGCTCGGCGTCAGCATGACCGATACCTGTATCAACTATCAGACTGTGCTCGCGGCTACGCGTGGCGAACACGTCGCCTTCGGCGACACCGGCGTGGTGATCTACTCGAACTCGGTGAGCGGCGCTCGCACGAATTTCGAAGGTGGGCCGTCGGCGCTCTCCGCGGGTCTCACAGGACGCACGCCGCGCTATGGCTATCACCTCGACGAAAAGCGCCGCGCAACGATGCGGTTTCGTGTCGATTTCACGCCGCGCACCCTCAACGAATGGGGCGCGCTCGGCGGTGTGATCGGCCGTCTCGCCGGCAACTATTGGCAGGTACCGGTAATCGAAGGCATCGAGGTCGCGCCGACGTCGGACGAGCTGAAGCACTTCGGCGCTGCGATGGCGAGCTTCGGTTCGATCGCACTCTTTCACATGGTCGGCGTCACGCCGGAAGCGGCGCGTATCGAAGACGTCGGCGGCGACAGGTTGCCGGTGCACCATCGCATCGGTCGCGCAGAGGTTGAGGCGCTCACCGCCAGCTATGCTGTCGCGAAGAAAGTGGACGTCGTGGTGTTTTCCGCGCCACAACTGAGCCTCTATGAACTGCGCGCGCTCGCGGAGATCTGCGAGGGCCGCACGTTCAAAGTTCCTATGCTTGCCATTACCAGTCCGCAGGTTGCGCCGGACGCCGAGCGATTCGGCTACACACGCCGCATCGAAAGCGCGGGAGGCACGGTGCTCGCAGGCATGTGCTTCTACCAGTCGTACGCGCGAGAGATGTCCGAAGCCAAGGGCTGGAAAAATCTCGCCACCAACAGCGCGAAGCTGGTGAACATTCTCGGCGGCTACGGCTACACCCCGATGCTCGCATCGATGCAAGCGTGCGTGAACGCGGCCGAGACAGGAGAACTCGCATGAACAAAATCGTGTTGACTGCGCGCCACGCGCTTGGGAACAAGGTGTCGGCCGAGGCGCTGGTCGCCAAGGACGGCTTTTCGGCCCGTTACGACCTGAACCGTCTGGAAGGCGTGTTTTCGCGCCCGTCGCACAAGCTCGTGGGGCAGTCGTACATCGGCCGGATACTCGTGCTGGATACCGCAAAGGGCGGTGTGGCAAGCGCGTGGATGCTGCACGAGATGCAGTCGCGCAACATGGCGCCGGTAGCGATCGTGTTCAACACAGTGAACCCGATCCTCGCGCAAGGCGCGGCGCTCGGCAACATCTCGATGCTGGCGGGTTTCGATTGCGACGTGACGGAAGTCGTGCCGCAGGGCGCGTTCGTCGAGATCGATCCTCAGGCGAAGACCCTGAGCGTGCTGCGCGCCGCTGCCGGTGAGTCCGCATCCGTCACATTCGCGCAGGGGCAGCAAAGCACGTCGACGGTGCATATGAAGCCCACGCATCGCTAGGCGTCCGGCGTGGTCTCGAGCGGATCGCCGTGCAGGTGTTTCGCGTGGTTGTCCGCTGCGCGCGGTCACTTCGTGCGATCGTGCGCAGCGGTACCGTTGACGTTCTTGATTGACGAGCCGACCGGCAGCGGTCCTTGCACGCTCAGCGTGAACTCGTAGTTTTCCGGGCGAATATAAAACGACGTTCGCTCACGCAGCACCCCGTTCCCACCGAACGATTCGCGATCCATCACGAGCAACGCGGCACGCGGCGGCAAGCCGAGTGCCTGACCGACAGATGTCCCGGCCGAGCGCGCGCGGATATGGATATCCGCTTTGGTGACCGGCATCGAAAGCAGACTTTCGAGCAGCACATAGATCGGGTTGCGGTTAGCCTGTTCCCAAGTGAGTCCGCTCGCCTGCGGCGGGAGATACGAGACGACGAGCGCGATCGGCTCACCGTCGACGAGATACAGGCGTTTTAGCCGGAAGCAGTCGCCTTCGCCTTCGCCGAAGGCTTGTCTGATCGCCACCGGCGTCGCCACCGGACCGAACTCGAGCAACTTGGTCTTCGGTTCCACGCCTTGCGCGACGAGTGCATCGTAGAAGCCGCGCATCGGCTTCAGGTCGTGCACGAACTTGTTGCGCGAGACGAACGTGCCTTTGCCCTGCTTGCTGACCACGTACCCTTCAGCAAGCAACTGCGCGATGGCCTGGCGCACCGTGACACGGCTCACGTCGAAACGTCGCGTCAGCTCGCTCTCGGCTGGCAGCTTGCTGTCGGTCGCGAAGGTGCCTTCGTCGATTTGCGTGCGCAGACGATCGGCGATCTGCATATAAAGCGCTGTCGCACTGTCGCGGTTGAGTAGCGGTTGGGCAGCCGAAGCGGCGGTAGTTTGCCCGGACGTAGATTCGCGCCTGGCGGCGCCCGAAGTGGGGCGTTGTCGGGTAGGGGTGCGTTTCCTGGAATTGGCTTGCATCGGATGGTTACCGGAAGTGGCTGTCGGACTGCCTTTTGAACCCGCATCTTTCGTCGTTTTTCACCTTGCGTACCGTGGTAGAAACACGCGACGCGCTTGTATTGAAATACTAAGACATCTTCATACAAGTTACAACTGGCTGGCGTCTACGCCGCGGCCGCCTGACTGAGGGAACAGGCTCCGCCCCGACGCGGCTGGTCGGGGTGCCGTTGATCGAGCGGGAAAGACGGTCGACTTCCGGCTCAGCGCCAGGCGCGATGTTGCCGCGGCGAAGGCCTTCTTCGCGAAGGCGATCACGAGTCAAGGGCTCGCTCCGAAAACCATCACACTGGAGGGTTACGCGGCGTCTCACCGCGTAGTACGCGTAATGAAGGCTGACGAGTCGCTGCCGAAGGAGACGACTTTGCGATCGACGAAGTATGTGAACAACTTGATCGAGCAGGATCATCGCAACATCAAGTCCAGGATCAATGCAATGCAAGGCTTCAGACGCTTCGGAAATGCAGCCACTACGACGGCCGGCATTGAACTGATGCATCGCATTCGAAAAGGTCAGTTCGGACCATTCCTTTTTCTGCCATGCGCCGTGACATGGCCTCCGCAGGTGTGCCGGTTTCGGACGTGGGTAAAAGACGTGGTCGAACATCACGTGCGCCGGAATGAACGACCAGCGCGCACGAGAGTTGGGCTTGTCCGGTAGCGGCCACAGCTCAGTGTGGCCAGGCGGTCAGCTCGCCGCGCGGTGCGACCACGTTGGGTTCAACGTTCCTTCAAATTAATGCTTCAACGCCTTCGACTTCGTCGCATTCTCGACTGCCCGTTCGGCCGCTTCGCTCGCCACTGATGCGGCTTTCGTTGCGGCGTCCAGGTTACTTTGCGCGACTTCGACTGCCTGCTTCGTTGCCCTTTGCACGCTTTCCTGAGTAGTGTTGGCAAGCGTGATGGTTTGCTTCATAAATGCAATTGCGGCTTCGGAGCCGACTTGGGAGTTTTGCGCGAGATTCTCGACGAACGATTGAACCTGCCTGCTAACTTGCTGGTAACGGGCATTGACAACCTCTGCCAGTTGCGCTTGCGTGGACGACGCAATCTCGGCAACCTGACGTTCGTACGTCAGGACCTTCTCCGCAGTTGGCAGCGCCAGCGCGTCTTGCAAATCACGGTTCTGGTGCAAACAGCCGGTGAAGCCGAGACGTCTCCAATACATAAGGATGCCTTATTTATTGAATAGGACAGCATTCCAGACGGCGGGTGCAGTAGTATCCTTGAGTCCGAGAGTTCGGAGATTTAACTGAACCTTGCGGATGCGGTGCATCAACTCGATGCCTGAAATCGTGGTCTTTGCACACCTGAATCGTTTGAATCCGAGCATCACGTTCGTTCTGGACTTGATGTTTCGATGATCCTGTTCGATCACGTTATTCAGATACTTCGAGGAGCGCACATGCGTCCCCTCAGGCAGCCGAGCGTCAGCGATCATCTCGCGCACGGCCCGGTGCGAGGCGGCATACCCATCGAGCGTGATCGTCTCCGGTGGCTGGCCCTGATGTTTGATGGCCTTGCTGAAAAAGGCTTTGGCCGCGCTCACATCGCGCTTTGCCCTGAGCATGAAGTCCACTGTCTGGCCGACCCGATCTACCGCCCGGTAGAGATAGACCCACTTGCCACGAATCTTCAGATAGGTCTCGTCAACACGCCATGACCGGGCAGTGGGAATGCCAAACCGGTTCCAGCGCTTTACCCAACGCATGATCGTGGTGTGTGCCAGCGACAATCCCCGCTCGGCCACGCCCCGCAGGAAGTCCCCTTGGGGGATCATCTCGACCAGATCGCGCAGGCTGAGCTTGTAGCGAAGCTACCAGCGCACACACAGAACAATGATCTCCCGATCAAAATGCCGGCCATCGAACAACCCCTCCAGACCCTTCCCCTTGCTCATCGCCGCCCACCAGATTGATTGGATCGCTACTTTAACCGGTCCAATGACTAGAACCTCGCCGCGCAGGTTCACAAACATCTCATCCAGGTGCCATGTGGGGCCCGACCTGCCACGTGCCGCTTTCGCCAGACGGGCGAATTGCGCGCCGAACCGGTCGCACCAGCGGCGCACTGATTCGTACGTGACCGTCACGCCGCGCTCATGCAGCAACTCCTCGATGTCACGCAGGCTCAGGTTGAACCAATAGTACCAGCGTACCGCGCACCTGATGATCCCCGCCGGAAAGCGGTAGCCATGAAGAGCGATTTCGTCCTTTTCATTTCGCGATCTTACCCGGCCGCCTCTCCAACGTGACAGAACCCAATTGAAGAAAGCGCTGCTGGTCAATCCCTACGACACGCAAGGTACGGCGCAGGCAATTCAGCGGGCGCTGACGGTGTCGCTCGACGAGCGGATCAACCGGCATGAAGCACTGCTTCACCGGATCCGCAAGTTCGATCTGCACTGGTGGAGTTCGACGTTTCTGCAAGCATCGGAAGATTGCGGCCCGAAAGAAGAGGCGGCGAACGGAATACGCCGAACATCTGGCTGAACCCGTCCACCGCCTGTTGTCGCGCCTGGCGCAGGTCTTCAACGCCTGTCAGGCAGCAGGATCCGCGCGTCCACCTGACGGATGTCAGTGTGGCCGCAAAAGGCCATGGTGATGTCCAGTTCCTTCTGGATGATCTGCAGGCACTGTGTGACACCAGCCTCTCCCATCGCACCCAGGCCGTAGAGGAAGCTGCGGCCGATGAGCGTGCCCCTGGCGCCGAGCGCAACGGCTTTCAGCACGTCCTGTCCGCTGCGGATGCCGCCGTCCATCCACACCTCGATGCGCGAGCCGACCTCACGCGCGATCTCGGGGAGTGCCGAGATCGAAGAGGGTGCACCGTCGAGTTGGCGGCCGCCATGGTTGGAGACGATCAGCGCGTCGGCACCGCTGTTGGCGGCAAGGCACGCATCTTCGACATCCATGATGCCTTTCAGAATGAGTTTGCCACCCCATAGCTTCTTGACCCACTCGACGTCCGCCCAACTCAGCGCCGGATCGAACTGTTCGGCGGTCCACGAACTCAGGGACGATAGATCGCCTACACCCTTTGCATGACCGACGATGTTGCCGAAGGTGCGCCGCTGGGTGCCGAGCATGCCGAGGCACCAGCGCGGCTTGGTCGCCAGATTAATGAGGTTCGCTGGGGTCATTTTGGGCGGCGCTGACAGCCCGTTCTTGATGTCCTTGTGGCGTTGGCCGAGGATCTGCAGGTCCAGCGTTAGCATCAGGGCGCTGCACCGTGCCGCGCGAGCCCGCTCAATTAACCGCACAATGAAATCGCGGTCGCGCATCATATAAAGTTGGAACCAGAACGGCTTGCTGGTCTCGGCGGCAACGTCCTCGATCGAGCAGATGCTCATCGTGGACAAGGTGAACGGGACGCCGAACTTCTCCGCCGCGCGTGCAGCGAGGATTTCGCCGTCGGCATGTTGCATGCCGGTCAACCCCGTCGGCGCGAGCGCCACGGGCATGGCGGCCTCCTGACCGACCATTTTCGTGCGCGTGCTGCGGCCCGCCATGTTGACCGCTACTCGTTGGCGCAGCTTGATGCGCTGGAAGTCACTTTCATTCGCGCGGTAGGTACTCTCGGTCCACGAGCCACTATCGGCGTAGTCGTAGAACATGCGCGGCACGCGCCGTTGAGCAAGCACGCGTAAATCTTCGATGCAGGTGATGGCAGGCACAGTTTTTCTCAGCACAGGGAATAACGACGAGTGTACGTTCTCGGACGGTCGCTCGGTATTCTGGGAATACCTGGAAAAATTCATGCCCGCCACGCCGCGCCTTGCGGAAAGTGAAATTGGTCGAGTGACTCGGCGCGCATCTCGATGCTATAGCCGGGCAGTTGCGGCGGCTTATAGCGTCCGTTGCGAATCACGACGGGGTCGACAAAGTGCTGGTGCAGGTGGTCGACGTATTCGAGTACGCGGTTTTCAAGCGATGCCGACACGCAGATGTAATCGAACAGAGCGATGTGCTGCACGTACTCGCACAGCCCGACACCCCCCGCGTGCGGGCATACCGGCACACCGAACTTCGCCGCCATCAGCAACACGACGAGCACCTCGTTGAGACCGCCGAGCCGGCAACTGTCGACCTGGCAAAGATCGATCGCCTGCGCCTGCAATAGCTGCTTGAACATCACGCGGTTATGGCAATGTTCGCCGGTCGCCACACCGATCGGGGCGACGCGCCGGCGGATGGCCGCGTGCCCCAGGATATCGTCGGGGCTCGTCGGCTCTTCGATCCACCAGGGATCGAACTCTGCGAGGCGCCGCATGTTGGCGACGGCTTCGTCGACTTCCCACACCTGGTCGGCATCCATCATCAGCTTGCGATCAGAGCCGATTTCGTCGCGCAGAATGCGCGCGCGCCGCATGTCCTCGTCGAGATTGCCGCCGACTTTCTGCTTGAAGTGCGTCCATCCCTCGGCCACCCCTTCGCGAGCGAGGCGGCGGATCTTTTCATCGTCGTAACCGAGCCAGCCCGCCGACGTGGTGTAAGCCGGATAGCCGTTTGCCAGCATCTCCGTTTCGCGCTCAGCTTTGGTGGCCGCGCGGCGGCGCAGGATCGCAAGCGCTTCGTGGGGTGTCAGCGCATCTGTGACGTAGCGGAAGTCGAGACAGCGCACCAGCGTCTCCGAGCTCATGTCCACCAGGAGTTTCCAGACCGGTTTGTGTTCCGTCTTCGCCCACAGATCCCACACGGCATTCACGATAGCGGCAGTCGCGAGGTGAATCGCGCCTTTCTCCGGACCGATCCAGCGCAACTGGCTGTCTGACGTGACGGCGCGCCAGAACGACCCCATGTCGGCAACGATGTCTTCGAGGGTTTTGCCGACGATGAGCGGCGCCAGCGAGTTCACCGCGGTCACGCAAATTTCGTTACCCCGGCCGATAGTGAAGGCGAGTCCGTGGCCCGTCATCTGTTCCGGTGAGTCTGTTTCGAGCACGACGTAGGTGGCCGAATAATCCGGCGCCGCATTCATCGCATCGGAGCCATCGAGTGAGCGGGAGGTCGGGAAGCGAATGTCCCGAACGGACAGGTTCGTGATCGTGGTCATCTGGACGCCCCCAAGGGTGACCGGTGCGGCAGCCAGGATGGTACGCGTGCATGGCGCACTAGGCGCCGCTGGCAAGCACACACGAGGCTACACTCCAAGCGTTAGCACGCGTTGACAGCATTGATTTCACCACCTAGCATGCTAGCATGTTAGTCGTAAATCAAGCTCTCCGTGAGCCTCCTGCTCCATGAAGTCAGTGGCCATCGACCCGTATGCCGCATTGCAGAAACTGCAGGGCGGGGAACGGAGTAGTTTGACCGACGCCGTGGCAGAGGCGTTGCGCGAGGCTATCGTCACGCTGGCGCTGGAGCCGGGGATGATGATCGACAAGCAGGCGGTCTGCGAACGGATGGGCGTGTCGCGTTTTCCGGTGTCCGCGGCGCTTGCGAAGCTTGCAACCGCTGGGCTCGTCGAGGTGTTGCCGCAACGCGGCACGCGTGTGAAGCCGATCGTGATTCACGACATCCGCCAGCATCTGTTTATCCGCAGCGCGCTCGAAGTCGAGACCGTGCGCGGCCTGTCGTCGACGCGTTCTGATGCGACTCTGGAGGCGCTCGCCGCCAACCTCGACAAGCAACGCGAGGCCGTGGCCAAAGGATTGCGCCATGAATTTCACCTGCTCGATCTCGCCTTCCACGAGATCCTGCTCGACGCTATCGACTTGCCCCGCGTAAAGGAAATCGTCGCCACGTCGCGCAGCGCGCTTGATCGTGCGCGCCAGTTGCTGGGGAGTCCGGAACGTCATATTCATACACTCGAGGAGCACGTGCGCATCTTCGAGGCGATCGCGGAGCGTGACGCCGAAGCTGCGGCCCACGCGATGCACTGTCATCTGGATGAAGTCGTTGCAGAGTTGCGGCGCTTTGCCAGCGAACGGCCCGATTTGTTCGAGGAGTAGACCCGGCCTTCGCACGAGTCTTCGTAAGAGTCTCCGGACCGCCGCAGTCCGGGCGCATCGGGTGGGCTGCTCGCCAGCCGCCGAGCGCAGCGTAGTCAACTCGGTATGGAGGAGACAAGAAATGAAACTCGTCAAACATGCAAGCGTGGCCGTCGCCCTGGCGGCTGCGTGGTTCATGGCAGCGGGGCATGCGCTCGCTGAAGAAGATTTCCATGGCGTTACCATCAATGTGATGACGTTCGTGGGTCCGCAAATCGCGGAGCCGCTGCAGCGCCGTGCGCCTGACTTCGAAAAGCTCACGGGTGCCAAAGTCAACATTCTGACCGTGCCGTTCTCCGACTTGTACCAGAAGCTGCTGACCGATTGGGCCTCCGGTACGAACTCGGTCGACGCCGCGGTGTTCGCCCCGCAATGGATGGTCGACTATACGAAGGGCGGCTTCCTCGAGGACCTGTCGGCGCGCGTCGCCCGTGATCCGGCTCTGAAGGAAGACGACGTCATGCCGTTCTTCCGCGATTTTTCGCAGCGTTTCAATGGCAAGACCTATCTGGTTGCGCTCGACGGCGACTTCCAGATGGTCTACTACCGGACCGACATTCTGAAACAGCTCGGCAAGCAGCCGCCGAGAACCTGGGACGACTACCTGGACATCGCGAAGGCAGCGAACGGCAAGGTATTCGGCGGCGACGGCAAACCGGTTGCGGGTTCCTGTATTTCGAAGAAGCGCAACGCGCAGGCGTACTGGGCGATCATCTCGATTGCGGGTGGCTACATCCAGTCGAAAGGGACGGCGCAAGGAGCCTTCTTCGATCCGGTCAACTTCAAGCCGCTCGTCAACAATGATGCGTTCAAGGCCGCGCTGAACGTCTACAAGGAATCGACCCAATACGGGCCGCCGAACGAAATCAATCTCGACGTCGGCGATACGCGCAGCGCCTTCATTTCAGGACACTGCGCGCTGACGCTCGACTGGGGTGACGTCGGCGTGCTGGCGATCGACCCGAAGCATTCGAAGGTGATCGACAAGGTCGGCGCGGTCATCCTGCCGGGCTCGACGAAGGTGTTGAACCGTGACACCGGCAAGCTGGTGGCGTGCGACAAGAGTACCTGCCCGTATGCGGTGGAGGGCGCCAACCATGCGCCTTTTGCAGCATTCGGCGGGTGGTCCGGCGGGATCAATGCCAAGGCCAACCCCAAGGTGAAGGATGCAGCCTACGCGTTTCTCTCGTACATGAGCCAGCCTGCTCAATCGAATGTTGACGTGACGATCGGTGCGACCGGTTTCAATCCGTATCGCCGATCGCAGTTCACGGACATGTCGATCTGGAAGAAGTCCGGGATGAGCGACGCGGCCGCGGCCTCCTACCTCGGCGCCATCAAGGCCAGTCTGCAAAGCCCGAATATGATCATCGATCTGCGTATCCCGCAGAACCAGCGCTACGAGCAAGTCGTACTGGATACCGCGGTGGCGCGGTTTCTCGCGGGGGAACTTGATGCCGATGCCACCATGAAGGCGATCCAGACAGGCTGGGATGAAATTACCGATGACCTTGGAAAGGACGGGCAGTTGAAGGCCTATAAGGAGTCGATCGGCGCCAAATAGCCGCATGCCGCGCCGGTCTGCGGCAACCGGTGCCGCTTCCGGAGAGGCGATGGCGAACGGCGTCCGAGCGTCGTTCGTCTGCCGTAACGATGACACGAGACTGGCTCATGCAATCTTCGTCGCACGTTTCGTCACCTGCTTCACAGCGACGCGCGTCGCGCAGGTCATCTGTTGCCAACTGGCTGGATCGTCAGGCGCCCTACGTGTTCGTGCTGCCGGCCGTGCTGCTCATTCTCGCCTTTTCGATCTTTCCGCTAGTCACGTCCGCCTATCTGTCGTTGATGCGGTTCTCGCTCGGCGAGGGAGGCTACGAACTGAAGTTCGTCGGCATGCGCAACTACGTGAGGCTTTTCAGCGGCAGCCAGCAATTTCACTTTGTCGGTGTATTCCGGCCGCCTGGCATTATTAGCCTCTCGGTGATGGTCGCTGCCGCGCTCGCTACAGGCTGGTGGCTCCTCAGTTACCTGCGCAGCAGGCATCGCTCTGTCGTCGGCGCCATCGGCCGGCTGATCGCTGCTGCGTCCTTGCTGGCGCTCGTGTGGCTTGCCGCCAATACGGTCGGTCACGGCGGCGAGCTGGGCAGCCTGATGGTGACGCTCTTTTATGTGGTGTTCGGCGTGGCGTTGCAGTTCCTGCTGGGTCTCGGGCTCGCCTATCTGTGCACGTTGCAGCTCAAGGGCGGCCGATTTTTCCGGATTCTGTTCTTTCTGCCGCTGATGGTGACACCCGTTGGCATCGCGTACATGTTCCGCATGATGGCGGATACCGCAGTTGGCCCGCTTGCGCCGGTTTGGGCGTGGCTTGGGCTGGGGCAGATCTCGTGGGCGGCCGACCCGTGGCTTGCGCGCATCGTGGTCATCATTGGGGATACCTGGCAGTGGGTGCCTTTCATGTTTCTCGTTTTGCTGGCCGCGCTGGAAGGCACCTCGCGTGACCAGATCGAGGCCGCGCAACTCGATGGCGCGTCGAGCTGGCGGATCTTTCGCGACGTGACCTGGCCGTCGATCGCGCCGGTCGCCGCGAGCGCGGTGCTGATTCGCCTGATCGAAGCGTTCAAAGTGGTCGACCTGCCGAACGTGCTGACCAATGGCGGCCCCGGCATTGCGACAGAATCAATGACACTGCACGCATTCATCGAGTGGCGCACGCTGAATCTCGGCGGCGCGTCGGCCGTCGCCTACATGTTGTTCTTCGTATCGACGATCGCGTGTGTGTCATTTTTTCAACTCGTCGTGCGGCGCGCGAGAGGGGGGCAATCATGATCCGGCGCCTCTTTGTCCCCGCACGGGTCGATGAGATCCCCATCGGCACCCGGGTGATTGCCTACGGGCTGCTTGGCCTATGGACGCTGGTCGTATTGTTTCCGTTGTACTGGATGGCGATCACGTCGTTCAAGCTGCCTATCGACGTATCGAACGGGCCGGTCTACGTGCCATTCATCGACTTCAAGCCGAGTCTCGACGCTTGGCATTACATCTTCGTCGACCTCGGGCCGGACACGTTTCGTCCCTACGTGAATTCGCTGATCATTGCCACGTCCTCCACGGCTGCCGCCGTGTTCCTGGGCTCGATAGCGGCTTACGCCCTCGCGCGCATCGAGTACAGGCCACCCGTCGCGGCGGTGGGTCTCGGCGTGCTGATGCTGGCCGTGGTGGTGGCCGCCGTCGGCTGGGGCGGTGTGGACCTGCGGATCGCAGTGGCCGTGTGTGGCGCGCTCTTTTTCCTCCTGCTGCGCGCGATCATCCGACGCGCAAGGCGCCATTTCGCCAACGACGACATTCTCTTCTGGATTATTTCTCAACGCATCTTGCCGCCGGTCGTCACGGTGATCCCGATCTACCTGACCTTCAAGAGCATTGGGTTGCTCGACACTCGGACCGCGCTGATCATCACCTATGCGACAGCGAATGTGCCGATTGTCGTCTGGCTGATGTTCGATTTTTTCGCCAGCGTGCCGAAAGAAATCGAGGAGAGCGCACAGATCGACGGCGCGACACGCTTTGCCATCCTGTTTGGCATCGTGGTCCCGCTCGTCGCGCCGGGTATCGTGGCGACAGGCCTGCTCGTGCTGATCCTCTCCTGGAACGAGTATCTGTTCGCGCTCTTTCTGTCGACGGCCAACGCGCAAACCCTGCCACTTCTCGTCGCCGCGCAGAACGCCACGCGGGGGCCGCAGTGGTGGAACATGTCGGTGCTGATTCTGATCATGATCCTGCCGGTGATGCTGCTCACGCTCACGCTACAGCGCTTCATCGTCAAGGGCATTCTCGTGGGAGCGGTCAAAGGATGAACGACATGGAGACGCAGGCGCCACGCCCGTCGCATTTCGCGAGCTCGACGTTGCCGCATTCGAAGAGCGTCTCGCTGCGCAACGTCAGCAAGACCTTCGGAGACACGCGCGTACTGCACGACCTGTCACTGGACGTACATGCGGGCGAGTTTCTTGTCCTTCTCGGCGAATCTGGTTGTGGCAAGACGACCGCGTTGCGCATCATCGCGGGACTCGAATCGGCGAGTGAGGGGAGCATCTACGTCGGCGACAACGACGTGACACAGCAACTGCCGCGCGATCGTGATGTTGCGATGGTATTTCAGTCCTACGCGCTGTATCCGCATAAGACGGTGTTCGAGAACATTGCTTACCCGCTGATCGTGAGAAAGCGCGCGAAGGCCGAGATCGATGCGGCGGTGCGCGAGGTGGCGGCGAGCGTTCATCTTGAACCGCAGCTCGACCGGTATCCGCGTCAGTTATCGGGCGGCCAGCGGCAGCGCGTCGCGCTCGCCCGCGCCATTGTTCGCCGCCCCGCTGCGTTTCTGATGGACGAACCGCTGTCGAACCTCGATGCGAAGCTGCGCGGCCATATGCGTGCCGAACTCAAGCACATGCAGCATGAACTCGGTGTCACTACGATCTACGTCACACATGACCAGATCGAGGCAATGACCCTTGCGCATCGTGTTGCGCTGATCGACAAAGGCGTGCTGCAACAACTCGACGCCCCAGCGCGCATTTATTCGGACCCCGCCAATCTGTTCGTCGCGGGCTTCATTGGTTCGCCGCCAATGAATTTTCTGCGCGGCACGCTGACGAACAACCGCTTCGCGTCGGAAGGCATGGCACTGGTTGCGGACGTAAATTATCATGGGGAGGCGGTGCTTGGCGTGCGTCCCGAAGACTGCATGCTCGTCACCGCGGCTGATGGTGAGTTCCGGGGACACATCTATTCGGTCGAATTGATCGGCGATCACTCGCTCGTCACGCTGAACGTCGGACAGCAGCAGATGGTCGTCAAGGTGTCGAACATGTTTACTGGAGAGATCGGCGCGGAGGTCGGCCTGCGGGCGAGCCGCGAGCGTGTTTATTTCTTCGACCAAAGTTCGGGCCTGCGTATCCGGCAGTGCTGAGTATTGACGGATGCGGGCAGCGGATTGGGTACTGTCGGGTAGCTGGGGGCGGTTACCCGCGTCCAGCCCCCTCAGAACGGTGCATCGGTCTTTCGATCCACACGGCTCAAGCCTCTGAAAAGGCATCTTTCGACACCCGGTTTCACAACTGTAATTCCGGCAGACTAATGATTTCTAAGGCAATTGAGATGGTGCATCCGAAGGTTGCCTGCTGCATCCGGCCCGCCCTCGGCTCTTTTCACAATGTGACGAACACCCCAAGGGGTGTCCTTTGTGATTGGTTCCTGGTAGGTCGAACACATGACATCCCGCCTTCGCCAGACACGGTAAAACTTCGCACGGCCTTTTGACGAGTTCTGCATTTTCGTGGCCCATCGGGACTCGAAGTAATGCTCCCATTCTGGGTCGTGCGGATTGGCGTTGGCTCTGATCTTGATATGCCGATGGATTGGCGTGTCCGATTCTTGTAGCAGGGCGAGCTCTCGTTGCGGTCCATCTTGTTTTTCTGTGGCGGCAAATACCCAGTTCCGGGTGCCCCGGGTCTTGAGGTATTTCTCTTTGACTCAGCGGGCTCCCTTGTTCAGACGCCTTCTTACCGCCCATCGCCATAGCATCGATCAGACTTCGGCATCAACCCGAGCGAAGGTTTCCTTGGCGACTACATGGCTGTGGTAATTCGCCCATCCACGTAATACCGGATTGAGCAGCCTTATCAGGTTTGCCTGTTTAGTCGTCTTGTTGGGCTTGATGACTTCACGGATTTTGTCAAGATGCGCTTTGACGTTCGCTTTGGACGGCTTCATAAGCAGCTTGCCGTTGTACTTGCGAATGTTTTCTCTGCCAGCGTGCGCTCATACACGCCGTAGTGCAGGTCGACTTCCTCCTGACTTACTGTCGTCACGATGATGTTCACCTGCTCCGGCAGTAGGCCGAGCACCAGCGCGATCGCCGTTCCCAGATGCGGCGCACAGACGCTGTCTTCCGCCGGGGTCGTGCCCACCGCGATATTGTAGTTCGCGCTGGAAGACGATCTCGACCAGCCGCGCGAGGGCGCTCACGTATCAATTCCGTCGGAAAGCCCCTGGCCGAGCGAAGCCGGACGCGGTGTCTGCCGAGTGTGAGCCAGTCCGAATCAAATTCCACGGTGTCCTCCGGTACCTGTTGCAGTGCACCGCGATAACAGGATTTGGCAGGCGATTCTCAAGACCGGAATTTCACCGCCGCCCCCTTGAAATTTTCACCGGAAGTGGACCATCGTGCCATCAAACGCATCATCAAACCCATGATGGGCTTCAAGGACTTTCGTTGCGCCCACATCATCCTGTCGAGCATCGAGGTGATGCATATGATCAGGAAGGGACAGATGAAAACGACGAAGGGAACCTCTCCGTCGGCGGCCAGAAAGTTTTACTCCTTGGTCATGTAAGGCATCCTAACAAGATCCCCTTGTTTTGCCGCTTTTTTCTTATTGCGACACAACCCCTCAGCCGAACGAAGGTACGCTCGAGTCGTGCCTTTTACTGATTCGGCCGCTGCCTGAGCCGTGCAGCGCCGTGATCCTCTATCTCTTTTAAGGCAACACTGCCGTGCGCGAAGGGCCGGAGCTATCACTTATAGAGTATAGAGAGCACGTTGTGCTGCCTCCAAGGCGCCGAGGGCGGCGGCATACTCATCCGATGGCTGGAGGGCATGGCGGCCTTGGATTCAGCGATCGCCCGTTTCAGTGCCTGAAGTGACAAGTCAATAACCAATTGTTCGTCAGGTGTGGCGGAGTCCATTGGTACGCGCGCAAAGATGATTGGAGGGTTAGAGGGCGCCGAACAATCCATGCCGCCGGCCGATGCATTCGACTCGGGCCGGGCCGAAATCGAAAGACCGTTTCCCAGTGCCAAACATTACGGATGCGACCTTTCCCCGCTTTTCACAACGTGTAATCCGCTGTTGGCCTACCGAAGCACCACGGTCGGCATGTTGCTCTCAATGGTCAACGTCGCCCGTGTCTATGTGACTGCTTCTCATCGCGCCGGCTGGCTCTGAGCCCGTCCAGCCCCAACTTCAGGTTATCTCAAGGCTATGCGACGCGCCTCACAAGGTAGTAACGGTTTATTTCAGAACGTTTCTGTCCACCAAGCGGCCCCTCTGCCATTTCTGCGTCGGCGGCCGTGCCAAGCCCGCTTGTGATGGGGTAATCGTACTTTTCGTGTAATTTCTGGCGGCTTGAACCTGAAACCGCTTATCGATCATTGACTTGCGCGCTCTCCGATTGCGCAAAAGCAGTGGTGTCGTCAAGCCTTTTTGCTAGCGGCTCAGCATGTAAAGAGGTGGCCTCGCTGTTTCGATTTTGAGGCTGCCGGCCGTGGTCGTAACGTTAGGAACATTTTTTGGTCTGCAGGGCGTGTCCTTGCTGCTGCGGCCGCTTCCGACCGGGTCCATTAGCGACACATTGCTGGCAGCCTTTGGTTTTCAGATCGGACTAGTGCCAATTGCTGCGCTTGCCACGCTTGCTGTGGTTTTTACACTGGAGTTAGGGTTATTCAAAAGGCATATCGGGCGATCTTTTTCGTGCCACGGGCTCGGATCGTGTGTCCGCTGAAAAGTTGGGTATCAATCGTGCCATAGTTGTTCCGATGGCGTTCTGTCTTGCGGGGCTACTAACTGGCGTGGGCGGTTTAGTGATTGCGGCGGAAGTCGGCGTGGGGTCCGCGACAGTAGGCGCGAACTACACACTATTGAGTATCACAGCGGCTGTGCTTGGGGGAGCAAGCATTGCGGGAGGTTGGGGCTCTTTCATATGTACATTACTAGGCGCGCTGCTGGTACAGGTGACGTCGAGCGCCGCTGCATTTCTCGACATGGGTGCCGAATGGCAGCAATGGATGATTGGCGTGACCATGCTCGTGGCAGCCGTGTTGTACCGGACTGTCCGTAGACGATGAGAAAATGTCCAACGGCCGAATTCGGGCTGATGCTCGATCCAGTGGGCGTGAGCGACCGCCTTGGGTCGGGAGTGTGAGTTCGCTGATTTAGGAAGCTGCCGTCCGGCTGCTTGATGCCGCCACCGTCAGCAATCAAACACATTGCCGACGTAGTACCTAGGCCGCCTTAATGGCGGCTCTGGCCGACAACTTGCCCATGGCGGACGGTGCGCAACGATCGCTGTGCGCGGATATTCGCCCCCAAACTCCGTCGGCGTGACCGGCAGCAGCGGAAGGATCATTAACCATCATTGTTTGGTTGGCAGGCGCGTGCCGCAGACTGGATTCGACGGAACAGTCGTCGTGCTTGCAGTGATAACCGGGGTTACTACTGCTATGTTTTTTAAATAAACCCCGGAATCAGTGGTAGGAACATCCGGTCAAATGCTTCTGTCGCTTTTTCGAGGTGATTGCACGAGCACCATTAAAACGCAGTTTTGCTAAATAGCAGTTATCAAAACTGCAAGGGTGGCCAGCAAACCGTCAAGGCGATTCATGATTCCGTCGTCGGCCGCCAGCGCGCGAGCGTCGCGACGACGATCCATCGAGCAGGAGTCTGCGGCTGATGGCGATGCGCGAAAGCGGACCGGGGAGGGAGGTCAACGAGGCATCTGGCATCAACAGACGGAGACGGGTGGATGCGATCGCAGCGGCAATGGGACGAGCAGGTAACGCTGGCGGACAATCGACGGATTTGTCCGGCCGCCACCAAGCCGATCATGAAAGGTGGCACTGTTCAATTAATTGGCTACGGTTCCTTTCCGGCCGGGCGCGCGCCACTGACGGGTTCAGCCTCGGTTAGTGCACCAGCTACA